>Ga0209755_10000409_pt1 | contig 79789 bp, 74 predicted proteins | sample TergutCo191P1_FD_187301 | JGI IMG/M metagenome (GOLD analysis project Ga0209755, IMG submission 187301) | Cornitermes sp. P1 segment gut microbial communities from Petit-Saut dam, French Guiana - Co191P1 (SPAdes) (version 2) | ecosystem: Host-associated > Arthropoda: Insects > Digestive system...
TGCCATCAATCACTTTAATAAGCTCATCTTCAAGTTTGGAAAGTATTTCCAAGTCCCTGCTCAGAGCTGTTTTTGCTTGGTCGAGATTATGTTTTATCCCACCGATGCGCTCGTCAAATTCCCCTTTAATTATTTTGTCGCCCGGTTGCTCTTTGATACGTGAAAAAATAGAAAGTACGACCTTCTCCACGGCATCATCGAGTATATGCGTCGTGTAGCCGGTCTGCCCACTGCACTGTTCAGGATGGCGTGATTTATTGTAGCATACATAGCGGGTTTTCGGAACAGTGTTGACAGCACCATCTTGTCGGACATACCTCTTTCCATTAGTAGTGACTGTCAAGCGAGAGTTGCAGTGACCGCAGAACGCACTGCCCGAAAGCAATGTGTTTCCCTTAGTATTTAATGGGATGCGCCTTTGCTCATAATGTGCAGAGCGCTCTTTCATAATCTCTTGCACCCTCTCAAACATTTCAGGTGAAACAATCTGCAACTCAGGGATTATATCAGACTTTATAGTACCGGCTGAAAGAATGCCTATGTAGGTCGGGCGCTTGAGCATATGCTGAATTGTTGTGTTTGTGAACCGGCTCCCACTTCTGTTGACAACACCATGACCGGCAAGATATGTGCAAATACGCTGACTTCCATAGCCATGATTGAGGTATAGATCAAAAATTGTTTTTACAACTACTGACTCACTTTTACAGATAGCAAGGTCGCCAATAGGATGCCCTTTTTTACTAGTCCGCCCATTATACTGAAGCTCATAGCCGAATGGTACAGTACCACCACGGAAGTGACCATCCTGAACCATCTGCGCCTGTGCGGTTTTCACACGGGCCGATGTCTTTTCACTCTCGCCCTGCGCCTGCCAGAAACGGATGTAGTTGAGCAACTTGTCAACGTGCTGCTCAATTTTCTGCTGCCCTTCCTGCGTACTCCATACTTCGATGCCATTGTTGATGAACCACTGGACAATGAATGGAGTTTCGTCCTCTTTCCGACCAAGCCTGTCAAACATATAGACGAGTAGAACATCGAACTCTTTGTTTGTAGCCGCATTGCGGATGTCGATGATAGCATCACGGTCATTAGCAGAAACCTTATAACCTGAAACGCCTTTCTCAGAGCGGGAATCGACAATCTCCCAGCCCATGCGGTCGCAGAACTCCTCGCAAGCCCGCTTCTGCATAGGGATATCATCGTTTGCATTTTCTAAAGTTCGCCTGTCAAGCTGACCGGGTGTTGAAACTCTGTATAGGCAAAATACTCGCTTTTTGTCACTCATGCCTGTTCACCTTCTGTAGCAGCGAGTGCATATTTCATGTATGATGCTCTCAACATATCCCCAACATCCTCCATAACCTTATAATCACCGACAGAGCTGAAATGTGCTATGACTTGGCATCCATTGATAACTGTGAGATTTGGGTGCGTTTGAATGTTATCCAATTTGCTTTTACGTGCCAGAATAATTTGTTCTATAACGGATTGCATAAGTGCCTCCTCATGAAGAATGCTCACTTCCCGAGAAGTAAGCTGATGGTTTTCTATCGTATATAAATTTTTCCACCGCAGCCATATCCGAGGTGACATCACACTCAGGCAATGCTGCAAGCACGCGTCTGCGGTATGCTCCCCAGTAGTTTGCCCTGCTGTCCAAAATGGCAACAACGCCTGTGTCGGACTCCGAGCGGATGAGCCTTCCGTGGCCCTGCTTTAGCTTAACAAGCATATCGGGAATGATGGCGCGTGTCTTGTAGGTTTCCATATCACCGCACAACTCACGCTCGTAGTCACCGATGGGGTCGGGGAATGCGAACGGTAGCCTGACTATGATGAGCATGGACAGCACATCACCGGGGATGTCGATACCTTCCCAAAGTGAGCCTGAAGCAAACAATATGCCATTGTCGCTCTGTTTAAAACGCTCAATTGCATGAACACCGCCACGCTCCAAACGGAGCAACGGATATGGTAGGCTTCTGCTTGCCAAGATAGCGTGGACTTGCCCCATAGTGTTGTATGATGTAAACAGCACGGCTGCGTGACCGTGCGATGCAGTTACCAACCGCTGAACTTCGTCAGCTACAGAGTTAATATAGTGTTTATCTTTATTATCAGGGAACGGTACATCTTCACTGATATATAATAGCGTGTTGTTACGGTAATCGAAAGGCGACGGCATGGTTATATCGAACAACTTGTGCTGTGGTATGCGGTCAAGCCCAAGTGTCTGCTTGATGCGGGTAAAATCACCCGCCGCCGACAGCGTACCCGATGTCAAGATGGTTGGGATGCCGTTATTCCACAAATCGCTCAAAAGCCGCGCATCCAAATCTTTTGGGATGGCACATAGGGCATGGGCTGTGGCTCCACCCTCGTTACTTTTCTCCAGCCAATGGATAAGTTCTGTGTGCTTCCGCAGTGATGCGGCTTTGTCGCTTATACAACCGAGCTGCCAAAGCACTTTTGACTTGCGCTCCTCATGCCTCTTGGAAACAGCAGTGTCATTGAGTGATGCGGCGAGGTCAGCAGAAATCCCTGCAATGTTAATCAGATAATTGCTTGCAGTCATGCCATTTCTGAGAACTACGCTGTTTTGCTCATTTTTGGGATATGTGCCATTTAAGGATGCAGGCAATCTATCGACCTCGTCATCCGGGCCGATATGCTCCGCACTGTAAATAAGACAACGGAACAGCTTTTCGCCCTGCTCCTGCAGTTTCTTAGCAAGCCTGTGGTTGTTTACACCTTTTGCGGACATACCTGCGACGATGGAGTGAATCTCCTGTGCCAGCGCAGGCAACTCCTTGTCTGTAAGCTCCAAGCCATACATTTGCCGTGCCGCTTGCAGAAACTTATGCGCCTCATCAACGATGACAAGCTGATAGTTGGGTAGCAGCGGACGTTTACCACCTACTCGATGGAGTGTGTCTGCGAGAAAGTAGTTGTGATTCGTTATTTGAAAGTCAATCTTTGAATCGTTAGCTCTTTTGATGTACGACACATAGCGGCAACTTTTGAAGTATTTGCACGTATCATCGCAACAGTCGATGACACAGATGCGCTTTTTCATGTAGGGAGTGAGCGCATCCGCACCGGTCAGGTCAAATGAGGCGTTTGTATCTGCAATTTTTACAGTAGGCTTGATGCCGCCATGTTCGCCGGTAAAGCTGAACATCATAAAAGGTTCAAGCAGGCCCCGTGTAATGGCGTCGGCAGCGCTGAAGTATGAAAGTAAGCGTTTTTCACAGATGTAATGCTCTTTACCCTTACGTATAACAGCAGAGAGCGGAGTGCGGATGATATCATGCTCAATCAGAATCTGTGAAAGTTTAGGAATATAGTCAGCAACAATCGCATTTTGTAGTGCAATTGAAGATGTGGAGATGACAATTGGCATGTGTGCAGACTCAGCATAGCTTTGATTTTTGTAATGACTGCGAAGCCAGCTATCATTGAGCCGGCCTCGCTTTGCTAAAATTGCGGCGATGAGGTAGCTGTGGGTCTTGCCGGTGCCGACTTCGGACTCAGCGAGGGTGATGCCCCGTTGACTTATAACATCGACTATATGCTCTGCGAGTCCAATTTGGTTCTCACGGACAGCATACCCGTAGTCAGGCAGCACAGTAGTGAATATATGCTTTGTGGTGCCGACTATACTATCATAGTTAACAGACGTTTCATCGGGATTCCTGTCAGCAGTATGGATTCCAATACCGCTGATGGGTAATGCCCGGACTTTCGCCGCCATTGTTTTATGAGCTATAGTTGTATTCACAAGCCGTTTTTTTCTGCGGCTGAGAATTTGATTTTTGCTGTTTTCAATATTGGTAGCTGTATAGACATACACGCCGCTCTTCGTTTGGCGTTCCGTTATGGCACAGCCATAGGCAAGAAACAGAAATGTTCCGTCTGCTAGGTTTCGCTCCGGCACACCAGCGGGAAGGTTGTATATGATTTCGCCATTGCTTAAAGTAGAAGTGGCAGGCGAAACAGATTTTTTATTTGACTGCATTATAATTGATTTCCTCCAAAGTATGTTAGCGGCTCGATGCCGGATATGCCGATTGATTGCATATCAAGTATCCAACCGCCAACCGAGTAATAATAATCACTGCCGCTTTACGCCTGAGTTAGTGTTAAATGGTAATAAAAGTAGTTAACGGTCTGCGGAAAATGCGCTGAATATCTTCAAAGCACCACACAGGCTGCGGCTCGTGCCGCACGGAATCTTCGCCGCATTCTTTTTCAAATGCAGTAAGCATCCCCCTGCTCTCGCTTCATCGCAGGCACCTCGCTGAAGGATGAGGTGTGCCGTTATCCGCATTGCCTTTGGTCTGCCGGACTTTTGCCCAGCCAACGTCCATAAACCGGAGTTGGCTGTAATGGCAAAAGTGCGGGCGCTCCCGTGCCAACGGTGTTAATCCGTTGTACGCTCCTCGCGCACAGCATAGGCGGTAACTAAGCCTGTGGGTGTGGATATGACCGTGGCGGTTACCGACGGTGTTTGTCAAGGTGTGGCGAGGGGGAGTATTTCCCCCTTCACTACACACAGGAAAGTCAGGCGGGGTTTGATACCCCTAAGAGGACAAAAGTTTTTCTAGGTTTGCCAAAATACGCTGTTTTTTCTTGTTGACATTCTTCTGAGAGATGCCGGTTTTTGCGGCATACTCACGCTCGGTCATGCATTCGTAAAACAGTGCCTCTATTAATCGCCTGTCACCGTCGCTCAATGTGGCGAGAGCATCAGACAGGGAGATGCTATCGATTACTTGATTCTCAAGCAACGGCTTCGGGTCTGCTATGCCCTCGCGCATCATGTCGAGCGACAGCTCATACTTTGCCCTAACGTTCCTTCTTTTGCGCTCACGCCATATTGGGCGCTTGTACGCTCGGTAGACCTCCTCTGTCACCTTGACAGGAATGCTGTCAAGGTCTATATAATATTGCTTGGTTTTACTCATTAGTTCTTCTCCATTCGATTTTGAAAATTTGTAAATAGAATGGAGATGGCGGTGAACGGCATCGTTGGTACATGGCTTGGGTTTCCTTCCCAGCTTACGTGTCAATGCTGAAAAGGGTAAAAAGAAACCCGGCAAATAGCTTTGTAAGCTATTTACCGGGTACTTAATACTTTATACCTCTGCCCCATTTACTATGATGGGGGTTTGTGTACACAAAGGTCAATAGGTGTGCAGAAATTTAACAACTCTGAAAAGGTGAGTGTTTTCAACTGTTTCCAAAGCTGACTAAAAACAAAGGTTTCCTGCGGAGGGTTTGTGTGTTACAACCTTTACCTGCTTAAAGGTTGTTCTAGTCGACGTGGCGGAGTGCTGCCAGACTCCTTAACAGTTGCCAAAACCTGTATGAGATAGTTCTCGGGGTCGGATATGCACATTTCATCATGCAGGGTAATATTATATACAGGTCCGCAGAAAACTAGCCCATTTTTCTCTGCGTAATCGCACATTGCCGATGGTAAATCCTTTGGTTGCCCATAATAGCCGCGAGCATAACCTACCATATACAGCCCTGCTTTCCTACGGTCGTTCCCGCATGGGTCAATCGAGAAAAAATGCGTTGGTTTTGATGGATCCTCAATGTATTCATCGATGCACTCATAATATCCACCCATAGGGAACGCAAGGTTTAGCCTTGGTTCTGTGTATGTGCCGCAAAAGCGCATAAGTTCACGGTAAAACCCCTCACTGCCTGTGTAATCATTTTTTTTACCGAGTATGATTCTCATTTCGGGTAGTTTTGCAGTTGTGATCTCCGTTTCGGTTGCGCTTATACCCTCTATCAGTAAATCGAAGTGTGTTTCTATGATTGTCTGTGCAGCTTGGATGCGTCGGAGCCTCTCTGCTATGATGGGCTTTTGTCTATGCAGGAGCTTTATAAGTGCTTCCGGCGAGCGGTTTTCCGCAAGTCCTTCTATGTCGCAAATATGCACTCCAATATCAGTCAGTACGTGGAGCATTTTCATAGTTGTTATCTGAGCAGGGGAATAGAGCCTGTACATATTTTGACTGTTTTTCCCTCGCTTACTGGGCTTTAAAATACCTTTCCTGTCATAATGCCGTAGTGTTTCTGCGCTTATGTCGGCAATTGATGCAAACTCATTGACCGTAAAAAAGTCCTTATCGAAGTTAATTTTTTCCATTTTTCTACCATCCTCTCCATATATTTTATTTATTTTCATTGAAATTATGCGACACAAAGGATTTTAGAGGAAAATGAAAGCCGCAGAAAAAGCGGCTCAAAAAAGTCTAGATTATAAGGAGTATAGAAGTATCTGCGACCTGATTAGTCAATAGCAGACTAGTTGGATTTGATACAGCTGATGACGTTGTGAGTTCTGTTTAATAGTTCGCAATGGTATGTTGAGAACGAACAACTACAAACTTCAAAACTTGTGCCTTTGGTAATACTTGGAAACTTAACATTAATGCATTCCACCAGTGCATATGATAAATAAAAAGAATATTAAGAACCAAGCCTGTAGTCAAGGGTTTATGCATAAACGTAGCTTATATATGCATAAACGCTGTTGGTTCTATTAACTCACTCTTTGAGAAGCTCATATCTTAGAAAAATGGCACAGAAAGTCAAGCGGTTGCCTTAGAGGTCAAGCATCACCACTCGCTTGTTCTAAATCAGGGAAAACAGTATATGTGTAGACTTGAACAAACTATAGAGTTGTGTCCCACATTCCGCAAAAAGCATCAACAGGGGATACTCCCTCAAACTTAGAGCGCCCCATTAGTTTATCCATTAATTCTTTAAGAACAATGTCGGTAGATGCATAAGTGTTAATATATGTTTTTATTCGCGGAACATCGAGTAGATGATATGGATTTTCTAGCGAAATAAAGATAGTTGGAACACTTTCCATGTAAATAGGGACATTTGCACCAAACGGCATGACCCACTCAATGCGAATTGTTGTTTGATTGCTCTTTGTAGCCAAGTTGGCAACATACAGCATTAAGTCATATTTTTCAATAACTTCTGAAAATGGCTGCATCATGCCTTCGTACCCTTGCGATGGGTGGTATACATCAACTTCAAAACCTTCCTTTTTGAGTGAATCCACAAAGAGCTGTACTGCCCCAACACGAACACCATAGGCAAAGCCTTCTGATGATTCAATTGGGAACACTAATACACGCTTGTATTTTTTATGTGAAATTGGCAACACGCCATTTTCCTCTTTAACCAAAGTTATTGACTTATCAGCACATTCAATTGCCCAACGCCTATGCTCTTCCGTCTCCATAATTTCATCCGTTGGAACCAACTCTCCGGCAGCTTGTTTTTTATGTAAGCGTAATGCAGCTTTAAGCCCAAGTATCTTTGTAAGAGCATCGTTTAAGCGTTCAGGTGTAATTATGCCATCCTCGACACCTTTTTTCATATATGCCAAATCTTCATCAAGACACTTTGTAAATAAGAACATATCACAACCCGCTGCAATTGCGGTCGGAACAGCTTTCTCGCGCGGCATTGGAATTGTCATTCCTGCCATTGTTGTCGCATCTGTCACAACTAAGCCGTTAAACCCAAGTTGCTCTTTGAGAAGAGTAGTTGTGAGTTCATGAGCCAGTGAAGCCGGCATAATATCTTCGTCTCTTATACCGGGACTGAGCTTTCTCGAATACTCCGGCTGCATGATATGTCCTATCATTACTGTCATCGCACCTGCGTCAATACAAGCCCTATATGCCTCACCAAATGTCTTATCCCAATCTTCACAACTCATTGTGTTTATCGTAGTGACTAAATGTTGATCGCGCTCATCTACACCATCTCCGGGGAAATGTTTAATTGACGCTGCAAGCCCCTCCTCCTGCACAGCTTTAACATATTCGACTCCCATCCGCTTTACTCGTTCAGGATCAGAGCCAAAGGTGCGTACATTCGTTATAGGGTTTCTGAAATTATAATCAATGTCAATTATTGGAGCAAAAGACCAGTTAACACCTATTGCTGCCCCTTCACGACCACAAACGGTTCCTAACCGCTTAGCGGTTTCGTCATCATCAGTAGCCGCTACTGCTAAATGAGAACCCATACTCGTACCTTCTTCCATAACACCGACACCACCGCGCTCCAAGTTGGCTGCTATGAGCATAGGAATTTTACTATTCTCTTGCAGTATTCTTACTACTTCACGAGATGCTTCCGTAGGCATAGGGCGGCACATCAGACCTCCGGGTCTGATTTTTGTTGCTAGTTTTTTCAAATTTTCATGATTGGCATCATAAGCAATTAAGCAAAATAACTGGGCAATTTTTTCGTCCAAAGACATATCTGCCAATGTCTTTTCTACCCATTTTATATCATTTTCATCAAGGTAAAAGGGTTTTTCTCTTAAATTAGCCATTATTTCAATCTCCTATAGATAAAATATTTAGTAGTTCTTCAAACTCGCTGATACAGTAAGTTGCTCTTGTATCATGAGCAGCATCTCCAATACCTACGCTATCAAAGCCACCCGCAACTGCCGCTTCTATCCCGGCTCTCGCATCTTCCACTATCAAACATTGTGAAGCCGGCAACCCTATATATTCCGCGGCTAAATCAAAGACTTGGGGGTCAGGCTTTGAACGTTCGATACTGTTCCCGTCGCTGATGGCATCAAACAAACTATGTAGACCGATACGATTAAGTATGAGTTTCGCATTTTTACTGGATGAGCCAATGGCCAACTTAATCCCGTGTTCACGTATCTGATGTAATACGATAAGTACGATTTCGTCTACGTGACTGCAATCCATTTGCATTAATAAGGAACGATATATTTCGTTTTTTTCTTGTGCCAGCCTCTCTTTTTCAGAATCACTAAATAGCAAGCCGTCACAATCTTCCAAAATTATATCGAGGCTTTCCATTCGGCTTACACCACGCAATCGGTTGTTAGCGGTTTCGTCGAAATGAACTCCTATGCGGTCAGCTACAGCTTTCCATGCCTGATAGTGAAATTTATCTGTATGGCAAATAACACCATCTAAGTCGAATATTACTCCTTTATATTTCACTGATAGCCCTCTTTTTCGGAAACAATAAAATCTACTCCGGTTTGATTTCGCACTTGTTCTAAACTAACGCCATCCGCAAGTTCGATAAGCGACAATCCCTCACGCACTACTTCAAATACACAAAGCTCAGTGACAATCATATTGACTTTTCCCACAGCGGTTACAGGGAGGTTTATTTCACTAAGTATTTTTGGTACTCCGCCCTTTGCTGTATGCGTCATAGCTACAATTACTTTTTTGGACCCTGTAACTAAATCCATTGCGCCACCCATTCCCGGAACCATCTTTCCCGGAATTATATGGCTTGCCAAATTCCCTGATTTATCTACTTGAAGCGCACCTAAAACTGTTAGGTCTACATGTCCTCCTCTAATAATGGAAAATGACATTGCACTATCAAAAAAGCAGGCACCTGAACTCACTGTTACAGGCTTGCCACCGGCATTGACTATATTTTTGTCAAAATCCTTGCCATGCGGTACTGCTCCCATTCCTAAAATTCCATTTTCTGATTGAAAAGTAACTCTCGTATCGCTTGGAATGAAGTCAGCAACCATCGTCGGCATTCCAATACCCAAGTTGATTACCATGCCACTTCTTACTTCTTTGGCTACCCTGCGGGCAATGACTTCGCGCTCATTCATATCGGCTCACCCCCAACTATGTAGTCAACAAATATTCCCGGCGTAACGACATTTTCTGCCTTAATGTTTCCGGTTTCAACAACTTTCTCTGCGGCAACTGCTACCACGTTTGCGGCAGGTGCCATGATTGGGTTAAAATTACGAGTTGTGCCTTTGTAAAAAATGTTACCATCCATATCCACAATTGAGCCCCTGATTAACGCAAAATCTGCGTTCAATGCCTTTTCGAGCAAGTATTGCTTACCGTCGATTTCGACAATTTCCTTTCCCTCGGCAACAGCAGTGCCAATACCTGTGGGGGTTAGAATTCCTCCTAAACCCGCACCACCGGCACGTACTTGTTCGGCAAGCGTACCTTGTGGCACAAGTACCACATCTAATCGTCCCTCGTCCATTAATTGACCCGCCATAGGATTTAATCCGATATGTGAAGCAATAAGTTTTCTTACTGCACCCGCTGCGATGAGTTTGCCTATGCCTGTTCCCGGAGTGCCTGCGTCATTAGCAATAACAGTCAGTTCTTTTACGCCTCTCGACACCAATGCGTCCATCAGAATTTCCGGAGTACCATTTGACATAAAGCCGCCTATCATCACAATAGAACTATCTTCAATCATTTCAGCTACTTGCGTTGCATATATTTGCTCTGCCATGCTTATACCTGCCTTTCAACGACTATTGCCGTACCCATACCTCCACCGATACAAAGAGTTGCTAGACCATACTGGTAGTTTTTTCGTCTCATCTCATAAAGGAGGGTGACAAGGATTCTTGTGCCGGAAGCACCAATTGGATGGCCCAAAGCAATAGCTCCGCCGTTCACATTTGTTATACTCATGTTTAGTCCAAGCTCATTTGCAGCACCCAAAGCCTGTGCAGCAAAAGCCTCATTTGATTCTACTATGTCAAGTGCATCAACAGTGATATTGGCGTTCATAAGCGCAAGCTGTGATGCAGGAACCACACCCAGTCCCATTATTGAAGGATTAACTCCTGAAGAACCGTAGCCACGTATTGTTGCCATAATAGGTAAACCCAACTCGGCGGCCTTTTCCTTTGAGCAAACAACTACCATTGAAGCTCCATCATTTATGCCGGATGCATTTCCGGCCGTGACTGTGCCGTTTTGTTTAAACGCTGGGCGTAATTTTTGCAAATCTTCAATTTTTGCGTTAAAGCGGGGATATTCGTCAGTATCAAATACTATAGGCTCACCTTTTCGCTGAGGAATTAAAACAGGTGTTATTTCATCTTTGAAGATACCCGCTTCGATTGCAGCTTGCGCTTTATGCTGACTTTTTAAGGCAAAATTGTCTTGTTCTTCACGGGATATACCGCACTTTACAGCCACATTCTCCGCTGTCATGCCCATGTGATAGTCACCGTATACATCCCAAAGTCCGTCAGTTATCATGCTGTCTATAACAGTTTCGTGTCCCATCTTCACACCGTTGCGATAACCACGTATAAGGTGGGGAGCGTTTGACATACTCTCTGTCCCGCCGACTAAAATGATGTTTGCATCACCAGCAGCTATTATCTGGGCCGCAAGAGAAACTGCACGTAATCCGGAACCGCATACTTGATTGATTGTAAGCGAAGGAACGCGTTCTGGCACTCCCGCTCCCATAGCAATCTGGCGAGCCAAATTTTGCCCCAGTCCCGCTGATAGTACATTTCCAATCAGTACCTCGTCTATATCGTCCCCCTTCAATTTAGACCTGTCTATAGCGGCCTTTGCCGCAGCTATACCTAAGTTAACAGCCTGAACCGACGCAAGTGCGCCATTAAAGCTACCGATGGCTGTCCTAGCTGCTCCACATATAACAATCTCACGCATAGATAATCTCCCTTAGAATAGTCATAAGTTGTTGAAAAGTGCTTATGTTGATGATTAGGTTCGTTGGCTCAAAAACGCTAAAAGCCTGCACCTATCACAACCGAAGCAAATCCCGGATTGTTAAAATCTTCAATAGTCATACCGTCAATAGGGCATACTCGTACATTGTTTGCCTCTATAATTTCGGAGGTAAAAGGAAACCCTTTAGCGTAGTCAGCTTCTTCTGCCGCTCGTTTGTATAAGAGGACATTTCCGACTTCCACAGGTTCAGGCATATGTGAGCCAAAGACTTTGCTTGGTTGCAAGTCGATTATCCTATCAAGGGACATTATGTGTGTTTCCCTTGAGAGCGACTCTTCAAGAAATAGCCAACAATATCCATTTGCCTGATCACCCACATACATCCAATTTTCCTCTTCATACAGAAATGAAACGCATCCGGATGTGTGACCCGGTGTTGCTACTGCTTTGACTGTTACTCCTCCAAGATTAAAAACCATATCATCATATAACGGTACTAAGTTTCCGCAACCATCAGAAATATACTTGCTTACATCAAAATTATCGGGCAAAATAATAGAATGTTCTCCTGTCTCATCAACAGCGTTCAAACCATCCATTGTCCTTTTGCGATAGTTGAGTGAATTGTGAACTTTGCAGAGGGGTATGTCCTTTTCACTTATGTAAATTGACTCTGGGAATTGGGCATTTCCGCAAGTGTGGTCTAGGTGTCCATGTGTATTCACTATAATTAGTGGTCTGTCCGTAATCCCTCTTACAGTGGCACTTAAATCACCGAGTCCAAATCCAGTATCTATCAGCATCGCGTATTGGCTTCCGACCAGTAACTCACAAAAAACATTTTCAGCACTGGTTATGCGGTATACATTCTCTATGACTTTTGAAACAGTGTAAAAACTCTTCATATTCAGTTCCTTTATTTTAGTGCTTCGTCTAATTGTTCTTGCGTAATTAACCTGCCGCTAAACATTCCTGCGGCGCGTAACGGCATCTCCCTTGCCATTGAAGAGAACATTTCTTCTTTGTCACCCTGTGCCGATTGCGAAAATAGCGGGGAATCTTTCAATATTTCTTTGAGAAATGCGGCACCTTTAGGATTTTCCATAATTTCACCCATTGGTGTATTCACTGTAAAGTGCTTTGCAATCGGGCTTACCGGGCTAATATGTATATCTTCTTGCAACCGGATATCTCTTGATGAAGAACCCACCATAATAGTGTACGTGCCTTCCTCAACGCTCCAACCATTTTGACTTTCATCATAATACGCAAATGATCTTTTATCCAGAGTGAACGATATAGTGTTGACCTCTCCGATATCGAGGCTTACTTTTTTAAAGCATTTCAGTTCCTTTACAGGTCTTTCTACTATGTTGCATTTAGGTGCGATGTATAATTGGACAACTTCTTTTCCTGTGCAGGTGCCGACATTTTCAAGTTTAACGGTAACAGTAATTTTGTCACAATCGGTAGCTTCTTTTATTGATACTTTGAGTTCAGAGTAGCTAAAATTCGTATAACTCAACCCATGGCCAAAGGGAAAGAGGACAGGCATTTCCTTTTTATCATAGTATCGGTAGCCCACAAAAATGCTTTCTCGATATTCGACTCTATCACGATTTCCCGGAAAACTTATGTATGACGGGTTGTCTTGCAGCCGCAGCGGAAATGTTTCTGCCAGCTTTCCGCTTGGATTGACTTTGCCACTGATAATATCCATAGATGCGGCACCTGCCGCTTGACCGCCAAGGTACATTTCCAAAACTGATTTAATGCCGGACAACCAAGGCATTTCAATAGGGCTGCCATTGTGTAGCACAAGAGCGCAGTTAGGTTGAACTTTTGCAATTTCCTCAATTAGCCGCACTTGATTGTTCGGAAGGCGCATATGCTTTCTGTCATATCCTTCCGACTCATAACGGTCGGGAAGTCCTACGAAGATTACACAGACTTCACTGCTTTGTGCCAGCGCTATTGCTTCCTTATGAAGTTTATCATTGATTTCATCGCTATTAATCTCAAAACCTTTGGCGTAACTTGACTCTGTAAATAAATTCATTGAGTCTATCGCCGGTGTTACTTTATATGGATTAATATGGGAACTTCCGCCGCCTTGAAAACGTGGAGTTTCAAAAAATTCCCCAACAAACACCACCTTAGCATCACTTTTTATTGGTAATAGGGAATTGTCGTTTTTTAGCAGCACCGCAGACTCTGATGAGATCTTACAAGCTGTCGCATTATGCTTATCTAAGTCAAGAGGATTGTTTGTTTTTTGCTCTTCTGTTACTTTTGTGTTAAATGTAACTTTTAGCAGTCGTTCAACAGCCTTATCCAAAACCGCTTCATCAAGACAGCCTGATTTTACAGCATCCACAATCAATGCATCATTTGCACCTTTGGTCGCCGGCATTTCCAGGTCGAGTCCGGAGGCTAACCCTTTCACGCGATTATTTACTGCACCCCAATCACTCACAACAATGCCATCAAAACCCCATTCATCGCGAAGGATGTCTGTAAGTAAGTATTTATTTTCAGAAGCGTATTCTCCGTTTACTTTGTTATATGAACACATAACTGTAGCCGGCTTTGCGTATTTAACCGCATCCTCAAAAGCAGCAAGATATATTTCTCGCAATGCTCTCTCATCTACTTCGGAGCTTATAGTCATGCGCAGTGTTTCCTGTTCATTTGCTACATAATGTTTGAGTGAAGTTCCAACCCCAAGTGATTGAACCCCTTTGATATGTGCCGCAGACATTTTGGAGGAAAGCAATGGATCTTCGGAAAAATACTCGAAGTTTCTGCCACATACAGGTGAGCGTTTAATATTTGTCCCCGGTCCAAGTATGATAGAAACATCGTTAGCGATACATTCCACTGCCATTGCTTTCCCCATATCTTCAATCAATTGCTCGTCAAAAGAGCTGGCTGTTGCACAGCCTGCCGGAAAGCAAGTGGAGGGAATACTTTCAAAAAGACCCAAGTGATCAGATTCCTGTCTTTGCTTGCGTAACCCATGCGGTCCGTCTGTCATAGTAATTGAAGGGATTCCAAGCCTTTCAACAGATTTTGTCTCCCAAAAGTTCTTTCCCGAACACAACGAAGCCTTTTCCTCTAAAGTCATTTTTGATATTATTTCCTTTATGTCCATTTCAATCCTCCCCGATTTTATATCATGGATTTATACTACTATGATTGTTGCAAAGGTAATTCAATTCGAGATGGGTGGCTTTCTGAGAAGTATACACATTGCTCAGCGGTCACGTTCTTTGTTTGCTTGGACCACACACCAGCGCAATTGCTATGCACGTTGTATTGCGGAAAATCGGACGACTGTATGTCAATCCTTATCTTATGCCCCTTCTTGAACAGCCAACCGATATCCCACGTATCAATCTCAATTTCGACAAGTTCATCGGGTGTGTAAGTTTGTCTGGTTTCTGAGTGTCCCCGATATGCTAAAGTTGTTATGCCGCTGCGCACAAAATATCCTTTGCCATCTTTGTTTTCATCAATAATCTTTATAGCAAATGCTGTGTCGCCGGCTCTTGAACTTACAAACAATCTGACTTTAATTTGCCCGCAAACAGATAAATCTTCACATAGAGAGTCGCTAACAAAACTAATTACATCATCTCTATAGTTCGCATCCGGCATCAATAGACTTCCTGCTTTTTCTTTGCTGCGCAAGAGAGTTTCACCGCCGTGAGAGTAAATAGGGTTTTCGGGATTATGCGTATATCTCCGCTCACCGCGAGCTATTTTGGACTTTGCATCGACAAGTCCACTCCCGTTTTTGCTGTCAGATAAGAAGAAATATGCATACTTGCTGCTTTTATTCAAGGCTTTACTCTCGACCCAATAATCGCCTCTGACAATATACTGTGAAACTCTTTGCTTCGGGCTTTCTTTCTTTACAAGTATACGTTCAAACCACTCAAAAGCGCGCAAAATATCGTTACATTCGTAGTTTTTTCCATCATCGTCCTCAAGAGGAGCTTCAAACCAATGATTCCAAGGGCCAATGACAAACTCACTTCCCACACGGCTTTCATCAGATAACATATCCCATGTTTTAATAGCAGACCCAAGGTGATGGTCATACCATCCTTCACTCATTGAAATAGGTATTTTTATTTTTGATGGAACATCTTTGAGGTCTTTCCAGACTCCTGTTTGCCAGTATTCGTCGGTTGAATCAGTGCTTGTTACCCATTTTCGGTACCACTCAAGCCTATGTCCCCATAGACCCTCATCGACTTCAACATGTGGGAGATACAAGCAGGATTCAATATAATCTGCATCTATGGGAAATCCTGCGGCGGCCATAGTCCAAGCGGTCAGAACATCGTGCCGAAAGAGTCCATCTTGGTAAGCTGATACATGTCTATCTGTGCCGTATAGTGTCAGATACATTGTTTTCATTTTTTGCGGCACAATATCAGCAATAATCCAGCCGGTTAGTGCCAAATATGACGAACCCCAATATCCTGCGCATGTTACCCATTTTTGAGAGCATAACCAGTCGGCTGTGCTTTTTCCATCAGCACGCTCGTTCACATTGGGTTCCCAAACACCTTCTGAGCCACCCATGCCTCTGCAATACTGAACGACAAAGGCAATTCCACGCATGGCGTATTGATTTGACAGTTCTAAGTAAAAATCTTCATCGTGTGGATAGCATGTGCGTGATAAAATACATGGATAAGCAGAATCGTTCGATGGTCGTGTTATAATGGTACGCAACTTAACACCGTCCGCCATGCTGACCATCAATTCTGTACGAGAAACATCAGTATAAATCGCTTTCTTTTCGCATTGCTTAAAAGAATCAATTACACCCTGAACTCGTGCTTCTGCTTCAGCGGTCATATGATTTGACATTTAACTCACCTCCGTTTTCAGTTGTACAGCGTACATGCGACAAAATGACCTTCATCTATTTTCTTGAAAGGAATGTCTACGCCCTTGCACTTCTCACTTGCTTTTGGACACCTTGGCGCAAAGCGGCAACCGGGTTTCGGCTCAATAGGACTTGTAAGTTCGCCCATAATAAGCTGATGTGATAACTTCTTACCACCCAAACTCGGAATTGGAACCGCATCAAGCAACCCTTGGGTGTATGGGTGCATTGGGTTTTTAAACAGTTTCTTTGTAGGGGCATACTCCACACATTGCCCAAGATACATTACGGCAATTTCGTGACTTATATGCTTTACCACACTCAAGTCATGTGTTATAAACATATAGGCAAGGCCATGTTGGTCTTGCAAATCCATAAGAAGATTGAGTATTTGTGCTTGTATGGATACATCTAGGGCAGAAACAGGTTCATCGCATACAATAAAGTCCGGATTGAGTGCCAAAGCCCGTGCAACTCCTATACGTTGCCGCCTACCGCCATCCAACTCATGCGGATAACTGTGAGCATATCTTTCCGCTACGCCAACAGTTCTCATGAGTTCTGCAATTCTGTTGTAGTACGCATTTTTATCAGTATTCTTTTTGTAAATTCTTAGCGGTTCACCAATGAGTTCCTCTACCGATTTTCGTGGGTCCAGTGATGAGTAGGGGTCTTGGAATATTAGCTGCATTTTCGGTCGCAGGTCTTTCATTTGCTTTTTATTATAATTGAGTATATTGTTGCCTTTGAAAAATATCTCTCCATCTGTTACATCAATTAATCTTAAAATCAATCTTCCGAGTGTGGTTTTTCCGCACCCGGACTCGCCGACAATGCCCAAGGTAGTGCCAGCATTAATTTGCAAATTAATATCATCGACAGCATGAAGCATCCCTTTGGGGGTTTTAAAAAACTTCTTTAGGTTCTTAACTTCAACTAATGGTGTACTCATAACACGCCCCCCATTTCGGTTTTTTCTTGCCCCTTTACTTTTTCGCACCGAATGTAATGCCCCTGTCGAACTTCCTGCATTTTCTGTGGCATACTGCATGACTCCTCAGTATATTTACATCGGGACGCAAAACGGCAACCTTCGATTTTTTCAGTAGGGTCAGGCATCAGCCCATCAATTGTTTCCAAACGGCGAGAATCTTCATTCAGTTTTGGTATAGCACCAAACAACCCCTCAGTATAAGGATGGCGATACTCGCCATTAAATATATCTTCGACGGTTCCTGACTCTATTATTTCTCCGGCGTACATAACCGCTACTTTTTCACAAGTCTGCGCAACAACACCTAAGTCGTGTGTAATTAAAATCATGGCTGTATTCAGCCGCTCCTTCAAATCCGAAATTAATGTAAGCATTTGTGCTTGAATCGTCACATCGAGCGCAGTTGTCGGCTCATCCGCCAATATCAGCTTTGGCTCACACACAAGTGCTATCGCAATGACTATACGCTGCTTCATTCCTCCGGAAAACTGGTGAGGGTATTCAACTTTTCTATATGCCGGAATCCCTACCATCTCCATCATCTCGTCAACTGCTTTGCTTAGTTCAGCTTTACTTAAATCTTTTTTGTGTATTTTCAACACTTCCAAAATCTGGTCACCCACTGTCATAACAGGGTTTAAGCTAGTCATAGGGTCTTGGAAAACCATTGAAACAATATTGCCCCGCACTTTTCCAAGCTCTCTTTTTGTACTGGTCAACATATCTACACCGTCTAATGTAATGAATCCTGATGTCATTTCACCAATTCCAGCAGGCAATAACCGCATAATGCTTAATGCAGTAGTTGTTTTTCCTGCGCCGGTTTCACCTACAAGGCCAAGAGCTTCTCCATAGTTCAACTCAATATCCAAGCCATTTACTGCATAAACCGTGGCTTCTTCTGTTCTATATTCAATACTTAGATCCTTAATTTCAAGTAATCGGTCAGCCATACTATTTGTCCTTTCCTGCTTGAATATCTTTTTATTTTTTTGAACTTCCAAGTGTCCCGCGAAGTCTTGGGTCGAGTGCATCGCGTATCGCATCTCCAACTAAGTTCGCACAAAGCACTATCAGCAAAACAAAGATTCCCGGAGCAATGGCGATTACGGGACTTCTGTTTAGAAACATAAATCCATCACTTACCATTGCGCCCCATGAGGCTGTTGGTGGAGTTACACCTAAACCGAGGAAGCTTAGATTTGCTTCTGCAAGTATCGCCCCGCCTAAATTCATAGTCATTAGAACCAGCATCGGAGAAAAGCAGTTTGGAACAATATGAGTTACAGCATTTCGTATTTTCGAGGCTCCACAAATTGTTCCTGCGGTCACATAATCCATCTCCCGGATTGTAAGAACCTGTCCTCTAATTAGACGTGCATAACTGGGCATCATACCAATACCTACAGCAAGCATGACATTTCCAACGCCCTGCCCAACTATAGCGCCCAAGAACATTGCCAGTATAATCAACGGCATTGCTAACATAGCATCTACAATTCTCATAATAATTGTGTCAACTATTCCTCCTGCAACTCCGGCAATTACTCCAATTAACATTCCTATTGATCCTGCAATCGCTACCGAAACCAACCCAACTGAAATGGAAACCCGTGTGCCGTAAACTATACGTGAAAACACATCTCGTCCTAGCATATCAGTTCCAAAAAGGTGTGTTGCTGACATAGTCTCCAGTGATCTCGTCAGGTCTTGCTCATAAGGATCGTATGGAGCAATAATTGGTGCGAATATTGCAAAAATTATCATTATTAACAAGATGAAAATGCACACGACAATAGTTTTTCTTGCAAACAGAACCCTTGTAAACCTGCGCATCTTCTTATTTTCTCTTTTTTTCCGTACCATACATGTATCCTCCCTACATAGAGTCTCGAATCCGAGGGTCAATAATTCCATACAGTATGTCTACTATCAGGTTGCATACACATACAGCAAGTGCAATTAAAAGAACACAATTTTGAACTACCATGAAATCACGAGTTCTAATTGCGGTTATCATTAGGTTTCCCATACCGGGAATGACAAAAATTGATTCTATTAAAACTGTTGCTCCAATCATAAAACCGAGACTCACGCCCATTACCGTCACAATTGGAATCAGTGAATTTCTAAGTTGGTGTTTGAGAATTACTTTTCCGTACTTTAGCCCCTTTGCTTCGGCTGTTCTTACATAATCTTGCCGTATAACTTCAAGCATTGCCGAACGTGTCTGTCGGGCAAATGAGGCAAGCGGACCAAATGACATGACTGTAACAGGCATGATAAGCCGTCTTACACTCTCTCCTAAGTCTTGAGCCGGTGGAACAAAACCTTGAACCGGCAAAATCCCCAATGTTAATGCAAAAATGTATATACCCAAAATAGCAATCCAAAATGTCGGCATCGCCATTCCGATATTTGCAATAAAAGTAACAACGGAGTCAATGGGTTTTCCTCTGTTAAGTGCAGCAACCACACCAAGTGTGGTGCCGATAATTACTGCAATGATAAAAGCGGGAAGTACAACAGTCAACGTGTTTGCAAATCTCTCAAACAGCACTTCCGAAATTTCGGTCTGCATAACTACGGATCGCCCCATTTCGCCTTGAAATAGACCCATAATCCATCTGGCGTACTGAATATGCACAGGTTGATCAAACCCAAAAATTTCAGTGTAATGAGCAACCATCTCCGGTGTCGCTGCATCACCGAGAAAGATGCTTATCGGATCTCCCGGAACTGCCTGCATTATTAAAAACACAAGCAATGTAACAATGACCAGTACGATTATTGACTGTGCAATACGTTTCAAAATCATCCGAAGGAGTTTATTTTTTAGTAGCTTCATAAGCGTTATCTCCTAGCTTCAACTTCACAATTAAATGACCACATGGCATAACCAAGGTTAGTCAAATTCACCTACTTTTGTGTGGCAAAGAATCTTTAAACGGACTCTTCGCCACACTTTTTTGTCATTGCTCTTATTACTTTTGCCTAGTTATTTAGCCAGATATCCCCCGGATTACCCCAAGTCCAGAAATTATTCACAGCATACAGGCTATCCATAACGTGAGGTTGCAAGAATGCAGGCTCCCATTGAATGAAGAGTGGTTGTCCAAATAATGCAAGTTCGTCATAAACCAGAATTTGCATATCGTGTTCCAGTCTCACTCTCTCGTCCACTGTTGGTGCTGTTCTAATCTCATAAAGCAGTTCCATAACTTCGTCAGGGATAAGAAGTCCTGCGACGTAAAACGCACCGTCCAAATGTCGGCCCATGTAAAGCCCTAGGTTTGGAGAAACTGCGTGGAAGTGCCACATCAAACCATCCCATCCGGCCTGCATCATTTCAGACTGTTGAGCTTCTTCAATTTGATTTATTGCAGCTCTTATACCAACCTCAGTTAGCATATGGGCTATTGCTACGGATGTATCCTGTTGACCCGGATGTGCCTGTAGCACAGTATCGAAGCCATCAGGGAAACCGGCTTCAGCTAAAAGCTCTCTCGCCCTCTCAGGATTAAACGGATACCCTCTTACATTCGGATTAAAAGTAAGTGAACCCGGTGCTGCCCATTGATTTGTTGTTTGGAGATGCCCACCGCCAAATGTCTGCGAAATCAGTTCTGTATCGATGGCATAACTCAACGCCTGACGGACTCTCGGATCTGCAAAAGGAGAGTTAGGAGCAGCACTGTTTGGAATTATGCCTACACCGACAAGACCGGCGCCTGAAGTATTTCGTTGCATAGTGTATAATCCCGTATCATATAACTGCTGTGCAGCTATCAGATTGCCCATGATAATCATATCAAACTCACCGGCTTCAAATGCAAATTGACGTGTTGTAGGTTCTGAGACTGTGTGAATTTCAATACCGTCAAGATAGGCTCTTCCGCCCCACCAGTTCTCGTTTCTCTCAAAGACAGTCCGTACACCATGTGTAAATTCAGTAACGCGGAATGGCCCGGTTCCTACACTGGTATCCCTCAACATGTCGGTGTCTTGCAGTGCTTGCGGGGAAGTGTAGTATACGAAAAACCCTATGCTTTCAAGCATTGATGAATCCCATGTGTGCAGAATCATTTTTATAGTATAGTTGTCAATGATGTCAAAATCCGCTACGTTTGCAACTTCACTACGACCAAAATCTTGATATTCTAATATATTAACTCTTACAGCTTCCGCATTAAAAGGTGTTCCATCAGTAAAATAAACTCCTTCACGCAAATTCCATGTAATACTAGGTTCGGAAGGGTCGTACTCCCAGCTTGTCGCAAGCAATGGAATGAAGTTTCCTTCTCCATCAAAAGTTAGCAATGACTCGTGAGCAAGTGTTATAAAAGGTAATGCTGCATTTCCTGTTAGCTCCGGGAGATAGCCTGAGTTTGAAATTACCCACCCGGAAGCGAACCGTAACACTCCGCCATAGCGTTCACCAACAACGTCTACTCCGCCGGCTTCTTCATTTGTACTTGCATCTCCGTTGTTTCCATCGTTTGCATCAGTGCCTGTACCGACACCGGCACCCGGTTGTGTTTCAGCAGGTGGGGCAACACCGCCATCTCCGCCACAAGCAGCTAAAACAATTGTCAGGGTAATCGCAAGAATAATTACTAATAGTTTTTTCATTTAATTAATCCTTTCAAATTTTTATTTGATTTCTAGTTCCAACATGAATGTGCCAAGGGTTTTTCCGTGCGTGTCAATTGCAAGAGAACGAGTTACTCCACCATCTAAAGTATCATGTAAAACGAAATTCAATGCGCCTAATTGCGGCAGCTCAAACCGTTCTACTTTAGTGACACCTATAGGTTTAAAATGACTCTTTACAACTTCTTCTGTCACCGCATCTCGGATAAGTGCGTAATCATCAAGTTTATATGCGATAACGGATATTGTTGACAGGTTTCCTTTGTCACCGGCTCTGGAGTGGGCTATGTCACGCAACATCATGAACCGCAGCCTCCTTTCCACATTATTTGTGGTGTAACTGCACATCTTGGAGCCAGAAATGAGGCCATCGCTACAACCTCGTGTGCATACTGCCGCGCACCTCCACCACCTGCGGGTCCATTTGTATATAATGCTTCAACTTCCCGTCCGATTTTCTCTGCTTGATCCTTAGTGTCAACGCGGGCGCATACTCTTAAGCGAACTTCTATTGGCTCGCCGGTCGTTTGATGTGTATCGCCAAAAAGACTGTTCACACCAAGCATATCAATTCTTAACTCTCTATATGAAAGGTTAATTATTTCAAGCCTTTTACGTATAACTTCACCGGCAAGTTCTGCTCGCGCTTTTGCATTGTAGCCACCATAGCTAATTTCACCTTCGCCAATCCAGCCGTCTACATACCCTACGCCCACTTTAAGTGTACTGGTTGGTGCTTTTCCGGTTGCTCCGCTAATTCGCACTTCGTGTTTTCCGATTTCATCAATGGTTACCTTTGAAAAATCCGCTATCACATCAGGAGTTATGTACCGTGCCGGGTCCTGTACTTCATAAATAAGTTGCTCTTTGACTGTACTCGAATTTACCAAACCACCGGTGTTGGGTAGTTTTTCGATTACCATGCTCCCATCTTCATGGAATGTCAAAATCGGAAAACCAAGATTCCATAATTCGTGTACATCTTTTATCCCCGGATCTGCATAATAACCACCTGTCACTTGTCCTGCACACTCAAGCAAATGCCCGGCAAGTGTACACTTACCAAGAAAGTCAAAGTCATTGTATTTTTTCTTGAACTCGAACATTAGCGCACCTACAGCCAGAGCGGGGTCTGCAACTCTTCCACAAAGAACAATGTCTGCATCTTCAGCCAATGCTTCTGAAATAGGTTCACCACCAATATATGCGTTGGCTGAGATAATTGAGTTTGAAACAGAATCTAAACTATCTCCGGTTTCTATAAAAGGTGACTTATAGTATTTATCAAGTTCCGAAAGTATGTTATCTCCCTCTACAACTGCAATTTTCAAGTTACTTAATCCATTCTTCTTGGCTATTTCATAAACCTTGTCTGCTGCCGATGATGGGTTGGCTGCCCCCATATTTGTGATTATTTTTATCGGATGTGCTTCCAGTAACGGAATGACTCTCTCCATGCGATATTCCAAGAGGGGGTCATATCCATTATCCGTATAGTCACGCTTCTCCTTTTGAGCCATAGCTATTGTTCTCTCTGCAAGACACTCAAATATAATATAAGAAGCTTCCCCACTTTTAATAATATCTAAAGCAGGTTCAACTCTATCTCCGGAAAATCCGGCGCCGCAAGCAATCCTTACTTTGTTCATTAATCTGACTCCTCAAGTAACAAAAATAGTTTAAATCTTGGTCAAAAATTTGTACATAACAAACAACTATTAATTGCATTATAGGTGGATTTGGTATATAATTCAAATAGTTATCTTTTATGTTTGCTATAAATTATATTTATAGCACTAGATTGATTGTGTAAAGGTGGAACCTATCAGTGTTAGAATTTAATCTTGAGTATCTTCGAGCGTTTTACTATTCATCTCAGCTTGGGAGCCTGACGAAAGCATCTGAGGCCCTTTTTGTATCTCAACCGGCTCTTTCACACTCAATAAAGCAGCTTGAGGCTTATTTTAAATGTGAGCTTTTTACGAGAACGTCTCGGGGAGTGAAGTTGACCTATGAGGGGGAACTATTATTTTCCCGTGTATCCAAAGCGTTTGCGGAACTTCTTTCCGGAGAAGGGGAATTAGCATCGTTGTCAAACTTCCCTGAGAAAGAGCTACGGATAGGTACAACAGAGACTGCATTGCACCATTTCTTGATACCCAAAATCGAGCAATTTAAAAATACTTACCCAAAAGTACATATTCATGTCACCGGAAGTTCATCTTCCGAAGCTGTGCAGATGCTAATGAGCGGTAAGGTAGACCTTTCAATCGTTGTTTCCCCTATTTCCGATTCTGACGAGTTGACAACACGCAAAATATTCAGCTTTAACGATGTTTTTATTGCCGGCCCGAAATACGAAAATCTTCGGGATAGAATAATGACACCCCATGATATTTGTGAATATCCTATTGCATCAGTCGAAGTCGGGACAAGTGCGCGCGCTCATATTGATGAGTGGTTTAGAAGTCATTCATACAATTTCACTCCTGAGTACAGTGTGAGAACATCCAGCGCAATAATTCCATTTGTGGAGATGAATTTAGCTGTGGGAATCATTCCCTCTATGTTTGTTGAAGAGTCAATAAGTAAAGGCAAGGTGTTCAAAGTAGACGTTAAACCTTCAATTACCTCAAGACAGCTCTTATTAGTCTACAAAACTGATATGCAAATGACAGCACTTGGGCGTGCATTTGTCAAACATATTGTAGAATAGGTATGCGGTTTTGCCAAGGAGTTTAAATATCTAAATTAGTCATTAGTTTTAGCAGTATTGTCGGATTTTGCTATTGACAATTTGCTATGTTCTGATAAACTTGACGATACCAATTGTATAGAGTAGCAAGACGCCCCGCAATATTTTGGAGGATCACCTTGAATATAGCCATATGCGACGATGATAAAAACCATAGGGAGGACTTACATAGTATAATAAAATGCTGCGATATCCTTCGTGAAGATGCCGCAATTTTTGAATATCCTAGCGGTTCTGCGCTGATTGAGGGTCATGTGGAGAACCGTCATGACATAATATTCCTTGATATACAAATGGATGGTATGAATGGGCTTGAAACCGCACACGAAATCAGAAGCGGCGACAGGGATGCAATTATTATTTTTCTAACGGGACACGAGCAACATGTGATGCAGTCGTTTCGTATTGAGCCTTTTGACTATATCGTGAAGCCTGCGGATGAGTATAGAATATCAGACGTGCTTAACAGGGCATTGAGAAAGTATAATGATTTGCATTACATCGTTGATTTCAAATGCGGAAATGATGTTCATACGCTTGATGTCGTTGATATTGTTTACATTGAAAGCTATAAGCGGAAGCTGAAAGTTGTGACAGCAAACCCAGATGAGACTGATTATGAAATACATGGAAAGCTAGATAATTACGATAAACAATTGCAGAAGTATGGCTTTTTGCGTTGCCACCACAGCTTTCTCATAAATATGCGTTATATAAAGGTTATAGAAAACACGCAAATAAAGACCAAGACGGGTCACTCAGTTCATATGAGTACCCGCAAAAAGCAGATTTGCCTTCAATCATTCAACACATTCATTACGAAGTACAAAGTCAGATGAAAGGAGCATTGAGTCGTGGAAAGGCTGTTAATCGACATTTTTGGAACAGCAGTGGGCTATTTTGTAGTTTTGCTGTTTTTCTCGACGTTTTGGACAAGAAAGAAAATTAAACCTCTGTTGTTTGCGGTTGGACTCATTTTTATTGCCGCAATAAATACTGCTTTCACAACATTTTACATTAACACAGTTGCGGTTTCGCTGGCTACTTTAGCATCAATGGTTGCGATTAGTTTGTTATTTGTTTCCGGTATTTCATATAAGATGCTTCTTTCAATCTTAATAACGGCCATACTCATACTATCTGAAATTCCGGCGGGAATTGTGCTAACACAGATAGTTGGTGTGACCGCAGAGCAAATACCCGACACTACTTGGAGCTATTTTATTGGTGTGTCAACATCTAGGCTCTTAACCTTTTTTATTGTCTGCTTAATCAGGCTATATTGGAAAAATAGAAAACAGGAATTAGGCAGAAAGTTCAACTCACTGATGGGCTTTGTTGCGGCAACACCGATAATGATTAGCTTCATCGTACTTGGATACATAGCCGACTTTTATGTTTTCCGAACTCCGGTATTTGGGATTGTTACCGTCTTATTTTCGTTACTACTGGTTTTTGTCATAATGCATGTACTGAGTAATCAGTTTACAGTAATGGAAAGTGAGAAAAAATTTGATATGGCAGCGGCAAGACTGGAAACACAAGTGGAGCATTATCAAGAACTATACCAAGCGCAGAGTGAATTAAGGGCTATTCGCCATGATTTGAAAAACAGCCTGACATCGGTTTCTGGTGTGCTGAGGAGTGGTGACACAAATGGCGCACTCAACTTTATAGAAAAAATGACCGCAGATGTGATGAGTACAGCTAAAATTATATCAACAGGACTGCCGGCAGTAGATGCTGTTTTGAACACAAAAATTGCATGTGCTGATGAAAGCGGCCTTCGTATTGCTTTTACCGTAAATGTCGAAAATGAAGTGCTTATCAATCAGATAGATTTGGGGATAACTGTAGCGACCGCACTTGACAACGCAATTGAAGGTGTGCTTCGCTCGGGCAGAGAAAATGAAGTTGTGATACTCGACATAACAAGTGTATCGGACTATATCTCTATCTACGTTGAAAATGCCGCATCTGCTCCTGTCAATGGGCGGTTTGAAACATCGAAGGACGATAAAACTAATCATGGATTCGGCATGAAACAGATGGGAAGCATTGCACACAAATACAACGGCACAGTTCAACCGGAATACAAACAAGAAACAGGTAAGTTTTATCTCAAAATTTTGATGGAAAACAAATCAGGATAGCGTTTATGCACATTTTTCCAGCGTTTGTGCATGACCTATTGAATTGATTAACAATTGGTGCTATGTTGTCTGACATAGAAAGGGTGATTTCATGATTACTCGAATGTCAGAAAACATAGCATCTGCTTTTGTCTTGCACGGCGTTATACATGAAGATGATCGAGAGGTATACTCTTATAGTTTGGAACTACTTTTTTCAACGTTGTTCAGTCTACTTTTTGTGGCTATAGTGGCGACACTTACCGGAACCCTCATTTATTCAGCGCTTTTTCTGATTGGCTTCATGCCACTCAGAGTTATTGCAGGGGGATATCACGCAAAAAACCACTTTAGATGCTTCATGATTTTAGTATTTGCTTACTCGGTATTTTTACTACTACTGGCATATATGCCGACCGCTCATATATTTCCAGCAATTCTCGCTGGCACAGCAATGTCGATTATTTTTGTTTTCCTGTTATCGCCTTCTGAGGACAATAACAAGCCACTTTCAGACAATCAGATTGTCCGGCTGAAAAAATCGAGTCGGGTGGCGGTCATGGTCTACGCTGTATCCATATTTGCGTTAACTTTGGCCTTATCCGATATAAGATTTGCATTTGCGTTATCGTTAGGGGTAATTGTAGTTGGACTATCCTTATTAGCAAATTTCGCAAAGTATAAAATAAATAAAATTCTGAAAGAAGGGAGTGGAAGAAATGAGTAAATGCTATGTTTTAATGGTGAAAATATGCGGACTGGCAGCGAGTTGCGCACTGGCACTTGGTGTTGCGATTACTCCGGCAGCTTGTGGCTTTATGTTTCACCAACCAAAAGTGCCACAGGGCATGAGCAAATTTGTCAAGGACAGCAGTTCATCTGAAAATCGCAAAAAAGCCTGATTGCCTATAGGCAATCATTGCAACTTCGTTGCAATGACGAATATTAAAACAATCTAGTGGAAAAAAGAAAGGAATTTCACAATGAAGAAAAAGTTTCAAAAAAGCGCAACCGCTCTGATGCTCACACTCGTCATGCTTTTATCGATATTCTCGATGACAGCAATGGCATATGAGTATGATGCAGAAATTGATGCGTTCCCGGCAGAAGTTGAGTTCGAAATGCCATACTACGCACTTGAGCAAAATGCAATTGATATTGAGCCATTTTCTACGGGATTCGGGACAATTCCGCTTATAGGCGCATTGCCGAATCGACTGCCAACTCCACTCCATAATAATATTATTGGAATATGGGTGGGGGATTCCTCCAGCATCACATCAGGGAGATGGCAACAGGTCTGGGGTAATGCTCCTACTAGTCAACCTTCATTTGAGCGGCCACCGCCAACACTCAGCATAGACACAACAGGCATTACACATATAGCCATTCGCCATTCAGAACTCAGCCCACGATTTAATGTAACCCATGTACTAAACAACACACCAACGCAACCTATCGGGCAACCGGGTGTATTTATGAATCAGGCATACAGTTCAAACGGCCTTATCACTCCGGTGGGTGGTGCTGCTGCGGCTTTTGTACGGACGAGTGTTTTTAGAATGCCATGCAATGTGAGTTTCAGATATCAAGCAGATTTTATAGGCGTGCCACAGGCAGTAGAACGTTTTACAATTAATTTCCAATTTACAGGATTTGGTCCACCAATTGGTCAACCACAACTTCCGCAGGGTGTGCGAAATGAGACTCAGCTTCAAACAGCAATAGCCAATGCACCTATGAACACACAAACCATAATTGATATTGCAGACAATTTTACTATCAGCTCTCCAATAGTAGTACCGGTAGGACGGAATATCTTGCTGAGAACGAACGATATATTCTTTACCCGAACTCTTTCTCAGAGGAATCCCGGACAAAGACACTTCTTCGTCGGAGGTCACCTGACTCTGGGTAGAGGTATTACTCTTAGTGGAGGATTAGCGGGCGTTCCGTTCTCTGCGTTTGATGATGTAATGAATGCAACAGCAGACATGCACACGATGGATGCATTTGAGCAGTTCAGAGATGCAGGTACGCGTGATTTTGCATCACGTACCAACTCAAATCAACGTGCTTTTTCAGAAATGAGCGAAATGTACGCCATTCCATTGAATGCTGCAGTTGCCTCCGGTGGTGTCGTTATTATCGGTGGCGGCACATTGACAATCACTGATGGAAGTGTAATTGAGAACAACATGAGTCCTTTCGGTGGAGCTGTACAAATGGAAGGCACGGCAACTCAACGTGCGATACTCAACATACAAGGTGGCGTTATCCGTAATAATATAGCCAACTACGGTGGCGCCGTTGATGCTTTTGGAAACAGCAGAATTAACATGACATCAGGCACAGTTTCCGGTAATATAGCGTTTGGAGATGGTGGCGCATTTTGGATTGGCACGGGAACAACCGCCAGCGGTCAAGGCTTTAACATGACAGGCGGCGGAATACACAACAATTCTGCAAATGTTGATGGTGGAGCAATATTCACTACAATGTATGCGCAGGGGTACTGGAACATTTTCACTGGGCCATCAACAAACTTCTCAGGCAACTCTGCAAGATTTGGCGTTTGGCCTCCACCCGTAGCGAACAGACCAGCACATATTAGGTCAGCGACATCAAGCGTCGTAGATCACATATTAAACAACTTCGACATTATTTACTTAGGTCATCTTGGATAAGTGATGCAATCAGCTCAACCCACTGAAGCTGTAGTCCGTGAAAAGCGTAATTGCTTCGGGCTTAAGTTTCAGCAGGGTTGGGCTGTAGCTTATGCAAAGGGAGGAAAATAAATGTGTCCTCATGTTTTCGGCAACAAGATTGCTGAGTTAAGGAAAAAACATAATATGACACAAAGAGAACTTGCTATAAAGCTGTCAATGTCAGCAAAAGCAATTTCAAAGTGGGAAACAGGAAGAAGCCTCCCGGATATCGCATTATTGCCAAAAATTGCTTCCACTTTCGCAATTGGTGTTGACGAGCTTATCGCTGAGTCGCACCAAAGCTGATATAAATATTGTGAAGCAAGTCAATTATGCTGAAAGTCTACCGTTAAGATACTTTTATGGTTTTCCCTAATGAATGTGTCAAAAGCGACCGAAACTATATACATAGAAGGATGAAATTCTTGCAAGGATGCGTAGCAAGGAGATTTTGCTATGTTTATACACCAAAGCACTGCGCCCAATGTATCAGTTAGTATAACCGATGCGAAACTGGAGCAACTGGCAGCGACTATCAAAAACCGCAGTGAGAACCCGCCACAGATTTTTACGTTTGAAGAACTGATGAAGAAAGAAATCGAATTGAGACCTAGCCAAGCAGACCCCACCGACATGCTAAAGAGTTTAAGTGCGAGATTGGGAGTAACTGTCGCAGTCAGGTCGATGGATTACAATGGTTATCACGAAAAACCTGTTCCTACGGACGGAGATTTCCGCACTGTAGAAATATGTATCAGATTACTAAATCGCATGGCAAACGATGAGGGGCTATTCAAGTCCATCAAAGAGCGGATTCAATACTGGCTTGAGGATGTTGCCGAGTTCAAAGAAGAGCATGAGGGTGGTATTGCTCAAATTGGTATATCGCTCAGTGAGAGAGGTACTGTCTATTGGGTAAAACCCGATGAGTATGCTACCGAAGAAGAAATGTCGTATCTGAATGATGCATGGACTTTTCACAACCCTTTCATATCAAGAGCGCAAGAGAATGGTATGCCGTGTATGTTTGAGAAGTTAGACGAGTATTCGATAGAGATACTCCATGAGCTTTTGGCACAGTGGCGCAGTATGATAATTCCGCCGCTAAACGGAGGTGATGCAAATGGATATTAACAGTATTTTACTGAGTAATTCACGTAGCTCGCCGTTTAGCCAAGCACCTATGTGGCAGTCGAACCCGGGTGCTGTCGGCACTGACAGTTTTCGGAGCAAACTTGCAGAGCTTACTTCAAACTTTACGCTGAGTGCGGGAATGGGCAGAAGTGCGATACATGCCGCAGTGAGCAACGCCTTCGCAGGAGAAAACAACATACATGGCATTACAAGTGCGAGTTCACGTTTTGTACAACCTGCGATGGCGCATGTCATGCAATCAAGAGTCGCAGAGCCGTTCAACATACGTGACTACTACCCACCGCTTACTGCAAGGGAAATACACGAACAGATTCAGTATGCGCAGTGGAAGTTTTTGGAAAACACAGATTTTAGCGGAATGTCCGATGTAGAAAGAATTGAAAAGATTGAAAACTGGTTCATTGAGACGTTCGGGGAGAATTTTGACAAAGCCTACAGACTAAATGTCTGGTCGGATGAGTTTTGGAACGAGCATCGGTCACGTGGAATTATAATACCGCCGGGTGAAAGGGATTTTTTTCACATAGGTTGTATGTTCAGGTGGATTCGTAGCAGTGTACTCGGAACTGATAATGCAAGGATTTATGAAGCAAACCGCAAAAGGTTGTTCGGAGATAAAAGCAATGAAGAAATCAAGCAAGTCATAATGGATAGGTTTTCGCCACCATTGACATATCGCGACTTAACTATGATGCATAGCGAAATGAAAGAGGTAGGGTTATTTAAACTCCAACCATACTTTGGAGGTAGGGTCAAGCATGGTGCATTTCACTCAATTTGCCACATAGCCGGATATTACGACTTAAATGGAATAAGTTGGGCCTCTGTACTCAACCGTCCCGTTAATTGGCAAAATGTAATAGACAGCCAAAACTTTTGGTTTAACCTCGGTGACAGAGTGCCTGGCGGAGATTTCATAAACCTTTTTGAAGAACTTATACCAAGATTCGCCAACACAAGCGGTCAAGGCAACTTCGACTCATGGCTGTCGTGGGTTCGCACGATTTAGGTTGACTACATAGCTGTGCATCAGATTAGCAGTTTATAATGGAACAGAAGAGATGCATGGTAACTGTACAATTTACAGAAATGGAGTATCATCGTTTTAATTTCTCAATCAGGTCACATAACTCCCCTTGGAATACTATGACGGCTTTTCGAGACCTTGTTTGGTTATTAAATTGCGAGGTGTTGGATATGATAAACAATGTAAGTTTTAGTTCCCCTAATACCATTCTAGGAGTTCAGGGCGTAAATAGGGGAACACAGAATTCTAAGCTTTCTGTGTGGAGAAGCGAAACGCGTACTGCACCACCAACGATGCCAGTGTTCACACAGGGTGCATTGTACAGCGGTAGTGCATATTTTCCGGGGCGTGGTATCATGAATGCTAGTGTAAACTGGTCGGAGAATTCAACTGAATCTAAGCCTATAATGCTAGTAAGCGGAACGGACGTTGATGGAACAGTTTTTAAAGTGGAGATATCAGTACACGACATCGATCCGAGTAGAGCTTCGACTATTGAGCTTTTTGTGATGAGAGCGTACTTAGGACCGAGCAGAGATTTGGCGTTGGTTTGCCAACGAAGTGCTGCGGCTGAAAATGCTTTTGGGCAAATAGACATTATTCAACAGTTGAAGGAACACATGGAGAACTTTCGGTTTCATGGAGTTCTGAACAGGTTCCTTAGCATAAGGGATGTGCTAGACGAACTGATGAGGTTTCCTGTACAGTAAGTGAGAAAACTACATAATAGTAAGGATGAACTGCTTTATGGGCGTAGGGTTTGAACTTGCGAATTGGGCAACGGAGAGAGGTGTGATTGTTCCTGTGGTTTTAAGTGGCGTCTTATTACTCGCAGTGCTATTCGTTTTGTTACACCTCGTTGAATCGGGCAAGACTAAAAAATTGAATTTACAGAAATTTAGAATTAAAGACTTATGGGGTAGGAAATAAACAATTTCCTACCCCATAGCTTTTCAACGTACTTCATCAATTTTGCGCTAAATATTACCATACTTCGTTTGTACAGCGGGTTTCTGCTGGGTTCCATTAATGTGGCAAGCAAGGCGGGCGAAAGCCCACTCGCTTGCTGTGGGCTTTCGCCCCCAGACCCCCGGATCGCCGCCCGATGGGCGACGGCTACGCGGCTATGCCGCTAACATATTGTGTACATAAGTGAAAAGTGTGTTGTGTAGGTGAAATGACTACAGCTCCGGGTCATTGCGATGGAGTTTGCGTTCACGGTGTTGCGGTGTGATGTATTATATAGTTTACTACGGAAGAATACCGTCACAAATCGTTACGGTATTTTGCTCGCCGGCATATGATTATCAGAGTTTTCAAAAATTGAGTATCTTTTATTATGAAAGCAGTCGGCATCACAATCTTGATGACAAATAGAGCGAAAAATGATATATTAAATGTGCAATCAAAACATTGAGAGGCTTGACCTGTTGGAGAAGTATAGATGAGCCACATAAGTAAGGATGAGATAAAGTCACTGGAAGAAATAGATATTCTGAAAGTTGCAAAATTTCTTGGTATTGAAATCAAAAACAAGAAATCACTCTGTTTTTTGCATGATGAAAAAACGCCTAGCCTATCGTTTGATTCAAAAAGAAATAGGTGGAGATGTTTTGGATGCTCAAAACATGGAGGCGTTATAAATTTAGTAATGCAGTATAGGGGGTTAACATTTCACGATGCCTGCAATTGGATTCAATCAGTCTTTCGTGGAGGACATACTGATAGCGGGATTTTTGCGGGAAATGTTTCAAAAAAACAAAGTGTAAGTGCCCATTTAATAAATTATGGAGCCAACCCTGATATCAATCTGTATAGTGAAATAATTGAAAGCCTTGTTCTTAACTCTGAGGATATGGAATATCTGAAAAGAGAACGTGCACTCGCAGAATCCGTAATTTGTCAAAACAGAGTAAAATCATTGGATAACTTGGCAGAGTTCTATAGTAGAGTTGAAGCTAAATATGGAGTAGTTCGTCTAATAGATGCCGGGCTGTTAAAAGTTGATGAAAACGGTGAAATAAAAAAGAGTTGGTGGAGACCTGGAATATTATTTCCTTTCTACTCATATGAAGGGAAAATCGAAAATATACAGATGCGACCATATAGCCCATTTCCACCTAATGTTAAATACATTTTTCTCAGTGGTATAAGGACTATTCTTTATAACGAACAAACACTCAGAACTTGTGATATTGGAGACTCTTTATATATTTGTGAGGGTGCAATAGATACTCTATCTATGCTCTCGAAAGGGTTAAACGCAGTCGGGGTTCCCGGAGTAAGTAATTTTCAAGATGATTGGATTGACTTGATTGGACAGTTCAATGTTAGAATTCTATTTGACAATGATACTGCCGGTATCAAGAATGCAGGGAAGTTAATAGAAAAACTTCGCAAAAAGAACATAAGCGCAAGCATTTTAAGTGTATCTCCATTCAATGACATAAACGAAATGCTAGTATCGGAAAGAGGCAGGAATGAGCAGTAAGAATAGCGATATACTATTTAGCAATATTTGTAGCATGGAAAATCTCTATCACGCATGGAACAAAGCAAAACACATATATGAATACGAAAGCGATTTTGTGTACATTCGCAAAGAGTTGTCAGAGTTTGAAGCAGATCTGCAAAACAAACTTAATGAATTAGCAGAAAGATTACGAAACGAAAAATTTGCTTTAACGCCAATGATTCCTATGCCACTACCGAAATCCAGCGACGGAAAAGTTGAGTCTAGGCAGAACTTTCACATAGCACTTGAAGATCAAATCGTTTGGCTGGCAGTCATAAATGTTCTTGGACCTTTACTTGATGATAATATGAAATTTTGGAGTTTTGGTAGCAGATTATATATGCCTATTTGGAAAGAAGATATCGATGAAGCACATCCAGGAGAAAAGGTTACAAGATATGGAAGTTACAGGGTAGCATCTACGAAAATATATAGGAGCTGGACAAGTAGTTGGCCTCTATTTCGAAAAGCAGTTGCCATAACTGCAAAGGCGATGCTTGATGGGGAGTTCGACGAGGATGAACAGGAGGAAATAGAAAATAATCTTGATGCTCCTGAGTGTGTACGAATTATTACGTGGAATAAAGGATACTGGAATAAAAGACAAAAACAAGATAAGGATATATATTACGCCACAATTGATCTTAAAAAGTTCTATCCATGCATAGATGCAAAATCTATACTCAATAATACTGTTCTCCAAATTATAGGCATCACTCCAGAATCGAAGAATCAGAACAAGCTATACACCTTATTGGACAAATTGCTCAGCTACTATATAGATGGTGATTACTTAAATTTGTCGGACGAGGACTCCCCGCTTGTTCCAGGAGACCGTGACGGAGACAAATATTTTGGGATACCAACCGGTTTATTTGTAGCAGGATTTCTTGCCAATATGGCGATGTTGGAGATTGACGAGGATATTTCTAATGAACTTGATAGAAATAGAAGAGTAGCGCATTTTCGATATGTCGATGATCATGTTATTCTGGCATATTCTATCGAAGATCTTGGTTTCTGGATTGAAAAATACGCTTTGGTGGTAGAGCGCTACTTGAAGCGAGTTAGCATAAATGAAGAGAAAATTGAGCCTGCCGAGTTTAAAGACTATTTCATTAATGAAGATAAAAATGAACGAATTAGGCTAATATCAATAGCAGAAATGAAGTGTAGAATTGACCCTCAAATAGCTTCTCCATTCACGACATTAACACTTAAGAAATTATCAGGAATAAATAAAAGCCCTTTTGAGCTGTTTGATGAGACAGAAAAAATCCAGCTACTGCAAGATGTTGAACATATACTTGTCACTGAATTTCCAGATGAGGAGATTCGAAAAGACACTAGAGTTTCGTGGGCAGCATCACTATTGAGCAGGGTAGTTCCTGAAATAGACTTCAACATTAATGATATTATTAGCCAAAGAGCAGAACTAGAATCTTTATATTGTTCGAGAGAAGAAGCCGCTCAACGTGAAGATGAAAATGATACAATGGTTTTTGATGAAAAAATTGGGCGTTTAGAAGCAGATGTTCATTGTTTGGAAGTTGAGCTCGCTAAGCGGAAAAACAATTTATTTTCCAGAGTGTTTCAACTATTGCTGAGAGCACTTACTGAGAATATATCAAAACCAAAAATATGGAAGAAATGTGTCACTTTTTGTAGAGCAACCGGATATGAGGGTATAGACAGATTATTCAAGCAGCTTACAAGTGCAAATCTATCAGATGCCGGGAAAAAATACATTTTTTACACTTTGGTTAACGAATTGTCAGATGGAATGCTGAAGTCGTTGGTAACTGTTAAGTCAAATGAGTACTCACATTTCGAAAAAGATAGAGCCGATAAATTTGTTGCATACATTAAGCGAATCTTTAATGTAATTACCGATGAATCAGAAAAATATGAAGTTTTTTATGACCAAGAAATACTGAAACAGTTCAAAGTAGCGCTTCACTACTACTGTATTGAATGTGAAAAAGAAACTCCGACAAAGCAAGAGTACGATTATACATATTTTTGCTATCTATGGAATATGATGACAAGGACAGCGGGTGTCTTTACAGAGCAGCAACCAATTAGTCTCAATAATGGTCTTGCTGCCATGGACAAGATATATTCTGATAGAAGAATAATTGAGAAATTGGCACAGATGTACTCATATAGACCAATTGTTTTTGCTAACGCAAATGCAAGACATCCACAACCACAAATATCACTGAGTGAATGGATAACGAACAACAAAACTGAAAGCCAAAAGGTAAAAGCCAACGGGTTTGACATGCTTTCATCAGAGTGGGTATCTCTTGCGGTGACGCTGAAAGCGATTAAAGTTGTAGAAGATAAAATTAAGTTATGCCAGAGCAGTAATTTTAGTTTTGATAACCACCCAACTGTCGCAGAATTTATCAATTGCGCTCCAGAAAATTTTGATATCGGAGTAGAGACCGAAGCCTATAATAGTATGCGGGAAGTTAAATCTTGGGAAAAATTAACAGTCAAGCTAAAAGAAATAAACTTACATTACTTCAAGAGAACTGATGATATAAGATACGATTATTCATTCTACAACCAATATGGGTACCAAGTTTTTGAAAAGCGCCAAGTTTTTTCGCTAGTTATATTGATGATTGCTATATTGAGCAATGAACAAAAATTTTCGCCTTTTCTCAATAGGAGAGACCCGATTGATAGAAACTATCAATTGCTTTTGGAAAAAATCAGTAATACTAGTATTTCATCCTATACCAGAGCCATCATAATAGGAGCGTTGAGTTATCGAGAATTTGAACGAAACACTTTTTCCAGTTTAGATTTTTCTGGCCGATATGATGGTGTGCAAAATGAGCCGATAGTCGTTGAAAGTATTTGCGACCTTAAAAGCCACATTGAAGATGCGAAAAAGACTCTGGAAGACTACCGATTATCATTGGAAAAGCAGGTTCCTAGACAGCTAATTCCAATATCATTAGTAAATATGAGTAGAACATATAATCCTTACTCAAATGGAGGTGATGATGGTTTTGGCGTATCATGAAAAGCTGCGATTAGGAATTATCCAAACAACTGTTGATATGCCGGTTGCTTGGATGACGGCGGGAAAAAAACAAGAAAAAATGAACCCATATGCCGAAAAAGCTGTAATGGAAGAAATAAGGCATGGTTTTAAATCGTTTTATGAACAGAAAGATGAAGCTCCAAGGATTGTGCTGATCCCCGAGATCTCGATTCCACACAGCGGAATTAAGACAGTTGAGAGGTTTGCGAGGGCAATTGACACCGTTGTAATTGGGGGTTGTGATTTTTTTGTTGATGATGTAAAGGAAACTATTCGAAACAAAGGAATAATCATAGTGCCGAATAAGTGGCCGAAATTAGAACCTGCACTAACAAGTACAAATGCGTATTTTGGGAAAAATTATTTTTCTGAAAGAGAATTGGATTTCTTTAGAAAACTGAAGTTGAATGGTATCCCTGAGATGCTCATATACTTGGTTGATGCTCATAAGTATGGACGAATAGGAGTGGCTATATGTGCAGATTTCTACGACATAGAGCGGTTTGTAATATACAAAGGAAAGATTCACCATCTGGTAATTATAGCTTATAATAGGGACTACAAGTCTTTTGACTTCTTAGCAGAAGCAATATCAAGATTGGTTATGTGCAATGTTGTGATATGTAACACTGGTCATTATGGGAACTCTCTTGCGTACAGTCCATACTCGCAAGAGTATAAGCGAACTATTTATAAAGCGTCCGGGGCAAAGTTATTTACATCGCAAGTGATAGAGTTGCCTGTAAGAGAGCTAGATGAAAATCAGAAAAAGGCTCATGAGAAATATCAAGAGAATGCTGCTATCTCATCCAAAGATAACGCTTTTAAGTGGGCACCGGGATATTCTAAGTTTTGAATATATAAAATCCTCTGAAGTTAGGTGATAAAATGCTAGGCTCGTTATTTAATTGCTGTAAAAATATTGTTGTATTTGATGTTGAAACAGCAGGGGTAAATCCAAAGCCTTATAATGCAAAAAATCCACTTTACAATGTTCAATAAATATTACTCCAAACATACTGCTATCCGTTGCCGAGAATCACGAGTTGTGTGTAGCGGATATTGACAGCACAATATGCCTCCTGTTATTAAAAAAAATATTGCCTATTTGTTTACTTTCGTGCCGAAATCAATTATAATATAGATACGAAAGTAAAGCGAAGGGAGTGGCAATCATCAATAAAATCGATGTCGTAAACAGTTTGCTTCAAAAAAATAACGGTGTCTTTGATACTGCTCACGCCACTATGGCCGGAGTATCAAAGCCAACGCTTAGTAGGCTTGTGAAGGACGGTGTATTGGAGCGCATTGCTCACGGAAAATATATCGGCTTGGACGCTTTTCCTGACGAGTTGTTCATTTTGCAGCAGCGCTCTAAAAAAATAATATTCTCCCATGAAACGGCATTGTTTCTACACGACTTGTCGGAGAGAACGCCTATGCTTCATTCGTTGACAATTCCGAGCGATAGAAAACTTTCGCCATCTTTAGCTGATGGATGTAAAGTTTTTTACGTAAAACCAGAACTGCACAGCTTGGGAATTTGCTCATTACCGTCGAAAATGGGTCAAGAAGTAAAAGTATATAATATTGAACGGACGATATGTGATGTTATGCGTAGCCGAAATCGCATAGACAGCCAAACGGTTGCCGAAGCATTGAAAGGTTATGCAGCTCGGAAAAGCGTCAATTGGAATTTGCTAAATGAATACGCCCGAATTTTTAGTGTGATAAAACTGATGCGCCAATACTTGGAGGTTTTGATATGAGTATAAATGCAACGAGCTTTAAGGCGCAGATAAGGAATCTGGCGAAGAAGAAAAACGTAAAGGCACAGATTCTCTTACAGAATTATATGTTTGAGAGGTTTCTTGAACGGTTGTCGCTTTCTGATTACAAGGACAAATTCGTGCTGAAAGGTGGGCTGCTTATCTCGGCGATTGTTGGTATCGACACTCGGACAACAATGGACTTAGATGCTACCATGCGTGGTTTGCCATTTACTGAAGAAAGTATATCAAACTCGATAAAAAAGATATGTTCCATATCGATCGAAGATGATGTAACACTTGTTGCAGGAAACCTAACACCCATTCGTCCGGACGATAAGTATGGGGGTTACCGCATGAAGATAACAGCAAAGTATGCAACGATTGAAACCCCGTTCTCAATAGATATTTCTACCGGTGATATAATAACGCCGCAACCTGTCAAGTATATTCTTCGGGGAATATTTAATGATGAAAAGCAAATCGAGGTATGGGCATACAACATCGAAACTGTCTTATCCGAAAAAGTGGAAACTGTCCTGCGGAGAAGTACGCTGAATACAAGAGCAAGGGACTTCTACGATATTTACATTCTTTGCACGACACAGGCACACGATGCCATGCTTTTACGTGAAGCATTTGCGGCAACGGCAAATCACAGAGGCACGGTGGAGCAAGTCTCTGATATCCCGAGCCTGCTGAAACAGATTGAGGATAGCACTGAACTCAAGCATCAATGGGAAAAGTATCGTCGTGAGTTCGATTATGCGACGGATATTTCATACGAACAGGTTGTGGATGCTCTCAGAGCCGTGAGCATGAGTCTCATTGACCCCAGCTCTGCGCTTGTATACATAAGGGTACTGGTAAAGTCAGATGAGCATGGTGCGGCAAGGCAGGCACTTGAAAAGTATGCTAATCAGATCAAGTCTATATCTATTGCCGAATGGGTAGACATAAGCATTTGGGTAGCAGTTAGAATCAACGATATTTCATTTGCATACCATACACTTGAGCAGTGCAAAACTGATTTGCAAGCGGATGAGTACATGCGTAGCTTGTTATATGTCATGAACTGTGACGAAACAAAAAAACCAAACGATATTATTAAGCAAGCCACTAAAAATAAGGATTCGTATAAACAGCCAATTGACTTCAGAAATCTTTGCAGTGCATATATGCGCTTTAATAAATGGAGTAGACTTTTAAGAATTGCAAAACAATGGATGAAAATGCATCAAGATATTGAAGCCCTTCTCTATTTTGCAGAAGCACAATTTTACATGAATAAAATGCCTGAATGCTTAAATAGCTTGACAAAGCTCGAAAGTCACTATGAGTTGTCGGCACCACAGAAGATTTTGAAGTTAAACTGTCTTTCTCGGCTTTCACAATTTGACGAAGCATTAATACTTGTCAATGAACTTGGTGATATTGGATATGCGGATGAGTCATTGATTGTTCATAAGGCAACGTTAGAGTTCAGTAGTGGCTCATTAAATGAAGCGGTTCGTACTTTACGGTTATTTATTGACTCTAACGATGATGCCATCGAAGCGGTCCGATTCCTGGCAAAACTGCTTAGTGTTGACCATCCAAAAGAGGCATATCAAGAATTGAGGAAGTTATACGAAAAACATCCCGATAATACTGAAATCGCTTTAAATACGATGCATCAAGGATTTGCGGCTGGTTATGATGAAGAAGCGTCGAAAATTATGTGGAAAGTTGTACGAAGCCGTCCGGATGAAAAACATTTCAAAGCATTGAAATCAGATGAAATGATTGCTTTCTTTGAAAAAGCAGCGAAAGCCAATGCGCCAATATACAAAATGCACGAAGATGGGTTGTTGCCAAATCACGCTATGATCGACAAAAACAACGGGGGAATGGGGTATTCCGTATACTCAAAATGGATGCTGTCCGGCAACGCTCACATGCTTTGGGCATATGGCGGGAGGGCAGAGTCTGTTTTAGACAATGTACTCAAATCTAAAAAACTCATATTGGATTACTCTGCCATTCTATCAATTGAATACTTGGATTTGTTTGGATTCATTGAAAAATTATTCGATAAAGTGTTCGTTTCGCCACGCCTTATTATCATCCTGCATCAAGAGATAGGACGGCTAAAAAATGTACAAGAATCGGTCAAAAAGCACAATGATGTGTTGTACAGACATTTCCAAAACAAAAAACAACGCATAAAGATTGTAGACGATTGCCTAGAGTTTGATGAAACGTTGTTTGATGTAGAACAACAGGACAGGGTGCTTTACTTCACCGCGGATAAAAATAACGCTTATATCGTTACGGATAGCTTCGCTTGCGAAATGTTTCATGCGAAGCCGGTTCCTAACGAGGTAGGCAATATTCAGATTTACGAATCGGAATTATTAACATATCTAATAAGTAAAAACTTATATCCAAACAAGAAACATACAGGGCGAGAGCCAAGGCAAGAAAAAATAGATGAACTTAACAAGCAAAGCCCTGCATTTTTGGTAAATGAACACGTCTTAGGTATACTTGCTGAAAATGCTGACCTCTCCACTATAGCCAGTGTTGTCCCTCTTATTATACCAAAATCAGTAGTGGAGCGAATTTTGCATTTTAATGAATCCGTATCCAAGCAAGACGATGCAGTTCAATGGTTAAGAACATTACACGACAAATTAGTTTTGTATCGAAATAAAGGATTCATTGAGTTTTGCCCACATTCAGGACAGCAAAATTCTGTAGGCGATTTGACGGACGCTCTCTTTGATTGCGTATCACATTCATGTGAAACCGCCACTTCGCTTTGGGTCGACGATCGTTGGGCAAATGGAATGTCCGGCACTGGTGGAGCTACAATGTTTGGCGTGTACGATTTTGTTCACACTATATATCAGCAAAAAATTATTAATGAGTTTGAGTACCAAAGAATGCTCGGATATTTAATGAAAAACAATGTATTTTTCCACGTACCACCTAATGAATACGTTTATATGTTGCTTAAAATTGCAACGGAGGATAGCAGTGGCGATCTTCAAGAAACCGCGGCATTATCCGAGCTTCGGCGCTATGTCGCAACTGCACTGTCGGTTCAATCATGCATCGGAAAAGAGCCAAGGGCAGATATCGGAGCTATACCGGAAATCTATGGCTTCATTTTACTATTGAATCGGTTGTACTGCGCTCTACTTGAACGCATTTGGAATGAAGATAGCAAAGGAGTCCCTTGGAAAAGAGCAGCAGCAAGTTGGGTATGGCAACATTTATCTGACTTTGTTTGTGATGTAAACCTCTCGAATCGTATTAGTATTGAAGATGATATCGCAAGCAAGCACATGTTCTTACTTACATGTCTCTTCAGAGTTAATCCTGTTTATCAGAATGATTGTAGTGAGTGGGTGTTTTACAAGTTGTATTCGTACTGGCTATTTCATCCGTCCGATAAGCAAAAGACCGCAGATATAATTACAACGGCAATTTTTGGAGATGGCCCTTTTAAAGAAACGCCGCTTGAGCGAGATAGGTTTGAGCAATTAATGTTGGCTATGTGCCAAAAGCTCTTCCCGCTTGATTTTATGGCTTTGGTATTGGACAATCCATTGTGCAAAACAAAGTGGGGCGACAGCTATGAAACCATTCAGGTCGAAGTTAAACATATTGAATATCCTATGCCCATATCAGACGATAACGTCGAATATGAATCCGGCGAAGATTTCGTTGAACTTTTATTTGCAAATCCAATGGATTGGAAGGAAATATTGCAAGCTGTAATTCATTATGGCAATGACGATGGGATAGACACGGTAATAGCATTCTTTAATAGCTATATTGAAAAACATGATGCAGATACCATCGAGAGGGATTGTATGAAAGCAGTTGAGTTCCTTATGCTTCATTCTCCAGTTGAATGCAGAGTAAGGTTGCGTGAACTTCTGAGAAAATTTTAACACATTGCTTCCATAATTGATATGATTATCGAACAGATGTTAATCGCAGACCAAATCATCTTTTATGAAGTTGTAAGGTATGGTGCTTTTTGCATCGGCATACATAATAATGCAAAGAATCCACTTTAAACGATGCTTGACAATTTTTTGCAAGACAGTGTTCGTAGTCTTGCTCTTTTAAGCCAAAAATGATAGTATAATAATTGTAAAATGATAGATGCGAGAGCATAAGTGTTAGTAGCTCAAAAACCTTATATTGGGGAACTCACGAAAATGCGTTCAATATAGCGAGGAGCAATATGACAGCAACGTATATTGAAAAGTTAATAAAAGAGGGAGAAGGGTTCACTGTTGAGTTTAAAGAGTGTTCAAATGCTCTAAATAATTCAGGTGAGCTTGCAGCGCAATTAATAAGTGGTAAATCAGGGCAGTTTACTGAAAGAAGATTATTCCCATATGCAACATTTGATGATATGCGGCTTGATTTAATTCCTGCCGTCAAGCGACTGGCGCTTTCTCATAATTCTAAGCACCCTTGGAAAGATATGACAGATGATGAGTTTTTCAGGAGTGCAGGGCTTTATGAAGAAGATAAAATGAGCGGAAAAAAGGGGTTTAATCTTGCGGGCATATTGCTTCTTGGGAATGACGATGTAATTCAATCGTGTGCTCCGGGCTATGCTACCGACTGCATTGTAAGGCGCGAAAACCTTAACCGGTATGACGATCGCTTAATAGTTGAAACAAACCTTATTGAAGCATACGATAAAATCTTTGAATTTATTGAAAAGCATACATTGGATAGGTTTTTCATCATTGGGAACCAAAATGTCAGCATTCGTTCGCGAATAGCGCGCGAAATTGTGAGCAACAGCTTGGCTCACCGCGAGTATTCGAGTTCATACCGCTCGAGAGTTGTCATTGAACGTGAGCAAATTGTTACAGATAATTGGAGTAGGCCTCAGTTCGATGGGCGTATAGACCCAAATGCTTTTACACCTCGATCAAAAAATCCTTTAATAGCAAAGTTTTTTGTGAATATTGGTCGTGCTGATGAACTTGGTTCCGGTGTGCGAAACCTCTATGAATACACGAGGATTTATTCAGGTGGTGAACCGGAATTATTAGAGGGTAATATTTTCAAAACGATTATACCAATGGCAACTATGGGAACAGATTTAAAAGTCGATTTAAAAGTCGAACAACAAACTTTAAATCGAACTTTAATTGAGCGCAGAGTCTTGGATGTGCTGAAAGCTAATCCGGAAGCCACTTTACAGGATGTTGCTAAACACACAGAACAAACCCTTTATGCGATAAAAAATGCTGTTCAGAAGCTTCAATCTATAGGATGTTTGAAACGTGAAGGCGCTAAGAAAAAGGGGCTGTGGGTTGTAAATGAAAGTAATCTTGAGCGGATGGCAGATGAGTAGGTTCGAGTGATAAAATGAGTTTTATTTTCCTTGCAATAAAATGAAAAATCCGGCATCAGACAACCTCAAACCCTTGCAACTTCGTTCCAAGAGAATGCCAGTCAACCGGCGGAAGGGATTTTACCATTAGGGGAGTGGGAATGCCAGTCAACCGGTGGAAAGGTGGAGAGATGCAGATGAACAGTACACCCTGAAAAATCCACTAATATCCAAAAACAAAAATCGTGAAAAGCCTGTAATTGCAAGGAATTTCACGATTATTTTTTATGGGCGCACTGACCCTTGCGTTAGAGCGCTTGAATGGCATTCAAGAGGTCAGCGGTTCGATCCCGCTTATCTCCACCAAACCCAAAACGTAGTCGAACCCTGACAGACGAGATAAAACTTGTCAGTCAGGGTTTTGGCTATATTGCTTGACTGGAATAGTCTGTTTCGGCTGGTGGAAAGTTTTGTTACTTTTGTCAAAAGTAACGCAAAAGCATTTTTGATATTACGCTTGCGCTTCATATCAAAAATGCCTGTGCCCTACGGGGTTTGTTTTGAGCCTGTCGGCTCAAAAGCAGGGTGCTTGTCGACCCTGCTACCCAGACAGACCAATCGGGGAGAATTAAGCCAAAGGACGGCTTGACTCTCCTTGATTGGTTCAATGTGCAAACTTTAGGTTTTTACACACTAGGTCAAGGCTAGGCGATTCTGAGGAATTTGCGTACTAGGTACATCCTTTGTGTCTGAGGCATATTGTTAAGTATTATGGATAATATGACATTCAAGGCAAATCTTTCTATTGACCATCCATATGAAATGTACAGCTTCAATCCTAAATAATACTTATAACATTTCTCACGCAGGATTCTATAGATTCGGGATGTAATTCACGAATTATTATGCTAAAAAAATTAGGTTCTGCATACACTCGCAAACAAGCAACTTCCGACAACAACTTATTCGATGATGTTAATATTTCTGTTGGATTGTCTCCACCATAATTTTGCAATTTTCTTGATGAGTCATCAATTTCTTTTGGCCAATCTTTTTTTTGCATCTTGATTTTTGTAGGGAAATCCACAAGTATATATAACTCTTGGTCTATTTGCTCCTCTAACTTAACTATTTCAGCAGAAACCATTATTTCGGCAGATGTTTCTGTCCGTTGCGATGCAGCTCTTTCCCTCTTAACAGCCTCAAGAATCCCTTTTTGAATACGCTTTGAAATTTCAACGCGATTCTCACACTGTTGAATTAGCAGTGAGATATCTTCGAGGTCTTGCAAACTTTTTGAATAAATTCGTTTATATAATTTTCTATTTAAAAGATCCATTAATAAACGCTTTCCGATTGAATCAGAAAAACGATAGATAAAGTCTAATGAGTAATCATTTCGAGGTAACGATAATTCTTCTTTTAATTCTTTCTTCAAATATCCATACGAGGTCTCAATATGCTTGAAATCTTGGTTGACTTTCTCCCACGCTTGTTTCCAAGACAGTTTGCATATCACTCTATAATAGTAAAACTTTCTTAATTCTTCCATATTTATTGTTTTGCTTTTGTTAATAAAAATACTGAATCCATCATAATTTGCTCGATCAAAAGCAAGTTGCGTTGCATAGTAAAGCATTGCATGTAGACATCTATAAGTGTGATGCCAGTAAATCGCCCCATATAGTTGATATCTTGCCAAGAGCATAGAAGAAATAGCAGTTCTCCCCTTGGCATAATAGGCTAAGCGAACTTGGTTGTTAGTCTCTTTAACAGTTAAAAAGTTCATGAATCTATCATAATCAATTCCATCTCCATATGAAACGCCACAGTAGTATGAATCTCGCTTTATATAATCCAGCTTATCAGCATCAATTGGACTATTAATTGAATCCGTAGCTATAAAATCAATGGGGTCATCTGATTTCCCTTCAATTATGGACACTATTCGATCAAAGTCAATTTCACCCCAGTATTTTCTGTCGAATTGGTGTTCTTCATCGCCCCCATTTATTAAATTTTCTAACGAGATGTAAGCAGCTGAACATTAAATTGTCCGGATTGCCGCTTGGCCGGTGGAACGCCTCAAAGTACCGGCAGCAACTGAAAGATTTCATAGCTGATTGCAGCGCAAGGAATGAAGTAGAAGGAAAGATAGGGACTGTCAAGACCCGCTACGGGATGGGCAGGATCCGTACAAAACTTCCTGAGACAAATAAGTCCTCGATTGTATTGAGCATCATGACGATGAATCTCAGCAAATTGGCGAAAGCCTTTTTGTGCCGTTTTTTGAGAATAATCAGTTTTGAGCCAAAATCAGCTGCAACGTTTGCTTAGGCGAAAAAAACGCACCTTTTCAGCAGACCCTAATTATTGGAACCCCAAACCGTTTTGTCAAGAAACACGTGTAGCAAAATCCGACGAAAAAGCATAGCACCAAACAGGGACTCAGTCCAGAGAAAACCACTATACCAATCCACTTTTTCTTCGGGATTTAATAAACTCTGCATATTCTGCAAGCAATTCCATTTCACTTTGCGTCAAGCCGTCGAACTCGGCTCGGTTGAACGCAGCCCTTATGTCCCGGCGAATGTCAGTGGCATTGGGTGCTGTGGTTGTTTCCGTTGCATCAACACCTTGGTATGGCACATATTTTTCAGATACGTTCCAACTTGTAAAATCACCGCTTAGGATGTAATCTATTGGAACGTTAAAGAATCTGGATAACTTCATCAGAGCATTAGTGTCCGGCTCATATTTCCCCATTTCCCAGTATGAAAGTGTGCTGTCGGCAATCTGCAACTGCTTTGCAAGCTCCTTTTGAGTCATATTCACTTGTTTCCGTAGCTCTCTTATTCGGTTCATTCGCAACTCCCTAATATAACAATTGCATTTGATGTATATTATAGCAGTATAATAAATAATTTCAATAAAGCTCAAAAACAATCTTGACAATCCAAGATAGTTCAAATATAATATCAATTGATTTCAAGTTTGTTGGAGTTAATTGGCATTATAGAACGGAGAATAAGAGAAATGAGCGCAATTGAAATAATATCCTCAGTACAGTTATCTGCATCTATCCTTCTTGTGGTAATTGAGAGTTCATCGGAAAGAAAGCGAGAGGTTGTTCTCTTAGCAATACAGTGTGTAGATGCATTGCAACCAGGCTGCATCGAAAGTTTGAAGCAAACAATACTGCGGCCTGACGATATCAATCTCGGTGAAGGCTCTGTGGAATTAGCTATCGAAATTGAGAAAGAACTGTTTGACAAAACAAAGAGATGGTGTGCCGACTTAGGCATTTCAATAGAGCAGCTCGCACTAGCATTTGTCCGATTCTGCGCTTGCACGGACAATCAAATGGCTTTGAAGGAATTTTTCTGCTTGAGCAGAATGATGGCTGAATTAAGTGAAGTTACCGCCGAATTGCGAAATGTACAGGCGGAGTTGTTCAAAATTAAGCAGCATTATGGGCTAGACAAGCAGGAAGCATTTCTGAAATCAAACGCAGATATCACACTAAAAGAGTTCGCCGCTATGCTCCATGGAAGAGATTGCAGCCCTAACTTGTCGCAAAATGAACTATTGCTCGCAAAGTTGAGAGGCTTTGTGGTCGTGTATGGCGATTCGGATGACCGAGTCGAGTTTGAAGGAGCAATCAGAGCGGAAGGACACACTAATCCGCTTGCGAAAGATTTTCCTGCAGGGGTGCTGGTTCTATCTGGCTCTGGAGAACTGCTTGACGAAGATAGCGATTTATATGCAGAATATATAAACATAAATCGTAACGTTATAAAGGCATTTTACTGTAGCAAGGATAATTTGAATTGGGTATTTGAAACCGATATACCTCATGAGACGTTTTTGACATACGAAGGCGGGTACAATGAGGAGTACGCTGATTTTGATGATGGCTTTGCGCGATGCATAGTTTTTGAGTTGTCTGCATTGTGAAAATAGTCGAATTTTACGATGTAGATGACAAAGCAAGTAAAAAAATGATATGTTTAAAAACATGGGTAACACAATCCACCGTAGGAGGTGAACAAATATGATGATTTATTTCACAAGCGACCAACATTTTTGCCACGCAAATATAATCAAGATGTGCGACCGCCCCTTCTCCAACCTTGACGAAATGCACGAGACGCTAATAACAAATTGGAACGCTGTAGTTAGCAAAGAGGACGAGGTCTATATCCTTGGAGATTTCCTTTACAAAGGAAGTGGACAATCAGCGACAAACATACTGAAAGAGCTGAGCGGCAAAAAATATCTTATAAAGGGAAACCACGAAAAATACCTAAACAGCCCGCAGTTCGATGCCACCCTGTATGAGTGGGTTAAGGATTACCACGAACTGACATACAAAGATGCGCGCTTCATTTTATTTCACTTTCCGATTCTGGAGTGGGCGCATTACTGGCGAAAGAGCGTTCATCTGTATGGGCATAATCATCGTCTGCGAAAACCTGTCTCAGAGCATTGGGATAAAAGAGCGATAAATGTCGGTGTTGATGTAAATGGATTTTATCCTATTAGTGCAGAAGCAATTTATGAGAGAGCGTTTTGTGAGGATACTCCGGAAAAAGAAAGCTAATATGCGAATTGCTGAAAGAGTGTTCTGGCTTTCTTTTGCAATACCATATGCCGAAAAATAGTTGAAGGTTCTGAGTGTTTAGGGTATAATGAAACTTAAAGAAGCAGGCAAGAGAGCTGATGCTGTCAATGAACTAAGCCGAAAGGGGGAGTACCCGAATGGTGTACACGGTTGAAGAACTACGGCTGAAAATAACACCCATAGCAAAAAAGTACAATATTGCCGCTATCTATATCTTTGGCTCGTATGCACGCGGGGATGCCACCGACAGTAGCGATGTTGATGTTTTATTCAGACGTAAAGGCTCAACAGTTCGTGGCATCGTGATTGGCGCGCTCTATGAAGAACTGCGGGAAACGATAGGCAAAGGAATTGACTTGGTGACCGAAGAATCGCTAACTCAACACGACATGGAAACCCACAATCCTTGGTTTTATGAGAACATTTTGAGGGAAAGGGTGCAAATCTATGATCAGTCCTGATTATCAGCGCATACTGCATATATGCGATTATTGCGAGCGTATTGAAAATACGGTGTTGCGCTATGGTCGTAATTATGATACCTTTATTACAGATAGCGATTATATGGATTCTGTGTCTATGAAGATAATGCAAATCGGAGAATTGGTAGGCGGCATATCCGATGAGTTCAAAGAAAACACTAAGGGCAGGATGCAGTGGGGAGCAATACGAGGGATGCGAAATCTGTTTGCTCATGCATATGCCGGCATGGATAAAGAAGTAATTTGGGATGTTGTGACACAGGATATTCCGGACTTATTGCAATTCTGCACTGATACCTTGATTCAAGAAGGAATTATTCCTGAGTCTGAGTCTTTTGTAACATCCACAGGGGTTAAATCGTCAGTTATTGCGGCGATAAGTAAAGACCGCGAGGAACGTCGAAAAGCCCCACCGTCATTACATAAGAAACCAAATAGCAATGATGACCCGGAACTATAGTAAGCAGTATCCGTGAAAGCAGCCCTCAAACCCTTGCAACTTCGTTCCAAGAGAATGCCAGTCAACCGGCGGAAGGGATTTTACCATTAGGGGAGTGGGAATGCCAGTCAAGCGGTAGAATGAATGCCAGTCAACCGATGGAAAGGTGCAGATAGACAAATGAGCAGTACACCCTGAAAAATCTACTAATATCCAAAAATAAGAACCGTGAAAAGTCCCTGATTGCAAAGGTTTTTGCGATTATTTTTTGTGGGCGCACTGACCCTTGCGGTAGAGCGCTTGACTGGCAGTCAAGAGGTCAGCGGTTCGATCCCGCTTATCTCCACCACAGGGAGTTTGCGTCAATGTCGCAAGCTCTCTGGCTTTTTACACAGAATTATAACAAGCTGAAGTTAACGTCGTGAATTTTATGAAAGACACCTATGACTTGTATTAATTAGGTGCGACGCATCAAGGCGACCATGGAGAACATGTACAGACAGCTCATTTTGTATCTATGCGTTAATAAATGATGCATATGACAAACCAATCAAAAAATGATATATTTATAGCCATGGGTAAGAGACACATTAACACAATCCACCGCAGGAGGTGAACAAATGATACCGCTAAAACTGAAAACCTTGCTCGATGGGCGCGTAGTTGAAAGTGACCGAGTTGAATATAAAAAAGGTTGGAACCCCAACGAGACCATTCAAACAATTTGCGCTTATGCCAATGATTGGAGCAATACTAATGGCGGATATATTGTTTTAGGCATAGCTGAAGAAGATGATTTGCCTGTGCTTCCACCGGAAGGTCTGCCTGTAAATACTCTCGATAAAATTCAGCAAGAGTTGGTTCAGTATTGTAAGTTGATAACGCCGAGCTACACGCCACAAATCGAACTTGTTGAGTATCAAGACAAACATCTAATTTATCTATGGTGCAGCGGCGGCGATGCCGGACCTTATAAAGCACCTGTGAATGTTTTTGATAAGAAAAAGTAGTAAAATTTCCTGACAGAGCGGAAGCTGACAGGTTCTACAGTTACCCATATGAGGCCATTGAAGAAACTCTTGTGAACGCTGTCTTTCATAAGTCGTACCAAATTCGAGAGCCTGTTGAAGTGCGTATTTATATTGACTGCATTATAATAATCAACCATCCCGGACCTGAGCCTTACATTGATATGGAAAAGTTAACGCAAGGCAAAGCCATAGGTAGGCGCTATAGGAACAGGCGCATTGGTGAATTTTTTAAAGAAATTGATTTGTCCGAGAAAAAATCAACAGGTATAACAAAGATTCTTGGGGCGCTTGAGAAGAACGGCTCGCCACCGCCAATTTTTGAAACAAGCAACGGTCGCGAATTTATGCAAGTTACTATAAAGATGCATGAGGGTTTCGACGTAGACCATTTTGCTACTAAGACGCCAAGTGAGCAGGTAAATCGCCAAGCGATAGTCCTTAGTGTGTTATCGGAAAACCCAACGCTCACGATAAAACAGCTTAGTGAAGCCACCGAAATATCAATAGCCACTCTCAGGCGAGAGATGAAGATTATGAAAAATAACAATCAAATCAAACGAAAAGGCTCCGATAAAAAAAGGATATTGGGAAATATTGTAGAAAAATGGGGAGACTCCTGAAACAGATTTGAATATATAAAATCCTCTGAAGTTAGGTGATAAAATGCTAAATTCACTATTTAATTGCTGCAAAAATATTGTTGTATTTGATGTTGAGACAACAGGGATAAACCCAAAGAACGATGAAATCATCGAAATCGCTGCTCTTCGAGCGGTGAACAATAACGGCATCATTGTGGTTGAAGATAAGTCTAGCTTTCTGGTAAAATTGACTCCGGGAAGGAGATTGCCGGCAGTTATTTCGGATTTAACGGGCATTACAGAAAGTAGGCTTCAAAAAGAAGGTATAAGTAAAGAAGATACTTGTGCTGGAGTTGTGAATATGCTCAGCCATCAAGATTTATTGCTTGCGGCGTATAATGCGCATTTTGATCTCAGTTTTTTATATTTTTTCTTAAGAACCTTTCAGAAGGAAGCATGTCTTAAAAATTTGAAGTTGCTTGATGTGTTGACCATATATAAAGATAGAAAACCTTATCCCCATAAGCTAAGCAACGCAGCCGTAGCCTATGGCTTAAACTTACCCGATGCTCACAGAGCTCTTAATGATGTAAACACAACATTTGAATTGCTATGCAAAATGGGTGAGGAACTGGATGATCTTGACAAATATGTCAACTTGTTTGGGTATAATCCCAAATATGGAGTTCCAAAGCAGAAGATCTCCTCAGTGCGTTATCTTCCTCAGCCTTATAATGCAAAGAATCCACTTTACCATTGAATTTTGCTATGTGACAGCTTAAAGATGATATAAGTTTTGCCCTTATTCATCGCGATTCTTTTTCAACCATATGTTAAGAGCTTTATTCAGCTTAACCATAACAACCACAAACAACACAAACGCAAATATACCGCCTATCAAAAAGGCTATATTTACTAATTGAAACACGGCTTCAATACCTGTTGATAACATAACAAAAATCCTCCATAGCGGGTAGTCGTTTATTTCTTCTAAAAGAGCGAAGTAACTACGAGTCCATTCGAGCGAGCAACCAGTCTTTAAGTCTTTCACGGCTAAACACTCTTAGGTACTCGGTGGTGGTTTCTCCCTCATTTATCGTAGGCGTGGGTACTTGTATAGGTTCGTTACTTTCGAGTGACCGCTGGTCGGGTTCAAGTGACCACTGATCGAAATCAAATACCGTGCGCTCTACCTCAAAAACCGTAAATGTTCCGTCAAGTTCCCCGGATTCAATCAAAGCTATTAAATCTTCTTCCCAAATTCCAATAAAACTAGCGACTTCCCACTCATCGGTCATAAACTCACGAACTGCAACACCTCCATCCATAAGCATACCTGAAAAATTACCGTGTAATGTTTGGGGAATTCGCCGTGCTATAAAAAACCCAACAATGAGTATGCTAATCGCAATTACGCAAAGCCCAAACAACAATGCCAAGTTAAGTTTGCTTGCGGACTCATGTTGCATTGTTTTTTCATTATCTAATGTTTGATTATCCATTTTTTAATCCTTTCTCCAACACTTGATAAATATAGGATAACATAAAAGTGTACACAATACCACAAATTTCCGTTAAAGGTTTTTGTTGACAAATAACATGAGGATGTGGTATTCTTAAGCAGTTAGTCGCAACTAACATTGTTTCGTTCTATGCACTACTGACATATGTCAAAGTAACGAGATTCCACGTATTATTTTATATTGGCAAACTAAGAGACTATATTTTAAACAATGAGTTAGTTGAAACTAACTGAATGAAGGGCATATGAGTGTTGTTATTGTCGGCGGTAACGAAAGAATGGCTTGTGTTTATAAAGAAATCTGTATGAATCATGGATGTACCGCGAAGGTATATACCAAGGAACGAGGGTCATTAAAAATCAAAGTCGGTTGCCCGGATTTACTGATAATTTTGATGAGTACAGTTTCTCATCAAATGGTTATCAGTGCGATAGCCGGGGCCAAGCGCAACAACGTAGATATTGCCCGCATACAGTCCAGTAGTGCAACCGCATTAAATAAATTTTTCGAGGAGTACCGTGAAAATGTTTGATAGTATGTTAGTTCAGCACTGCGCACCCACACTTAGCAGCCTGAAAACTGCAAATATGTTTAGTCATGAATTTTCGTCAAATGATGAGCTAAACCTTGCACTTAAAACTTGGAACAGCAACTTAGGAAAAAAGGGTATTTCATTGCATATTTTGCATAGGCATACACAGCGGGCGGTAATTTATGTCTGCCGTGATTCTAGGCTTGCCAAAGATTTGCAAAACCGCAGTGCTCAAGATTTTCTTGCGCAGTTTGGCTACACTGATTTTACACCAGAGCTCTGCATCGAATTACTTAAAGAGCGGTTTGCTAAGTCAGACACATTCCCTCACGAGATTGGATTGTTTCTTGGCTATCCGCTTGCTGATGTAATCGGATTTATAGAAAATGCCGGAAAAAACTACATTTGCATAGGCTGTTGGAAGGTATATTGCAACGAATGTGAAGCGATTAAACTATTTGGGAAGTTTAAGAAATGTAAAGATGTTTATACAAGACTGTTCAGAAACCGAACACGCTCGGTCATGCAACTGACCGTTGCGGCGTAATCTGAGCAAGCTCACACTCGGTGATTGGAACACTGATACCTATTCTTTCATAGCACAGACATTACGGCGTTGCCATAATTTCAATAGAATCCCGTGCGATGCAAAAGCTAAAACAGTAATACCAAGAAGCAAAATTACAAGCCATTGAACCTCGAAGGCCCCCACTATAACTACTAACAAGGCCGATACAATTGCCCCGCACGCAAGTGCGGATTCATAAAACAAATTGCTCTCCATTATGAATTTTTCGCCTTTCCAGTATTTTGCCGCATTGAGCCTCGTCGTTTCTTCTTCCGTAAAAATTATGCTTCGGGTGCTTCTGTAAAACATCATAAACAGCACCACAAAGAACATGCTAGCCGACCAAATCAAAGCTGAACCCCATGTTTAAGGTGGTTTGCTTTTTTTATTGCTATAAAATAACCTTTTATGTCTAATTTTTTACTTCTTTTGCGTAAGTTAGCTTTGACTAACGCAGTTTCATGGTATCATGAAACGCACGTGGGATTCAACCCATTTTTGACAAACAGCCTATAATAGGTGCCAAAATGCCAAAATTTATTTGTGAAGCAAGTACTCGATTACCCACATAGCTTAAGAAACTCCTAAGCTATCAAACAGGTTTACCTCGCTAGGGGAATTTCTATGCCTGAATAATTTGTTGACTTCCAAACACTTGTTTTATATAATCAGGCAAGGTTGTCGGAAATACACAGTGGTTATTCAGGAGAGCAATAATATTCTTCTGAAGGAGGTTTTGCTTTGAACGATGTGCTTTTTGCTTTCATGCTGACTATAATTGCAGGATTGGCTACAGGGGTAGGCGGCATTGTGGTTGTGTTCTCAAAAGTTACGGACAAAAAGTTTTTGTCCATCTGTCTCAGCTTTTCCGCAGGAGTCATGCTTTACATTTCTTTTGCTGAAATTTTCGTAGAGGCACTTGGATCTTTGGAGTATGCTTATGGAGATAACATGGGATACTTGATTTTGACTGTTGCCTTTTTTGCCGGAGTTGCATTAATGGCGATTATCGACAGGTTTATACCGCATGACGAATCGCACACGGAAACCCTCGATACATTTTCGGAAGATGAAAAAGTGTCTCGCCAGGAAAAAAGTGAACTCAAGCGTACCGGGATTTCTTCAACTATTGCCATTGCAATTCACAATTTCCCCGAAGGACTCATAACCTTCATGGCTGCGTTGCATGACCCGGCTATGGGTGTTGCTATAGCTATCGCCATTATTATCCATAATATCCCGGAGGGTATCGCAATGGCTGCCCCAATCTATCACGCAACAGGCAGTAAAGCGAAGGCTTTTTTAGTTTCTGTAGGTGCAGGGTTGACTGAACCGCTTGGTGCGCTGATAGCGTGGTTGGTGCTAAGAAATATTTTTGACGATTTTGAGGGTGCGTTTGGGATAATTTTTGCAGCCATCGCCGGAATAATGGTGTTTGTGGCGGTTCATCAGCTACTGCCAACCGCACAAAAATACGGCAAGCACCACTTAGTAATGAAGTGGTTGTTTGTCGGCATGGCTGTAATGGCTCTGAGCCTTGTAGTTCTTGAATTTGCCTTGTAGGATACCTAGTGCAGCATGGCGCAAATAATAAAAGAAAAGAGTAACACATGAAAAGAAAAAGCATAATAATATACGTAATCATTCTGGCTGCTTCAGCAACATTTCTTTTTTTAGGCAATCGATGGGCTTCGGACGATGTGGATATGGGAGAGGATATTTATGCACAAACATTTTACTCTGCAGTTGTAACAGAAATTGTTGACAGAGGTGAAGTTGACGATTTTGGATTTTTCTTCAGCTACATAATATTCAATGCAAGAATTACTCAAGGCGAACGTAGAGGCGAGTATGTAGAAGCCGAACAAGCATTTTTTGAGATTCTTGCTCAGGACGAAAGAGAAGTGCAAGTCGGAAATAGAGTACTTCTTTTCTATGATGATTGGAGTAGCGAGTACATATTTGCCAATTTCGTAAGGATTAACTACATAGTAATTTTAGGCATAGCTTTTCTGGCATTGGTAATCCTGTTTGGACGAATGAAGGGGTTTAATGCTATAGTAGCTTTAGGATTTACCTGCATGGCGATATTTTTAGTTTTTATTCCCGCCATCTTGTCCGGACGGAACATTTATGTCCTAACTATCATAATTTGCATTTATGCCATAGTTTCAACGCTTTTGATGGTATTGGGTTTCAACAGAAAAGCGCTTTCCTCTATGCTTGGGTGTTTTTGCGGTGTGCTTTTGGCAGGAGCTTTAATGTTTTTGATGGACATGATTTTAGGTCTTACGGGAGCAGCAGACCAAGAAATGCGAATGCTCTTATTTTTGCCTACTGAAAACCCAATAAACTTAAGCGCTATAATTTTCGCAGGAATCATCCTAGGTGCAGTGGGTGGGATTATGGACGTTTCGATGTCAATTGCTTCAGCTTTGTGGGAAGTCAAGGAAACAGGTGGCGTTTCCGATTTTAAGATACTCTTAAAGTCGGGAATCACCATTGGAAGAGATATACTGGGAGCTCAGATCAGTACGTTGGTTTTAGCATATATCGGAAGTTCCATCTCGCTTATATTGCTTATAACCGCACATTCCACTTCGCACACGGAACTCTTCAATATGGAGATGATTTTAATTGAGTTTTTGCGAGCACTAATTGGTAGTTTCGGCATGCTTCTTGCCATACCTATGACAGCCGGAATTTGCGGTTGGCTGTATACAGCTATCAAAGATGATGACGAACCGGATACTACAGCAGAGCCGGATAGCACGGCTGAGTTCGCCAAACACATGAGTCCGAGCGACTGACAGCCCTGCCTCACCACAGGATGAAATCACAACCTCCTAAAATACTCAAAAATCATCTCCGCAGAGTCCGGCAAAGCTTCGTGGCCGTGGTTCGGATAAATTTCACAGGATTTCTTTGCGTTGATTCTATTATAAACTGCAAATTGCGTCGAAGGTGGGCAGATATTGTCTTGTAGCGTGATAAACATATATGTTTCACCCTTTATTTTTGGCGCAAGATTAGCTACATCTATGAATCCAAGAGTGTTAAACATTGAATCAATGCGCTGATGGCGAGGGTCTAGGGTGCGAATATAGTATGCAAGTTCATCATAGGCATCTTTGAGCAAATCCATTTCCCATATACGTCTGTAGTCGGAAAGAAACGGAAAAATTGGGGCGTTCATTTTAACTCGCGGCTCCAGTGCGGCACAAGCTATAGTAAGTGCGCCACCCTGTGAACCCCCCGTCGCACCAATTCTGTTTTCATCAACAAAATCCATACTCATCAAAACTCGGGCTGTTTGAGCAGTATCTAAAAACACGTTGCGAAAGAACAACTTTTCAGGGTCATTTTCAAAAAGCCCGCGAATTATGTGTCCCCGAAGTGTATTTCCCAAAACTGTCAAATTGTCTTCAGACATTCCCATTTGCCCTCTGACATCAAGTGCCAATACAGCATAACCGGCGTAGGCATAAGGCAGCTTATCCAGCCAACCGCCCGAACTTCCGGAATAGCCGTGAAACATGACTATTCCGGGGATTTTTGCAGTAATATTTTCAGGGTGCAAAAACTTACAGCATACTTTCGCACCACCGACTCCGGTGAAATGCAGATACTTGCAAATAACGCCGGGTGCTGAAAAATCAGCAGGTACAGTGGTGTATTCAAGGCTCACGCTATCCAGTTCGCCCAGAGCCTTGTCCCAATATGTATCAAAGTCGCTTGGAATTGGGCTTGAGCCCGTATACTCCATTAGTTTCTCAAGAGGGAAATCTAACGCCGGCATATTGCTACCTCCAATTTAATTATACTTACAATTGCCATACTATTTTATAGCCCCTTGCATCACTCCGTCAACAATTTGTTTTTGCAATAACAGAAAAACAGCCAAAATGGGCAAAATGGTTAGAACAATTCCTGCCATAAGTGGTGAAAAGTCAACACTAAAAGCAGTGAAGAAGGTAAACAAGGAAAGAGGCAACGTCCTTTGTGCGGGTGATAAGAGAATCAGGCTGGGGAGCAAAAAGTCATTCCATATCCACAGAACCTGAAGAATCATAACGGTACTGATGACAGGTTTAAGCATCGGCAACACAATTTTGAAGAAAGTACGGAGTCGTCCACATCCGTCTATTGTAGCAGCTTCCTCCATTTCGACAGGAATATTTTTAACAAATCCGTGAAAAATAAAAACTGCAAAAGCCTGACCAAATCCTGCGTACATAAAAATCAAGGTCCACCTGTTGTTAAGCAGTTCCATTCTGCCGTAAATGCTTACCAGTGGAATCATAACAGCTTGAAAAGGCACTATCATTGATGCTATAAATATCCCGAAAATTACCTTTGATGCAACCCACTTGAACCTTACTAAAAAATAAGCCGCCATTGCCGATGTAAGCAAAATCAGAAATACACTTATCACAGTGATGATAAGGCTGTTGGTAAAAGCGTTTACAAAATCCATAGCCTCAAAGGATCTTATGTAATTATGAAAACTTATGGAACTCGGTAGAGAAAAGGGGTTTGTAATAAACTCCTGATTCGTTTTAAAGGAGTTTATTATCATCAAGTAAAATGGCAACATAAATAGAATCAACAGTAAATAGGTAAAAATGTGTTTAAAGATAGAATTAATTAATGCATATTTTCTCATGATTCCACCTCAAAACGTTTCGCCAAAAGAACTTGCGAAACAGCAATAACAGCAACTACTACAAACAATATCATGGCTTGTGCCTGCCCCACTGCAAATCGTCCACCTTGGAAAGCCATTTGGAAAATATGCATCGTTGCAAGCCGCGAGGAGCCAAATGGGTCGCCACCGGTGAGGGAGAGGTTGAGGTCGTATGTCATAAAGGTTCTTGAGATGGTAATAAACAGACATATGATAAATGATGGAACCATAAGCGGGATTGTAATAGAAAAAACTTTGCGAAGCCCTGTTGCCCGATCTATAGATGCCGCCTCCTGCACATCTTTTGGTATGCTCATAAATCCTGCCATGTAAATAATCATTAAGTATCCTGCATATTGCCATACAGTAACAATAATAAGTGCGTGTATCGCTCTGTCCGGGTGCGTTAAGAAGGAAGTGCTCAATATACCAATGTCAAATTGTTGTCCAAGCACTGTTAACACATTAGAGAATATAAGCCGCCAGATAAAGCCTAAAACGATGCCGCCAATCAAGTTTGGTGTAAAAAAGCCTGTGCGTGCCAGACCTTTTAATCTTATTTTTGAAGTGAGGAGATATGCAAGTATAAATGCCACAAGATTAGATAAAATAGTAGAAAAAATTACATACCTAATAGTTATGCCAAGCTGCCTGAAAAATACAGTATCGGTCAATGCCTCCCTATAGTTTTGAAATCCCACAAAGTTGCTTGCGCCATGAATGGGGTTATAATCTGTAAATGTAAGATACACCCCATAGAGCATAGGAGCAAGTAATACAGCGGAAAAAACGAATAGTGACGGGAGTACAAATACAGAAAAACTGCCTATATCTCTGAGTCTTACTTTCTCTTTCATTTCAATGACCATTCCTTTCGAAAATTTTCAGGCACAAAACGACTAACGAGCCTCCACAAAGCTTGAGGGCGGGGGAATTCATGTCCCCCGCCGTTAAAGTTTGATTATTGCTGAGCTCTCCAATAGGAGTTTATGCCTTCTGCCAATTGGTCACGTGTGATAAAACCGGACATGTATTGTAACATAAGATTTCCTGTTTCAATCCAAACATCGGCAGAAATGTAGTCAAACACGCCAAAGTTAATTGTCCTACCCTGGTCGGCATACCATGCAGTGGCTTGAACCATTGAATTGTACTCTATGTCATCTCTCACATTTGTAAAAGGCATAAAGAATCCGGCATCAAGTAAAAATTGTTGCCCTTCTGGGTCGGTGTGCATCCAGCCAAGGAAGTCAAATGCAGCTTGGCGTTGCTCCGGTGTGCTTCTGGACGCATCAACGGCATTAAGTTTCGGAATAACCATTACAATTTGGGTATTGCCATAATCGTTTGGATTATTACTCCAAGGCACAGGCAAAAATCCGTATTCCTGATCTACACCTTGGAATCCACCCATAACAGACCATGCCCAGTCGCCCATAAACATTGTTGCGCTCCTGCCTTCGCCAAAAGCTAAAACATCTTGGTCATAGTTTGCTACAAGTGGGTCATTGCGATTATAGTTGTGTTCAACTAACATTCTGAATGTATCCATAAGACCACGCCAAATCGGACAATCTTCAATGTTCTGTGTGCCATCCATCAGGCTATAAAGGAAATTAATTCCGTCTGATGATGCTGTACCTTGCAAAGCATACGCCAGTGAAAGAAAATGTGCGCCCATTGACCAGTTTGCACCATGCAGTAAAGTTCCTGCAACGCCGGCGGCTTCGACTGTTTCCAAGAAATCTCTAAGTGCATCTTGGGTGTTGATTGTATTACGGTCAAAATTTCCTCCGAATATTTCGTTTACCACACGCACATTATAGAGCAGTCCAAATCCTTGTACACTCCAAGGAGCACCCAAAACTCTGCCGTCAAATGTGCCTGCCTCAACGACACCTTCTGCTCCATATGTCCAGAGCCATGGTGAATTTTCTTGAGTAAATTCAGCTAAATGCACTGCGTATTCAATGACGTTAACAGGGTCAACGTTCAAAATGGTCGGTGCATTTCCTCCTGCATATAAAGCTTGAAGCTGCTCTTGTTGTCCTCCGCCAATTCCGGTCGGGATAAGTTCAACTATCACATTTGGGTTTAACTCGTTGTAACGAGCAAACATTTCTTCAAATACATCATTAATTTCTGCTGACGTGTTGAAAAATGTAATTGTCACTGTTTCTCCATCTTGTGGTTGTGCGGCCGTGTCTTGGGTTTCCTCAGCATTTCCTGCTTCTTGCGGGGTCGTGCCCGGCTGCTGTACACTTTCACCATTGCCGTCGTCACTACATGCGGCAAGAAGGACAATCATCATAACAACAGCACTCACCAATAATATTACTTTTTTCATATTTTCCTCCAAAATTTATTTTTATTTACTGTTTAGGGATATCTCATAAGTATATGCTTTAAAATCAACATCAAGTCTCGCTGTGTTGCAGTCTAAGTCCCATTGCAAATACATTTGATGCTTTTTTCCTCCGGCGGTAAGAGTTGCGCCATCGCCGAAAGCCGGACATGTACTGCGTAAGCGAATAAGATCTAGTTGCTTTGCGGTTAAATCCGAACTGAGCGAGAGATTAGCTTGCTCAATGGACAAATTTGTTCGATTAATCTCTTTGTGCCCACCGGCACCTGCCAGCCTCACCGCTTCATAGTCATTTTTTCCGCCGAATAAGTCAAGATACCATATTTGCGGTTTTCCCGGCATAAATATATGCACCGCCCTTGCCAGTAGCATCTTATCAACATCTTCGCCCAATGCACTGAAATACGTGGCGTTTACCTGATAATACATGCTTTTGCTGCCTAGAATGTCTTTTACATAGCCCCCCCTTTCTACAATAATTTTTATGGTATCTTCAATTTCTGTTTCAGGTAATAATCCGCGAAGATCTAATAGCGGAATGCCATCATGGCAACCTAACATACTTACTGTCGATAGTTGCTTTTTTTGAATGTCACCAACCCAATGCAAAATGTATTCGCATGTGTTTTTTTCCATTGCGTGAATAAGCAGTCCGGGAAGAAAGAAATCATATATCAAGTACCCTTCATCCGACAACTTTTCATGCAAACCTGCTGCGTATTCAGCGTGAACTTCGGGCAACAGTGAAAGTTCATAATCGGAAGCAATTTCACGAATTTTTCCTAAATAATTCCATGTGTCCGGGTCATTCATGAAATTTCTCGCACCCGGCTTCTTCGGAGCATAGGCAAATGCATCTAAACGAACTATTTTTGCACCGTATGCCGCCAACTTACATAGTGTTTCTTTGTAAAATTCCCATACTTTTGGGGACTCTATATTCAAATCCATTTGTCCCAAAAATCTCTTTCGGGACTTTATGAACTTAATGAGGGTATGCCTTTTCTCGATATGCTTATCGAAGTTTATCTCTTCGGGTTGTATTGCGGATTTTAGTGCTTCGTTCACTATTGATGATAATTTTTCCGCAGAAGAGTATTGCATATCGGCAACAAGCATAAAATCCTCTGCTGTAAAGGTCGGGTATAGAACTTCTTGATAAAATGTATTCCAATAGGGTTTTTCTGTTCCATCAGGCATGGGAACCATTAGAAGCGGTAAATCCGGCTTGCGAAAGTGCATATCTTTCAAATGTTTTTCATCAGGTTGGATATAACCTTCACCGGTCATCTCTCCACAACCACTCCAAAACTTATTCCAGTCAATAAAAAAGTCTATGTATTCGGACGATTCACCTTTTTTAAGTATATCGCGAAACTGTTTAGATAGAACAGATGCATGATTGAGGACAAAATCCAATTTTAGATTCACATTAAGCTTTTTTAGTTCGCTTAAATCACTTAAATCAGCTAACTCTCTATTTAGGTCATAACTTATTACCGAAAATCCCCTGTCTAAGTCTGAATCGAAAACGCTGGGCAAAACATAAAAATCTGTAAAGATATTATCTAAGCTCTTAAGGAAGTCTATGCACCCGCTCAAGCATCCCCCTATACTGTCCGGATAAGCGTTCAGCATCGGTCCGAATTTATCAGAAGTTGTGAGATTTTCCATGCAAACACCCCTTAATTCGCCTTTAACAATTCGTAAAGTTCATCTAAAGTAAGAAGTTCATTGTTGCTTGATAGAATTAATTTTGCCTTATGAGCCTGAGAAATGAGCAATTCAGACTCAATTCCAAGCACCCTCATGACAAAAAGGCTGTCTGCACCCTTATCTCGTGCCCGCGCCATTCTGTGAGTCAATGTTTCCTGTGGCGTACTGTATAGGAATATAGGTATGTCAACGCCTCGCAGGCTGTCATTGTTGCCGTGAGTCCACTCGATTATCAGTACGTTGACACTGCGCATATCCGAACGTGAGTACCAAGCTGAACCTTCTTCTCTTCCCAATCGTTTTAAAAGGAGTTCGTCTGCGCCATTTTTGAATGCAGCAACAATTGCTGATAACTCGGCAAAGTTAATTTCTTTATCAGTACCAAGGTATTTCCTTAAACCGCTGTCACCGCCTTCCTGATAAACCGATAGCCATGGATGGAAAGCAATTTGGTTTTTATCTGAATCTAAATCTTTTTTTTGTAGCTCTGCAAGATCTAGCCGCACGTTTTCAGAGTACAAGCCGCGCGCAAGCAACTCATATATGCCTTCGATGCGAAAAACATTCAAGCGTTCAGCATCATTAAGCTTCGGGATGCGGTGCGGATAGTTGTCGCCGGATAATATGTAAGTCCCTATACCAACTTTCGTTAGCATATACCCAATAAGTGAAGAAGTTTCAGTTTTCCCTACGCCTGAACCACCACAAACTGAAATTACCGCACGTTCATTTTCGTTGCTTGTTAATGTGGATACCAGCATTTGCTTTAATGAGGGCAATAAGCAATTTGCTTTTTCCAAATGATTCGTGGTAATAAGAGCCTTATCTCCGGGCATATCTCCCATCGGAATCATCGGATTTTCCGGTATTTCAGTTATCCGTTTAAGATTCTCTAATCGAGTTACAATTGAAGTCAATATACAAAATTCCTTTCGCTGTGTCAATCGGTTGACATAAAGGGCAAATGAATTGTATATGTCAACCGATTGACATATACGACATACTCCAAGGATAAACTACCAAGTGACATATGTCAATAGAATAGCGACAAAATTTATTCACAAAAATTTCTTGCACACATTGTGCATTATAAACAATAAAAACGACTCAATAACGTCGTTTAATAAATGTTACCGGTAAAACATATTCCTTATTATCTTCACAGTAGACCCCGGATATTGCTCCAAGCAATGTTTCAACTGCAATACTTGCCATTTCATTAATTGGTTGGTGGATTGTACTGATGCCGCCGCAAAGGTTTAGAAATGTAGACGTTCCATCATAACCGACAATTTCAATATCTAAGCTTTTCCTTTTAGCGCAGGTGTTAATTATCCCGGCTAAGGTATCACCTGCGGCAAAGACACCGTCTGTATCCGGGTTCAAATTTAAAAACTCATCAACTTTTAGTCTTTGATAATCGTCATCCTCGTCGAAACCAACCTGAAAAATCTGAGGCTCTCTTTCAAGTTTTAACATTGTGTCAATGTATCCTCTTAGGCGCATATCGCCTTTTTCCATTTCCTGCGTTGTGCTTCCTGTGACGTGAACAATATTCCGGCAATTTGCTTCATGAAGATACTCCGAAGCAAGACATGCTCCTGTGTAGTTGTCTGAACGTATAATTGGAATTTTCTCTGAAACAAAGCGGTCTATTGCAACTATAGGGAGGTTTGTGCTTTGATAAATATCGCAGGGACGATTTCGAGAGCCTACAATAATTCCATCAACTTGATTTGCAAGCAGCATTCTCAAATATTCTTCTTCTTTTTTTTCATTGTTAAACGTATTGCATATTAGTGCTTTATATCCCTGCGAAGATAATATACTCTCCAATTCAGAAACCATCTCGCCGTAAAAAGGGTTTGTAACATTTGGGAAAAGCAGTCCAACAAGGTTGGTTTTATTTCCGAATAAGGAACGTGCAACCTCGTTGGGAAAGTAGTTTAACGTGTCCATCGCATCACGAACTTTTGTTTTTGTTTCTTCACTGATATAGCCCCTGTTGTTAAGCACCCTAGAAACTGTTGTAGGAGACACACCTGCTTGCTTTGCCACATCACCTAATTTTACTTTTTCCATCTCGCCACCGTTTTAATAACTTACTTATAGAATTAACGTGTTTTCTTTGATTTTTCTCGGCATATTAAATTTAGTATACTACACTGCAAGATAAAATACTATAAAATTTTGCATCTACGTTATATTATGCAAAAAACAATAAATAAATTATACAATTTACAAGTTTCAATATTTTTCTAACAAATGCTAAAGTTTATTATTTATTATCCGATAATTAAGGATATGGCTAACTATTTTTAGTTTAATATGTCGAGACACAAGGACGTGCCTCGCGGGGGTAATAAAGGACGTATAAATTCCGCTTTGCGCGTTCCGAATATCAATTCGGGACTATTTTTGCTTTTTATAATAAATGCGTATCGTTTTACGTTTTTATAGAAGAGGGTTAGAAGTATGAGGGATTATCCGCAGGAGTGAAAGGAGTCACAATTATGGCAAACCAAATCGGCAACGCAAACAATTCGAGAAACATAAGAACATCTTTAAGCTCAGCCCAGCTAGGTCCAAATGGCGAAATGCCTAAGAGAAACGGCATTAAAGGTCAAAGTTTAGGACGCATAACGAGAGTTGATGTTACACCACAGGACAAAGTCGAGCTCTCGGAAAGCGCAACTACAACAGTAAAAGCCCCACAGCAAATTATGGCAAAAACATCTCATGCAAATACGGTTTTAGAAGAAGCCACCAAGCAAATTCAAAACAAATTATACGCATTAAACGAAGACTTATCTGCTGCGCATGGGTTCAAAAATTCTGAAAATGCAGATTACGAAGCAAGTTTAAGCCCACAAATTGCAACAATCCTAGGCATAGGCGAGCAGGATACTTCACCTTTAAAACAGGAGTTTTTGCAATTTGCAACTGACATCATAAATACAGTGCAAAGCGGTGACGCAGAGCAACTACTCAATCTATTTATGGATATGTATAGTTCCCGATTTGGAGCAACTTTCACAGATGGAGCTTGGGAATATCCTTTTGAGTTTCCCGAAAGTTTGGATTCTAACACAGAGTTCACGTCCGTAATGCATGGAATCATGAGCGAAGTAAACCTTGCAGACCCAAACCGCCTGACATTTTTGTTAGCAAATTGGTTTGACTCAGGTTTGACATCTATTGAAGATGGTGGCGATTGGCACAATTGGTCTGCCGCAGGAGATTTCTCGGATTACACCAGTGATGAACTCAGCTCGGCCGTAGGCAACATTCTGACAAATGCAGGGTTTACACATAACCATGTAGGAACAAACGAGGACGGCCTCGGTACTCTCAATGGTGGCGGAGCACTTAACGAAAATATGGACAGGGATGCTTTTGATGCATTAGCCAGAGGTGTGCAAGACCTATTCATGGGAATGGTTCAAGCACCTTCACCGGTAGACAGCTATATCCCGACACCGGAAATTCTGCCCGAAACACTGCCTTATGTTCCATACACGCCAACATCGCCTGTAGATGTATATACACCTACGCCAGCCCCATCTGCACCGCAAGCCAATCACGTGACAACACCACCTCCGGCGCAGACGAATACGGCACCGGTTAATCAAGCAGGAGCGGCTTCTCAGGTGAATGGATCGAGGACTGCAGATGATGTTTTGGCGCATCTGAGGGATCTTATGCCCGGTTGGGTTATCAACGGCGACTGGCAAGACGGGTTTCGCAATATCCAAATAGACCAAAGCGTGCTTGAGCGCATGGCAGAGGACCCTGCTGAGTTTGATAGGGTTATGAATTTAATTCGAGGTTTTGAAGAGTTAGTACCTCAACTTGAACAGTGGGGAGAAAACAATCCGGGTCAATCCCTGATTTTAAGCTTTATGATGGATGCCGAAGGCAATCTCGCAGGCATAGCAACAATAAGAACGCTCTTAGGTGTTGAAAGCGTAACTTCTATGGACTTCTCAGGTAACAACTCAACATGGATTGAAACCATGCAACGAACGATTGACGCTCTAGCCTGAGACAGGTGATTTATAGGCAATTGCGAAAGTCGAAAAACCGTTGCAAATATTGAGTTTATAAGCAACTATATTAATTAATTTTCTCCGCTTTATCAAAACACCCGCCGCCTGCGGGCGGCGGGTGTTTTGGCTCTCGGCTTTAGCAATCGGCTATCAGCTATCAGCCTTGAAACGGGTGAATTTCGTACTCTTGGAAGTGCTGAAGAACGGAGATTAGATAGATTACAAAGAGTGAGGGGTTCAGACCGAAGCATGGTGAGCCAGTTGAGAGATAGAATCAACTCACTGGGCGGCTCAGGCGGTTTGGCTGTGAGTGGCAACAATGTTGATGAATCTGTATGATTGAAAGGAACAAAAAATAATGAAAATTAACCCAAACAGTAATAGCATCAACGCACAACAATTGAGCAAAAATGCATTTCCAAACCGCATATCCAGAAATGCGGCGGCGCAGAAACTGGGGATTAACACCGAAAGCATTAAACTTGATGATGTGGAGCTGACACTGAGCAGACGGGCGCAAAGTGCGCTCACCGTTGTAGGTGATGTCAATTCCATGCTACATAAGCAAGAGTTCGAGGAATTTACACACCCCGATCTTATCTTCTCAGGTGAGTTCTCCAACGAAGCTTTAAGTTTTATGTCAAGGATACAATTTTCTCTTGGGTTTGCCCAAAAATCCGGTAATTGGGAATTGATGCTACAAAATGAAGGAGCACATGAATGGCTTGTCCAAAACGCAGATGTTGCAGATATGGGTGCTAGGTTAGTATCCGGGTCGGGGATATGGGATGAAAGCAGTATGTCAAACATGAACGTCACCGGGGATGCTGCCATCAATAAACTTGCCAACAGATATGCAGAAATGAGAAGTTCTCTTGAAGAAAGATATACAGGCGAGGAACTTGAAACTATGCTGGGCAGACTTTCGGACGCCTTTGACTTGGTTGCTTCTCATATCGCCCATGGTGAGGCTGAAAGTGCAAGAATGCGTTTAGACACTGAACGTATTTGGATTCGTCTTCATAATGCGATGAACAGTGCGGGCGTACAGTCCAACGTATTTGCAAAAGATTATATCGAGTATGACGAGGAACAAAAACGCAACATATCAAACACCATTACTGATATGGTTCGTGAAACTACAGTCCACTTTGCGCAGATGACAAGAGATTTTGTGCTTGAAAATGGTGCGATTAGAGATGAGAGTGCCTTGCAATTGCTCACTCAATTTTTGCAATCAGCAGAGCCTTCAGAGGGAAGATTTAGCTTTAACGATTTGCAAACATTAAACGACATCAGGAGCGACCACCGAGAATCAAACAGAGAGAGAACTTTGTTTCAGGACTTGCATAAAAGGCTTGACTTATTAGGGTGAAATCACACTGTAATGAAAGGGGTCAAAAATCATGAATACTATAGGAGCACAAAGGCCTACAAGAGCGAGTATCGAGTCGAACATAATTCAAAATATGTCCAGAGAATCCCTTATGGAGATTGCCCCTGCTGTTCAGCAACTTTCGGAGAATGGACTTGCTGCAATTGTCGGGTGGAGCTTCCACTGAGGCAGACAGGCTGCTAGACCAAATCAGGCGGGTTTTAGGAAGATATGCACCAACAGATAATAGTAGGAATCATTCGCGAGGTGTTGCAGGTCGCTTTCCGCAATGGGTGCATGATGCGATAAGGACATCACACGCGAACAGGAATGTAGCACCCGGTCAAAGTATCGGTTTAGGACATTTTAATTTACAAACAGGTGAACATATCAGCTTTAGAAATGCAGAGGAAATGAGAGCGCACATCAACGCAGGACAAAGGCAATCAGACCAAAGCATGGTAAACCAGTTGAGGGATAGAATCAATTCACTGGGCGGCTCAGGCGGGATGTCCGTGAGCGGCAACAATATCGATGAGTCTGTATGATTGCCGTTGAAACAGTAAAACCAATTGAAGACAAGAAGCAATCAAAGCGTAAACCTGAAAGGAATTTTTAACTATGAACGTACAGGGATTGAATACCGTACAAGGTGTCACGGTTACAAACACAAATGACGTAATGGCACAGGTCAGGGCGATGCAAGCCGAAGCCGACAGGTCGCAACCAATTTTGAGCAATGAGATGAATCCCGACTTAATACTCGAACCTGTCACAGAGGAAGGCATGAGGGCGGCTTGGAATGAGGAGTTCGGATTTAATGCAATGATGAACGCACTCGACTACTCAAATGTTAGTGCCAATGAGGTGAACAACCTAATCAACATAACCGCACGCAGTATGGTCGGCGGTGGCAGAAACCTTAGCGATATGGTCAATTTTCTCGAAGAACAACTGCGCAACCTTGAAAATAATACAGAGATTTCGGACGAAAGACGAGCTTTAGAGCGGAGCATTTTGGAAGAAGGGTTCGTAAGGGCTGTGTCCATCTCAAATCAGCAGTTGCGGAGTATGCAGAGCGCAGAACAAGGTGCGAACACAGCCACAGCCGAAAGAAATGCAGAATCGACAATGCACTTTGCGCTTGGCGTTATGCAAAATGTTGCGACATTTTCGGATAATGAGGATATACAAAACCTTATTACCCGAAGTATGGAAGAACTCGTAGAGAGATCAATAAACACAAGACTATTCATGCTCCCGCGAAACGATGGAACCCAAACCGGGCAAGAAGCTCTCCAAAGTATACAGGCAGAACGAAATGCATTCCGTAGCAATATGACAGAAATGTTTGAGACATTAAGGGCGCAAATGCTAAGTGGTGAAAGGCAATTCCCGCTCGTGCAGAGCTTTGATGTAAGTGTGTGATGTAAAAGAGATGGAAATTTTGAAAGGAACAAAAAAATGAACATTGGTAATTTATCTGCTCAAAGCCTGGAGCGTATTCGTCCGTATATTGAGAAAGTAGCCGGTCGTGACATACCACCGCCAAGAATAGGTGAGCCATTGTCGGAAGAACACATTGCTTTGCGTGTGATAAGGCGTGAAGTTGAGGGGCAACGACCGACTGCAACACATGCCGAGTTAGCACAGTTCAGTAGTTCGCTTGCGGACTTTCGGCAACAGCGAATAGCGAATGGTGAAGGTATCACAGGGATGTTCTCTATGGTCGACGGCGTAGGAGATAGGTTAGGTGGAAGGCAGAATATGCTTAATCTTTCTCACCAAGCAAATCTTGGCATTGTGGCGCGGCTAATGGAGCAAATCAACTCACTGGGCGGCTCCGGCGGTATGGCTGTGAGTGGCAACAATGTTGATGAATCTGTATGATTGTAATTGAAACAGTAAAGCTAATTGAAGATAAGAAGCAATCAAAGCGTAAATCTGAAAGGAATCAAAAATAATGAATATTTCAAGCAGCATACAAAACATACCGAATTTTGAACGCTTCATTCCCGCGATACAGCGTACTCTTTCAGGAGAGAGTCCTATGGAGAGTGCTAATCAACCACTCACCGAGGATCAACTCACTCTGAGACAACTCAATCGTGAAATGCAGAGTTTAGATAATCGAAGTCTCGGTCAAATAGCCAGGGATATGCAAAATGCGCAAAGACCTTTTATGGACTATTGGACAACAAACCATCCCGGGCAAGGGCGACCGGCACGATTTATCCATGCTGACGGCACATTTACAATAATAAACTCCGCTGCAGAAAGAGATGAGTTTTTGAACACATTCAAAAGAGATTGGCTTACCGAGGTTTTAGATACATTTAATTCACTCAGAGGTAACAGTGGGTTTCAAGTGCCCGGAAGTAACATTGACGAATCCGTTTAATGCAAAAAATAATTTAAGCACTATAAAAGATACTCCTTTGATAAGTAGTGGAGTTAACAAGCCACTACCCGGTGAAATACCAGGAGAAGAAAAATGAAAATATCGCATAATCATGGCAACAATAATATGCCGAATGAGCTTCGAGGAACACTAAGCCAAAGACAGCGGAGGGATTCAAACAACTCTGCAAATGAAAACAGACCCGTAGTTTCTGCTCTTAACGGCTTAGATAGCGAACAAGTTTCCATCAGCAATGAAGCAAGACGGCGCTTGATGATACACAAGTCGCTGTTTGGTGAAAACAGATTTTCAACAAGGCAACAGCAAGCAGAAGCCGCCGCTTTATTTATGGAGACAGATGATACTGAAACCGACGAGTATGCGAAATTAGAAGGCTTTTGGTCAGGAGAATTATTTATACCAAATCAGAATGTAAACCCGTGGAACAATGCACATAATGGCGTCAATAGAGTTGGTTTACTTATGGAAAGTCGTTTTTTTGAAAACAACCAAGCGCAGACGGATTTGATTAGCTATTTTGCTGCCAAAGTCAACGGTACTATAAACTCAACTGCGGGTCCCAGCACTCAAAGCTTAGAGACTGTGGCACGCCACCAACTTTCAGTTTTGGCAAACTCATACATAGAAATGCGTCAACGCATTGAAGAAAAGTTTACCGGGGAAGAACTGGAGGAACACCTCAGATGGCTCTCTCAAGGATTTGACATAATGGCTGAAGATATTTCCACAAGACTCGCAGAAGCTGCAAGGTTGCAAACGGAGCGTAGTGCGGAGGGAGCAGAGCTGTCCGAGCAGGAACTTGAGCGTCTCAGGCTCAAACTGGACAGAATGACCCCTGACTTGCAAGAACTTTTGCTTAATATTGCTAATCTGTTCAGGCAGTTTGCCTTGGAAAACGGAGCAATCAACTTAGATGTGCGTGAAATGCAGTTTGAAGCGTTTGCACACGCGGAAGAGAACTCTGATAGTTCATCTATCAATAATGAACTGAGAGCATTAGACGAATTGCTTGGCAGGTATTGATGCGTACATAGTTGACGCAATTCAGCCGGAATACAATCAAGAAGCATGTGAATTTTATCTCAAAATTTTGATGGAAAATAAATCAGGATAGCGTTTATGCACATTTTCAAGCGTTTGTGCATGAACGCTTGTATTGATTAATCCATGACAATTCTGCACTTATTACTATCGTTTATGCGTTTTCTGTTGACAAGTTCTTCGAATTTCACTATTCTTTGCAAAGTGCAAATGTGAGGAATGTGACACGGTAGTTCTATCACTACAGAAAGTTTTCGATTATACATTTCGTTACATTGAAAAATAGAAAAAAGCAGAGAGAGGATTTGAGCAAATGCAGAATTTGTGGAGCTTACTTGCAAAGTTAAGGGGAAACCGATATAATCGTGGCAAATTGATCAAAGGGGATGAGCCGATGAGGATAGCAGTTTGCGATGACGAGAAAGCACATAGAACTGAACTAAAGGCAGCAATAACTGAATCAAAAGCTCTGCCGGATGGTATTGAAATTGCGGAATTTCCCGGCGGGGAGGAACTTCTAAAAGCCCATGCAGAAAATCCCTTTGGTATAATATTCTTAGATGTCGAAATGAAAGGCATGTCAGGTCTTGAAACAGGCCATGCTATCCGCAGCAAAGACAGGGATGTCATAATAATCTATTTATCCGGCTATGAGCAGTATGTTTTTACATCGTTTGATGTTGAACCATTTTCTTATGTCTTAAAGCCTCCCGAAAGCATAAAAATAGGAAAAGTTCTGGAAAGGGCACTTAGAAAATATACGGATCTGCGCAAGATTGTCGAAGTTAAATGGCAAGATCAAACCCATGTTTTGAGGGTCAGTGAAATTGTGTATCTTGAAAGCGATTTAAGGCATATAAATTTTTATACAAAGAACAATACATTTAAGAGCGTGGGGAAGTTAAGCCTGTATGAGCGGAATTTATCGCCTTACGGCTTTTTGCGTTGTCATCAGAGCTTTTTGGTGAATATGAAGTTTATAAAAAACATAGGAAGCACTGCAATCAGGGTAATAACCGATGCAGAGGAGGTAAAAGGAGAGCTGCAAATAGACATGAGTTCACGGAGGAAGCAGTATTGCTTAAACGCTTTCAATGATTATCTTGCGAAATACAGGGTGTGACATTATGGAGAGGATATTTATAGATGTAATAGCGTCAGGTCTGGCAATACTCAATGTTCTATTATTGTTTGAAACGGTCTGGGTCAGGAAAAATATAAGGCGGCAACTTTTTATTGGCGGAATTATTATTAACGTCATCGCCGGCGGAATTTTGACCGTGTTGTTTCAAAATCACTTCACTCTCACCATATTTTCAATATTACTCAGGTTTATCCTCAGCTTTTATTACGAGTCTAAAATCGCCAATAAAATGCTTATTACCACCTTAGTAGCAGCTATAGGTCTTATTGCTGAATCTCTGATAGGCATAGCGCTTGTACATGTGCTGTCTATTCCGATTGAAGAAGTTCAAAATTCAGTCCCGGCATATATGTTCGGCGTGCTGTCGGCAAACCTATTCATGCTGTTCTCGATATTTATTATACGGATATTCTATAAAAAACAGGGGCAGATATTTGACGCAAAGTTTAACCTGCTTATGGCATTTATGCCTATACAGTCAATTATCCTGTGCTTTGTGGTGTTCAATTATTCGATGGGGGCAGGCTTGCAGGAAATCACCCCGCTGGGATTAGTTGCAATTTTGTCGTCAATTTTGCTGATAGCCGTAACCTTGGTAATACTGGAACGACAACGCAAGTCGTTATTATACAAGAGAGGGTATGAACTTAGCCGGTCGCAGCTTGAAATGCAGATAGCGCATCATCGGGACTTGTACGAGGAGCAGTGGAGGATTAAGGCTATACGCCATGATATGAAGGACAACTTAATAGCAATTTCCGCTATGCTAAAAGAAAATCAGGTGGCTGAATCACTTGGGCGTATAAATGAACTGTGCAAAGAAGCTGCCGCTACTGAAATAACCGCATATACAAACATCCCCTCGATTGATGCTATATTAAATGCGAAAATGCAGAGAGCCGGGAAATTCGATATTGAAATTATTACTTCGATAGTGATTGACAAGGAACTTCTGGTAAATCAATTTGACATGGCAGTAATTTTTGCAAATGCGCTGGACAATGCAATTGAAGGCATTTTGCGCGGGGTTGCTACAGGCAATAAAAAAGTAATCAGTCTTGATGTAAGCAGGGCTGTCGATTACATAACAATTATCGTAGAAAACAGCGCAGAGGGTCCGGTATATGATGATTTCCGGACGACAAAGCCTGATAGGAAAAACCACGGATTCGGGATGTCTCAGATGATGGCAATAGCACACAAGTACAGCGGTTCATTCAGTCCACACTATGATGAGAAAAGGAAGCTGTTTACACTTAAAGTCATGCTGGAAAACCATCAAGTCTGAGCAATTCTGCATTTATTCTTTACGATTCTGCACTTCCTATTGTAATTAAATTAATATGATGATACTTTTTTAAAAACGGAGGGTGGCAAAATGATTGCTCGACTATCAAGAAATGTATCATCTTATTTTATTGAGAAAAACATTATTGCTGATGAAGACCGGGAGGTTTATGAATATAGTTTTGAGGTTTTGTTTTCGACTGCATTTAGTATTCTGATGGTGGCGATGATTGCGGTTTTGACGGGAAACATAGTTTATACGATACTTTACTTAACAGGATTTATACCTCTCCGACGAGTAGCGGGAGGATTTCATGCAAAAAATCATTTTCGGTGCTTTCTCACACTTATAGTGGCATATGGGTCATTTTTAGTAACAATTACCGTAATTCAAGAAGATTACATACCATTTGCAATTATCTCTTGCTTAATCGTATCTGTGCTACTAGTTTTCCGCTATGCACCTGTAGAGGACACTAATAAGGCAATTTCAGCAGAAGATAAAGTCCGGTTAAGAAAAATCAGCCGTATAACAATTAGCCTGCTTGCTGGAATCATCAGCGTGATAAGTATTTTTCTGCCTGACATAAGATTGGCTTTTGCAGCGGCAATAGGGATATTCACAGTGGCAGTGTCGCTACCTGCAAACCACATCAAAATGAAGCAAATGAATAGAAAACAATATAAAAATACAGGAAAGGATTGAGTTTTATGAAAAAGTTACGGGAACTAACAACGAGGTTTGGTGGGACACTTGCCGCTCTCGCACTCATGGTGGGAGTTGATGCGGTCGGAGCAGGTTGTCTACTATTTTTCCACCAGCCGAAAGTACCACAGGGCATGTCAAAGTACGTCGGCAAAAAAACGTCCAAGAAGCAGTGACCGGTAAACACAAGTTCAAAATTCAGAAATCGGAAGTGGTGCTTAATGAGGATTGAATAGCAATTAGTCAGACACACATACACAAGAAGTATAAAAATCATAAACTTGACATTAATTTGTTAATGCTTAAACGATAAGAAAGGTTTAAAAATTATGAAAAGAAGAATTACAGCATCAATAATAACGCTTTTACTGGTGTTCACAATGGCAATCCCCGCATCGGCAGTGCAGACATATGAGGTAGTACAAGAACAAGCAATAACAGAAAGTGTGGAGCCAAGGAGACCTGGGGCGATTGTTAGCCCTAGTGTGGATGGTCTGCGCTTCAGGAGAACAGCGGGAGGTGATATCATAGGACTTATGGCTACAACGGACAGGGCTGTTGTCCAAGGCAATTGGGACAATCCGATTATTGTAGGGACAGACGCTTTTTCACAAATTAGACCGATATCAGTGACCTTTCTCATTCCTACTGGTTGGGCTTCGCGTCCTCATCTCGTAATCGTAGGTTGATGATTTTGATAAGCCTAATGAACAAAACGCTTGATATTTGAAAAAAGCTATATAACACAACTTCCCCTTTTCATCTTACTTGATAGTGTACAACATGACCTGAAAAGGTGAAAAGGGGTTAGCTGTTTGTAACATATAAATTAAAGAAAGGACAAAAATGAAAATAAACACAAGCGTTAAACTCACTGTGATATTCACATTACTGCTGGTAGCGAGTCTCACAGCTTGCGGCAATAGTGACGTTATACCTGAAGAAGCAACGAGCGCACCGACAGATGTTAACATCGCAGTCAATGAAGCGCCGGCACAAGAACAAACACCAACTCCCTCACCCACGCCCGAACCGGCACCAATACCGGAACCAACCACAGATTCCGAATCTGAAACCGTGTCGGAAGATAACTCAGAAGCTGTAATTATAGACTTAAATGGACAGGGACTCAACGATGCACAGCTTGCGGCTATGGTGAGAAGCGGGGAAATACCGGCGGGTGTGACCACACTATATTTAGCCGGTAACGAAATCACCGACATATCACCGCTTGAAGGTCTAACGCAGATAAGAATCTTGAACTTATCGTTCAATCAAATCAGTGACATATCTCCACTTAAAGGTCTAACTCAGCTGGAAATCCTGCTATTAACATCTAACGAAATCAGCGACATATCACCGCTTAAAGGTCTAACTCAAATAAGAGACCTGTACTTAGTGTTCAATCAAATCAGCGATATATCCGCACTCGCCGGTATGTACAACTTAGAATTCTTAGTAGCGGCGATCAATCAAATCAGCGATATATCACCGCTCGAAGACCTGACAGGTCTAAGAATTCTTTTATTGTCGGGTAATCAAATCAGCGATATTACGCCTCTTGCGTATCTGACCGGTCTAACTGAGCTGATTATATCAGAAAACCAAATAAGTGACCTGTCAGCACTTGGGGGGCTTATAAATCTGGAAATCATAAACTTGGCCAATAATTACATCAGCGATATATCCGCACTCGCCGGGTTAATGAATTTGGAATTATTATCTTTGTCTGACAATGAAATCAGCGACATATCCCCGCTCGCTTATTTAACAAATCTTGAATATCTTTATATTACCTTATTACACGGCGGTATCAACACAAGAATTACCGACTGGTCGCCCGTGGCCCATGTTGGGAGTGTGGGCGGCAGACCGTAATAGCTGATATACAAAGGGGTATTAAATGAAAAAAACCGCACTAATTGTCATTATAGTATTTTTTGCCATGCTATTAACTGCTTGCGGTGACGATGATAGCCATGAGCGTGGCAATGACAGGGAGGCTGACACAGGCAATATAGCCGTATTAGGCAATGTTGAGAACACAATCATCGAAAACTACATTTATTTGCCGCAAAAAATTGACCTGCAAGGTTTGCCGTACCAAATCCAAGGTGCAATGCTGCATGGTGAGCGGATTTACTATTGGTATGCAGATTATACTGCAAACATTATTGTGGCGAGCATGGATTTTGATGAAGGAAACCCACAAAACATTCAAATCCCTGTTTCGGAAGGATTTGTTTCAATAGGCGGTGTTCGGATAAAAGAAAATGGAAATATCGAGCTTATCTATTCTGTCAACTACGGAGATGGTAACGCCTCATTGAATTACGGACAATTTACTTCGCAGGGCGTTGAAGTAATGAAAGAAGACTTAGGTGGAGTTGTGCCATCTGAGTTTGAATGGTTTAACCTAAGACAAGCTGTTTTTACCGAGAATGGTCATATTGCGTTATCAGGGGGAGTCGGTCGAGCAGGATATGAACTATTATTACTGGACAGTGAAAGAAATCTTATGGGATATCTGCATATCAATCATGGTGAGAGAATTTCCCTTTTGCGTGATGGCAGAGTTGTAATTTGGAGCGAAGAACGTACAAACAACACTTTGCGCGAAATATGCTTTGATACAGGCGATTTTGGCGAAGAGTTTAAGCTAACTGTAGAACACTTTCGAAATCTACTTTGTGCAGGGGATAACAGTGCTTATGACTTGCTGCTTTTTGACGGTACAAACATAATAGGTTATGAACTTGAAACAGCTACTGCAACCCCTTTGTTTAACTGGTTTGAAATAAATCTCGGTGTAGCAATATCTGAGTTTTTTATAGGATTTTTGCCGAGTGGACAGATGTTTGTCTTGTATTCAACCATAGTTACGGTGGATTGGGATTCGGAATTTTTTGTACTGACCCGTACTTCACGGGCTGACATCACCGATGAGCCGACAGTTATAGTTGTAGGCGGAATTTGGGTTCCGCACGAAATTCGGAGTCTTGCGACTGCTTTCAATCGTGAGAATCAAGATTATCAGATTGAAATACGGTGTTACACCACGCTCTATGAATGGTATCCCGGTCTGACACGCTTTAATCTTGATATGATAGCGGGTCAAGGTCCCGATGTTATTGTCGGTCAATCAGCTGACGCTTTAGAAGATACGGAGTTTCTTGCTTGCTTATACAGCTTTATTGACATAGACACTGAACTGAGCCGTGAAGATTTCTTGCCGAATATTCTTGAAGCTTTGGAAAGCCGTGATGGGAGACTACAATTTGTAACAAACAATTTTCAGATTACGCTTTTTACTGCTCTGCCGGAAACAATAGCTCAAGTCGGGGAAATGACACTTTCAAACATGCTGGATTGGCTGAGTGCTTCGGATTCTCGTCACTTAGGACCGGAGTGGTTTAACAGATACTGGCTTGTGCATGAATCATTGCTGTCGTTTAGTGATGAGTTCATCGACTTTGAAAACGGCATTGCACATCTTGACAGCGATGAGTTTATAAATCTGCTTAACATTGCCTATACGCTACCCGAACCCGAACAATTTGGCTTTAGAAGTGAAATTGAAGATTTACTCAGCGGCAATCAGCTAATCAATGTTGAAGGACTCCTTAATGTTAATGATCTTAGGTCAGGACGGCGAACTTTCCTTGCAGAGCAAGGAATAGAAAACCTGATTCCTGTAGGGGCTCCGTCAAACGCACTCGGTCAGCACGACTTCATACCTCACATATTATCTGCAAGCGGTGGGATAAAAGCAGGTTCACCCCACCCGGAAGCCGCATGGAGTTTTTTAAGACTTGTTCTTTTGGCGGAAAACTTTGATGCCGGGAGTAGTGGGCTGCCTTTGCGAGTTGATGTATTAGAGTCGCTTATTGCTGAGTCGATGACACCGAATATCGTAAACGGTGAAGAAATACCGAGGCGACCTTTCCCCTTTTCTCTCGAATTGGTATATGCCATGACAGAAGAAGAAGCAACCGCAATACGTGATGTAATCAACAATGCAACCGTAAGACGGCGCGGAAACGAGGCACTTGAAAACATTATTAACGAAGGGTTACACTCCTTTTTTGCAGGAACTGCAACAGCCGAAGACACCGCAAGAGTTTTGCAGAGCCGTGTGCAGACTTGGTTGTGGGAACGTAGTTAATTCCGAGCAACACCGCTGACATAGAAGGGGTGATTTTGTGATTACCCGCATGTCAGAAAGCATAGCATGTGTTTTTGTTTTGCATAACATTAGACGAATTGCTTGGAGAGGTAGAAAAAAAGGCTGTTTAAGGGCAATTTATTGAGAAAACTTGCCCTTGACAGTTACCTGAAGTTGGGATTAAATAAAGAGAAGCGTGATGCGGTTGCGCTTAACGACAATCCCCGCACTGTAGTGGAAGCAGATAGGATATGGAGAGGTAAAGGAGATTTACTTATGAACAACAAATGGAGCGATTGGCAGTCACGGGGTGGCGAAAGTGGTAACATTGCAATGGTAGCAGGCAGCAATCAGGATGGGCGCTTGGAGGCGTTTGTATTAGACAAAAAAGGTGACCTCCGGCACACATGGCAGCGAAAGCCGAATCATGACTGGAGCGAATGGGAGTCGCGCGGTTTCAAAGGAG
>Ga0209755_10000410_pt1 | contig 79762 bp, 63 predicted proteins | sample TergutCo191P1_FD_187301 | JGI IMG/M metagenome (GOLD analysis project Ga0209755, IMG submission 187301) | Cornitermes sp. P1 segment gut microbial communities from Petit-Saut dam, French Guiana - Co191P1 (SPAdes) (version 2) | ecosystem: Host-associated > Arthropoda: Insects > Digestive system...
GAAAGGCATAGAAAGCCAAGAATGACATGAGTCAGGACAACGCGATAAGACCCCGCCCCTCATGGTATACGAATCCAGAGAAGGCCGCAAAATCATATAATAAGGATGACAAGGGAACGAATATGTCATCCTGAGGCGAAGCCGAAAGAAAGTGACGTGACAATCTCCATGGATCCTTCGGCTCCGGGTGCTTCGCACCCTCCGCTCAGGATGACAAGGGAACGAATATGTCATCCTGAGCGATAGCGAAGGATCCAAGCCCTTTTGTCATCCTGAGCGATAGCGAAGGATCTATCCTTTAAAATGGCAATACTAAAGAGAACCTCAAAAGAACGGAAGGAACCATGAACAAGTCAGCATTAAACAAACTCGGATACGGACTCTATGTGCTCACCACAAGTGCCGGCGGCAAAGACAATGGCTGTATCACTAATTCGGTCATGCAAATCACCGGTGGCGAAGAAATAAGCGCGCTTGTTTCACTGAATAAGCAGAATTTTTCTCACGATATGATTAAGGAATCGAAAAAACTCAATGTTTCAGTTTTGACCACCGACACTCCTTTCGATCTGGTTAAGCATTTCGGCTTCCAATCTGGTGCTACGGTAGATAAGTTTGCTGATTTTTCGGACGCTGCCCGCAGTACTAACGGGGTATATTATTTGGCAAAGTACACGAATGCTTATCTGTCTATCGAGGTAAATGAAACTATCGACTGCGGTACCCACACCTTATTTATTGGCAGGGTGAATGAAGCAGAAATCTTAGGTGATGGCGAAAGCCTAACCTATGATTACTACCACAAAAACATTAAGCCACAACCGCAGCCTGCAACCACAAATGCCGGCGCTGATTCAGGAGCCACAAAAACAGCTTACCGCTGCACTATCTGCGGTTATGTATATGAAGGCGAAGAACTTCCCGAAGATTTTATCTGCCCGCTTTGCAAGCACGGCACCAGTGATTTCGTAAAAATCTAAACATTTTTCTTGACAGAGCTGCAAAAGCGAGGTATCTTGTACCCCTAAAAGTTAGATAAGACATACTTTTCGAAAGGCTAGGAAAATTAAGTGACCCTTAGTGCCGCAAATATTGGAGAGACTCACGAACTCGCGACCTGCGATGTGTCTCCCAAAACTCGAAACAAGCTAGAAACCCTCGGGCTGGTTCCGGGGCAAAAGATTTCCATAATTCAAAAAACCCGAAGCGGTTTGATTATCGAAGTAAAAAATTCACGGCTGGCAATCGCTCATGATCTCGCGAAACAGCTTTGCCTCGTTGAGAAAGATGAGGGGTAACACTATGCGTATAGCTCTTATTGGAAACCCTAATTCAGGAAAAACCACCCTGTTCAACGAACTAACCGGCGCAAACCAACACGTTGGAAACTGGCCCGGCGTTACCGTTGAAAAGAAAGAAGGAACTATCCGAGCTGCTTACGGCAAGGGAAACATCGTTGACCTTCCCGGCATTTATTCCCTTTCGCCTTTTTCTCTCGAAGAAATTGTTTCCCGAGATTACCTTATTAATGAAAAGCCCGAGGCAATCATCAACATTGTTGATGCCACCAACCTTGAGCGCAACTTATACCTCACAATTCAGCTTATCGAGCTGAATCGCCCTATGGTCATAGCCCTCAATATGATGGATGAAATTGAACGGGAAGGGTATCGCATCGACACCGAACGCCTGAGCAAAGATTTAGGCGTGCCGGTTATTCCCATTTCAGCGGCGAAAAAAATTCACCTAAACGAACTCATTGAGGCGCTTCCAACGGCAAAGCCTCCTAAGCGCCACGAATTACCCAATTCCCATCTTGAGCGTCTCATTGCCCTCATTGAATCGCTGTTAAACGACCACCTGGTGCGTGAGCACCATATTGGGGATGCGGTTGCGGAAGGCTTTCCTTTGCACTGGACGGCACTAAAGGTGCTGGAAAGTGATGAACTGGTAATGAAACATTTGACGCTGGACGAAGAAACTCAGCGAAAAATTGACGAACTGAAGACTTCCTTTGAAGCAGAACACGGTATGCTGTGCACGGCGCTGGCACGCGCCCGCTATCGCCTGATTCACAACGTCGTTTATCATGGCGTTACTATTTGGTCTGCAGATGGCACCAAGCACAAACACGTACTGCACGCCCACAAAGACTTCCATCGCCTGTCTCCCAAAGAAGGTGCGCGTAAGGTTATTAACGAAGACGGAGCTCAGGTGGCTCCCTGCGTGGACAACGCGGACTTGCAGGCCTTTCTTGAGCTTGATGAAAAGCTTGAAGTCGATGACGCGTTTTTGACCAGCGCCTGGCATCGCAGCGAAAGCGAACCGCCTGCTGCCATGGGAAGCCAGTCAACTTTGTCGGACAAAATTGACGGCGTACTCACCCACCGCTTTTTTGCAATCCCTATCTTTCTTGCGGTAGTGTTCGCAATTTTCCACTTTACTTTTTCGGAAAATCTCTTCGGAATCGAAGGGATTCCCAGTCTTGGCGTATTCCTCCAAACCTTAGTTGAAGAGGGAATCGGCGCTTTTAGCGGATTGGTCGGAGTACTTTTCGAGCCGGATAGTTGGGCAGAAAGCCTGGTGATTGACGGCGTTATTGGCGGCGTTGGTGCAGTGCTTTCTTTTGTGCCTAAAATCTTGCTGCTGTTCTTGTTCCTGACGCTGCTTGAAGACTGCGGTTATATGGCTCGCGCGGCGTTCATCATGGACAGAATGCTGAAGCGATTTGGTCTTTCTGGCAAGAGCTTTTTGCCTATGCTGATGGGCTTTGGTTGCACCGTTCCCGCAGCAATGGCTTGTCGCACCCTGGAAAACGAACAAGACCGCAAGCTGACACTCATGCTGGTGCCCTTCATGTCTTGTGGGGCGCGTGCGCCAATCTTTCTCGTATTCGCCGGGGCGTTTTTCCCGGGCTACGCAGACGTCATGGTATTTTCCCTCTACCTCTTGGGAGTGATCGTGGCAGTTCTTTCGGGTATCCTTTTGCGCAAGCTTGTTTTCAAAGGCGAGCTTGCCCCGTTCATCATTGAACTGCCACGCTACCGTGCGCCTCGCGCTAAATCTGTTCTGTTAACGCTTTGGGATAAATTCAAAGGTTATCTGGTTCGCGCTGGTACTATTATCTTTGCAATGTGTGTAGTTATTTGGTTCCTTTCCAGTTTCGGAATAGGCGAAGAGGGCTTCGGGTTGGTAGATATTAGCGAATCTCTGCTGGCAACATTCGGGAATTTCATTACTCCCCTGTTTACGCCAATTGGCATCACCAGCTGGATTGCGGTGGTCGCAATTTTGACAGGCTTCATTGCCAAGGAATCGGTTGTGGGAACTTTGGGTGTTTTGCTGAACGTTGACGAAACTGCTGCTGTTGAAGGTAACGCGCTTACTTCAACCTTGCTGGCAACGGCTGGCTTCACTCCTTTGGTTTCGTTGAGCTTCATGGTATTTTGTTTGCTCTACATTCCCTGCGTGGCCGCCTTCGCAACGCTCAAGAAAGAATTTGGTTCTTGGCGTTGGGCAATTGGACAAGCGCTCTTTTCCACGGGAATTGCCTACCTATGCGCGCTGCTCATCTTCCAAGTTGGCAGCTTATTTATCGGGTGATAGGAGTTTTTATGTTGTACTTAGCGGGATATATTATTGCGGCTGCTGTGGTGGCAGCCGCCCTGGTGGTAATCGTGATGATGTGTGCACCCAAATTGCGCAGGAAGCCCCTTTATGCGGGATGCGTTGGCTGCACAGGTTGCCCTGCGGGAAGTTGTTCGCCCGAAAACTGTTCGGATAAAAGGTAGATCTCATGGGTGCAGGGGGAAACACACAAAGGCTTACGCCTGCCAATGAAGACTACCTGGAAGCAATCTATGAGATTGGTGGCACCAAAGGTGCTGTGCGTTCCGTCGATCTGGCAACCAAGCTTGATGTCTCAAAAGCCAGCGTGAATCATGCCATCAAGTATTTGAAAGAGGTTGGTTATGTCGAACAGCCTCACTACGGCGATATTACGCTCACGAAAAAAGGAGCTGCTTACGCTGCGGGAGTTTCCCAGCGCCACCATGTTTTGAGTCGCTTTTTGGTTGATGTTTTAGGGGTCGACCCCGAGGTGGCATCTGTTGAAGCCTGCGAAATGGAACACGCCATCAGCGACGACACCCTTCAGCGCTTAACCGCACACCTGAAAGGCCTGTCATCCTGACCCCCATGTCATCCTGACCCCACTTGTCATCCTGAGCGAAGCCGAAGGATCTAGCGAAGCGAAGGATCCACCCCTCCCGCCATCATCATTTCCTCTGGAAAAGGCTTGCGTCTTGTGATACCATAGCGCATTGCGCTGCGGGTGTGGCGGAATTGGCAGACGCGCTAGCTTCAGGTGCTAGTGGGCTTCGGCTCGTGAAGGTTCAAGTCCTTTCACCCGCACCAGCGAGACCTTACGTAAAGGGGCTGTAACATAAGTCAGTGATACCGCATAAATTGCTTTAAAGGTGAATATTTCATCCATATTCAGATAGTTTATGCGTGTTTCTGCATTATTATGCGGAAAGGCTTACTTATGTTACAGCCCCTTTTTGTTCTCCTGAACTCCCCTGTCATCCTGAGCGACTACTTGTCATCCTGAGGCAGCCTGTCATCCTGAGCGAAGCGAAGGATCTAGCGAAGCGAAGGATCCACGGATTGTCGCGTCGTTCCCTTCGGTCATTCCTCACAATGACATTTACATCCTCATGTCATCCTGAGCGACTACTTGTCATCCTGAGCGTAGCGAAGGATCTATTTTGGCAGTCTATCCAAGAGCTTTGAGTTTTTTATCCACATCTTCCAGCAGATCAGGGCTCAGTAAACCAGCCGACATTTTCACAATTTGCGTCAGTGTTAAGTTACCCGCCAATTTCATTTTAGGATCACTGCTTGCACCCGGAACATACTGCTCGATAATTTTTGCAGCCTCAGGATTTTTCATGACTTCTTCTAGTTTCGAATCTTTAGACAAACCCATCTCGAACCCCTTTCGTAAAAAATCGGCTAGCCTCATTGGCCAGCAGGTGAATGGTACCACACCACGGGCTATTTTCCTAAAGGAACTCGATCTGCAAAAGCCGAAAAATCTTCGCGATATTTTTGAACTTGGCTTACGTCAATTTCGCTGTAAAGAACACCGTCTGCCTCTCTCGCTTCAGCAACTATTTTTCCTTCCGGAGAAACGGTCATGCTGTGCCCCGCAAGAAGTTTCCCATCATGCACTCCTGCGCAGTTGCACGAGACCAGCCAACACTGGTTTTCGACGGCACGCGCTTGATTGAAAAGCCGCCAGTGTTCAAGGCGAGTCTTCGGCCAGGCGGCTGCAATCAAAAATATTTCAGCTCCAGCATCCGCCATCGCTCGGTATTGTTCGGGAAAACGAAGGTCATAGCAGGTAGAAAGCCCCAATTTCCCAAGCTCCGTTTCGACAACAACCACCGATTCACCCGGATTCACCACTTCAGATTCCTGACACCCGTAGCTAAAGAGGTGGATTTTCCGATAAAAGGCCTCCAATCTACCTTCCCGATTGAGAAGCAAGGTGGTGTTGTAAAACTTCTCTTTGTGAGGGGCTGATTTAGTTGCTGAACCGGCGTCAGCTTCAACGATACTGCCGCCTAAAATCCAGCAGCCAATTTTTGAAGCCCAACCGGAAAGCAACTGAAAGGTTTCCCCGCTAAGCGTTTCACTCGATGCCGCATATTTATCAAACCCGCCAAAACCGCAACCCCACTGTTCGGGAAGCATAATAAGATCGGGCTTTCGCGGCGATGAATTAATTTGCGCCAAAAGGGCATCAACCATCTCCAAGCGCGCCGCCTTGCCTTTGTCGTCATTCACCTCGAGTTGAATCGCTGCAATTAGCATAGTTAACCCTTAAAATCTCGTATTTTCCGCCTAAGTGATTGTCTAGTATACCAAGTCCCAGCCATGTCATTCATACCAACTCCCAACTATGTCATATGCCAAGTTCCAGCTATGTCATTCTGAGGCGCAGCCGAAGAATCCATGGACCCTTCGCTAGCGCTCAGGGTGACAAGGGTACTCAGGGTGACAAGAAGAGTAATGAATGTCATTGTGAGGAGCTTTCGAAAGAAAGCGACGTGGCAATCCATGGACCCTTCGCTAGCGCTCAGGGTGACAAGGGTACTCAGGGTGACAAGGGGGCCTCAGGGGGACAAGGGGGCCGCTAGAGCAACAAGAAGCGTACCAGCGGAGTGCCAATAACCCACAGCCCTGTCCTCGTGGGTTGTTAGTGCCTCCGCCGATTGTTGACACCCTTCATGAGCTTGGGTATGTACCTTGCGGCCTCATGGACTATACTGAGGATGCGAGTGCAAACGAATGCGTAAGACGGTTGTGATAAAAAAGCGATGGAAGAAGCGTCAAAGTCAAGTAGTAGTTCTGGAAGTACGAAGGTAAAAGCACTCTGCTTGGCACAGGTTCTTAGACAAGGACAGCATGGAAAGACGCCCTTTCGCATACACGGTCTTGCCCGTTTGTATCATACTAGTTGCTGCGGCTCTTTGCGCAGGCATCACTGCAACAAATGCAACCTATGCCAAGACTAACAAGCTTCCCTTTGTATCCCAAGGAGTCTTAGACCTTTCCAGTTATTCGGACTATTCAAGCTTCATTCCCCTTGAAGGCGAATGGGAGTTTGCCTGGAACGCCTGGCCAATCAGTGATAATACCCTCACGAAGACCATTGACTGGGAAACGATCCAAATCCCGGGTACCTGGCCAGATCCATCAGTTCTTTCAAGGATATACCCAAAACCTGGGTATGCGACCTACCGTCTCAAGATAATCAACTGTTCAAAAGACCTCAATTACCGCATCTCGGTTCTTCAGTGTTTCACTCCATATCGAGTCTTCATGAACGGCGAACTTGTCTTAGAAGACGGCTACCTCGACAAAGACACACGCAAGCTCGAAAACAGAAGTCCTTTACTATATAAGTCTCTAGACTGGCATCAGGGAGCCTCTTGTGAAGTAATAGTCGAAGTCGCTGCAAGACACACAGGGGGATTCTATGCGCCTCCCATCCTGAAAACAGCGCGGAGCTACTATGTAGGGCAAGCGGGCTCGATATACCAACAGTCTCTGCTTCTCGGCGGAATTGTCATGGCAATCATAATCCTCATGCTCCTAGTCGCATTCAAAGACAGTGCTTTTAGCCCAAAGTATCTCTTGCTCACTGCAATACTCTTGGGATTCTTGGTCTTTTTGCGTTCTGACCTCATCGACCTGAAAGTCTTCAAACTCGTAGGAGCACATTTCGAGGCTGTCGTGGTTCTGATCAACCTTATGCTTTCGTTGCTTCCGCTTTGCTCTCTTCTGTCGCTTCGTTCCCTAGTCAAGTTACCACTGAGCAAAAGAGCTTACCGAATAGTAATCTGGTCAAGCGTTGCCCTTTGTTTGCATGCACTTTTTGGAATTGCCTGTATCGGTCCTTATTCAGTGATACCATCTGTCGTCCTCGTCACAACACTACTCCTCTACCTCAGTGCTGAACTTATCCGCGCATGGAAAAATCAGCAGCAAGAAGGGCTTTTTCTTGCTTCGGCCTTCTTTATCCTTGCCCTCTCAATAATCTTTGATGCTGCGTATCATGCAGGTTTCTTCATCCTTAACCTCATGTTTCTGCTGGGTTCAGGCGTAAGCATCTTCCTCGTCATGATGTTTTCGGTATACATCAAGCGCAACGTTGAGTTCCAAAAAGAGGCTCTTGAGGCAGAGTATTTGCGCTTTCAACTTAGGGAATCTAAGGTTGCCCTGATGATCAGCCAGATTGGTCCGCACTTCATCTACAACACCCTCACGGCCATTATGGCGCTTATAAAAACAGACCAGGAATCGGCAGCGCGCGCCCTAGGCAATTTTTCCCGCTACCTCAGGTGGAACATGAGTGCAGTGGACAAAGTTTCGCTGATACCCTTCGTAAAGGAGTTCGAACATATCAAGACCTACTTGGAAATAGAGCAGACACTTTTCGGCGACCGCGTTGCTGTCGTTTACGATATCCAAAGCACAGCTTTCGACGTACCACAACTCAGCATACAGCCCATTGTGGAAAATGCCATAAAGCACGGCATCTGCAAGCGTATAGAAGGCGGGTGCGTCAGGATTCATACGCACGAAAACGAACAGGCACATTTTATTGAGGTCGTCGATGACGGAGTCGGGTTTGACAGTGCACTCCTCAAAGACATAGGGACAAAATCCATCGGGCTTCGCAATGCGCTATTTCGACTCAAAGAGGAAGTTGGCGCAACCGTCGAGATAAAAAGCGAGCCAGACAAGGGCACGCATGTGTGCATCAGAATACGGAAGAACGGAGAATCTATGAGAGCGACAAGCATGAGCCGGAAGATCACGCAATGGTAAAGCAAAGACACCTAAAAACGATACTCGTAGACGACGAGCTGCTAGCACGGGTGTACCTCAGAGGCCTTCTAGCCGAGCACCCAACTATCGAGGTGGTGGCCGAAGCGGCACATGGCTTCGAAGCAATAGAGTTTGTCCGCAGTAATGCAATCGACCTGGCGCTTTTAGATATCGAAATGCCCCAGATGAGCGGACTTGAGCTTGCTGAAGAACTTCATCGGATAGATCCGTGCATCGAAATCATCTTTGTGACCGCCTTTGAGCAGTATGCTTTGGATGCCTACCGAAGACATGTGCTTGGATACCTTGTAAAGCCCTGCGAAAAGGACGAGCTTTCCTATTATGTAGCACAGGCGATGCACCTGAAGAAAAAGAGACGTAAGCATGTCTTAAGCATACGCACGTTTGGAAGATTCGATGCTTACTCCGCCGGAGAGCTGCTAGTGTTCTCGAACGCGAAAGCCAAAGAGCTCCTTGCGCTGCTCGTAGACTATCAGGGCGGCGAGGTATCTATGGAGCTTGCCTGTAGTGTGCTTTGGGAAGATCATCCCTACGGCGAAAGCGAGAAGGCCTTGTATCGGCGTGCCACATCTGATCTTAGAAAGCTTTTGCAAAGCCTGACCGATGAAGACATCCTCCTAGTCTCACGTGGTTCGGTGGCTCTTAATACCGCTTTGGTGAACTGTGATCTTTACGACTACCTCAAGAGTGGGTCCCCGACATTTAAGGGGGAATACATGGCACAATACGCGTGGGCCGAAGAAAGAATCGCATGCTTGATATGGGAAAACGAAAGCTTCCATATCTTCTGACATCTGAAAAGAGCAGACAATAGGGCAGGGATTTTGTCTGCAATTGAAGCGACGTTCTCTTTTACGCTTTGTTTACAGCTTCTCCGTTAGGCTTACGGCTCCTGTTCTGAAAGGAGAGATTATGAAAAAGCTTAACAGGAGAGAGTTCTTGGCGGCAACGGGAGCTGTTGGCGCCCTGGGTGCTGTAACAAGCACCTCAGTCTTCAACCTCTTTCGGGAAGCCGAGGCCGAAGAGCTGCCCAGCGAACAGACGCTTAAGGGGTATTGTCGTATGTGTATGAGGGATGGATGTTGCTACATCGCCACCATAAGAAACGGCGTCCTTGTAAACACGGAGGGGAACCCCGAGCATCAAGGCAATCATGGTACGATGTGTGGACGAGGTAAGGGGTCGATCCTTCACTATTACAATCCCTACCGCATCAAGACCCCCATGAAGCGTACGAATCCCGAAAAAGGGTTCGATATCGATCCCGACTGGGTCGAGATTTCGTGGGACGAGGCTCTCGAGACGGCAGCAGCAAAGTTTAAGGAGATCCGCGAGAAAGACCCTCGTGAACTCATCTTCTTGAGGGGCTTCGCGATCTATGACGTCATCAATGCCAACAACATCGGTAGTCGCTTCTCATCCCTCTTCAAGACACCTAACGAAATCGAGTCTAATGGGTCACTTTGTGCAGTGCACTACGCAACCTGCATGGTCACTTCAGACATGCCTGTTACCATATCTGACCAGAAATACGCGCGTTATGTCGTGTCTATCGGGCGAAGCGCGGGGGCGAATCTTGGTAATGCAAACGGTTCCTGCCGAAACATCGTCGATGCGGTCGAGAAAAACGCTTTTAGGCACGTCGTAGTTGATCCTCGCTGTTCGATGGAGGCAAGCCAGGGAGAATGGGTTCCTATCGTCCCCGGACAAGACCTTTCTTTCCTGTTTGGTCTTACAAACGTAATGTTGTTCGAAAACTGTGGATACGATATACCTTTCCTTAAGAAACAAACGAACGCTCCATACCTTCTTGGTGCAGACGGGTTTTACCATCGCAGCGCAGACGGCAAGCCGCTCATCTGGGATCTTGCTGATGGTACCGCGAAAGAGTTCGATGACAAGAGCTTAAAAGATCCTGCGATCGAGGGAGAATTCTCTGTTGGTGGCGTGAACGTACGACCAAGCTTCGAGTGGGTACGCGACTCGATGCGTGAGTACACACCGGAATGGGCAGAAAAGCTCTGCACCGTGCCAGCGGCAAAGATCCGCGAGATCGCTAACGACCTCATTTCTTATGCCTGCATCGGTTCGACAATCGACATCAACGGGCACACCTTCGCCTACCGCCCGGCGGCCTTGATCCCTAATCGCGGTGTACTCAATCATGAAGATGGCTCTCAGATCGACTTAGCGTGTAAAGTGATCAACGAGCTTCTTGGCAACATGGATGTCCCTGGTGGTTCTGTAGGCACATCGCGAGGCGCACGCTCGATTAAGGTGTCGAAAGACGGGGTTGTCGAGCCCTTTTTTGAAGCATCTTTGGGCAGACCTTTCGTCTATCCACCAGACCACTTCGATTTGCATGAGTTCTACCCCCATCGCCATTCGATGGCAACATCTGCTTTCAAAGTCATTTCGGAAGGCCCTGAAAAATACGGCTTGACTATAACACCGAAGGCTATCTTCAACTGTGGCGGTAACCCTATCAACAGTGTGAGCATGCCAGAAATTGTGGCCGAAGCCTTCAAGAAGGTTCCTTTCGTCTTTTCCTTCGCTTACCACATGGACGAAGTCGCAATGTTCTCAGACATCATCGTCCCTGAAGATTGTATGATCGAAATGGAGAGCCTGCATTCCTACATCGGTAATATTGAAAATATCGGCCACGACAACATGGATGTCAACGCTCATATGTATCGCAACCCAGTTCCCCGCCTGTACAACACTAGGAACGCAAACGATGTCTTCATCGAGCTGTTTGACCGCATGGGCATGCTTGCAGACATCAACAAAGATATCAACAAAAAAGCCCCGGTAACGGGCAAGCCTCTGGACGAAGACTACCAACTCGACCTTGATAAGCGCTACACCGTCCACGAAATCTATGACCGCACGATGAAAAGCGCCCATGGGGACGATAAGGGAATTGAATGGTTCGCTGTTAATGGACTTATGAACCAGACGCCCGACCGCCCCGAAGAGCAGCTTTACGCCAACTGGCACTGGAATGGCAAGGTGCGCTATCAGCTTTACTTCCACACGCAGAAGGAAAGCGGTGCCTTCCTCTTGCCCAAGATCGCCGAAGTTCCACACGATTTCATGAATATATCTCTTGATGATCTGGCAAAATACTATCAGGGAATCTTAATCTGGAACGAGACAGACATCCAAAAAGAAAACGATTACGACATGTTTGCCTTCAACTACAAGATTCCCCAGGGAAATCTTCGTATCGGCCACCTAGATCAAAACCCCTGGATTGGAGACTGGAACGAAAAATTCAATCCCTTCTACAACTCAATCACGATTCACAGTTCAAAAGCAGCCGAAAAAGGTCTTGCTGAAGGGGACAGCGTTGTCCTGGAATCAGCATGGGGCAAAACCTCCGGCAAGCTTCATGTAACAGAGCTTGTTCATCCCAAGGCAATCGGCGTACCGGGCGCGACGGGTCGTCAGGTCAGTACCCTTGGCGAGGTTCTTAAAAACCGCGTTCACTGGAACAGCCTGACCTGTGGCCTGCCAGGAACAATGAGTCCGGTGACCGGCGCGGTCGAAAACACTGTCCGCGTGAAAATCTACAAAGCATAGAGAGGAGATAGCTACTATGAGATACGGAATGTTATTCGATGTCACCCGCTGCGTCGGTTGCGCTGCGTGCGTAATGGCCTGCAAAGTCGAACATGCTACACTTCAAGGAACCTACTGGTCAAGCGTCTTCTTCCAGGAAACAGGAACCTATCCAAATGCCCGTATGACCGCCATTCCTGCAGGATGCATGCACTGCCAAAATGCTCCCTGTGTTCAGTCTTGCCCAACAGGCGCAAGCCATCACAGCGAAGAAGGAGTCTCACTGGTTGACCACGATAAATGCATTGGTTGCAGAACCTGCGTGAACGCCTGCCCCTATAATGCGCGACACTACAATTACACCAACATAGACGATAACCGCTATTTCGGCCAAGATTTTGCACCCACGCCTTTTGAGTTGGAAAAGACGGGAAAACATATAAGAGGCACCGTAGAAAAATGCGTCATGTGCGACGAACGTGTTGCAGAGGGCAAGAACCCGGCATGTGTCACCACTTGCATCGCTCGTGCGAGAATCTTCGGCGACTTAGACGACCCGGAAAGCGAGATCTCGGCAGCCATCAAGGCAAAAAACGCGCGGCCGATGGCAGAGCATTTGAGCACACAGCCAAACGTCTATTATGCTGGAAAGTTCTAGAGAGGAGGAACAATGCCTAAAAGAATTCCAAAAGCAGCTCTTATGACTGCCGCAATTAGCCTTGTCCTTATCGTAATTGGAGGTTTTTTCTGGATCGAAAATATCTTTTATAAAACCAATACGGCACTAAACGATTACACAACCTGGGGGATAGCCATTGTTGCCTTCCTGTTCCTGGAAGCTTTGACGGCTGGCTCTCTGATTGCTGCAGGCTTTACCAAGGAGCCCGCCCTGCGCATGAAACTTGCTGCGTTCGGCGTCGCTGCTGGCCTAGGGGCGACCACGATTATTCTCGCAGATCTAGGAAGCCCTTTCAACAGCCTGGCTCTTTTCCTTACGCCTGAGGTGTTTGTACCCATGAAGCTTGACGTAATCTTTTTGTCGATCGCAATAGTAGGCGGGACACTGTTTTTCTTCCTTGTACATGCGGAGAAGGAAAAAGCAGCAAACATTCTTGGGAAGGCTCTTGTTGCCGTTTGCGTGATGCTTCTCATGGGTACCACCTTGATGTTCACCTCGCTGACAGGAAAGCTTGCCTGGCATTCCACGCTTGAGATTGCCACTGCAGTTGCTTCTGCGGTGCTTGCTGGTGCCTGTATTGCGCTATTGCTCAAGAAGACTGACAAACCCATTATTTTGACGGCGATCACAGCGCTCTTGATAATTATCGGAATTATGCTTGCCGATGTTGCTCAAGCGCTGTTTACCAGCACGAGCGCTGAATCGGCCTCTTTCTTCGAAATGCTTGCCGGGCCTCATGCAGTACTCTTCGGCCTCTGGGTAGTGCTGTTCCTGATTGTGCCCCTGACCCTGTTTGTGACCAGAAAGCAACTTGGCCTTGCTGCAACACTTTCGGTGGTAGGTATCTTCATCAGTAAATACTTGTTTATCACTAAGGGCAACCAGCTCGTCTTTGAAAGCCATGCCTCACACCTCCAAATACCGTACCTTGGCACTGGAGCATCAGGCCTCGTTACGGCTCCCTTGTATGTGCCAACGCTTCAGGAATGTCTTGTCGTGGTTGGCTCAATCGCAGTTGTAGGTCTCATAGTTGCGCTTGCCTGGACTCTGTTTTTCAGAACGGACACGGAGATCTGATGTCAAAACAAAAAGCACAAATCTACCTTGAGCGCAGTAAGGCGTATAGCCTCCTTGCTACTGTTTTCCTTGAAATCCCAACCGCAGATTCGGTCGGACTTATAAGGAAGACCTTCTACAAAGGTACTGAAGAAAAAGCGCCCTTTATAGAGGAAATGCTTGAAGAGATCGCTATCGACCGCACGCGGCTCATGCGCGGCTTGACCCCTAACGGGCCAACCCCGCCTTATCAGTCGGCATTCAGTGGCACGCAAGCCTCAAAGACTCTTCAGGAGCTCATGGCGTTCTATACACGGTGCTCTTTTATCCTGAACGAAAATGCTCAAGAAGCACCCGATTACCTCGGGGTGGAGCTTGCCTTTGCTGCGCAGCTCTGTAAGAAACTTGCCAGCCTTTGTGAGGCCGAATCATACGATGAAGAACTTGATTCTGTTTCTGATTTGCTTGATGAATTCATCAGGGATTTTATGAGCCCTTTGGTCTTCGCTTATACTGAGGTCGTCGCAACCCATGCGAACACAAAGTATTGCCGCCAGTTTGCAGAAGTATTGAAAGAATTCATACAAAGCGAGCTTGACTACATCTGAGCACAGACAAAAGACGGCCTTGGGATATCCTGAGGCCGTCATTCACCTCGAGTTGAATCGCTGCAATTAGCATAGTTAACCCTTAAAATCTCGTATTTTCCGCCTAAGTGATTGTCTAGTATACCAAGTCCCAACTATGTCATATGCCAAGTTCCAGCTATGTCATTCATACCAAGTTCCAACTATGTCATTCTGAGGCGCAGCCGAAGAATCCATGGACCCTTCGCTAGCGCTCAGGGTGACAAGGGGGCCTCAGGGTGACATGAAGAGTAATGAATGTCATTGTGAGGAGCTTTCGAAAGAAAGCGACGTGGCAATCCATGGGCCCTTCGCTGCGCTCAGGGGGACAAGCTTGGATTTCATCCACAACTCGCTTTCAAATCCACAACCTGACTACAGGATTTAATAGATACACTATTTCTATTATTTTTAGTGTATAATTAGCAGCAGTGTTATTTGGCGTTCTAGATAAAAGGCAAATCTAGACTAAACGACAAATGAAGCTACGAACAAAACGTAAACGAAATGAAAACACAACCAAGTTATTGTCCGTAAGCAGGGGTGATTCACATGAAGAAACAACAGCGCACGAAATTTTCAGCTTTCCTAGTATCACTGCTTCTTGTTCCTGTCCTTTTTGGACTTAATGCTTTTGCAGAACCTGAAGCTGAAGGCACCAGCATGAACGTGGAAGTGAGCAACGTCTCATCCTTCACAATCTCTATCGACGGAGGCCCGCCGCAAACATTCAACGTTTTGAGCGACGCTTCCCCCTCCTATGTTTACCAGGCCACCGTGACTGAAAGTAACGCAGCAGAAATCCACACGGTTACCTTCCATTCTACCAATCAAAACCTGACCTTCACAGGCATCGTTCAAGACGAAATCTACCACCTGAATTCCCCCGTGCCAGTAACGGCTGCCAATCCCTTTGAATTCACCATCGAATTCGTTACCAATACTGAAATTGGCATCAAGTACCGCAACAACAGCAACCAAAGCCGTTCGATCATGTTGAACCTTACGGTGATTACTCCTCAGGGAGATTTAGAGGTTGAAGACACTATTAAGGAAAACGGGCTCTTGTCAGCAAACCTCAACGCGACGGTTCCTGCTGGAGCAAACGTGATCTACACCTGGGAAAAGAACAATATGCAAACGGGGAGCTTTACTGCCGTAACTGACCCGCAGGTGCTCCACAACGACAGCGAACGCATAAACGTTGCCATTGATAGTGGTGGTTCTCTGTGGTATCGCGTCAAAGCAGAAGTTGACGATGGGGGCAGTGTTACTACCTACACTTCCCTTCCCTATCAGGTTCCTTATTTTATGAGCCTACAAAACGGCAGTTTTGAACTGCCGGAAGTTGTTACCCCTATGGGTGCTTGGGATAATTACGCCAACAAACCCAATGGCACGCCCGGGCTTTTCTGGATGACCACCGGCCAAGACGGCATGATTGAGCTTTGCCTGAAAGGCCCACAAGCTTACTATATTCCCGGTGCAGCGGAAGGAAATCGCTTCGCTGAACTGAATGCAAACTACGTAGCAACCTTGTATCAAGATATTCTTTGCGTGCCTGGTCAAACCCTCTATTGGAGCCTGGCTCATTCGGCGCGCCTTCAAACACCCAACGCCGGCACCGACATAATGGACGTTACCGTTATGCCTCTTTCCATGATTGATGACTTTTCGATACTTCCCGTTGACGACATTTACGACGCGGAAAACAACCGTCTTGTTCAAGTGAAAAGGGTGACGAGCAGCATTCGCGGCTGGGAATACCACGACAACTACAGCGATGGTTATGTTGTTCCCGATGGCGTTTACGTTGTGCGCTTCTTCTTCGAAAGCGTTGCCACTTCTTGGAATAACGGCACCGACCAAACCCACGGCAACTTACTCGACGATGTTAAATTTGGGGTTGATTTGCCCTACACCGTGGAATACTACGTCGATGGCGTACTGCAAACAAGCGTCTTAGAAAGTGGGCGCGATATTCCCTACACTCTTGTATCCGCCCAGAACACGGGAGATTTTTCCCAATACTTTTTGGAACGCACGACCTTAAACAATGTAGACAACAACGGCAATACTTCTTTCAGCCTGGAAGTTCCCCGCAGCGTTTTTAGAATCTATTACGTGTCGGAGGTTTATAACTTAGACTTAGAGTTGAATAAGGTTAACAAGGAAGATGAAACACTGCCTGGTGTTGGTTTTGCCCTGTCATACAAGGCTTCCAGTCAGGCAAGTGCATGGATGCCTTTATTCTCTGACTCCACTGATGCTGGCGGCAAGCTGCTATTCAGCTCTTTACCCGAGGGGCTTTACAGGCTGACTGAAACTTTTGCTTTGGAAGGGTACAAGCAGATTGATCCCGCATACTTTGTGGTGGCAGATGATGCCGTCATTCTTTGCGATGACCAGGGCAACTATGGAGCAAGCTTTACCGCACCCGATAACATTACCGCAAGAAAAGACGGTTCCCAGTGGAAGCTGATTGTGGTCAATGCTGTTGTCGAGCCGGATTCTGACCCCGATCCAGATCCAGATCCAGATCCCGACCCGGACCCTGACCCTGAGCCAAAGACGCCCGATCCCGACCCGGACCCAAAAACGCCTGACGTTCCGGTAACCCCGGATACCGCCAAGAGCGCAACTCCTCAAACGGGCGACTGGCAAGGTTTGTTTGCACTCGTGCTGGCAAGCGTAGGCTTTGGGATTGTGGCGCTTGGTTCTTTCATCTTCATGAAAAGAAAACGTAAAAACACTCAGAGCTAAAGCTCTTTCCCCTTTGCGAAAAACGCCGGATAACCCTTGCACTGTCCGGCGTTTTTTGATGCCCAGAACCGAAAACCTCGAAAAAGCGCCCTTCTGCGAAACATGCCGATAACCCTTTTAACAATATCTTGTGCGCTTGAAAAACTGTGTTAGCATTTCATGCAGAAGGTGGCTCCTCCGAATTCAAAATTCGGACTATCAAAAATAAAAATTGGAGTGATGACGAAAACAACGCATTGATAAAGCGTTGTCTTAACGTGCTTTCTCGTGAAAGGTGGGTCGTCATGATACCAAAAAGCCACAGCCTTCTTAAGCCCCAGTGGCTTATTGGGTTTATCTTGTCTATTCTTGTCGCTACAATTTTTTTCAGCGAAGCATTTCTCCTTTCTGCGCAGGCAGATGAAGAAAAATTCGACGCGACTTACTACGTTTCCAAAGATGGAGACGACACCAACGGAGACGGCAGCGAAACCAACCCGTGGGCGTCCCTAGCTAAAACTGCCAACGTCATAAATGCATCTGGCAAGGAAAAGAACTATCAGGTTATCGTAATGACCAACCTTACCTCGACCGCTTGCGCCCGCTACTACGGCAATAGCGTAAAAATTACCAGTCCCGAAGGGATGCTCAACACCGTCACGCGCGGCAAAGGGTTCGCCCAACTGGCTGACCCCGTGCGGTCACGCTACAATCCCGCCATGCTGGAAATTGGTAACACGGGATCAGATGGAGGCCCCATTGATCCCTACGTAATTTCCCTCACGCTTACCAATATTATTTTCGACGATGCCGGTCTTTTCGAAGGGACGAAATTTGCCTACCACCCTTCAAATGGCCAAGCGGACGATTGCGTACAAGACGCTATCGTGGCTTCTTACAACGCCACCTCAACCATCATTCTTGACCGCGGGGCAACCTTAAAAAACTTTGGTGGTATGAATGCAATCTTTTCTTTGGGCGCGAATATTGTCCTGAAAAATGGAAGTCTTATCACCGATGAAGAAACGGTTATTCCCAACGATTTTCGATCAAACGGCAGCAGGTTTGGCAACCGCGGAGACGGTGCTGTTCGGGCAAACCATGGTTCTTTCAAGATGGAAAGCGGTGCCCAGATAACCAACATTGCTGATGTGTATGGCGTAAGCGGCTACGGTGCTATTTCCTTCTTTATGGATGGCACCATAACGGGGTTGCGTGGCACACGAAATGCTGGCGACGATCAAAGTGGACGGGGAAACAAGTGCGCTATTTTTCTGAGCGGTACCACCAACGCAGTTATAGGACCGAACGGTCAGGTTGTTAACAACGGAACAAAATCTGGTGCAGTACAAGTTCGCGGCGGCAACACCCAGCTTAGTGTTGAAGGAAAAATAAACGACAACCTCGGTCTGTCTGGCATCAGAAAATTCGCTGGTTTTGAGTTTCCCGCAGGAACTAACGGTGGGGGTCTTTTTGTTATTGGTGGCGGACACGTATACCTTGAAGAAGGCAGTGAAGTCTGCAACAACAAGGTTGAAAACTCTGCCTACGGTGGTGCGGCAAGCATTCAGCAAGGAAGCTCGAACCTTATCATGAACGGCGGCAAGATATCTGGCAACTCTGCCCCTAGTTCACCGGGAATTGCGGTTAACAAACACAACGCGAGCTTTATCATGAATGGTGGAATCATCGATAACGGAATTAATGCAGTTCACCTTCTTTACGAAAAAGCAGGAGGGTATGAAACCAACGGCAACCTCCTTTTAAACGGAGGAACCGTTTCAGGCGTAACGATACAAAGCAGCAATGCATTTGGAAACAGCACACAACGCCACCTGTTCGTAAGCAAAGACGTTGCGATTGAAAGCGATTATGCCAGTGTTGCCGGGCGCAAAGTAACCCCCCTGTCGCGAGATTTCTCTATCGGGAACCCCCGCACCGAAAACTACACCCCCCTACGCGACGCCCTGCCCGTTGGCTGGAAGATGCCAACCAGCAATTCGAATATCATTGGTTTTTGGGTTCAAAAAATCGACACGCTCACCATTTCTGTTCCGAAACCTAACAGTGGAACGCCGCCAACCAACTACGATCGCACTCTTGATACCTACTACCTTGCCGTCCAGGGAACAAACGCCGATGGCACTTTTGACCCCGCTTCACCGGTAAAGTTCTACCCTACTCTCAACAAAGGAGATCATCTCGTAATTTCTGTTCCCCTTGGAGAATATGGTCCCAATGGTGCGACCATCGCACTGGTGCAGCCAGCGAATAAGGGGGCTCTGGTTTTCGATGCCCCTGAAAAGCTGGAATCCATAAAAGATGCAACCACCTATCGCATTCCCAGTACTGCGATATACACGACCGAAGACATGATGGATTCTTTGGAAGGCATTCACGGGGAAATGGTAACCAATGGGTTTTCTCCGGAAAACACGGTGGTAACTCTTTTCATTAAGCCTGATAACCGCTGCGCTATTGATCCTTCTACTTTCAAGCTTGATTCCAGCGCCTTGTTCGAAATAGCCGGCAGTGCCAAATGGAATGCCAGCACAAAGCAACTGGAAGTACCCTTGCGCCTGAAAAAAGAATGGGCTGGCGCGAGCGATAAAACTTCAGCATTTTCTTTCGATTGCACCCTGTCCGCTAGCGAATTTGTTGATGGCGAAACCCTTTATCTTACGGGCAACATGGTAATTACGGGGGGCGTTTCAACCCCGCAATTAACTTACAACATTAATGGAACCACCGCGGAAACCCTTATGGTTCACGTCGAACCGGTAGATCCGCCTAAGCCGCCTATCGACCCACCCGGGCCAGAAACGCCTGACCCTGAAAACCCCAACCCGCCAGCACCCCACCCCAAGCCAAAGCCTCTTTTGCCGAAACAGCCTGGTGGTTATAAACCTGCGCCCGCACCTGCGCCTGAAAAAGCACCCGAAGTAGTCCATCCGCCGCTATCTCAAAAACCGAACCCGCCCGCAGCAAAACCACCAACCACGACAAAACCGGCAGAAAAACCCGCTGAGCCAGAGGAAAAACCTGTGTGGTCTTTGCTTTCACTTATTATGGTGATTGTTGGGCTTGTCGTTTCCCTTGTTTTGCTTGTGCTTTTAGCCCTGAAGTCTTCGCGGGAACAACGGAGCCTGTCGCTGCGAGCCGTAATTGTCGTTGTCAGCGTGATTACCCTGATCGTATGGTTGATTGTTGATAATATTACCTGGCCAATGGCGGTTATAAACACTTGGACTCCCCTAATTGGGTTACTGTTTCTTATCCAGTTACTTGCTTTCGTTGGGTATCTTATTCAAAAAAGTGATGACAACGAAGAGCAGGACAAAAAGAAGGTAAAGGTAAAGTAATACTTATACAAACTGTCGAACGGGCTGCCAAACAGGCGGCCCGTTTGTTATTCCATGGTATTATGTTCTCACCATCTGAAAAGCGTTTTTGTCCGCAACGAACAAGAAAATCTGGTGCTCATGGATCCCAACCAAATTGAAGTCATTCAGTTTCCCGATATACACATTCCCATTCGGCGCGAACCAACCCAAGAAATCTATCTTGCCTTGCAGCCGCCCGAGGCACAGCCCTACGTTGTTGCTCCCCTTGAAATGCCCGCGCAAGATGTGGCGGTTTTCGCCCAACAGCGCCTGGATGTTTTGCGTGAGTTGCGCACCGACATGCTTAAACATTTCAAAAAAACTCGGTCTCTGAAGTGCCATTTTAAAACCGGAGACGTTGCATATCTTTTAGGTCGCCCCTTCATGCTGCGCTCAAACCCGCTTTCTTCCGAAAAGAAAACGAAGAAAGGAACTCGCGGCCGCGCAAATGTACGCGCAACGCTCCGTTCTGATTTCAGCGTTATAGACCTTTTTGTCATTCAGGCAGGCAATTACGAACAGGGGAAAGCTGCCTTTTTCGGCTTTGCTCAATCGGTCTTTTCCCATAACATTCAAAGTCTGCTGGAACAGTGCATGAAGCGAGTTTTTCCCAACGTTCCCGCGGCAAAAAACGTTAAATGCCGCCCCATGCGCGATGCTTGGGTGCGATTCGAAGAAGAGCGCGATACGGTATGGTTTTCCGAAAGCCTGATTCCCTATCCGGCAAATGCTGTTGTTTATGCCTATCTGTCGGAAGCGATCAAGCGCTACGCACCAGAAGCCTCTGACGAAGAACGTAAAGAGCTGCTTTCGCGAGGTGTTCCCGATTGGGAAAACATGAAGGCGCTGCTCAATGATGCAAACAATCAGTTTGCGCTTTAAGGTCAGGTGAACAACGGTGAACACATTTGATTTGCAACCTATGACAGAAAAACATTTCCCCGCAGTTTTGCTGCTGAATAAAGAATGGGAACACGTAACCAGTCCTCTTGACGAAGAATCTCTTTTAGCGCTTTGGAATCAGGCTGCTTATCGCAAAATCGCTGTTGCCGAAGATGCGGTAGTGGCTTTTTTGATCGCTCTTCGTGAAGGACAATCATATGCCAGCCCGAACTACCAATGGTTCGAGAAGCATTTCCAGAACTTCGGCGAGAAGCCCAGCTCTGGCGCATTCCTCTACATTGATCGCATTGTTGTTTCTGGAGCGCATCAAGGGAGCGGAATTGCACAGGAGTTTTACCAGGATATTATAGCTGACGCACGAGAACAAGGGCTTGAACAGGTTGTTTGCGAGATTGATTTTGAGCCACCGAATCTGCGGTCGAGCAAATTTCATGACCGATTTGGTTTTAAAGAAATAGGTCGCCAATGGGTGTGCGACGGCAAAAAACAGGTTTCTCTCCGTTCAAAAAGAGTGTCGGGCATGTCATCCTGAGTGTCTCTCACTTGTCATCCTGAGTGTCTTTGTCATCCTGAGGCGAAGCCGAAGGATCTATGGATTGCCACGTCGCTTTCTTACGAAAGCTCCTCACAATGACATAATACTCCCTGTCTCATTTAGACTTCGTTGTCGGTATTAAAAAGCGGAATTCCCAGCCCACAAAGAGCAGCAAGCACAACACCGGCCCCAATAGTGAATCCGAAAGCAAACCAGTTTGAGGTTGCGAAACTAATACTACCCGTATCAACCCAGGTACCCAAGAAAATACCAGCAATCAAAAACGCGGTGCCGAGGAAAATACCTAGTACGGCAAGCGGTCGTTTCTCGCTTTTGCAAAACAGGCGAACTACTATTGCTGAAACAAGCCAACTAAGGGCAATACACCAGATGAAAGGCTGCCGTATGAGATGCAGCGCATTTTGCTGGATATCGGGGTTTCCAAAATCCAGAAAACTGGCGGTGCTCCATCCAAAAATGCTCTGAGATCCAAGGCTTGCCAGGGTAAGACTCAAGAACAATGCGAACACGGTGTTCACAATTGCCTCTTTCATATTCAGTAAATAACCGGTAAGCATAGGGGTCATCTGGTTAAGCCCAAAGGCTCCTAAAAGCGCCGGTAAAACAGCTGTATTTGCAGGGCTATTCCCTTTTCTGCCAACAAAAAACCACCAAAACACGCTTGCCACCAGGAAAATCGCTCCCAGAATTATGGCGTTGTTAATGAAAAGAGCAACCGAAAAGGTGAGCAGCCCCAATATTGCTCCCAGATGGGGTTTTATGGCAGCTCCTACAATAATAAGGGCAAAAATTCCCCAGAAAAAGGGATCGGTCATACCTTCAAGAAGGGAAATGTTACTGAGCGCTATCAGACTTAAAAGCCCCACGCTTAAAACGCTCCATACGCGAGCAAGCACGCTTCTTCCTCGAGGCCCAAAGCGGTCGAAGAGCCCTTTTTCTTCAACAGGTTCTTCTTCGTCTTCAAGGTCTTCGCAGGCCTCTTCGATGATCACCGCTAATTGATGCTGCCCCTTTTCAGGATCCCCCAGAAAACGTTTCATCTCTTCAGCAAAATCGCTGATATCGGCGTATCTTTCTTCACGGTTGGGGTCGAGAGCATAGAACAAAACTTCATCTGCTGCAGTTGGCAAACCTTCAAAACACAACGAAGGAAGCACCAGTTCAGCTTCTAGTATTGCTTTTTCAGCCTGATCCAATTCGAAAGCCAAAAAGGGATTTTCTCCCACCAGCATTTCGTAAGTGATGCTTGCCAAAGACCATTCGTCGCAACGTTCGTCAAGGTTTTCTTGGCGCATTTGCTCTGGCGGCATGTAACCAATAGTGCCACCTTTCGCAGCAGAGAAGCCTGACGACCCCGAAAGAGCAGAAAGTCCAAAATCGGTCACTTTCACCTGCCCCTGGTGGTTAATAAGGATGTTGTCGGGCTTAATATCCAGGTGAAGAACTTGGTTTTCGTGGGCAACTTCCAACGCCCGCGCTACCGAAGAAAACACGGCAGCCACAATGTCGAGGGAAAGAAGATCCCGATAATCGTTCATTAAATCCGTTAAGGTAAGTCCGTCAACGTATTCCATAATGAGATAGGCGGTGGAACCTTCCACCTGAAAATCGTACACACCCACAATGCTGGGGTCATTAAGCATGGCTGCGGTTCGCGCTTCAACAAGACCCGCCATATTCCCCACGGATTCAATTTCGGCAGTTTCATAAATTCCCCGCTGATTATCATCAAAGTAGGGAACGGACGCGACGGCCATAGCTACAGGAATTTCTTCTGGAGTAAGGGAAATGATTTTGATGGCCACACGCCGTTGAATACGCGTATCCCAGGCAAGTTGAACCGTGGCGAACCCGCCCGAACCAGCCTCCGAGATTGGACGATATCTATTAAGTATAAGCACTGTGCTGCTTTCAAAAAAGGCGCGTTTGCGCTCGGACATCCCTTTGTTACATCATAGCTTATTGCTCGTTCTGAGGGAATGTCTGAACGGTTATTTGTCATCCTGAACCAACATGTAACCTGTCAGAGCCAACATGTCATCCTGAACCAACATGTCATCCTGAGCGGAGGGTGCGCAGCACCCGCAGTCGAAGGATCCATAAGTCAACCATGTGGATCCTTCATTTCATTCAGGATGACAAGGGGCCCCTAGGATGACATGAGGGGAGATCTATGGGCGGCAATGATATCTGCAACGCTAACGGTAGGGTTGAGGTAGCGTTCCGCAGATACTTCTTTGTGCATACGCAGGGCGTTGGCTGGGCAAAGGTGAGTGCAGGCGAGACATCCATTGCATTTATTCCCAAAAGCAGGTTTGCCTTCAGCTAGTTTCAAGCTTTGAGCAGAACAAACTTGCGTGCAAGTGCCGCACCCATTGCATGCATCAGTAACATAAAAATGCTGAGAGAAATCTGCCATGTTCTTTTTTGCAATGATTCCCACCGTAATAGGACGCATAAAAGAAAGTCCGGCAAATCCCAGAAGGTTTTGTTTGCGCGCCTGAATATCGGCTGCAATAACTTCAATGCTGTGGGCGAGTTCGCTTTCCGTGAAGCGTTGCTTTTCCTTGGCAATGTCAAACATAGGCACATAGTTATCAGGCATATTTAGTTGAGTGTAGTAGGAAAAACGATGCCCATTTTTTCGCGCCTGCTGCAGCAAGTGGGATTTGATTGTTACCGACAGATTCCCACGCGTGTTTATTGCGAACAGGTAGTCGGTCTCGAAGCGGGTTTTTTCCAAGAATTCGACAACGGGCTGCGGTAGTGCCATCCAGTAATTCGGAAAGACTATGCCTACGGCATCGGCTGAAATGGTAACCCGTCCGCTGCTGTTTTCGTTTTCGCGGAGAAAGTGGGGTACTGAGATGATTTCGCCTTGGGCACCAACACCTCGCGCTACCTGCAAACAATTGCCTGTTCCCGTGAAGAAAAAAGTTTTCATGTGAGTTCTCCTTATTGCTGTTGAGCGCTTCTTATTATTGAACACTTGTCAATTACAAGACATATGTTAAGCTGTCAACAAGATACTAGGCACTAAATTGCAGTAACGCAATAGTTAATCTTTCGAGAATTGTTCTCAAATGTACAAACTGCCCGGTATTGTCTAGAAAGGCATTGGGAAATGGGCGTGAAAACTACCAAAAGCACTTCTGGCACAACGGCAGAGCCTGGCGTAGCCGTTGTGAGCGACAGACAACCAAGGTCAGCACGGCGTGAAAGTCGGAAAACCCGCTACACCAATCAGGTATTGCGCGAAGCGTTTATCGGGCTTTTGAAAGAAATTCCCCTGGAAAAAATCACGGTCACGCGCATCTGTGAACTGGCTGACGTAAGCCGGGGCACCTTCTACCTGCATTATCGTGACCCCTATGACGTACTTGAGCGCATGGAAGGCGAGGTCTTGTCAGAACTTGAACGCCAATATCACACGCAAATAGCTTCTTCGACGGGCGACTATTCGATGGACAGCAGCTTTTGGCTCGAGATCCTCAAGATGTTGCTTGCTTCAAAAGACCTGATGCAACTGTTTTTTGCACATTCAAACAATTCTTTCATGACTAAGTGCCTGGCAATAAATCGGGTTTATGCAGACAGTCTGTGTCGACAAACGTTTCCCTCTTTGACCGACCGCGAACGTGAGTATATGCACGCCTTTTACGAAAACGGTAGTGCCAGCGTTATCGGTCAATGGGTTCGTGGCGGCTTTGCTGAACCGCCCGAGCAAATCGCTGAACTGCTTACTGCTTTCAATCTAAAATGCTAGGAAATATACCGTTTACAACCATGACTGCAAACGCTACTACATACTACCCAATCCAGATTCCCTATATCCTGAACAGGGATTTCGTGGAAAATTGCCTGATAGAGTGCATGGATAAGGAAACCAACAACAAGGAGGAATGGATAATGTATAAAGATATGACAACAAACCTGATGGTTGAAAGTGTCGATGAATCGGTGGCATTCTACCAAGACGTGCTGGGGTTTTCGGTGGTTGCATCGGTGCCGAGCAGTAGCGGGAACCTGCAATTTGCGATTATGGCGAAGGACGATCTCTCACTTATGTTTCAAGAGCGCAGTAACCTGATTGAGGAATACCCAACGCTTGCTACCGAAAAAGTGCAGCCTTCGGTGACTCTCTACATCATTGTCGATAACTTTGCTGACCTCTACCAGGAACTGAAGGGCACGCACGAAATCCTGTGTGATATTCACGAGACCTTCTATGGAGCAAAAGAGTTTGCCGTAGCCGACAATAACGGCTACGTCCTTACCTTCGCCGAGCATAAGGCCGCTGACGCCGAATAAGCTGTCAGCAACTTTCTTATCATCCTAGGAACCCCTTGTCTTCCTAGGGATCTCTTGTCATCCTGAACGCTAGTGAAGGATCCACATGGTTGATGGATCCTTCGGCTGCGCGCTTCGCGCTTCGCTCAGGATGACATGAGGGGGGCACTTTCTTGTCGTCCTAGAAGCCCCTTGTCATCCTGAATGAAATGAAGGATCCATAACGGAGTGAGCTCAAGCGAACGCAGTATTTTTAGAGAGATTGCGTAGCAACCGACAGATATTTGTCATGCTGAGCGCAGTCGAAGTATCCATGGATCCTTCGACTGCGGGTGCTGCGCACCCTCCGCTCAGGATGACATGTTAGCTCAGGATGTCATACTGACTCAGGAGAACCGTCCCTTGTCTCACTGACAAGCCGGCGTAACCAACTGGGTGATTTGGTGCAACAACGGCTCGAAGCTAACGCCGCGGTCAAGAAAATCGGGTTGCTTGCTTGAAACTATCATCGCGTCGTGCACGAACGAGCCAGCAAATTCAACCGATTCCGCAAAACTGCGCCCTGCCATAACAGAAGCCAGCAAACATGAACAATACAGGTCGCCCGTTCCGTGCAACATATAGGGCAAGTATTCATTCTTCACTTCAAAAAAGTCGCAGTTTTCCCCTGCAACAAAATTGCGCATAATGCCATCGCCGCGCTGGACACCTTTCAAAACAACATTTTTCGCACCAAGAGCGAGCAGTGCGTCAATGATGCCCTTTGCCGTAGCATCTGAAATATCTGCACCCGTCCATTCCGTTCCCAAAATAATGGCTGCTTCGGTAAGGTTCGGCGTCAAAATATCTGCACCACTCGCCAAACCTGCCATCGCTTCGCATAATTCGGGTGTATAGGTAGGGTAAACCTTGCCGTGGTCTGCCATAACAGGGTCAACCACCCGCAAAGCATTCGGATAAGTTTCGTACGTTTCCTTAATGCGTAACACCTGTTCAGGTGCGCCCAAAAACCCAGAATACACCGCGTCGATGTCAACCCCAATGCCCTTCCAGGCTTCCAAATAGTCCGCAAGAATTTCGGTGGTATCGTGCATATACCAGCCAGGAAATGCCGTATGCGACGAAAACAACCCCGTAGGCACAGGGCACACATCACACCCAGCCGCTGAAAGAACGGGGATTGCAACACCAAGTGAACACTTCCCGTAACCACACAAATCGTGAATTGCGGCAATACGAGGAATGTAAGCACCTTCGCGCTTATACAAATACAATTCTTGAGGATTCATAGACCTTAGGTGCTTTCTTTTTTGTCGACATTTTTGTCGTCATTCTTTTCGGCATCGCTTTCATCGTCCTCGTCGTCATCATCAAAAAACGACCAATCATCTTCTTTCGGCTGATGGTTTTTAAAGCGTTTCCTGGTTTTCCGCTCCATAATGACGCACGCAAGAACGCTAAGCACCAGCCCAATGGCAACCAAGCAACCAATGCCAGCAAAGCTTTCAAACAAAAACTGATATATAGCAACGAAATCCATAAGAGCCTTTCTTTCTGCATCCACAAGAGCGAAGCCCAAGCCTTGCACACCTCATCGCAGCGCAGACATATTACCAAAAGTTGCTGTATTTGGAGTATACTATACTATTCTGACCATTGAAGCTAAGGGGAACCTTAAAGCCATTCAAAGAACCTGAAAAAAGGAGTCGGCATGCTTGACGTCCGCTTTGTCCGAGAAAATCTTGATACCGTTGCCCAGGCCATGAAAAATCGTAATGCAGCTTGGAATAGTTCTCGCTTCTCTGAACTGGATGAATCACGCAAAAAAGCTATAGTAACCGAAGAGTCGCTCCAGGCAAAGCGCAACGCGGCTTCAAAATCAATCGGGCAAATGATGGGGCAAGGCAAGCGCGACGAAGCCGAAACCGCTAAAGAAGAAGTTCGCACCATCAATGAACAACTTGAAGAAGCCACGCGCGAACGTGAAGAAATCGAGCAAGCCTTAAACAGCCTGCTCATGACTGTGCCTAACTTACCTTCAGACACCACACCAATTGGTGCCAGCGAAGAAGATAATCCTGAAATTCGCCGTTGGGGGAAAGTGCCCACCTTCGATTTTGAAGCGCAACCACACTGGGAACTTGGCTCGCAACTGGGAATTATCGATTTCGAACGTGCTGTAAAACTCGCAAAAAGCCGCTTTATTTTGCTCGCCGGCTTGGGGGCTCGTCTCGAACGCGCGCTTATCAATTTCATGGCAGACACGCACACCAGTCGGGGCTACAAAGAATGGTGGTGCCCCGCCATGGCAAACACCGAAACCCTGACGGGCACAGGACAGCTGCCGAAATTCGAAGAGGACCTGTTCAAAACTACCGAAGGCTTATACCTTATTCCCACCGCTGAAGTGCAGCTGACCAACATTCATTCCCAAGAAGTACTCGAAGCAGAAGCACTGCCGTTGCACTACTGCGCTTTCACCCCGTGCTTTCGCGAAGAAGCGGGAAGTGCTGGGCGCGACACCCGCGGGCTTATCCGCGTGCATCAGTTCGACAAAGTTGAAATGGTGAAATTTGCGAAACCTGAAGAAAGTTTCGATGAACTTGAAGGCATGGTTGCCGATGCAGAAAACATTTTGCAACTGCTCGGACTTCCCTATCGCGTTATTTTGCTTTGCACGGGCGACATGGGCTTTAGTGCCGCAAAAACCTACGACCTGGAAGTGTGGCTGCCTTCTTACGATGGCTACAAGGAAATATCTTCCTGTTCAAACTGTACCGATTTCCAAGCGCGCCGCGCAAACATCAAGTACCGCGATGCTGCAAACTTCAACGGAACACGCCTGGCGCACACCCTCAACGGTTCGGGGCTGGCGGTTGGTCGCACCATGGCAGCAATCCTGGAAAACTATCAACAAGCAGACGGTTCCGTGAAGGTTCCCGATGTACTCGTTCCCTATATGGGAGGAATCGAAGTTATTAAGGCTGATTAACATGGCACAACACGAAAGAATACCTACCGCAAGACCACGGGTGCATTCTCGAAGAACAACGCCAAGCAGAAGCTTTGACGATGAGGTAATGAGAAAATCTTCGAAACACAGCTACGCTAGTGCAAGCCTTCCAAAAGAAGACACAAAAGCGGGCGAGCCTAAACCAGCAACTTCTAAACCAGCGGCTCCTAAAGCGAGCAGCCCTAAGCCAGCAACCCAAAAGCCACCAGCGCCCAAACAAACAGCCCCCAGGCCAGAGCATCGCCCAGAACCCAAACCAGCAACCTCTAGGCCGGAGCCAAGACCAGCAGCCCCCAAACCGGAGCGCCGGCCGGAGCCCAACAGAGCACCAGAACCGCAAAGGCAAATTGAACCCCTTCCCGCGCCAGAACCTCAAAACAATTACGCGAACAGAGGCGAATACGCCCAGCCCGTTCGAGACATTTCACCTCACTCAAAACGAAACTACATGAACCGCGCTTCTACCCGTTACGCTCCCGGAAACAAGGGCGTTCAGCCGAAAACTGGCATTCGCATTCCTCAGCTGATCTTTACCCTGCTGCTGGTAGCAGTTGTGGTAGCTGCGGTTCTTTTAAGCTGGAACCGCTGGTTTCGCTATGACGACGCCTTAGATTTTCAGGGGCAATGGCTGCTTGAAGGCAGTTCCGCAATTATCGTTGTAGACGACAAAGGCATTGCGCTTTCTCAGGAATTGAACTATTCCTATGAACTAGATACCTGGAAAAAAGAAGTCACTTATTCTTTCGGAGACCTTCACGGGTCAGGTATTTATCGTTTTTCTGCCGACAGAAAGATTCTTGTAATTATTGAAGATGGCAAAAGCGATTGGTGGACCGATCTCAGAATTTCCTTAGGAAAAATTCCGCCGCAATTCGGAATTGATCTTGCAAAAGCAACGATTCTCAACAAGATTTTCAGCTCTACCGATGGCACTGCTGGCTCAACTGAACCAAATGCGGAAGAAATCGCTGGCTTTTTGGGCATCAGTACGGGTGCCACCCCGGCAGCTTCCACGGATCCACCAGCAGGTGACACAGCAGCCCCAGAAGCCGCAGAAACCCAAGGAAATCCGGAAACAGACGCCACCGAACCCGAAGGAGAAGGCGACAACTAACATGCCTTCCCTGCGCGCGCTTGCCATCGAGAGTCTAACAGTGAAAGCCGACCGCGTGGTCTGCGAATTTACCCTCGCACCCGGCTTTCCCCGCACAACATTCCCTGAACTGACAAAGCTCATCGTCAACAAATTCCCCAGTTTGCCACAGCATTCCTGCGTAAACCCCAAGGGCACCACTTTCCAAAGTGTCATGGAAAGCACGTCCATTCCTCATCTCTTAGAACATCTGGTCATCGATATTCAAGCCCAAAACAGCATCGACGCAACCACCACGTTTGTGGGCACGAGCGAATGGACAGAGAAAGCCCGCGGAAAAGCCCGGGTTGAAGTGAGTTTCGCCGACGATTTAAGCGTTTTGCGGGCTTTTCGAGATGCTAGTAACATTCTTGATGCAGCTTTGGTAGAGTGTGGAGACCAATCAGCAACCGAGAGATAGAGTGTCAGATGTCTACAGCACACATTTCATTCGATTTCACCAGCGACAAAGTCGCAGACCGTATGCTGAAAATGCGGTCGTCGGCAGTGCGTGACCTTTTCTCGGCGGCAACTAATCCCGATATAATTTCTCTTTCAGGGGGAATGCCTGACGTTTCCTTGCTGCCACAAAAAGAAATCAAAAAGGCAGTTGAAGCCGCGTACGGAGAAAGGCAGGCGCTCGCGCTCCAATACACGACCACCGATGGGCTGATTGGCACTAAAGAGGTCGTGTGCGATATCGTCAGCGAAATCGGCATTCACTGCACCCCTGATGACATCATCCTCACCTCGGGGGCGCAAGAAGCCCTTGACCTGTTCGCGAAGGTATTCATCAACCCTGGCGACATTATTTTGGCCGAAGGCCCCACCTATCTTGGTGCGCTGCAAGCTTTTTCTGCATATGAACCAGAGATTCGTTGCGTTCCCCTGGACGATGAAGGGTTGCGCATGGATTTGCTGGAAGAAGAACTGAAGCGCCTTGGCAAAGGGGCGGCTAAATTCCTCTACACCATTCCGAATTTCCAAAACCCCGCAGGCGTCACCATGATTGAAGAGCGCCGCCATCGTTTGATTGAACTGGCCGAAGAATACGATTTTATCATCCTCGAAGACGACCCTTACGGGCGCGTTCGTTTTGCAGGCGAAGACATTCCGCCGCTTAAAACCATGTCAGACAAGGTTGTTTACCTGGGCACGATTTCGAAAATCTTGGCGCCGGGTTTGCGCACTGGCTGGATTATTGCACCCAAATGTGTGCTTGACCGCATTAATCTGGTAAAACAAGGAGCTGACCTCTGCGGAAGCGCCTTCAATATGGTTGTGGTCGAACATTATTTCCGCGACACCCCGTGGCATGACACCTTGAAGGTTTTCATCGAGATATACCACGAAAGATGCAATGCCATGCTCGAAGCGCTGGAAGAGTTCTTCCCCCCTGAAGCCACGTGGACTCATCCTCAGGGAGGGCTTTTCGTGTGGGTTACGCTGCCTGAATACATCGATACAGGCTCTATGCTCACGGTGGCGCTGGAAAATGGGGTGATTTATACACCCGGGGATTCTTTTTATCCCAACGCGAGCAATGGCAAAAATTCCATGCGCCTTGCTTTTTGCTTTGCGAAGCCAGATAAAATCCGCGAAGCAATTCGCCGCTTAGGGTTGGTAGTCGACGAACGCCTTGAGCTTTACCGAGCATTCCTCGAGGCTGGTGCTATTAAGACATCAAAGTCGTAACCTTATTAAACTTATTCGCCGCGAATTATTCACCACAAAGTTCGTAACCGTTTTTTGGATTTAGTAACCGTTTTACCTTTCGAAAAGATAGGGGCAAGCATGAAAGTAGCAGTGTTGATGGGCGGAAGTTCTTTTGAAAGAGCTTTCAGTCTGGAAAGCGGCAAGCAGGTATGCTCTGCCCTAGAATCGGCTGGTCATACAGTTATTCCGCTCGATACTACCAAGGAATTAGTGCCCGCACTTCGCAGCGAAAAGCCCGATGTGTGCTACAGCGCCCTTCACGGAAAACACGGCGAAGACGGCACCATTCAAAGCTTGCTGGAATTTCTAGGAATTCCTTTTGTGGGGTCTCCTGCTTCCGTTTGCCGCAAAACCTGGAACAAGGCTTTACTGCCCTCTATCATGACTGAATACCGTGCTGCTATTCAGGATTCCACTTCCGCAGCCTGGCCTTATGGGCTCTGTATTGCCCGAGACGCTTTCAAAGACATGGGTGCAGCTTTTGCTCTCGACACCATTGAGGAACGTATTCCTGGCGGTTTTCCCCTGGCAGTAAAGCCAGCTTGTGGTGGGTCTGCGATGGGCGTGCACAAGGTTGAAAAGGCAGAAGATTTAGGGGAAGCGATTCTCGACGCCTTAAGCTACGATAGTGAAGTTATCATCCAACAATGGATTGACGGGGTTGAACTGGCTGTTTCTATTCTTGGTGAAGGTTTCGACGCAGAAGCGCTTCCTTTGGTAGAAATCGTTCCTTCCCAAGGGCTCTATACCACCGAAGCGCGTCTTTCCACCAACGCGGTTGAGCTCATTTGCCCGGCGCGAGATGCTTCACTTTCAGATAAACCTGCCGAAGCCCAGGCAATTCGAGCAGAAATTGAACGTGCTGCCCTGGAAGTCTACCGCGCTTACGGCGCCCACGACCTGGCTCGCGTCGACCTCATATGGGATGGCGCTCAGGCACGCATTCTGGAAATCGACGTATCTCCCGGCATGACGCCGCTGTCTCTCTTCCCTGCCGCTTGCAAAGCATCCGAATTGAAGCTATCAGACTTATTCGACAGCCTGGTGCGCAAGTACGCATAAGAACCGGCTTCGCAAAAATAACGAGAGTCTGCGTTTAGCAGGCACGATTACAGCTCAGCAACCTTTTCGTGAAAACCGTGGTTTTCGCGTACAGCCACCCGTTCATAACTTATAATGGGGCGAAACAAACAACTAAGGGTGTACTTAACACTTCCTGAAGGAGGCAATTATGGGTAAGGGAATTGGCGCGTTTATCATTGGAGGGCTGATTGGTGCAGGCATTGCGCTTCTCTACGCTCCTCGAGCTGGACATGAAACACGTGCGGTCGTTTCAGACAAACTCAACGAGAGCTGGGGTCAAGCTCAAGATTTTGGTGCACAAGCTTCGGCAAATGTGCAAAATCTTTATCGCGAAGCAGCAACCAAAGGTCAAGACGTGTTCAGCACAGTAACAACCAAAGGGCAGGAAGTTGCTCAAACGGTTGCGACAAAAGGGCAGGAAATCTACGCCAACGCTTCTGGCCTTATTCAAGAAGCCGCTAGCAACGTAAAACCTGTTTTCGCTGAAAAAAATGATGATCTTCGCGAAAAAATTGAAGCCGCTCGTGCTCGCATTGCTTCACAAGTAGCAAAAAATAGCGATGGCAGCGACGCTGAAGGCGCAACTGCCGAAACGGCTGAAGCCACAGAAGACAAAACTGAAGCTGCAAAAGCTCTGATAGAAGAAGTGAAGGCAGCTGCTGCCACGGAAAAAAATGGTAAAAAGTAATCTGGTTACCACAAACGAATTATCCGGTTCCCGGGTTGTTGGCGGGAAAAGGGGAACGCGCCGCATCGGAAAAGTGCGGCGCTTCGTATTCCACCCTACCGAAAAGCGGTTTATCGGGTTTATCGTAAAGCGCCCCGACTTGCTCTGGATGTTTAAGCGCAGCGATATGTTTGTGTCGGTAGATGGTTACGACCTGATTGATGGGCAAATCTGCATACGTCCCGAAGGAAAATCTACCGATTCAGCGGCTTACAAAACGCTTGGGGTGAATCCCGACGAATCCGTTGTCTGGGTAGGGCTTCCCCTTATGGACGAAAGCGGGCAAAGCTTTGGGGTGGTAGGCAACGTAGTTTTCAACGCCGTAACCGGCACCGTGCAAACCATCGAATCAGATGCCGGCGCTACCGCTAATGCCTTGCTCGGAAAAAGGGAAATTCCCGCCAATTTGATTAAAGGTTTTCGCAAAGGCATAGGGGCTGCGCTTTCCTTGACCGACGGAACCAATGGCGAAGATGCCGAAGTTATTTATGGTGCTTTGCTTGTTTCTGAAGAGGTTGAAGCCCTGGAAGTAGAGGGCGGGCTTGCCGAAAAAGCGGGCAAGAGCGTTGCTGTTATCGCTGATAAAGCGGGCAAAATGACTGCCGGAGTCACAAAAAAAGCCAGTGATGTTACCGCTCTGATTTCAGAAAAAACCAAAGAACCTGTTGAAGCTGCGGGAAAGGCAATCAACAAAGGAGCCTATGCTACCGGTAAGCAAATAAGCAAAACAAAAGGAATGTTTTCTTCCTTCAAAGATGAATACAAAAAAGCACGACGCGGAGAATAAATGACCTATGAGTAAAAAAGAAACTACGCAAAACGAACTCCCCGAAAAAGAAGAGTCCTCAAACAAACCAAAAGAAAAACGAGTTCAATCTGCCGACATTTTCAAACTTGTCGGACTTGTTGTCTTCTTCTGCTTGATGGGTCTTGTGGTTTATTTCCTGTGGCAGTTCTTTGCAGAATTTTTCCAATCAGATGCTGACTTTAAGGAATCTGCTTACGCTTTACGCGACCACATTCGTGCTGAAGGCGTCGCTGGTGCCTTTATCCTGCTGGGGCTCCAATTTCTTCAAATTGTGGTCGCTTTTATCCCCGGAGAAGTTACTCAGATTTCTGCAGGACTCTTGTATGGTCCTTGGCTTGGCACTTTGATTATCGTAGTTGGCTGCATCATTTCGAGTGGGTTCATTTTTGTTCTCGTACGTAAACTAGGTGCGCCTTTTGTGCAACACGTTGTTCCTATTAAATACTTGGAAAAGTTCAGAAAGTTCGAAGAAACAAAGAAGTTCAACCTGATTATCTTTATCCTGTTTCTCATTCCTGGGCTTCCGAAAGACGTTTTTACGTATCTTATACCCCTCACCGATATGAAACTGCGCGATTTTTTGGTGCTGTCTAATGTTGGGCGCCTTCCCGGCATTTTTGCTTCCTGCTATACGGCTGATTTAATTCTCAATGAAGAATATTTCATGGCGGCCATCGTTTTTGTCATTGTTGGTGGAATCGCTTTGGCGGCAGTTCTTTTCCGAGACAAACTTTTTGATCTTCTCGAAAAATTCAGCAACCGCGTTAATCAATCCCGCACCCCCTAAATATCTGTCGGTTGTTATCGCAACCTCTCTAATAATACTTCGTTCGCTTACGCTCACTCCGTTATGGATCCTGAGGCCTCATGTCATCCTGAGGCGAAGCCGAAGGATCCACGTGGTTAAACCGCAGGTCTAAGACGCCCTAAAAATCGATTACGCAACATTAAAGTTTCATCTTGTTGACGAAACACGGCTGAGCAGGCAACTTTCCTTTCCTCTTAGTATTATTAATATAAACAGAAAAGAAGGGATTCCCATGGTTGAAAAAAAAGAAACCAAGAAGCAAGCAACAAACAAAGCTGAAGCTCCAAAGACTGAACCTATTCCTGTTGAGCCTGTTCAGGCTGAATCAGTTTCTGCTGAGCCCATTCAAGCTGAACCTGCTCAGGCCGCACCAGCGCAACCGCCTTACTACACACAAGCACCACCCACACCGGCGCAGCCTTATTATCCGCCCCCAGGCAACGTTCCTCCTCAAAACCCCTACCAAGCGCAACCCCAAACTCCCCCTGGACAGCAATACTACCAACAGGGCTATCAGCCTGGGAATCAGCCAGGCTATCAGCCCGGTTACCAACAACCTTATTATCAGCAGCCCTATCCAGTGGTTTCCTCAAAAGACCATATTGCAGCTGGTTTGCTTGGTATTTTCTTGGGTTGGCTTGGCATCCACAAGTTCTACCTGGGCTACAACAATACCGGTATCATTATGCTCGCGGTTGCGATTGTTGGAAGCATACTGACCTGCGGTATTGCAACGGCAGCTATCGCTTTGATTGGGTTTATCGAAGGCATCATCTACCTCACTAAGAGCCAGAGCGAGTTTGAATACCTTTACGTTCAAAACAAAAAAGAATGGTTCTAGGGAACAATATGTGTCGGTTGCTAACGCAACCTCACTATTTGCACTTCGTTCGCTAACGCTCACTTCGTTATAGATCCTTCACTTCGTTCAGGATGACAAAACTATCACTCATGTCATCCTGAACGACTTTTGTCACCTCCCCCTCATGTCATCCTGAGGCGCAGCCCCCTGTCATCCTGAGCGCAGCCGAAGGATCCATTCGTTGTCGCGTGGATCCTTCATTTCATTCAGGATGACATCCCCACCCCCTTTTGTCATCCTGAGGCGAAGCCGAAGGATCTAGCCCCCTGCCATCCTGAGGCGCAGCCGAAGGATCCATGAATGCTGCGGCTTTTCGTTGGTTTTCTGAGGATAATCAGAAGAGCGCCTAACTTTATTTTAGAATAGCATCAACACGAACCTATCGAGCGTGAATCTCTAAAGGAGGAAGCTATGCCAAAACTTACCCGTAATCAGGTAAGAGTTCCGGCTGATGTAATGCCGGAATCACGCGAGTTGTACATCGACAACTACCTTAAAGCCACCAAAAACACTGGTCGTTTGATGCTTTTTGCATGCGACCAAAAGATTGAACACTTAAACGACGATTTCTATGGCGAAGGCATTGATATTGCTGATGCCGAACCAGAGCATCTGTTCCGCATTGGAAACGAAGGTGTCTGTGGCGTGTTAGCTGGGCAACGCGGTCTTATTGCTCACTATGCCCTTGATTATCCAGAAATTAATTATCTGGTGAAGATGAATTCCAAAACTCACCTGATTAAAACCAGCCAAGACGACCCCTATTCACCGCAACTTTACGACCTCGAAGCCGTATTAGCTATGCGCGAAGCTGGCGTGAACATCGTTGGTTTGGGATACACCATCTATTTGGGTTCTGAATACGAATCAACCATGATGGCAGAAGCTGGCGAACTTATCGCTCAGGCTCATGCAAATGGCTTGCTGGTTGTACTGTGGATTTATCCGCGCGGCAAGGCTGTTACCGACGAAAAAGATGCCGCGTTAATCGCTGGTGCTGCTGGTACCGCTCTTTGCTTGGGTGCCGATTTCGTGAAGGTCAACCCACCAAAAGCAGCCGAAGGAACTTCTGCGGAGGCCTTAAAGGTTGCTGCTATGGCATCAGGACGCTGCGGCTTGGTATGCGCAGGTGGTTCTACGGTTGATGCTGAAACGTTCCTAAGCCAACTCTACGACCAAATCCACGTTGGTGGAGCCTGTGGCAACGCAACGGGGCGTAACATCCATCAGCGTTCTCTTGATGAAGCCGTACGTTTGACAAAGGCTATTTCGGCAATCACGCTTGCCGATGCCGAAGTTGCTGAAGCACTGGCAATTTTCAAGGGCGAAAAGGATTTTAGCCTGTAGGTTAAGGTTCGCAGATTGACAGCCCGTGGGTTGGTTACTCTGCGTCTTACAACGTAATACTCAAAACTACCGAAAGCCTCCGCCAGGGGGCTTTTTCTTCTTCCTGCGTGGCAAGCAGCATCAATGCTTGCGCAACTTAAGGCTGAACGCAACATTCGCGAAGCGTAAGCGAAACCCCTGTCGTCCTGAACGAAGCCTCTGTCATTCTGAATGAAACCTCTGTCGTCCTGAACGAAGTGAAGGACCCATAGATCCTTCGGCTGCGCCTCAGGATGACATACACGCCCAGGATGACATGGGAGCCCAAGATGACAAAATTTTTTACAGTGTGACGGTTGTGAAAATCTTGTCGAAGGTGACAATGTAAATCTTCAATGCCAGCTTAAGCGATTCTTCCGAAATTGCTTCATTCGCACTATGCTCGCTGCCAACCCAATCGGGGTCTTTAACCCAAGGTCTTCCTGGTCCAAAACTTGCTCCCGCGCTAAATTCCCGGGCATAGGTTCCGCCACCAATAGTAAAGGGTTCGGCAGTTTCCCCTGTAACTTCGTTGTATCCAGCGAGTAGTGCCTGAATAATGGGCGAATCTTTATCAATCAGGAAGGGCAGCATCGATAGCGTGCTTTCAAATTCCGCACCAATCTGGCGTGCTTTCGCATCAAACGTTGCCGCGATTTCTTCGTGCGTAATTGAAGTGGGATAGCGAATGTCAATCGTTTGTACTAAACGGCGGTCGCTAGTTATTTTCACCGTGCCGCCAATGAGTGTCAGTGCACCAAAAGCGTCGTCGGAAGATTTAATGCCAACGCCGCTGCCATCATGAGCAGAAATTATCGCGTGCTGCAGTTCGAGGAAGGCGCGCTCTTCTTCGGTGCAGAGGTTATTCTCAAGCAAATAATCAACCAAAAGCCCAATAGCGTTTATGGTGCCTTCGGGAAGTGACGCATGCCCGCCAATACCCGTGGCAACCAGCAGAGTGTTTTCGCCTTTTGCTTCGACGGTTATGCGGTCGGTGGGAATAAGGTTTGTCGCGCTCGTACGCAAGAGCACGCTTGCTTGGCTGGGAACAGCATTTGTTGCCATGCCGCCTTCGAATTCAAGAATCAAGGCATCAGCTGACAGTGGAAGCGATGTGATTTCTCCGTCAAAAGCACCTTTTTCACCATAACAAACAGGGAAATCTGCGTCTGGTGTAACCACAAAAGCGGGGTCTGCGAAGTGTTGACGATAGTAAGTAACATCCTGCATTCCCGATTCTTCGTTCGTTCCGAAAATGAAACGTACGGTATAGGGCAACTTGCCCCCGTAGTGATCAACAAGGAAGCGGATGGCGTGCAGAGCGATTACGGTTGGACCTTTGTCGTCAATCGTGCCGCGCCCCACCAAATAGCCATCTTTACGCGTGAGTGCGAAGGGTTCGAAATCCCAGCCAGTACCAGCAGGAACTACATCCATATGCCCGATAATGCCAAACTGCGTGTCACTTTCACCAGATACATCGGCAAAACCGATGTATCCTTCGCAGTTGGTCGGCGAAAAACCCATACGGTCGCTTAAGGCAAGAGCTGCTCGCAAAGCCTTTGCGGGACCAGGACCAAAGGGCTGCTCAGGGGCTGCTTTGTCCAACTCTTCAACACTGGGTATTTCTACCAACTCAGCAATGTCTAAAACGATCTGTTCCCAACTGTTGGTTATGTACGCATCAATTTTTGCGTTGAGTTCTTCAGTTTTCATTGAGGTTCCTTATCCACGTTTCCACCTAGTTGCTTCATTTTAGCTCACATTGGAATACTTTCTGTATCCTGTAGCCTTTTTGTCACTACTCGGCTATAATCTCAACTTGCGCCCGAGTGGCGGAATGGCAGACGCGGCGGTCTCAAAAACCGTTGTCGAAAGACGTGCGAGTTCGACTCTCGCCTCGGGCACCATTTCCATTTCGCTGATTTACCATCAACGAAAGATAATCCATTCAATCAAAAAACCTATTAAGACCAGAATCAGACCCACAAGGATGCCACCAAAGGTTTCAAGAAAGACTAAAAGTCCTTTGTGCCTTCTGCCCCAAGAGGTTTTTTCTCCGTCTCTGTCGATGGGCTTTCCTTCAACAAATGCAACAACTTCCGAATAGGTTTTGATGTTGTTCTTTTTCTTGAGGCGTTCCACAATTAATGATGCAATAATAGCAATGCTAATGAGCAGCAACGAAGGAATAAGCCCCGCAATCCCAAAAGCACGACACAGAGGAATGAGACTTACAATGCCGACAGCACCGCAAATAATCAGCACCCATGACCAGGCATTCATTTTGTAACCCTCGAGTTTATTTTTCATCATATTAATGTCTCCTTTCACGAGTTCGTCCAGCGAAACATTGAAGAGAACACTTAAGAGAAGCAGGCTGTGTACGTCTGGGTAGCTGCGTTCAGTTTCCCAGTTCGATACCGTCTGTCGCGTCACATAGATACGTGCCGCTAGGGCTTCCTGGGAAAAATTATCGCGCTGCCGTAATTCTTTTATCTTGCTGCTCAGATTCACTTCAATATCTCCTTGCTGGATTAACCTAATGGAAAGAATGACATCAGACTATCAAATGTTTTTGACAAGGGCTATTGATTTCGTGTCAAAAGTCTTTTGCAACACGGCAATAGCGAGAAAGCAACTGACCCCTATGAATCTGACCTTGGGCGCGCCCGAGCAAACCAGCATCTCCCAAAGAGAGTTCGACATTAAACTGCTAAGCAATTCAGTAGGCAGGTACAGAAGCGTCATAGCTTATTCGGGAGGTTGCGTTAGCAACCGATACTCTTTTTGACTGTGCAAGTATTCGCTACCTGCGGGTCAGCCGCGTAGGTTCTTCGACTACGCACTGCGTGCTTCGCTCAGAACGACAGTGGTGGTGTTTTTTATCATCCTGGGCGTGTATGTCATCCTGGGCGTGTATGTCATCCTGAGCGTGTATGTCATCCTGGGCGTGCATGTCATCCTGAGGCGCAGCCGAAGGATCCATGGGTCCTTCACTTCGTTCAGGATGACAGGGGCTTCATTCAGGACGACAGGGGCTTCATTCAGAATGACAGGGGTTTCGCTTACGCTTCGCGGATGTTGCGTTCAGCCTTAAGTTGCGCAAGCACCTCGTCGTGCCGCTTAATGGGAAGCCCATAATAGTAGCCAACCACGATGAAAGCGAAAGCCACCACACCCATACCTAAGCCACCGAAAGACATATCCAAAGTGAGTCCCATAGAAACAGCGAGTATGACAAAGATAAAACCGCTCATGTAATACGTCATCGACATGGTCTGATGGTATTTTTTGCGAGCTTCATATTCAGCAATACGCGAATCTATGTCTGTTGCCATCTCGAAAGCACCTAAAGACACGGGGCGGATAGCAATAACGCCCATCTGAGCAGCCCAAGGGCTTACCTGGTCGACAATGATTGCGCCGTCGCTCACCAATAAATTACACAAGTTCGCTGCCTTTACCTTGTCGAAATTCCCATTCTTTTTAACCGAAATTGCGGTTCGACAGATGTATGATCCTGGCTCGCAAGGAACGAACGAAAAATGCTTACCGCGTTTCACCTGCACGGGACGCCAGCCCTGCGCAATCATAGAATTAAGAAATTCTTCAGTGTCCGTGAGGTTATATTCTAGTTCTGACTTCTTAAGAGTATGCACTTCCCCGTTAACCTTGTCCCACTTTGGTGCTTCCATAAGATTTCCTTTCGCCTTGCCTATCCGCTCTTAGGCTCATTGCCCTCAAGCCCCTTCATTGTTTCCTGCCCGTTCGTCAACAATTCACTAAGACGTGTTATTTCTGCTTGTACTGCATCGTGCCCCCAGGCGGTAATCTGGTATTCCTTCTTGCGGTCATACTGCGCACCTTCAACAATCCAGCCGCGTGCTAAAAGCGTGTTCAGCGCGCCATAAAGGGTACCAGCCCCCAAATGCACGCGCCCGTTGCTCATGGCTGCAACCTTTTGCATAATGCCGTAACCGTGAAGCGGTTCATACAGGCTGAGCAATATGTAATACGCAGCCTCGGTAAGGGTAATAGGGCTTGCACCCATGGTGAACCTTCTTCCTCAAAGAATCCAGCGGGGAAAGGCGCAAACACATACGCCAACCTATAAGCATTCTATCACCCTTTGATATATCGGGTTCCGATATATCTTTCAACGGTATACTATATCGGCCTCCGATATATGTCAAGAGAAACGAAAAGAGCCTCAAGGACACGAAAAGATTCCAGGAAACAGAATAAGCTCCGCCATCCTTCTGATACAATGGTTGCAACTTTTAGCGGGAAGAAAGAAAGAGGATGCTACCGTAAATGAATGTTTTGTCGGGCATAAACAGGGCAAATCACGGCCACATTCAACTTGAAGGCTTGCCCAACACGAGAGACCTTGGCGGAATGCCCACGAAAACAGGGAAGCACCTTGCGCCCCGCTTACTTTTGCGGTCGGGCACGCTTGCGGCAGCAACTTCGAACGACATTCATACTCTTGCAAACGACTATGCCGTGAGTTGCGTAATTGATCTTCGTACGGAAGGCGAACGCGAACGAAAACCAGACCCGATAGAAGCCTTCCCCAATACGCGGTTCGTCAACATTCCTATACTCAACAAAAGAACTATGGGAATAACCAGGAACGACCCAGCGCCCGCCAAAGACCCGGTGAAGGAAATGTCGGAAAAAAATTCTGGCATGATGGTGAAAATTTACAAGAAAATGCTGCTGGAAGATTTTTCGCAAAAAGGCTTTCGGCGCTTCTTTGACGAATTGGCAAACCACAACGAAGGAGCTGTGCTTTGGCACTGCGCCGTGGGAAAAGATCGCGTCGGACTAACAACCGTCTTGTTGCTGCTCAGCCTTGATGTTCCAGAAAGCATCATTATTGAAGACTATCTGGCAACAAACACTTTCATGAAGCCCTTTATGCAACAAATGGTGACAAAGTTTTCGTCCTTTGCCCCTTCGAACAAGTTGTTAGGCGGCATAAAGGTACTCAACATGGTGGATGAACAGTATTTGCAGGCTGGATTGGCAGCGGTTGTTGCAGAATACGGAAGCGTAGATACCTATCTTCGCGAGGCGCTGGGTCTTACCCGCGAAAAAAAGCAGGAGCTTCAGGCAAAGTACCTAATCTAACCTACCATTGTCACGCCTGAACAGTTCCGCTATACTTCAAATTCGCGCTTTTCGTGAACGAGAACCAATCTTAAGCCAACGTAGCTCAGCTGGTAGAGCAACGCACTCGTAATGCGTAGGTCAGCGGTTCGAATCCGCTCGTTGGCTCCACTTTTTGTCATCCCCACCCTTTTATGTCATCCCAAGGTGCACTTGTCATCCCAAGGTGCACTTGTCATCCTGAGCGCACATGTCATCCTGTGCGCACTTGTCATCCCCTCTTTTTATGTCATCCTGAGGCGTAGCCGAAGGATCCATCCACCTACCTGGATCCTTCATTTCATTCAGGATGACATTCCCCCGGTCACTCCTCACAATGACATTCCCCCGGTCACCACCCCCTCATGTCATCCCAAGGTGCACTTGTCATCCTGAGCGAAGCGAAGGATCCACAAACAACGTAAATCTTTCGTTACAACCCCAAAAACTTAACCCAGTTTTCAACTTCCCGCTGCGCCTGGTCGTAGCCAATGTTGAAATTATTCTTTAGTTTGTGAACATTCACGTCTCGCCGAACGGCACTTTGATCACAAGCATAAAACACATAGGCTTGCCCCGAAGCTTCCATGGCCACCAAATTGTCGAGCTGTTCATTATAGCGAGCAGCCCAGGTACTCATGGCTTTGCGCATATGAGGTCTGCGCCAGAAAAAAGTTTCGAAAATGCGACGATGACCTACCCTTTTGCGGAATCCCCGCTGTTGCGTGCATACCACGAAGTACTTCTCATAGCCATCATGTTTGGCACGGGGAACCATGATTCCGCCACCTTCTCCCGGACCTCCGTCGTAAAAATATCCACCATTTTCGCCTTCGAGCTTCATGGGAGGTATCACAATGGGATAACTCAGTGTTGCCTGCACGCGTTGCATCAGGGCTTCTTCGGTGGAAAAATCCTCTCGCGTCCAATAGGTCGTTTCTCCGGTATCTCTATTAATTCCCTTGAAAGTACACTTCGCAGGATTTGCCCGAAAGGTTTCGAAGTTAAAAGGAGTTTTTTCTTCAGGTGCTGCATTGTACTGAATGGAAGGATTCGAAACCACATGGTACTTGAGCAGGAATTGTTCAATCTTTCGAAAAGGCATATCATCTGCGTTTTCGGTAAAAGTAACCCGTGAGCGCTCTTGATCGCGGGAAAGATAATTGATTGCGTTGCTGGCACCAGCCGAAACCCCATAAACCGAATTGAAATAGATTTCATGTTCCAGCAAAACGTTAACGGCCGCAGACGAATAAGAGTTCCGCAGCCCCCCACCTTCAAATATCAGAGCAACGTCTTTCACGTTGCTACTCAATTGTTCCACGTTTTCCTCTGTGCCCTTCCTTATGGCTGGCGTTATCGAAGCCCTTGTCATCCTTATTCGTATCCCCTTAAAGAAAAGGAGGATTTTCGATAATCAGGAATTATATCCTTTTCTTCCATAAAACTGCAAAACATAATAGAGAAATCTCCCTCACCCTGGATCCTTCATTTCATTCAGGATGACATTTCCCCCTGTCATCCACCACCCCCTGTCATCCTGAGGCGCAGCCGAAGGATCCACTCACCTACCTGGATCCTTCATTTCATTCAGGATGACATTTCCCCCTGTCATCCACCACCCCCTGTCATCCTGAGGCGTAGCCGAAGGATCCACCACCCCCATGTCATCCTGAGCGGAGGGTGCGCAGCACCCGCAGCCGAAGGATCCAGTGAAGGTTTCGTATAATTTCCCCACATAAGCCCCTATTTATGGCATGATAGATGATTGAAGAATTCCCGCTAAACACAGCATTTAAGGAGCATCCTAGATGGGTATTTTCTCAAAGATTGAAAGTCGCGTTGAAGACACTATTGAAGGTGCTGCTGGCAAGGTACCAACTTCTTCTATAACCCCTGCTCAGATATGCAAAAAAGCAGAAAAGCAAATGCGCCGCGAGGTTGCGCTCGGGACAAGAAAACAACACGCGCCAACGTTATACACCGTTCTTATCAGCGACGAAGACAACGAAAAGCTTTTCGGGTTCTACCCTACCCTTGCGAAGGAAACAGAACTATATCTTTCTTCCAAAGCAACGGCTGCAGGGTTTAAAATGGATGGCTCGCCTCTGGTTCGCTTCATTGCCGACCCTGATTTAAAGCGCGGGAAAATCGATATTGTTGCGGAACTGGTTTCAGCACCAATCGTCAGTCAGTTGCGCGAAGAAGAAATGCAGCGCTATGGTATCGCCAGCAAAAAACCTCCACAGATCGAGAAAAAACCTGTCACCAATCGCAAGCAGGCGGATTTCAATATTCCAAAAAAGCCTGTTCAGAACAAGAAGCAAGCCAACTTTGTTCCCATCCAACCCGTTTCGTCAGCTCCGGCAGAAAAGAAGCGGGTCTCTGCGCCGCTTCCCGCTGCTGCACCAAAACCAGCACCCACAAAAGATGCTGGCTCTACAAAAGCAAAAGCTGCGGTCAATCCCCCGGCTAAAAAAGCAGTTAAGGAAACCGCAAAAGCAGCCTCTGAAGTGGCTAAAGGCGCAGTTTCAGCAGTTTCAGCAGCTTCAGCAGCCCCATCAGTTTCGACTGCTACACCAAAATCTGAGACACCAGCAAAACCCGCAACCACACCAAAACACGAGACTCTCGCAGCTTCGACAAAACCCGCAGCTACACCAAAACACGAAACTCCGGCGGCTTCGGCAAAACCCGCATCAAACCGAAATTCGAAACCCTTACCCAACCAGGCAGAAAAACCAGCTCCCGCTATGGTTCCTCAGCGCAATTCTGGTTCTGCCACTCAAAAAGCCGCGACCCCAAACAACGAATCCTTCTTCCAAGAAATTCAGCAGCAAAATTCTTCATCCTTGGTTCCTGATACTCTTTTGTTTGCTGCGCACTCTGAGAAAGAGCGCGTTTCGGAACCCATTCCTCAAACAAGCGTGATGAAAGCGTGCATGTTTGACACTTCCGACAACAGCACCCACCATCTCACCAACACGAGAATGCTTATGGGGCGCGATGGCGACAACGACATCGTGGTAAACGACATCAATGCAAGCCGGGCTCATGCGGAATTAAGCTACAAAGAGCCTGGTCTTTGGATAATTACAGACCTCGGTTCCACCAACGGAACCCTAATAAACGCCCGCGAAATAGTTTCCCAAGAATTGCAAGACGGAGATTACGTAACCATCGGCATGACCAATTATGTATTCATCCAGGCAAGAGTTGATGTTTAAGCCCTACAAATGACAGAAACGGCGTAAGGAATCAGTGTGATAGATGTTGTCTTATTAGTTGGCAGGCTGCTCTTTGTTGCCCTCCTCTACCTCTTCCTTTTTGCCATAATGAAAACAGGAATCGGGCTGGTTCGAGGTCAGCGCAAAAAAGGCAAAGCCTGGACCGTTGCGGTCGAGCGCGGACCAAAAGAGCTGCGTGGTGTACAAATCTTGGTACAAGGTCCCGTAATAATTGGCAGAAGCCCTGGTTCTGACATTGTGATTGGCGCAAGTTTCGTTTCCGGGCGCCATGCGCGCTTTTCCCTGATGGGGCAAAATCTTTTCATTGAAGACCTGGGTTCAACAAATGGCACCGCGGTCAACGGCTACGCCATTCAAGAACCAACTGCGCTGAAGCACAATGACGTAGTAAACGTCGGCGATGTGGCAATTCGCGTAAGGTTCGCATAATGGAAAGACAGCCAACAAAAAGAAACACCTCGCAAAAAAAGAAGTTGCGTTCTGGCTTTGGAAGCAGAACTGATATTGGCTGCGTGCGCCAGGTCAACGAAGACAACTTGATTGTTTCAGCGCCCCTTTTTGCCGTGGCTGATGGCATGGGCGGGCATGCTGCTGGCGAAGTGGCCTCTGAAATTGCCATTAACACTCTGGTAGAAAAAGCGCCCGACGTCGCTGACGGCGACAGGCTAGGAGATGCCGTTGCTCATGCAAACCTCGCTGTTATGGCGGCGGCCGAAAAAGGGCGCGGGCGCAAAGGCATGGGCACCACCATGACCGCAACCATGATAGATGGCGACCGTATTGTCATTGCCCACGTGGGTGATTCCCGGGCTTACTTGCTCTACCAAGGAAAAATTCAACAGCTCACCCGCGATCATAGCCTTATGTCGGACATGATTGAAGCTGGGCAACTCACGCCAGAAGAAGCCCGCTTCCACCCCAACCGCTCAGTCATCACGCGTGCACTAGGCAGTGACCCTCATATGCTTCCCGATATTTATGAAATCTATGCTAACCCTGGTGACCGGCTGCTGCTTTGCACCGACGGGCTTTCGGGTATGGTGCGCGACGAAGTTATCGAAGAACACCTGCAAACCATTACTGACCCGCAGCTTTGCGCAGACAGGCTGGTAGACGACGCGTTGGCAGCCGGAGGCCACGACAACGTCACGGTGATCATAGTTGACATCACCAGCGAATCAGAAAAGCAGCGGAAAAAGACAACTTTTAAAGGAAGAATTTTCGCCGTTTCAATAATTCTTGCTCTGATTTTAGTTTTTGCCACGGCAATTGCTGCCTTCAATTTTTGGGCAAAAAATTCCTACTATTTGGCGGAAAGCGATGGTAGGGTAGCAATTTATCAGGGAATTCCCGGATCGCTTTTTGGCTTCCAAGCCTCCGAGTTGATTTTCGTTTCTGATGTGGAACTCAGCGACCTCAAAGGAGTCGATGTCAAGCGCATTCAGGAAAACATTCGCTTCGACACCCTGCATGATGCAGAAGAAAGCGTCGCGCAATATCGCAAAGATGCCGCTCGAGGTGAAGTCCCCGGGCAAAGCACAAGGAGTGAACCTGCATGACCCGGCGCAATCTTGAATTAGTACTCTTATGTGTAGCGGCGCCTATCGTCATACTCATGTTTGCCATGATCGCCATCAACCAAGGCAAAGAACTCGGTCTTGCTACCCTTGGGGTGCCTTTGGGCATTTTCGCAAGCTTCATCATCGCCCACTTTGCAGCGCGCTGGTTTGCCACCGAAGCAGACCCGGCGATCCTGCCCATAGTGTTTGTGCTTTCCGGCATCGGTATTGCCTTTGTGACCAGGCTTAACCCAGACAATGCCGTTGCCCAGGTGGGATATCTTTTCTTGGGCGTTGTCTGCATGGTCGCCGTAATTTTCATCATGAAAAACCTGGAAAAAATCGGGCAGTACAAATACATCCTGATGATTTTCGGCATCCTGCTTTTGCTTTCACCCCTCATTCCTGGTTTAGGAATCGAACTCAACGGCAGTCGCATCTGGATAAAAATTGCCTCATACACATTCCAACCAGGTGAAATAGCAAAAGTTGTCATCGTTTTATTCCTGGCTGGATACCTGGCCATCAACCGCGATCAGCTTTCGGTTTTCACGGTAAAGCTTGGACCTTTCAGACTACCCGATATTCGCACCCTTCTTCCCATGCTGGTCATGTGGGCCATCGCCATGGTTATCATCGTTTTCGAAAAAGACTTAGGCAGCGCACTGGTTTTCTTCTTCGTCTTCCTGACCATGCTTTATGTTGCCACGGGCAAAAAATTCTACTTCATTGTGGGTCTCAGTTTGGCTGTTATTGGCGCTGTTGCGGCGTGGACAGTTTTCGACCACGTGCAAGTTCGTGTAGATATTTGGTTGGACCCCTTCGCGGATGCCGCCAATCGGGGCTATCAGCTTGTTCAAACCGTTTACGCCATGTCAAATGGGGAAATGCTCGGGGTTGGCATCGGGCGTGGGCTTTCCGAAACCATCCCTATTGTTGAAAGCGATTTCATTTTCGCGGCTATTTCCGAAGAAACCGGTCTCCTGGGTGCAGCGGGGCTTTTGTTGCTTTACCTCTGTCTTTCTATCCGCGGTTTGGTTACCGCCGCACGAGCAAAAAGCGACTTTAGCTCCTTTATCGCCGTTGGTCTTACCGCAGTCATCATTTTGCAGGCCTTCATTATTGTTGGTGGCGTTACCCGCCTCATTCCTTTGACAGGGCTCACTCTCCCCTTCATCAGCCAAGGCGGGTCTTCCCTGCTGGCAAGCTTTATTGCCATTGGATTCCTGCTGAAATGCGGCGACGAAGCCACCGGTGTGGGTGAAGAACTGAAAGCAGGATCGGTGTCGCTCGACGCTAATTCTGTTCTGGGCAGAGTTGCCCTGGGCAAGCGCCTCACGGGGCTCATGGTTATCTTTTCGGTGCTTTTCGCTTTGCTGGTCGCGAATTTAACCTGGATAATGGTGGTGAAAGCCGAAGAATATCGCAATATGCCCGGCAACAATTACACCATGGCAAAAGAAGCCCGCACGGAACGAGGGGCTATTTCAACCTACGATGGCGTAGTGCTCGCTCACAGCGTGCGCCAAGACAACGGTTATTTCACGCGAGAATACCCCTCCGGCGAACTGGGCAGTCATATTGTTGGCTATTATTCTGAAAAATACGGGTTGAGCGGAATCGAAGCAAAATACAACGAAACCCTTCGCGGCACCCAAAACTATGCTGCCTGGAACGATGTGCTTAATTCTGCAGCGGGAATCAATACTCCCGGAAATGATGTGCGCTTAACCATCAATTCGAAAATACAACAGGCGGCGCAAGATGCCCTGGCGGGCTACACCGGAGCCTGCGTCGTCATCGACCCCAAAACAGGCGCCGTATTAGCCATGGCCTCTTCCCCAACGTATCCTGCAGCAAGTGCCACGGAAATCCTTGAAGCGGCAGATGCGAATTCCAGCCAGCTGTTGAATCGCGCAACGCAATCCCTTTACGCACCCGGTTCAACTTTCAAGATGGTGTCTTTGGCGACCGCTCTTGAAAACAATACAGCAACCGAAGAAAGCGTGTTCGATTCCCCCGGTGAAATAACCATCGGGAACGCAAAAGTGAACAACTTCGACAAAAATTCGCATGGAGAAATCACCTTAGCGCGCGCGACCGAACTTTCCTCAAACACTGTCTTTGGGCAAGTGGGGGCAAACATGGGCGCTGAACTGCTTGTTTCTTCAGCTGAAAAATTCGGCTTCAACAAGGAAATACCCTTCGACTTGCCTCTTGCAAAATCGCTCATGCCTCTTGCGGGCGAAATGTCTACCTGGGAAACTGCCTGGTCAGCCGTGGGGCAGCCCGTAGGCGAACACCCCAGTCCTCCCGGCCCTCAAGCCACCGTACTTCAGATGTCTTTGGCGGGTTGCGCCATCGCAAACGGAGGCACCATTCAAACACCCTACCTGGTAGACAGCGTTTCCAACGCTCAAGGCGCCAACGCGTTCCAGGCTTCACCTTCCCGATTCTCGCAGCCCATCAGCGCTTCTACCGCACTGCGTACCACAAGCGTGCTTGAAGGAGTAATCAATCGCGGAACCGGAACTTCCGCATCCATTGGTGGCATACAAGTTGCAGGAAAAACGGGTACAGCAGAAACCGGACGGGAAAACGACGACCGCTGGTTTGTTGGTTTCGCGCCTTCCGATAATCCTTCTGTGGTAGTAGCAATCGTTATCGAAGAAGGCGGCAACAAGACTGACGCCGCCGCAAAAGCGCAAAATGTGTTAAGAACAGCTTTAAGTATTCAAGGTATTCTCTAAATAAGGTATTCTATATGGACGTAGGTTTATGAACAAAAACCCCGAGCCCATGTGACCAAAAGGAGCAAAAACGTGGCAGGAAACATGATAGACAAAGTATTCAACAATAGGTACCGCCTCACCGACCGCATAGGCGTTGGTGGTATGGCTGAAGTTTACCGAGCTCATGATGAAGTTTTAGGGCGCACTGTTGCCGTAAAAATCATGCTTCCCCATTATGCGACTGACCCAGCTTTCACCAAACGCTTCAGGCAAGAAGCGGCGGCGGCGGCAAACCTGCAAAGCCCCTTCATCGTGAATGTGTATGACTGGGGTCAAGACGACGACGTCAGTTATATTGTTATGGAATATGTGCGCGGCAGCGATTTGAAAACTGCGATTATCGAACGAGGTGCTATCAATCAGCGTAAAGTTGCAGAAATTGGTATGCAGGTGTGCCAAGCACTTACGACGGCACACAATCTTGATATTATTCACCGCGATATCAAGCCCCAAAACATCATGGTTCAACCTGATGGCAATGTGCGAGTCATGGATTTTGGCATTGCGCGGGCGAAGAATTCGGTTATGACCCAAACGCCTTCTGTTTTAGGTACGGCGCACTATATTTCCCCAGAACAGGCTCAGGGCAAGGAATTAACTTCCGCAAGTGATATTTATTCGCTGGGTATCGTTTTGTATGAAGCAGCAACAGGCGTCCTTCCCTTCGATGGGCCAGACGCAGTAAGTGTTGCCATGCAGCAAGTTAACGATGCTCCCCAACCGCCCCAAGTTTACAACCCCGATATTCATCCCGATCTAGAAGATATCATAATGAAGGCGCTGTCCAAAAGGCCCAGTGAACGCTTTGCGACGGCTCAAGAAATGCGTCTTGCCCTCAACGATTTTCTGGGGGGACGCCCCATTGATTTGGGTGATGATTTTTCCCGCGCTGAAACGGCAGTCTTGGGTGGCGTTGGCATGGCTGGAAACGTAGGCGCTGACGGAACCGCCGTTATGCCGCCGCTCATGAAGCCTGCAGCCCCTGCTGGGGGTCAATCAACTAATTATCGTTCTGGCAATTCTTCCCAGCAAGAAAACTCAACGAAGCGCACGGTTGCTATTGTGGCCTCTATTGTGGGCGTTTTGCTCATTGCCGCGATTGTAGCATTTCTTTTCGTTACCAACACCCCCGCAACAGGAGACCCTGTTCCCAATGTTGTGGGTAAAACTCTTGAAGAGGCAAAACTGGCGCTGACAGAAGCCGGCTTTGAGGTTGGCGTTGTGGTTGAAGAGTACAGCAAAGATGTTGAAGCGGGCAAAATTGTCAAGCAAGACCCTGATGCTAAAAAGCTGGCAGAAAAGGGTTCTAAGATTAACCTCGTGGTTTCAAAAGGTGCCGAACAGGTTACGGTGCCTGATTTGACTGGCAAAACTGCCGAAGAAGCCCGAACGCTCTTGAGCGATCTAGGGCTTACCGCAACAGCTGGTCAAGCGGAATATTCAGATGAAATTGAGATCAACAAAGTTGCACGGCAAGATCCAGCTGCTGGTGGTGTGGTAAGCAAAGGCACTGCAGTAACCTACTTCTTAAGCCTTGGAACTGAACCGGGAACGGTGCCAAACGTTATTGGGCTCAGCCCAAGTGATGCCGTGAAGGCTTTGCAAGATGCTGGTTTCGTTGTAAACGACAACAATATCATTTACGAGTTCAACAATAATGAACCGGAAAATAAGGTTTACGACCAAAACCCCAAAGCTGGTATGACCATCAACAAAGGGCAAACGGTAGACATTACGGTAAGCAAAGGACCTGAGAAGTTTGCCGTTCCTTCCCTGGTGGGGAAAACAAGAGTTGACGCAGAAAAGTCTGTTGCTGGAGTTGGTTTGGTTCTTTCGGTTTCCTCCGAAGAATACAACGACCAATATGCAGCAGGTATCGTGGTTCGACAAGACCCTGCGGAAGGCACCATGGCAGCGAAAGGCTCAAAGGTGACGGTCATTATTAGTAAGGGGCCAGATCCTTCATCCGGCAATTAAGTGAGGTTGGAAGGGTTGCTAGGAAATACGCTAAATCCGGCAATTTGGGTAAGGCTGGAAGGGTTGTCGGGAAATACGGTATAATCCTTATCTTGCGCCTCCGTAGCTCAGGGGATAGAGCAATGGTTTCCTAAACCATGTGTCGGACGTTCGATTCGTCTCGGGGGCACCATCACATTCACGACCGGGGTTTCACCACCCCGGTCTTTTTTTAAAAAGAGTGTCGGTTTCTTCGCAACCTCTCTAAATATGTCATCCTGAGGGGGCATTTGTCATTCTGAGCGAGGTTGTCATTCTGAGCGAGGTTGTCATTCTGAGCGAGGTTGTCATTCTGAGCGCAGCGAAGAATCCATCCTTAAGATTATCTGTTGGTTGCTACGCAACCTCTCTAATAATACTCCGTTCGCTTTCGCTCACTCCGTTATGGGTCCTTCACTACGTTCAGGACGACAAAAGGTCACTCAGGTCGATTAATTCCTGGCGGTTGTGAACGCCAGCTTTGGTGTAAATATGACTCAGGTGTGTTTCCACGGTGCTTTTCGAGATAAACAATTCCCGAGAAATGCGGTCGCTCGTTCGCCCTTTAAGCACAAAAGGCAACACTTCGGCTTCCCGCGCAGATAAACTGTAGCGCGCAATAAATTCCTGACACGTGCTTTCAAAGCTGTCGGCACTTGTCACAATTTCCGATAAGTTGCTGAAATCCCGTTCGGTAAAAAGGAACAGATACGAAAACAAAACGATAATTCCCGCAAATACCACCACGGAATAGGGGTTAGTTTCTCCTGGTTGTGCTGTACTCAAAATGTTCGCCAAAAAGATCCCAACAACTTCACCTCCAAAAAGTGCTGCGAAACCTTTGGAAAACGACACGGTGGTACTTGTGTTGGTAATTTCAGCGAGCACCAAAAAAAGTGAAATCAGTACGGCGGAAAGCCCCAGGTATCCCGCAAGAATAATTGCTTCCCCCTTTGTTGCAGAATCAACGAATAACGGCGAAGGAAGCAACAAAAACCCTAGCAGCATAACAAAAATCGCCAGGCGGTACCCTTTATTAAGCGCCGCTCCCTTTCCAAAGCCATCTGATAGCAAAAGCGAAAGCGTTCCGAGCGCGAAAGCTGCAAACAAAAGCAGAGCTACTCCGAAAGCAGGCATGGTTTCAGTGCCCGGTTGGGTGTTGAAAGTTTCCATAAAACCTGCCGCCATGCCAAACAAAGCGGTGCCCGCCATGATTTTTAGGGTCAGCAAGGCGGTTTGTTTGCTTGCGTCTTTTTCGTCGACAACGATGGGTTTTGTGTTTGACGCGGCATTCTTTGTTGCTGTGCTTGGGGGTGTTGCTAAATCGAGGAAACTGTTTTTTGTCGAATACTGCGACGGAACAAGCAGCGCTGCTGCGCTTGCTAAAGGTAGCAAGCAAAACACCAACTCAATGCTGGGAAGAGGAATGATCGAAAGGGTGATGCCGAAAAGAGCACCTATAAAAGAGGCGAAGAACACTTCCGGGGCAGATACCTTTGTGGGGGCTTCCCCAAAAGAATGCCCCCAGGATGCCAGCAAAAAAGCGTACGAGACGCCTACCAGAAAGCTTTCCAGAAGCCACCAGGGTAGCGCCTGGTCAGGCAGAAATTGTGTAAGCAGAGAACCCGTCATCAGCATTAATGCATACAGCACCAAAGCAGGTCGAGAAAAAACAATACGCCGCGAACTTTCTGAAAGCAAGCGCAACACCAACAACGCCAACACCATAAAAAGCAAAGCCCCAATTAAGTCTGCTCGCTCAAAGGTAAAAGCTCCAACTGTTAAGGCGCGGTTTTGCCCCATATAGAAAAGAAAGAAGATAAATCCCTGGTTGCAGGCAAAGCCGACAACGCGGCGAGGAGACATCTTGTCTGGCTGGCTGGTGGTTTGAGTCAAGCAACCCTCTTTTCCTGCAAAATAAAAGGTTAGTTTCCCTAATGATAACAGGTTTTAACAAAGGAAGGCGATTGCCATTTTTTGTCATCCTGGGGTACAGCCATGTCATTCCAAGGTGCAGTCATGTCATCCTGGAGTGCAGCCATGTCATCCTAAGTTCTCTGTCATCCTGAATGGAGCGAACGAAGTGAGCGAAATGAAGGATCCGTGGATCCTTCGGCTTCGCCTCAGGATGACATGCACCCTCAGGGTGACATGCGCCCTCAAGGTGACAGAGAACTCAGGATGACATTTTTGTAAAGGGAATCTGTTTCGCAGGATTATTCTGGAAGCTTGTTGGTTTTTTTCGGGCTGGCCTCTTCTTCGGCAAGCTCCTCTTCGAGATCCTTTTTGTCGCCACCCATGCCGTCGCGCAGGTTTTTCACGGTTGAACCAAGAGCCGCCCCCAACTTGGGAAGGTTTTTTGGCCCAAAAATAAGAAGAGCAACCGCCAAAATAATAAGAAGCTCAGGTAATCCCATTCCAAGAATTTTCATTTGTTTTCCTCCACATACTTCTGTCTTTTCCCCACGACCACCAGGTGTGTAGGGTTTTCATTGCGGTGAAGTATGCTGCTTCCGCAGGGTTTTGCCTATCGTGCAAACTAATGAATTCGCTAATTTTCGCCCTATTTCGACGAAATCGCTGCGGCAACCTTGCGTGCTGCCGCCGTAATGGAAAGGCCGTCTACGTCGACCACTCTGTCAGCATACTTTTCGTAAAGTGGACGGCGTTCTTTGTAGAGTTCTTCAAGGCTCATGCCTAATCCGCCCCTCAAAACCACACCGCGTTCATCTAAATCTTGCAACCGTTCAAGCATGCCAGCGCACGAAACTTGCAGGTAAACAATTTCGCCTAGTGCTGCCAGGTGCTTCATCGCCTTATCGCCATAAATGGCACTTCCGCCCGTTGCAATGATGGTCCGCGAAGCCTTTAGGCCGCAGAGAACTTCGTTTTCAATTTTGATGAAAGTTTCACTGCCTTGTGTGTCAATGGTTTCCTGGAGCGTTTCACCCGTATGTTTTTGGATTGCCAAATCTGCATCAAGAAAATCGTAAGCCAGCATTTTCGCTAACACTACCCCCAGCGTCGATTTGCCCGCCCCGGGCATTCCAATAAGGATTATGTTGTCTCTTCCAAGTTCGCGGGTTCGCGTTTTTTCTTGCGCCATGGCAACTCCTTGAGCGAAAAAGTTTCGCTAATCACTATAGCAAGGAAAATCAAGCAGAAGCCAACAATTAGTTGCGTAGTTAAGATTTCGCCGGTAAGAAGGACCGAAAAAATTACGCCGAACACCGCTTCGAAGCTTAAGAAGAGTGATGTTTGAGCAGGAGAAACGTACTTCAGAGCAAAATTCTGGATTACGAGAGCGATGCAGGACGCAAATATTACCAGGTAGCCCATGTGCCATAAGAAAGTGGGGTCGAACAGCACTTCTGCGCTGGGCGTTGTTTCAAAAATTGCCCCCAGCATAAGCCCTAATATTCCCATGGCCAGGAATTGGTAGACGGTAATCACTAACACGTCGTATTTGGCCGACCATTTCGCCACAAAAACAAAATGAATTGCGTAAAGAAACGCGCTGATTATGGTGATTGATTCCCCGAAGCCGAAAGTAAGCGAGTCATCCAGCGACACAAAACCCATGCCGGCAAAGCAAACAAGCGCCGCAATAATGTGGAACACGGTGGGGCGTTTGCGGACAAAAAGCCAGTAGGCAAAGGGCGTAATGACTACGTAGCAGGCGGTAAGGAAGGCGTTTTTCCCGGGGGTGGTATGAAAGAGCCCCAGGGTTTGGAAGTAAAAACCGGCGCCCAGCATGAGTCCTAGAAGGACTCCGTACATGATGTGGTCGCGATTGAAATGTATACGCATCCTTTTGAGGAATACGAAAATCAGGATAACTCCTGTTGCCATAAACCTGATGCCAAGGAGCCAAAAAGGCTCGACAACTTGAACCGTATCCTTCATGACGACAAAGCTAAAACCCCAGATGATTGCCGCCAAAAGGATAAGGCACTTGCAAAGGCCTTCGATGTTTTTAATATTTCTACCGAATAAAGTCATGAAGGCGAATGATAACACCCGCACTATGATAAGTATAGTTACTCTTTCTTGAAATTTTTTTAGAGGGAAAACTGTTACTTTCTGGCATTTTTTTGTGTTGCACTTATTGGTTGTAAAGCCTTTTAATTATGCATTTTTGTGATTCAAGGCAGTTGACTTTAAGGCATGATATCGTTTTTTGTTGCATCTGCGGGGTTTCGACAGTCGTCGTCCTTGCAAGTTAGGGGGTGTCAAGGTATCATTGCAACGCACACCAAACGTTGCTGCAAAAATCACCTTGTGAATCGTAGCGCAAAGGTGTGCGTTTCATCTGTGTTCGGAGAGCTGACCGAGAGGCCGAAGGTGCTCGCCTGCTAAGCGAGTATACGCCAAAAGCGTATCTGGGGTTCGAATCCCCAGCTCTCCGCCAGCAGAAAACTCCCCTGGTTGGTAATCAATTCTACCTATATAAACTTTCCTGTGAAAGAATTCGATCCCCTGTCATCCTGAGTGACTATTTGTCATCCTGAGTGACTATTTGTCATCCTGAGTGACTATTTGTCATCCTGAGGCGCAGCCGAAGGATTCATAACTCAACCACGTGGATCCTTCATTTCGCTCACTACGTTCGCTCTATTCAGGATGACAAAAAAAACGAGACTCCCCTGTCATCCTGAGTGACTATTTGTCATCCTGAGGCGTAGCCCCGAAGGATCTAGTCCCCTGTCATCCTGAGCGAAGCGAAGGATCCACAAATGAAGCCTTTAGGGAACTAAACGATGTCGCCCTCGCCCACCAGCCCTGCAGCTGCGCTGCAGCAACAATCTTGCAGGCGGCATCAAAGTTTTCACAAACCGCAAAACTTGCCGCACCACTTCCGCAAAGCAAAACGCTTTCAACGCCTGGCTGATCTTCCAACCAAGCGCGCACACTGGCAAGTTCCAGGCAAAGCGATTCCGCAGCAGGTGCAAGATTGTTGAAAAGCGGCACCTCTTGCGCGCGCTGAACCGTAGTTGCGCTCTGTGCTACATCGGCGGGAATTGGGGGTGGCTCTTTGTCAAAAACACGATAGGCCTCCCTGGTCGAAACCCCTTTATCGGGCTTGACCAGCACCACGGAACCCTTCATCGGGTCAAGGCGATGGCTGTACTTTTCACCCGTGCCCGTCAGGCAAACGCAGCCTCCATAGAGGAAAAAGCACACGTCGCTACCTAATTCGCTTGCAGCAGCAATTACTTCGGGAGCCGCTGGTTCCACGCCCCAAAAATGCGCGGCACCCACCAGCGCAGCAGCAGCATTTGACGACCCACCGCCCAACCCTGCTTCAAAAGGAATGTGTTTTTCAATACGAATGCGAAAGGTTTCGTTGTGCCCTTGCCCCTGATCACGCCCGAGCTTTTGCGCCAACAAGCGTATAGCGCGCACCGCCAGATTGTCTTCCGTATCAATTTCCAAATCTTCAAGCCCTTCGCGGGCATGGCATTCAAGCTCCACACACAGCCCGCCATCGCTTTCAGGGAAATAGTCGATGTGCAAAACATCATGCAGGCTCAGCGCGTGCATGACGGTAGTCACTTCATGATAACCATCACCCCGAAGCGCACCGACCCCCAAAAACAAATTCACCTTCGCCGGTGCCAGCAGCTTCAGCATACCTTGACGCTCGAACGCTGCAAGAGGGTTCGCGATCACCATGCGACCAGGGTCTTGAATCATTGTGCCTTCTTTCTTTTTCGCGCGAAGAAATTGCTAAGCAAATTTGCGCATTCATTTTGGCAGATGCCAGAATTCACTTCGAAAGTATGGTTGAGCCTTTCATCTGCATGAATGGCATACAGCGTTCCGAGCGCACCTGCTTTGGGGTCTGGTGCACCGTAGACGCAACGGTCGATACGGGCTTGGTGCATCAAGCCCGCACACATAACGCAGGGCTCGAGCGTGACGTAGACCGTGCAGCCTGAAAGTCGCCAAGCACCAAGCTTTTCAGAGGCGCGCTTCAGAGCCAGAAATTCCGCGTGCCCCGCTGGGTCTTTCGTAGATTCCCGCAAATTATGGGCGGCAGAAATTACCTCGCCCTGATAAACAACTACGGCACCAATAGGCACTTCGTCGAGATTTTCTGCTTTTCGCGCCTCGATTAAAGCTAATTGCATATATTCTTCGTCTGTCATAGCGTTCATTATATGCTATCCTTATGCGGCGCAAAATGTTTGCATGAAAAGCGGACGAGGTTTGCGCATTCGCCTATGCGGAGGAATGGCCGAGTGGCTGAAGGCGGCAGTCTTGAAAACTGTTGTACCGAGAGGTACCGTGGGTTCAAATCCTACTTCCTCCGCCAGAGAGATTTTGCAGGTATGGAAACGTGCCTGCTTTTTTGTTGCCGGGTAGTTGGTGTAGGATTTGAACCCGTGAGGGGAAAACAGCCAAAGGGCTGTTTTCGGAGGAGCGCGCAGCGCGACGTATCCAGATGTGAGCGAAGCGAGCAGCTGTGAATCCTACTTCCTCCGCCAGAAAAATCTTGAAATGTCTGTCGGTTGCTTCGCAACCTCCCTAAAAATACTTCGTTCGCTATCGCTCACTCCGTTAATGGGTCCTTCGACTACGCACTACGTGCTTCGCTCAGGACGACAGGGAGATACTGTTTTTGTCATCCTGAGGTGTAGTTCCCTGTCATCCTGAGGCGAAGCCGAAGGATCCACTACCACCCCACCTATTCTGTTTTATCGCAAAGATATTGGCTGGTAATCACGCTTCGTGAAAGAGGTTGGCTTATACGCGGGCCTGATAATGCGCTTCCCGGAAACAATTTCCTCGAAACGATGAGCCGCCCAACCAGGCATGCGCGCACACGCAAACAGCGGCGTAATCATTTCATCGGGAATTCCCATCATGGTATACACGAACCCGGAATACATATCAACATTGGCGCACATGGTCTTAAGGGACCCCTTTTCGCGCTCAAAAATTTCTGGAGTCAGCCTCTCGATCAACTTCAGCAAGTTGAATTCAGCTTCAAACTCAGAGCCAACGGCAAGGTTTTCCGCAAACTTCTTGCAAACAATCGCGCGCGGGTCAGAAAGGGTATAAACCGCATGCCCCATTCCGTAAATCAAGCCGCTCTTGTCGTAGCCCTGCTTGTTGATAAGCTTGGAAAGATACTCCGCAACCTCGTCTTCATTTTCCCAATTCTTCACGTTTTCCTTGATCTCCCGCTGCATACCCAACACCTGCTGGTTTGCGCCACCGTGCTTTCTGCCCTTCAAAGAACCCAGGGCTCCCGCGTAAGCGGAATAGGAATCGGTGTCGGAAGAAGAAAGCACGCGACAGGTGAAGGTCGAATTGTTGCCGCCGCCATGTTCCGCGTGAAGACAAAGCATGATATCCAGCATCCGAGCTTCCTCCGCAGTGAAGCTGCGATCAGGACGCAACATGGAAAGAATTGTTTCAGCCGTGCTCTGACCAGGGATAAAGCGATGCATAATCATCGGGCCATTATGGTATTTCGCCTGCTTCGCATAGTAAGCAAGAACCATCACGCGCGGCAAACGCGAAATAAGCTCCATGGCAATCCTGATTTCGTGGGAAGGCGAGCGGTCTTCGGCAAATTCGTCGCTTGCATAAAGCATCAGAATCGAACGGGAAAGCAGGTTCATGATATCGCGCGGCGTGTCCTTCATAATCATGCTGGCGGTAAAACCGTCGGGAAGTTCACGTTTCGCATCCAATTCGGTAACAAATTCCGCCAATTGATTGCTGGTGGGCAGTTCGCCCATCAAAAGCAAGTAGGTGATTTCCTCAAAATTGAAGCGATAATCCGAAGAAGCATCTGAGGTCAAATCGTAGATATCGTAACCCCGATAACGAAGAAGGCCGTGCTCAGAGCGCTTGCTTCCGTCGCGAAGGACGTATCCGTGAACGTCGGAAATGTTGGTAACTCCAGCGATAACACCACTGCCGTCTGCGTTGCGCAAGCCACGCTTTACTTCGTGTTGTTCGTAGAATTCGGGGGCGACCGTATTGATCCTTTCGAACTGCTCGTACAGAGCGAAATGCTTGTCGTTGGTCATGTCTACCTCCTTTTTAGGTGCCGCTATACCCTACCTATCTGGGAAGATATTAAATTATCAGGGTTAGGCGTCGAAATTTTTGTTCGGTACATTGTAGCGATTTAATCCTTTTGCGTGTGGAAGACACCCAAATTTTTACCTGTCGGTATAAATTAGACACATATTTTCGCGACACCCTTTGACTTTTCTCGAGAGTACTGTCAGAATGTTCGGGCTGTCTAAACGTGCGCCGTTACCTCAGCTGGATAGAGGGACTGACTACGAATCAGTACGTCGGGGGTTCGAATCCCTCACGGCGCACCACTTTAAATCCCCCAGTTCAAAACCGTAAACAACTCTTGGCACCCTTCGCACCCTTGTCATCCTAACCCTTTGTCATTCTGAGCGCAGCGAAGGATCTATCAACTATCTGCCGGTTGCTGATGCAATCTCTCTATAAATACTTCGTTCGCTTATGCTCACTCCGTTTATGGATCCTTCACTTCGTTCAGGATGACAAAAGGGACACAAATGTCATTCTGAATGTACTCTCTCTGTCATTCTGAGCGGAGGGGGCTGTAACATAAGTAAGCCTTTCCGCATAATAATGCAGAAACACGCATAAACTATCTGAATATGGATGAAATATTCACCTTTAAAGCAATTTATGCGGTATCACTGACTTATGTTACAGCCCCCGTAGCCGAAGAATCCATAAACGGAGTGAGCATAAGCGAACGAAGTGCAAAGCGCGGCAGATATTTTGAAGAACACAAAGCACTCGACAATTTTTTGTGCCCACAAAACTAAAACAGCTCGTAGCTTCCTTAAGTTTAGTAGGCAGTTTGTCTAAAATTATGCCCTTCAATCCCATTGTCTGTAGACAAGCGAAAATGCGTATGCTATACACTTTCGTGTAAGGGGTCTTGCACTGCAGGCGTTGCGGCCAGCGCCGGTGTTCCTTTTTCGCAGTGAAGATTCGAGGAAAAAATTTAATAATAACTAGGGGGAACAATGAAGCAGTCGCGACGACTTCTTGCATTGCTTTTGGCCGCAATTTTAGTGTTCATCAACACACCTCTCGCCGCAAACGCTACACAAGAAGTAATTCCGAATAGCAACCCACCAATCACGCCTTCCGCAAGGCTCGTATTGCCAACAAATAGCGTGTTCGACGCACCCCAATACGGAGAAATATCGTTGGTTAAATTCAGCGCAGTTGCCAATGGGTGCATGGGCGGCATTGCGCTTGATTCAATGGGGCGCGTCTGGACTTGGGGCTACAACCTCTACGGACAGCTGGGTATCGGGCGCACTGTTTTGCAGCAAAGGTACTACGGCGGCATGAAGCGAATTCCTTACTTCCCTCAAAACAATATCAAAATTATTGAAATTGGAGCGTCGTACGAAACGCGCTACGCACTGGGCGATAATGGTCTCGTATACGCTTGGGGTCATGGCGCAAGTGGTGCTATGGGAAACGGCACGAGCACAGCAACTAACACCACGCCCACAGCCGTACCGGGGCTTTCCAATGTCAAGCAGATTTTTGTGAGCGATTCATACACTCTCCAAACTAATATTTTTGTCTTAACGGAAACAGGAGACCTCTACGCTTGGGGCGACAACGCCAATTCGTTACTGGGATTTAGCAGCACCGCTACGCGAAACACTCCCTCTCTTGTTCCTCTTCCAGCAGAACTTGCGGGCAGAGAAATTGTCAAAGTTGTCTGCGGCAGAACGAGCGCGTTTATCCTTGATGACCAAGGAGATTTGTGGGGCTCAGGAAACGATACCTACGGGCAGCAAGGAAACGGACCGAGTAGTGGCGGAAACACTTCGTTTACCAAAATGAACAGGAATCTCAGCGGAATGGGTCGCGTTGTTGACATAGATTTATCTTATGTCTTTACGGGATACACGGGCGACCGTGTTGTTTCGCTTGATGAAAACAGCAACGTGTGGGAATGGGGCGGAACCTTTGGTGACGGCAGTGGGCCAGGGATAATAGTGTCAAAACAAACCCCACAAAAAATCACTCTCGACCCTGCTGAAGTAGCAAAATATGGCTACACACCTATACCTCAAAGCGTTACCGCAAGTGAAATGGTGTGCTACTTCATCGACCAACACGGAAGGCCCTGGGGCTGGGGAAGCGGTTATTATTTTGGCTTTGGTCGTGATGGCGGTTACGAAACTTCTAACGATGAACGAATTAATTCCCAATCAGCAAAGCAGGTACCAAAAATTATCGGTGATGGAGACACTCAAACATACGACTACAACACAAAACTTCCTGTGTATAAAGGCGGAGGCGTCGAAGCAAGCACTCGCCACGGATATGGATTCAACGACCTCCACCCAACAATTTACGACGAAAAATATATGGTCAAAAACCAAGCAGGGAATCCTGTTGACGCAGAAGGGAACCCTCTAAAAAGAGCTACTGCAACAACTTTAGACGGCTTATCAAATCTAACCGCTCATCAATACTATCGCTCAACAGGCGGCGTTGGCACTGCCAACAGAATAACCGCTCCTGCTACGGTAGGTGTTCCAGCAATAGACCCCAAAGATTGGTTGTGGATAAAGCTTGCGTTTCAGCCGGTTCCTTTCATTTCGCAAATGGACTGCACTCTTTCTGCGTATTCCTTTTTAGATGCCGATGGGAATCTTTTTAAGTGGGGAAACGACGGGTCTGGCTCTGTTGCATGGGGTTGGGATTACGACAGTAAATACGACTTCAACGGCAACACAGATTGGGGTCTTTATGACCGCTATACCTATGAAGTAATGTATATGCGCGGTGCGCCAATGATTGACCCCATCGATGTAAAAACTACGCACGAAAAAAAGATATATACCAACCCCGGGCAACCAGCAGTGAACCCCGTTAATGCACAAGTTACCGTTCCTGCTTCAACCCGTAGCGACTCTTTAGAACAAGATGTTTTTTCCGATTTGACAGAACTGAAGTACGTTGTTATTCCCTACGATGAAAATAGTGCGGCCTTCAATCTTGCCATAAACAGCTTAACCGTAAGCCAGTTTATGGCACTCTACACTACCGCAGATGCAAGCCTAAAAGGCGAATTGCTCAATGGCAGAATCCATTCCACCAGCATAGAGCAAATTCTCAACTACAGTATAAATGCCCCTCAAAATGGTCGAATTATTGTGTATGCTGCAACAGAGCGTTACGCTTCAAACGATGATGGAATCACGCAAGATTACCTCAAGAAAACTCCCGTTTTCATGAACATTCTAGTCGACAATGTATACACTGCCGTGAACGTTCAACATCAAGGTGACGGCGAAGACCCTGCCGGAAACCCTCTGCAAGTTTACGCGCCCACAAACGATACGGTGGTGAAAACCAACAACGACAGCGCAGACACAGGAAAGCCTTTTGATGCCAAACTATACGGGCTTCCTCTCGATGCCTTAGGCAACGTTATTGGAGTAACAAAGAACCCCAACGGCACCATAACTTCGCTTAATCCCCCAACATTTGGGTACGATCAAATTGCAATAGCCAGCTATGAATCTGCGGGATATCCGCCAGAAAGCAACTACCTTGACTACTGGCAATGGATGAATACTGTAAGCGGAACTACGCAAGAAAAGACGGGATTCCTGTCTCTTGATGACACCAAATACGGCAACAGTTTTGTGCATCCTTTTTACTATGAACGCAACAATAACTGGACACCCGTTTCAGGAACAAAAAAATGGGATGATTTTGATGACACCTACGAAACGCGCCCTGCAAGCATAATGCTTACCCTCAAACAATACGAACGAAATACAAGCACAGGTGCTAAAGGTGCCTTTATTCAGGATGTCGAAACTATCACGGTTGGCTCCAATGCAGAGCCCGATACAAGCAACGTATGGAGCTTCGTTTTTAGCAGTATTTATCCTTCCTACGAATACACCTATGAAGTAGTAGAGACCCCCATTGATCTATACAACACTTCAGTAGAATACAAAAATTTGATAATAAGCGGGTCTTTAACTGCAGAAGATTTCACGGGAATTGAAATTACAAACACCCTGAAACTCAAGCCTGTCTTGCTCTATAAAACCGATAATGAAGGCAACGCAATAACAAGCGATATCGCTTGCTTTACGTTAACAAACACGCTTCCTGCAGGTATTGTTTTTGACAAAAATGGCGTTCCTCAGCCAAGTCTTAACCTTGATACAGACACGACAAATGGCACGATAATAATGCCCTTGCAGCTGCCAGGAATTTACCATTTGAAGGAAACAAAAGCACCTGCTGGATACAATTTATTAACCAAAGAAGTTGTCATTACGATTGATGCGAATGGCAAAATTAACGCAACACTTGGTAGCCTTGATCTTGTTGAGGTTGCCTTGAGCGAACAAGAAGCAAGCAAGTATTCTGCTGCTTTCAAAATTCTCAACAAAGAAGCAAGTGAGCTACCCCTTGCCGGAACTTTCGGTCTCCTTGCTTTGAACAGCCTACTGTTGGTTAGCCTTTTAGCAACAAATATTTTCCTGCATAACCTAAGGAAGAGCAGAAAAAGACAGCGCTTTTCTTCGGCTTAAAATGCCGCTGTCAATCGAAACCTGCACTCAAAATCAAGTAATTAAAAAGAATCATAGTAACGAGAAAAAGGAGGAATAATGTTTAGAACAACAATGAAGGGCAAGCTAGGATTGAGCGCACTACTGCTCGCTTTAGTGATCAGTCTTGCACCAGCATTTGCTTTCGCCGCTCCCATTGAAACAGATGTAGTAATCCATAAAATGAAGGTGAACACCAGCACCGACCTTGCGGTTCATGACGGTGAAGAGATCACTGATTTCACGGGAACCAACCTTCAAGGAGCAACCCCTCTTCAGGGAATAATCTTTAAGTATTGGACGGTTTCCCCTTCAGCAACACCAACCCACATTGCTGCTCTTAATGGCATAACAACCCTTCAGGCTGCCGAAGCCTATGCCAGCGCTAACCCTACGATATTACTGAATGACACCCTAACAAATCCCACCAATGCCCTTGGCTTCGTCACCGTTTCCGCCCTGCCCGAAGGCATCTATTTCTTTGTAGAGCTCAATGGTCCTGAACAAAATGTTACCGAATATATTGGTGTGCCTTTCTTGCTCGAATTGCCGGCAATGAAAGCAACAGGAACAGCATACTTTGGAACCGACGAAAACGCACTGCATGTCTATCCTAAAAACGCCACCTACCACCCGGGGCTCGACCTTGAAACCCGCGATGCCCACGAAAACTCTGCGGGTCTGCGCATTGGAAGTTCCAGTTTCCAGATTGCAAAACTGAACGCGATTACCGGCGATTTTGAACTGGTAACAGAAGCAGGTTCGGGCGGGCTTCTTTCCCTTCCAAACGGCGTAATAACCTTAGCGGATCTTCCTTCTGGCGACTATCGACTCGTTAACACCGGCGCCCCCAACGGGTACTTGGTTGATAGCCGACCTATTTTCTTTACAGTATCTGCCGGGGTGATTTCATTCGATTCAACAACCAGCAATCCACGGTCTTATTTCACCGCAGGCACAGATCCAGACAACGCAAAAATCACGCTGATCCTCAGCAAAATTCCTATACCCGAAAAAGAAGTTAACGGCAGCTCTTCTGCCACTGCTCAAATAGGCGAATTGCTGTACTGGAAAGTAACCGTTCCCGTGCCAACCGAAATCGCTGACTACGGGGATTATCGAATTGTTGACACTCTAGATAGCAAGCTTTCATGGGGAGGAAATGATGGCGAAGGTGATGTTGTTGTTGCTTCAGGACTCACCCAGCTCATCAAGGGAACACACTACACCACTTCTGTTTCCGGACAAGTTTTAACCGTGAACTTTATTCCGAGTGCACTTGCTTCCTTCGCAGATGAAACTCTCACGGTGAGCTACACAACCTACATCAATTCAACAGCTATTATGGGCGAAGATACTTACAACAATGCGGAATTGCAATTCGACAACGGACACGAAGGCAGCGGCACCACAGAACCTCCAGCTCCCCCCTCAGTATGGACCGGTGGCGCCAAATTCCGCAAGCTTGATGCGGCAAACAACAACATCCTTTTGCAAGGAGCTGAATTCAAAATTGCAACAAATCCTGAAGGAACTTTCTTCGTCAAATGGAGCGCCGAATTGCTGGATGCAAATACCCTTGCCAGTTTTGTAAACCCTCAAAATGGAGCGGACATTGTAATGCTTTCGAACGCAACAGGACTCTTTGAAATCAAAGGCCTTGCGGGCGGCACCTACTATCTAGTAGAGACTAAAGCCCCCACCTACAATGGCGCAACTTACAACCTCTTGCGGGAACCAGCTCTCTTTGCAATTACAAAAGAAAGTTTCGAAACCACCAACACCATTGATGTTGAAAACCGCAGAGGTTTACAGATTCCGCAAACAGGTGGAATTGGTACCGCAGTTTTCACCATTGTTGGTCTAGCCCTTATGACTTTAGCAGTTTTCCTCTTCAGGAAAAAGAAGAAGGCACCGAGCGAATAAAGCTTTTAAAATGCAGCATTGCGTAGCTGCTAACTTCGCAATGCTGCAACCACAAACAACCTCCAGGAATCTTCAGTGAAGGCTCTTTAACCAAAGGAACGCAAGCAGCACCAATGGCAAAACAGGCAGTATTAAAACGAATAATCTTGAGCAAGTATCTCTATGTTTTTATCTTTATTGCAGGGGCAGTAGCCTTTTTCTACCCTCTTGTTTCCAGCATGATTAACCATCAAGTACAAACGCGCATAATCGCAAGTTACCAAACTGAACTTGCTTCCTATAAACAAGAACAGAAAGAAAAGTTGCGCGCAGAAGCTCAAACTTATAACCGCTTTCTTGCCGCGCTTGAAGGCAATGTAACCGATGTTTTGACCGAACAAGAAAGAGACTCTACCGAAATTGTTTATATGAACACACTCGCTTTGGGCGATGTTATTGGGTATCTAATAATCGACAAAATTGAAGTCGAGCTTCCCATCTATCGAGGCACCAGCGACGAAGTATTAAACGCAGGAATCGGGCATCTTGAACGCAGCTCCTTACCTATCGGAGGACCGGGAAGCCATGCCGTTTTGGTGGGTCATCGAGGGCTTCCGTCTGCACGCTACTTTCGCGATTTAGGCCTTCTTGAAAAGGGCGATATCTTTCTGGTGAATACCCTGGGGGAAACACTCGCTTACGAAGTTCAATCAATTTCTGTAGTACTGCCGACAGAAGTTGAGTCGCTTCTCATTCAAGAAAACAGAGACCTTTGTACTTTGGTCACGTGCGAGCCCTACATGATAAACAGCCACCGCCTTCTCGTTGTGGGCGAACGCAGAGACTACGACCCCCAGCTTGAAAATAAGCCGCTAGCTCAAAGCTCTTTTCCGCTACGCTACTGGGAATACTTCGTCATCATTGGTACCTTTTCTTTTCTCGTAATTACGCTAACCTTGCTCCAAAAATATCTTCGTAAAAAGCAGCTTTCAGGAGGCTCTCGTGATGAAAACTGAACCTCTTGCCTACCAAAAAGAAAGCACTCGCAAGGCACTTAAACACAGAATTACTTCCCTGATTTTTAAGATTGTAAGCATTTTTCTTTTCATTATTGGTCTGTCGGTTTTTGCCTCTCCTCACCTTATTCAATACCTCAATAAGTTTAATTCTGCCCAGTTAATTGAAAATTACTTCACTGCTTTTCCCGAGTCAAAAACTTCTGGAATTTCAAATTCAGGAGCCTACGAAAGCGGGGGCTTTGATAAAAACTTAGAAAACATTTTTGGAAGCATATACATCCCCAAACTCAATCTTGAATTGCCAATTTATACGGGTCTCACAACGGCCAATCTGGAAGCAGGAATCGCGCATTTGGAAGGCACCTCTCTTCCGATTGGAGGGCGAAATACCCACAGTGTTTTGTGCGGCCACAGCGGAAGAGTTACCAATGAATTTTTCACCAATATCAACAAATTGGTGGAAGGTGATCTTTTCTTCATTCGCACCCGGAAACAACGCCTCACCTACAAAGTTATTTCGTCAAAAGTTATAGACCCTGCGGAAACTTCTGCCCTTCTTATTGTGCCAGATAAAGATTACGTTACTTTGCTTACCTGCACAAACGGGATAAAGAAGCGCTTGGTTGTTACCGGTGAGCGCATGTTAAGCGAAACGTGGATGGAAGGTCTTGCAACGCAAGTTTCCCCGGACTAAAAACCTCCAAGCTTTTATCTGTGCAGCGGATGGCCGCCCGTCAAGAAGGAAGTGTTTTAGCGACGCCCCAAAACACTTCCCAGATAAAAGCTTGGAGGTTTTTTCTAACAAGAATAAATTCTTGGGCAATACAGAATATACCCAACTTGATAGTTTTCCAACCTATTACAGGAATGGGTCATTTCTGTTTTATGTTTATGATATATAATAGAATCGCTTGTTCTGGTGGATGGAGATCCTCATGATTGATGACAATTTTTTCTCGATTAGTGAATTTGCTGAATTCTCTAGAACAACGCGCGACACCCTTTTGTATTACGACAAAATTGGCTTATTGTCGCCGGCATTTCGCAAAGACAACAACTATCGTTACTATTCAATCGGGCAGCTTGCCGTTATAAATCTCATCCGCACCTACCAAGCACTTGGCATGTCTCTCGACCAAATCAAGGACCTCAAAGATGAAAGAACGCCGGAATTAGTAAGCGAAACACTTACTGCTCACATTGAAGAAATCGAAAAGAAGATCGACTATTGGGTACGCGCCCGCAAGCTTCTCATCACGCTCGATAAAACAATCAGGCCGGCGCTCAATGTGGACGAAGAATCTATCACGATTCAAAAACTTCCTGCAGAAGCTATCGTTTTAGGTGACCTCAATGATTACAGCCGCGACAAAACTGACTACGATGCGCTGCATACTTTCTATCATTTTATGACTGAAAAATACCCCGATATTGATTTGAATTATTCCGTCTGGGGGCTTTTTTCTGAAGAGCGCATCAAAAAGGGTGACTGGATATGGCCCGACCATTTCTACTTCTACAATCCCGACGGAAAAGACCGCCGGCCAGCGGGGTTTTATGCTGTCGGCTATACGCGGGGCGGTTATGGCGAAAGCGGCGACTTATACCAACGCATGATTGAATACATCGACGAAAAGGGTTACGAAATTTGCGGCGACGCCTACGAAGAATACCCGCTGAATGAAGTTTGCGTTCAAGAAGCCGGCCAATACCTCATGCGCGTCATGATTATGGTACGCGAAAAACAAACAAGTTAACAGAATGAGAAGCTTCAAAGGCGTTGTCTGATCAAAAGCTGAAATTATACGAGGAATCTTCAGAGGTCTTTGTCCGGTAAGTAGCAAGACTTAAAGGTGGTCGGAGGCACTACCATTTGATGTCTGTCGCACATGGCGCAAAAAGCGGTAGTGAACTAGGGGTAGTCAATAGCTACAAGCTTCGCGGGTGGCCGCCCGCTGCACGGACAAGGACCTCTGAAGATTCCCCATATGATGCTTTCAAAGACCAGCGTGAAAAAGGGAATATAGAGCCAGTTTACCACTAGCATTGTAGAGCCTTAACAAATGTAAGACAGTTGAAAAGCTCTGGGACAAAGAAAGCTTAAGTAATACCCCCTGCGCATACACGCATTTCACCAAGGAAAATGATACCACAAACTGTGGTCTAGGACTATATCATTCGGAAAGTTTTCTACGAAATGTCATCCCTTTGTCATCCCCTTGTCATCCTGAGCCCCCTCCCTTGTCATCCTGAGCCCCCCCTTGTCATCCTGAACGAAGTGAAGGATCCATCCTTCAAAATATCTATCGGTACTGACGCAACCTCTCTATAAATACTCCGTTCGCTTATGCTCACTCCGTTGTGGATCCTTCGACTGCGCACTACGTGCTTCGCCTCAGGATGACAGGGCTGTTCGAGTGCTTTACCTCAGGATGACAGGGCTGTTCGCGTGCTTTACCTCAGGATGGCAAAACCGAAGCCCCTCCATGTCATCCTGAGGCGAAGTTTCATGTCATCCTGAGGCGAAGTTTCATGTCATCCTGAGGCGTAGCCGAAGGATCCATCTCTATGTCATCCTGAGCGAAGGGTGCGAAGCACCCGCAGCCGAAGGATCCACACGCACAACTGGTGTTGACTCACACACAAAAATCGCCTACCATACCCTTAAGCTTGCACGCAGGCTTCCCCGCAACGATTGGCAAAACCAGCACGTGCGGTTTTTTATTCTTGAAGGAAAGGACGTTACTTGAAGGTTCGAAAACCGAAACCTCACAGTAATTAGTCCTTCGGCTCCCTCGTCGGCAGTCGAAGGATGACTGCGACACATCATCGGTATTGACATAGTTCTCAACGCAGTAGATGGCTGGCGCGACGCGTTTTTCGCTCGCACTTATATCGCCTTGATAACTGTGTCCCCTTCCGATGGGAATGGTAAGGGATGCTCATGCTCTATCTTTCTCAAATGCTTGGCGAGCCAGTTTTGGATTCGCAGGGTGAAAAAATCGGCAAGATTTCCGATCTTGCAATTTCAACGGGAGAAGTTTTTCCGCGCATTACGTCTTTGGCTTTTTTGGGCCCCGGCAAAACACCCTTCATGATTTCTTGGCGAAAGTACGTGAAAAGTTTCGACGAAAACGGCATCGTACTTGATGTCGAAAGCCACAACATTCGCTTTAGTTATTTGCAGCCCGACGAAATTTTACTCACCCGCGACCTGCTGAACCGCCAAATTGTCGATACGCAAGGCATGAAAGTCGTACGCGTAAACGATTTGAAGCTTTCCATTTCAGGAATGCAGCTGCGTTTGCTCGGCGCTGAAGTGGGTGTTCGCGGAATCATGCGCGGGCTTTCACGGCGCTTCGAAAACGCGGCTATCGCCGTAGCAAAGTTGTTTGGGAAAAAAATCAACGAGCAGATTATCGCCTGGAATTACATGGACCTTCTCGATCGCGACCTTTCCAAAGTTCAGCTTTCCGTAACCCACAAGCGCCTGAACGAATTGCATCCCGCAGACGTGGCAGACATTCTGGAGCAGCTTGACCCACAGCAGCGTGCCAGCGTATTTGCCCACATGGATGTGGCGCGCGCCACAGAAGCGATTTCGGAAATGGAAGACGAATATCAGGCTGATTTCATTGAGGATCTCGACGAAGCGCAGGCTTCGGAATTGCTGGGGAAAATGGACCCAGACGACGCGGCTGACATCGTGCGCGATCTTTCCTACGAAAAAGCGGAAACCCTGTTGCGCCTGATGGGTGTTGAAGATGCGGCTGACATTCGTCGCTTGCTCGGATACAAAGAAGGCACCGCCGGCGGCATCATGACCACGCAGTTTGTGGCAGTGCCCGAAACTTACACGGTTAGCGCAGCCATCGAGGTTTTGCGCGAACTTGACGAAGATCACCCCACGGTTCACTACGTGTATGCGGTGGACGAAATTGGCAAGCTGGTTGGTGTGGTTTCCCTGCGAACTTTGGTGCTTTTCGACGCATCGCGCCTGTTGAAGGACATAATGTTCACCGAAATTATTTCGGTCACCCCCACCGAAACTGAAGAAGATGTTGCGGCAGACATCTTCAAATACGACATTCCGGCCATGCCCGTGGTTGACGAAAACGGCTTGCTGCTGGGAATCGTTACCACCGAAGACGCCTACGATGTTATCGAAGAAGAAGCGAATAGCAGCAACATTCAGAAGCGCGTTTTGGCAACTATTGGAATCGTTATTGCATCCCTGGTGTTTTTGGCGCTTTATACTTTTGTGTTGCTCCAGGTCATTGGGTATTCTTGGAGTTAGCGTATGAGTCTTAAGCAAGAAAACACACAGGAAATCGCGCCGGAAATCACGGTCGCGCCCACGCCCACGACCGTGAAAAAGCGCTCGAAGTTGCTGCTTTTCTTTGCGGCACTGGGCCCTGGCGTCATCACTGCCATGGCGGGCAACGACGCCGGCGGCATTTCAACCTATTCAGTAGCGGGCGCCAGCTTCGGCTTTGCCACTCTATGGGTCGTGCCCCTCATGTGCGTTTTGCTGATCGTGGTTCAACTTACCGCTGCCCGCATGGGGGCGGTAACGGGCAAAGGATTCGCCGCGCTTATTCGCGAACGCTTCGGCATTCGCCTGACCGCTTTTGCCATGTTGGCCCTGCTCATCGGCAACGTTGCTACCGCTTTTTCGGAATTCGCCGGCATCGCTTCTGGCATGGAAATGTTCGGCGTTTCAAAATACATCTCCGTCCCGATTGCGATGATTGCCGTATGGTTTTTAGTGGTGAACGGGAATTACAAGCGCGTCGAAAAAGTGCTGCTGGTATTGTGCTTGGTTTTCGTGACCTACATTGTGGCTGCCTTCATGGCGCAACCCAGCTGGAACGAGGCCGCCATCAATACGGTTGTGCCGCAGATTGTGGGCAATGTCGACTTCTTTGCCCTGGTCATTTCCATGATTGGTACCACCATTGCGCCCTGGATGATGTTCTTCGTGCAAAGCAACGTGGTGGAAAAGGGCGAAACGGTCAAGAACTATTTTTCGCTCAAGGTCGACGCGTTTTCGGGCACCATTGCGGCGTGTCTGATTGCCTGGTTCATTATTGTCACCACCGGCACCGTTTTGTTCCCTCAGGGTATCGCTATCGAAAGCGCTGCTGACGCCGCTCAGGCGCTGGAGCCTTTCGCCGGGCAATACGCTAAGGGGCTTTTCGCCATTGGCTTGATCGCAGCTTCGTTTTTGGCGGCATGCGTGCTGCCCATGACCACCGCCTTCGTTATTTGCGAAGCGTTTGGCTGGGAAGCGGGCGTATCTTTCAGCTGGAAAGAAGCTCCGCTTTTTAAGGGTATCCTCACTTTCGTTATCGCGTTTTCGGCGCTGACCGTTTTGATCCCCGGAATTAACCTGATGATGGTCATTTTGGCGACCCAGTTCATCAACGGCATCATTTTGCCTGTTCTGTTAGTGTTTATGGCAATTATCGCGGCCGACAAGCGCATAATGCGCGAATTCCGTAGCAAACTCGGGTCGCTGTCGCTTTTGTGGCTTACGGTGATTATCGTCACCGTCCTGACCGTCGCGCTCTTAATCATGCAGGTCTTCGGCATTGGTTCCGCAGTCTAAATATCTTATATGTGTCGGTTGCTAGCGCAACCTCTCTATTTATACTTCGTTCGCGTTCGCTCACTTCGTTATGTCATCCTCGCGTCCCCTGTCATGCTGAACGAAGTGAAGTATCCATCCTTAAAATATGTATCGGTTGCTAGCGCAACCTCTCTATTTATACTTCGTTCGCGTTCGCTCACTTCGTTATGGGTCCTTCACTTCGTTCAGGACGACAAAAGAGTACTCCCCTATCATCCAGCACTCCCATGTCATCCTGGCGTCCCCTGTCGTCCTGGCGTCCCATGTCATCCTGAGCGCAGCGAAGGATCCACGTGGTAAAATCACAGATTACAAGCACCTACTCAGTCAGATTACAGAATCCGAAAGCGTGAAATATGATTGCCGAAAAGAAGAGAAAACTCCGAGAAGAGGTTCTAACGCGCCGCGATCAAATTCCGGAATCTGTGCGACAAGAAAAGAGCACCTCAATCTGCGCTTCCCTTCTTCGCAGCTTCTGCGCCCTTCCGAAATCCAAGTTTTTTCCTCACGAAACAGTGCCAACCCCTCATCAGATTCCAGAATCTGATTCCGTGATTCCGGAAAATGTAAAAGCAGAAAAAACGTTAGCAGGAAAGACGATTGCGGTGTATGCCGCCATGAAAAGCGAAGTTAATTTGGAAGTCTTTATTCAAGCTGCGTATGCGCAAGGTGCTCGCATCTGCTTCCCTTGCATCACGAAGGGTTTTCGAACAAGTGTTTCACGTGAAACACTCATGATTTTTCGCGAAGTGTCTGAAGAATTTTACGTGAAAGGCGCAGTTCCCTTCATCAATTCGCCCATGCGTCCCTTTTCGTCCAGCGACCCAATTTTTCAAAACCCTTCTTCTATGGCCCCCTTAAAAAGAATCCCCTCCACAACCGACGAAGCTACGCCTGACGCCTTTCTTTGCGACTTTCCCCTTGTTGAACCCCATGAATTCGATATCGTAATTGTGCCGCTTGTGGCATTTGATGCGGAAAATAACCGATTGGGATACGGCGGGGGCAACTACGATCAATTCCTTCCGCTACTGCGCCCCGATGCGCACGTCGTCGGAGTTGCATTCAACGAACAGCAGGTCGAAAGCGTTCCCGTTGAGCCCCACGACCTCCCTCTTCCCCACATTTTCTCATCCTAGCGCCCTTATGTCATCCTGAGCGAAGCGCGTAGCGCGTAGCCGAAGGATCCATGGATTCTTTGACTACGGTTGCTACCGCAACCTCTCCAAATATACTTCGTTCGCTTACGCTCACTTCGTTATGGGTCCTTCACTTCGTTCAGGACGACAAATAAAACCCTTTGTCATCCTAGCGCCCTTATGTCATCCTGAGCGAAGCGCGTAGCGCGTAGCCGAAGGATCCATGGATTCTTCGACTTCGGGTGCTTCGCACCCTCCGCTCAGAATGACAGGGGGTTGCACAAAACAGAGTGAGCGTAAGCAAACGAAGTGCCCTTAGAAGGACACGCAGTGCCCGACACATACTTGTCATCCTGAGGCACAGCACCCCCGTGTCATCCTGAGGCGAAGCACCCCTGTCATCCTGAGCGAAGCGCGTAGCGCGTAGCCGAAGGATCCACCTCATGTCATCCTCAGTTCGCGTTTAAATATTTAGCTCTTGTTTTCCAATTCGCGTTCGAATTCACGGTCGATAGCCCCTTCAGGCGAAGGCGGCAACACGGAAAACGGCACGCTTTTCGTAAACATACTCACCACAGGAACGATAATCAGCGAAGCCACCATCGCAGTCGCGCCGCACACAATCGCATTCAACCCAGCGCCCGGCACCAAAATTCCCAGCAGCAGGTTTCCAACGGTAAAGCTCACGCCAAACACAAAGCTGGTCCAAACCGCGGCCTTGGAAATCTTCCCACTGTAAAGCCCCCAGAAAAACGGCCCCAAGAACGAACCGGCAAGAGCACCCCAGGATATACCCATCAGCTGCGCGATAAACATAATTGCCGAATGATACTGAACCAACGCCAACGCCGCCGAAATCAGCACGAAAACAACGATTAGTACGCGAATAGAAACAACCTGCTTCTTTTCGTCCATTTTCTTGGCAATGTTGCCCTTAATAAAGTCGAGAGTCAGCGTAGAAGACGACGTCAGCACCAGCGAGGACAAAGTCGACATAGAAGCTGCCAACACCAACACCACAATTAAGCCCATCAAAGCATCGGGCAAACTGGAAAGCATGGTAGGCACAATGCTGTCAAAAACCGGCGTTCCCGCAGGCGTTAGCTCAATGCCGCGTTCGCCATAAAGGCGCCCAAAACTGCCCAAGAAGTAACATCCGCCTGCAATAACAATAGCGAAAATAGTAGAAATAATAGCGCCTTGCTTAATGGCCGGCCCCGACTTGATGGCATAAAACTTTGTTACCATCTGGGGCAAACCCCAAGCACCCAAGCTTGTCAAAATCAACACCGCTATAAGGAAGGGCAAATCGGGCCCAAACATACTCATAAACGGCCCGCCCATTTCCGAATTTTCCAACGGAATCTGCGAAAGACTGAGCATCGCTTCCGAAATGCCGCCATTAATCGACATCACCGCCCAAATGACCGCAACAATCCCCACCAGCATAATCACGCCCTGCACCAGGTCGTTCAGCACCGTTGCCATATACCCGCCAAGCACCACATATACGCAGGTCAGAAGTGCCATACCAATAACCACATATTCATAGGGAATGTTAAATGCCATGCCGAACAGGCGCGAAAGCCCGTTATACACGCTGGCAGTATAAGGAATGAGGAACACGAAAACTATGGCAGCAGCCGCAATGCGAAGAGGCTTACTGTCGTAGCGCTTGCCGAAGAATTCCGGCATGGTGGTGGCCTTCAATCGATGGGTAATTTCTCGCGTGCGAGCCCCCAAAACCCACCAGGCCAAAAGGCTGCCCAGGAACGCATTCCCTAAGCCAATCCAGATGGCGGCAATGCCAAACTTCCACCCAAACTGCCCGGCGTAACCCACAAAAACCACCGCCGAAAAGTAAGTGGTTCCGTAGGCAAAGGCGGAAAGCCACGGGCCAACGTTGCGCCCGCCCAGGATGAAGCCGTCAACCGACGAAGCGTGTTTGCGGCTATACCACCCGATTCCAATAGTAACTGCGGTAAAGACAATAACGATAACAATTTTAGCGAACATCGCCACTCCTTTTTGCAAAGACAATGCAGTCAGTATTCCTCTACAAGCGAGGATAACTTTACCACAACAAAGCGGCGTTCGAGCCTTAGATTAACCCTTAGTTTTTGCGGAAAAAAGACCTATTTGGCGTCTTCTTGGGGAATGAAAAGGTTGCAGGCGCAAATGCCATCCCGCACAAATTCATCGCAGGGGCAAAGCGTGGTGTCGTCCACATTCACCCGGCAAGGGCAATGTCCCTCGCGCTTGTAAATTCCCTTTATGATTCCCGCCACGTAATCGGCGTCTGGATTGAGCCTGTAACCCTTCATGGGATTCCTTTCGATCGGCGTACAAAGCTTCATGGGAAAGCTTACCATACACTTTTTGTGGATTCTTCGGCTTCGCCTCAGAATGACAATGTCTCATGTCATCCTGGCAACCTCATACCATCCTGGCGACCTCATGTCATCCTGAGGTACTCATACCATCCTGGCAACCTCTTGTCATCCTGAGCGCAGCGAAGGATCTATGGATTCTTCGGCTTCGCCTCAGAATGACAATGCTCGCTCGGAATGACAATGCTTGCTCAGGATGACAATGCTCACTCGGAATGACAATGCTTGCTCAGAACGACAATGCTCGCCCAGGATGACAGTGCTTGCTCAGGATGACATTTTCGCTTTCTTACGAAAGCTCCTCACAATGACAAGGGCAATCGCTGAAAGCATGAGTCCTCCGAAGGCCAACAGAGCCACCGGAAAATCTCCCGTAGAAGCAACCTTCGAGTTCTTCGACACTTCCGGAGCAGACGAAGAATCGTCGCCTTTGTCGTCTACCTTATTATCCTTAGCACCTGGTTCGTCGTCACCTGGCTCATTCTTCGGGTCATCCCCATCGCCGGGATCTCCACCATCACCAGAGTCATCTCCCTCGCCGGGGTCACCCCCGTCACCCGGGTCATCTCCCTCGCCAGGGTCATCGCCTTCACCAGGGTCATCTCCCTCGCCGGGGTCGTCACCTTCACCGGGATCTCCACCATCACCAGAGTCATCTCCCTCGCCGGGGTCACCCCCGTCTCCCGGATCATCTCCATCGCCCGGGTCAACCTCCTGCAGCGCAAAAAGTGCCCGAATGCTCATGTCGCCAGCGGGCATCGAGAAAGTAATCTCCGCACTTTCCGTATCACCAAGAACTGCGCCTTCAACCACCCAGCCCACGAAAACATACCCTTCATCAGGCACCGCAGCTAAAGTAACCGAAGCATCTTCGGCAAACTCTTCCTCAAAGCTTGAACCCGCAGGGCCTTCACCAAACAAAACAGCTCCGCCCGCACCAGCAGCAACATTCAGCTTGAAAACCGGCGGCTCATCGCCATCGTCGCCATCATCGCCACCGTCTCCCGGATCCCCGCCATCATCAGGGTCTTTTTTCTCAACCGTAAAAACAGGAGCTACCACAACATTATTTGCCGGCATACTAAAAGTTATCTCCTGGCTGGCTTCATCTGCCAGGTCAATTCCCTGAACCAGCCAGCCCTTAAACTCATAACCTTCCGCAGGCGTCGCCTTCACGACAACCACCGTACCCTCCGGATACCTGCCGCTCGCAATGCTTCCGGAATTCACCGTGCCGCCTTCGGGCTCAGCAATGATCAGGTCAAACACGGGCGCAATATCAAACAGCGCGTTCTCGTTTTCTTGCACCACAAGGCTGCTGCCGCTCGAAAGCAAGCCCGCAGGAATCGCCAGATCAAACACAAGTTCCAACCCTTCATGGGGAACGCCGCTGAAAATCAAAGCGATTTCGGAAGCCCCCGCAGGAGCCGAAGCCACAACACTTACGCCAGCAGGAAGCTTCGCAAACCACGAGCTCGCATCTTCCTTGTCGATCCCACCGGCGCCGACCGCCACGTTAAAGAGCTTTATGGTCGCCGCAAGGGTAGGTGTCTGCACCCCAGCCGCCGTCAGCCCAGAATCCATCACGCCAGAAACGGTGACGTCATCAACAAAAGCGACCGGGCTCGAACTGAGCCTTATAAAGAGGTTAGAAGCATCGTCAAAGTTGAACGCCGGACCTGAAGGGCAAATATGGCCCTCCTCGCCAAGATCTTCGTTCACCTTATATTCCCAATAAGTGTAGTGCTCTGCCGAAACCACGCCGCTACCGCCACTGCCCTCGCCACCACTGCCGAAGATCAGCGCGGAAGTGTCGCCGCGCGCGGTCAAAGTTCCGTGATTGAAATCAAGGCTGCCACACCCAATGCCGTACGATTCACCGGCACCCGTAGCCTTACCGCCCGCAGCAACCAAGCCGCCAGAACCCGTAAACACCAGGTCAAGATCGCCTCCTGCAGAAGCATCATAAGCAAGAATCCCATAGGAAGCCTTCGTCTGGCCACCCACAGAAGCAAATTTACTTTCCCCATTCATCGTGATGGTTGTGGTCGTAACATCTGAGGCACCTGCGACAATTGTCAGCGCAACCCGCGCAGAAGTATTCCACACGAAACCATTCAGCACGAGCGACCCAACATCGCCTTGCCACGCCGACCCTCTGCCCGTGTTGAACGGGGAAAACATATTACTCGGACTCAAAGTGCCCGTGCCATCAACGTTCCGATACATATTACCCGTCGAAGCATCGAAAATCAGCCCGTAATTATCGGCCACCGTCACCGCGTTCAGCGGGAAAAACCCGCTCGTCGTGCCATACGCATACAGAATGCCGCCGCCAAGCGTATTGTCGTTATGCCACTTCACGGAATTCCCCTGCGTGCCCACCTGGGGCGTTAGGTCGACGCCGCTGCCTTCCGCATACACCACCGTGCCGCTCGATTCCTTCCACACCGCTACCATGCCAGACCCCGTATTAAACGGCATCGCAAGCGCGCCCGTCGTGGAAATAGCCGTCGAAGCAGTCGGGTAAACGCCCTGGCCATACGCAAAAACCAGTCCGCCA
>Ga0209755_10000411_pt1 | contig 79703 bp, 87 predicted proteins | sample TergutCo191P1_FD_187301 | JGI IMG/M metagenome (GOLD analysis project Ga0209755, IMG submission 187301) | Cornitermes sp. P1 segment gut microbial communities from Petit-Saut dam, French Guiana - Co191P1 (SPAdes) (version 2) | ecosystem: Host-associated > Arthropoda: Insects > Digestive system...
GCTTTAGCGATTCGTTTTTTTCGAGCAATCTCTGCCATCTGTACACGGTAGATGGCCAAATTTTGAACGCTTCATATAATTCCTTCCCCGTATGCCCTTCGTTCACATATTCTATTGCTCTTTTTCTAAAATCCATACTGTATGCCATATTGCTATTATATCATATCCATTCGGCTTGTCATGCAGTATTATGTTGACTAACTATAACATTCAATCCACCTTTACCTCTAATTGTTGTATTACATACTCTGTTATTTTTTGGCTAACGTTCTGAATTGTATCATCGGCATCTAAATATAAGACTCTGAAATCTTTAAGAATGCACTTGTAAGCGTTGTCTAAGTTAATTAGTTTGTCTATGGAATCTTTCTCGAACCCACGTTTATCCACTCTATCTAACGCCACAGCCTCGTTTATATCTAAGTAAATAATTGTATCAGGCTTAGGACATACGCTATATATAAGTTTTAACTTATCAAAGTTACTTGCATTTTGCGCCATCGCTCTTGCAAGATATGTAATGGGTGTATATTCAGAAATTACAATCGTCTCAAAAGACAGTATTTTTTCTATATAATTGTTGAAATGTCTTATCATATCAACACATTCAATTAAATGTAAATCTTCATTACTTATCAAATCGTTAACGCTATTACTTTCGAAACTCGTCAAGAGACAATGATACACCCAGTATCCAAATGACGGAATTTTAGGAACGTAAAAAGTTTTTATCCCTAGCTCCACAAAATGATTCCACAACATTCTTGTCTGAGTTGTCTTGCCAGAGCCATCTATACCGCAAATATATACTAATTTCCCCTTATCATTAAACATAACCATACCTTCCCTCGTTGATTCTATGAAATTTTAATTCTAGGGGAAATATTACTGCATATAAGATAAAATAAGAATGTTATAAGTGTCATAAATTTTTATGACACTTATAACATTCTCGGCGTACCACACCGAACATATAATTGGATTGACAAAGAGAAGGGGTCATAAATCACATTAATAATAGGAAGGGAGTGATTGAAATGCGAACGAACATTCTCGCAAAAACACTATGCCTGCTTCTGGTTTGTTGGCAGTTACTTGTAGGAGGCTCGCTAGTCCAAACCTATGAAGCCGAGTCCGGGGATTATGCTATGGTAGCGCCTATGAAAATATGCCCACCTGTGACTGACTAATCAAACATAATCCCAAGGTGTTCCTTTACATGATTTACAATGATAAGTCGACTATTACTATGACCAAGTATAATCATGCCATAGTAAGCCATAGCAAAATAAGGAACACTTTTTTCTTTTTGCCCAAGGTCAAGTAAACAACACGCACGATTAACCGCAAAACTAGGCAGCAATACAAATTGCTTATGCTTAATAGCCAAAGCCTCACCTTCATCAACGATTTCTAGCGCATCCTCATGTCGTTCTGCAAGAGCTAAATATTTCGAATAGTTATATAGAAGACTCGGATATGAGTTCACCTTCTCATGCTCGTCAACATAATATCGGTTTATGCTATCCTTTAACCGCTCAAACAGTCTAAGCCCCTGTTTCATGTTCCCTGCCTCGCAGTAGTGTACTGCTATCTGCTTGATAATGGAAATCTCCGCGATAGTAAGCCTATACCCTTCCACTTCTCTTTCATCAAAATCCGGTCTAGTCATACCTATGGCTTCTTTAAGCATTTCAAGATATCTAGGGTTGCCATGCCCTTCATTGTTGGAAAATAAAGCCGCCTCTGTTTTAAGTAGGTATTGTCGCCCTAAAGCCCTTTTAGAATAGGCCTTGCTTGATTTCAAAGACTCTAGCAAGTCTGCGGCTTCCTTGTAATTAAGATTTAATAAACAAGAATCAATCTCATCCCTCACCTGTTTATCAGCAAAATCCTCTACAGACGGAAACGTACAGAAATATTTATTTGGGTCGCGGCCTAACCGCTGCACAATAGCCTCTAAGACATACACATTACCCTGCCTTGTTCCTTTTTCTATTTTCGCCAGAGTAGTTTGGTCACATATGCCTTGGCACAGCTCGCTTTGATTCAGTCCGGCTTGTTCGCGGAATTTAGCGATAAGCGTTCCAATGTCAGAACAAGCCATTAACTCTCCATGCGCCACCTTCGTATCAACTGCACCGAAAACTAACCCATCGGCTCCGTAGGTTTTGATATGTACATCCAATTCATTTTTGGCGAAGGTTCGGACTTGTTCGGCTAGTTCTGTTTTGTGCAGTAAGCAGTAGCCAAAATATGCTAAAGTAAGCTGCTCTATGCTCCGGTTGCATTTTGCCATATTGAACAGAAAATCAGGAGCGTACGCTCCCTTATTGCGCTTGATTGACGCACCATTACCCGACAAACACACAGCCAAGGCCTCGTTATATTCGCCCTCTTGAATCAAAATATCCGCAAGCGTAAGCATAACGGGAGCCAATTTTTTCTCCTTTTCCCGGCTGTCCTCCGGCAAATGGGAAATTCCTTCTTCTATGCGCCGTAACAGCGAAATAGCTTTTGCCTTTTCTCCGGCTCGGTTGTAAGCTAGTGCCATAGTATGAAGCAAGGACGGTTCTTCAAAAATTAAAACATTTCCTTCGAAGCTAGATTCGTCAAACCCCTTGTAAGTAAGAGCCATACCCTCTTTGGCAAGTGTCAGCGTGTCAGCAGCATCCAGTAATCTAAGCTCATTTACATGCGCCTTGCACCAAAGAATGAACTGGCGGTTGATAGGCGAGTCGAAGCCGTCTTTTCGTTCCAATCCGTATATCAAGCTTTCTGCCTCATCAAAATACAACGGCGACGCATCATCAAGCAGATATAAAATCCGGTCACGCACAGCAAAAACTTCTTCCGTCTGGTCGGTTAAATAAGGACAAAAAAATGTCGGTACAGATAGGTCTAATACACTCAGGAATTTAGAAACTGTCTTATCCCTCGGAGCGTGACGCTTATTTTCTATCTTGGACAACTGTGTCAGCTCATAAGCAAAACTAGCTCCAAGTGCGCTTACAGAAAGGAGCATCATTTGAGACAACCGCTTCCGCTCGCGCGCGGACTTTATCAATGAACCCGACGAATAGCTCGGCATGTTTGACACCTTCTTTGTATGACGAATAAGCTTTTATAAGAATATAGCATTTATCCGACATATTTGTCAAAAACGGTGTCTGGTTTCGGTGTCAGTTGGTTAGCCACCCTAACCAACTGGGCTTATGGCAATTATTTTGCTTGTGCTTCAAATTCGGCTAGTTTTTTGCGGAGATTTTCATTTTCGGTGGCAAGTCGTTTTTTTTCTAGCTTTTCTTGCTCTAATTCATGCCTCGTTTGTTCTAGCTCCGCACGTTCCATATTGTAAAAATAAATCTCGTCTTTTCTGCGTTGGTAGGCTTGCCGCATGGTTTTATCCTCACTCTGTCTTGCTATCGCTGATACCGCCATTTGGATTACCTCCTTCTCCCTACGAGCGTTTTCTATAATATCCTTATTGTTGATTTCCTTTTCGGTGATTACAGAAAGCCAATATGCAAACATATCCTCTTTGACTTCGTTTATGTTTATGCTATCAGCTTCGTTTATAGCTTTAGCAAAGGCTTTCATATCTATAAAATGAAGCTCCATTGCTTCTGTCAAAGCTGTGCTGTCCTCTTTATTCATTATCATGTATACATTTCCATCTACAAATGCAATTGCGATTGAATCTCACCCTAACCCCCCATCCGCTTCCCATACTCATCAAAAAAATAATTCCCAAGCACCTCACACACCCGGTTCCCATACATATCGTAAACATTCCTGCCCCTAAACTCCATTACCTTAGCCCCATGCATATCATATATATCACTGTCTATGATTTCGAAAATCTTGCTGTTTTGAGCGCTCCATATGTAATTTCCTCTGCGTTCATACATCTGTTTTCCATAATCATTCTTAAACATGAGACTCCGGAACCTCCTCACCCATAAGCAACATCCACAGGGAAAGATAGCGTATACCTTGCCCCATGAATGTGCTAACAACCAGAAAAGCGTGCAAGAACGGCAAAAATATGCCATCACCTACACACTTCGAACTTCAATACAACACCACGCTAAAAGATAACATCCCCCGCCGTAAAACTGCAAGATTGAATAAATGGCGAAAAAATGCTACACTAAAGACGCGTAGTGGCAGGCAACAAGCCTGTGTGTGATAGGTGATGCCGTTAAATCCCTACACTCGCCGCGAGGTGTTTGGCGACACCGCACGGTCACTACGATTTTTTATATCAAAAGTATTTTATCATACTTTGTCTAATTAGTGCAAATTTCTTTTTTTTATGTAACTGATTTGCCTACCCAAAGTCGTTTTCGGTAATAGACCCAACTCCCAAAACTCGTCGCACCCCATCCAATCGGAATCGACCAAGCAAGCGCCTCCGGGCCCATTCCGGCAAAATGCACAAGCGCGTAAGCCGCGGCAGTGCGTATGCTGAGGCTAACCACAGGAAACACCATAGCAATCACCGCGTCCCCCGCCCCTCGGAAAAACCCGTTAAATCCAAACAAAAACGCAAACAAAAAGTAAAACGCCACCAAAACGCGCAGATAATTCTGCCCGACATACAGCATCTCCGCGACATTCGCATCGTTTTGGTCAACAAAAAGCGTAATAGTCCAAGACCCAACGAAAAACAGCACAACAGAAATAATAACCGCCATCCCCACCATGTAAAGCATGGCAGTGCGAAGCCCCTGCCGCGCGCGTTCTTCCATCCCCGCACCCATATTCTGCGCCACAAAGGTAGCAAGCGCTAAGCTAAGCGTGCTTACAGGCAAAATCGCCATCTGGTCTATGCGGCTTGCCGCGGTAATCCCCGCAACGGCCGCCGTGCCGAAGGCATTAATCAGCCTCGTAATAGTAAGCGCGGCAAGCGAAACAAACGATAGCTGCAAAGCCGCCGGAGTCCCGTATTTCAGAATCAAGCCGAACAAACTCTTGTCAAACACATAACGGCTGACGGTCAAAAGCGGAACATTCCGCCGGGTATAAACGTAACACATAATAGCCGCAGCAGCTTGCGAAATAACCGTCCCCGCCGAAACCGCAGCAATCCCCCAGCCAAATCCGATAACGAAAACAATATTCAAAACCGCATTAAGCACAGTCGAAAAAATCAACACATAAAGCGGGCTGCGCGAGTTCCCGACCGCCCGCAAATACGCCGTATACATATTGAAGAAAACAGGAAACACAAGCCCAAGCATCTGAATCCGCATATAAACCTGCGCGTCCCGCATGATGTCATAAGGCGTGTTAAGCGCACGAAGCAGCGCAGGCGTAAAAACAAATCCAAGCACCGAAATGATAACAGAAAACACCGCAAGAAACACAATGCTAGTAGAAACGGCAAGCTCCAAGCGGTCATTCTGCTTCCCGCCGAAGAACTGCGAAATAATAACCGAAGCCCCCGTGGTAAGCCCAATCAGCACAGCAATAAGAAACTGAAAGGCCGTCATGGAAATGCCGACAGCAGCAAGCGCCCCGCCGCTGAGAAACTGCCCAACGACAATAGCATCCACAATGCCGTACATTTGCTGAAACAAGCTGCCGATAAGCATAGGCACAGCAAACCGCACAAGCTGCTTCGAAATATTGCCCTTAGTAAAATCCTCCATCAGCTGCCGCCATTGCTACTGTCAAAATATTCGGGATAAACCGCCGAAGCAATCTCACGCAGCGCACGCACAATGTTATGGCTAGGACGGCTCGCCGCATCCGAATCTATCTGAAAAACAGCACCTTCCCGCACAGCCGTGATAACATCCCATCCCGGGCGCCCCATTATCTCGCCCACAGGGTCGTCCAAAAAATCCACCGTGGTCAAAATAACATCGGGATTCAGCGCGACCAAAACCTCGTCAGTAACAGGAATCCAGCCGCTTTCCCCCGCGAAGATATTCACAGCACCCACAAGCTCAATCATCTCGTGGATAAACGTCCCGCTCCCAAGGCTCCACATAAACGGCGCCGCATCGACCTCAAAATACACCGACCGCCTTTGCGTAATGCCCGCGCCAATCCCGCGAATCCGCTCAATCTCCCCGTCCATTTCCGCAATGATAGCATCGCTGTCCGCGCCAAGCACTTCCGCAATAAAACGGATATCGTCCCGAACCGCGGCAATGCTGACACTGGTCGGAAGCAGCACCACACGAATGCCCGCATCGGTAAGCACGCTAAACGGGTCGCCCATGTCTATAGAAAAAACAACATCGGGCTGCTTGCTGATGATGAACTCCAAATCAAGCGCCATCATATCAAGCACAGCAACCCCATCGGGAATCCCCGGCACGTTCCCGGAAAACTCGTCCGCGGCAACAATATCCCCGCCAAACCCAAGCGCCGCAATAATCTCCGTACTCGCAGGCCCAATCGAAACAATACTAAACTCGTCCCGCGTTTCAGCAACAGCCCCGCAAGCCGCCGCCATTACCAAAACACAAAGTAAAACAAAAATTTTCCTCATAAATGTCTCCTACATCTCTATTCCAACCCGCGCCATAACGCCTTGGCTGTAATAATGCTTGACCTCGCCCATGTCAGTAACAAGGTCAGCCCGCTCAACAAGCCGCTCGTGCGCGCGCCGCCCGGTAAGCACAAGCTCGGTCTGCGGCGGTCTGGCATCCATCAGCGCAAGCACATCATCGGCGGAAAGCAGGCCAAGATACTGCGCAACGCAAATCTCGTCCAGAATCACAATGTCATACTTCCCGCTAAGCATCTCGCGCTTGGCAGTCTCAAGCCCCTCTTTCGCAAGCGCAATATCCTGCTCGCTTGCCCCGTCTTTCCCTATCAGAATCCCCTCGCCAAGGGCAGCATAAGTAACCTCCGGAAAGCGCTCAGCCAGAGTACGGTTCTCGCTATACTCCCCGCTTTTCATAAACTGCGCGAAGTAGATTTTCTTCCCGGCGCCCGCCGCGCGCACGCACAAACCGAGGGCGGCAGTGGTCTTGCCCTTGCCGTCCCCGGTGTAGATTTGGGTATATGCAAAATCCAATGGATGCCTCCTAAGCTAATCCAAGCTTGTTTAGTGTTTCGCTGACATCATTTTCGCGAAGATTCATTTTTTCCGCGATTTGCTGGATGGTTAAGCCCAGTTCGGTGAAGTAGAGTTCTATTTTGCCCTCGGCTCTGCCTCTGGCCTCACCCCTGGCCTCGCCTCTAGCCTCGCCCCTGGCCTCCCCCCTAGCCTCGCCTTCTTCCATGATTGCCTGATGCTCAACCTCTTGGCTATATTCCCAACCTAGCATCCGCGCCACCTCCTGAAAATTCTTCTCTAAAAATTCAACTAATACGCCCTCTTTGATGCATTGCTCAATCGCAAGATGTATTGCCTTGTCTCTGGGCAGCCCATCGGTTCGGTGGTAATTCTCGATTAATGAAATCAGATAGGCGTAGCCATTCAAAGACGGGCTTCTTTCCAAAGCCGAACTGCCGCTGTTATACCGGATATCAACTACCTTAACCGTAAGCTCTATCGAAAAATCACCGGGCGTAACCGCAAAAGCATCCGACAGCCTCAGCACATCACTTTTCAGCTTTTCGCGCCCGTTGTAAAGCACGTAGAATTTCGGCGTAGGTATTATCAGCTGCTGCCCTTTGTAAATCTCCTTGGTATCAATAAACCACGAGTACAGTGTATTTGTGGTATAAGGCAGAAACCTGAGAGGGACATTAGGGTTAATGGTGCTTTGATGTTCGCTGAACACAAGCAGCTCATTTTCCACAGCGATAGCAGAGTCATTGTAACGCAGAGCCAGGGAATCTTCAAGGTTACAGACCCTAACCCTGGAACCGTACGGGTATGCGGTTTCTTCAAGAGCATTGCACAGCTCAATCGCGCGGCGTTCTTCACGGAACAGGCTTCTGAAAAGAGTGTCCTTATAGGTTGCCTTGCTGTTTTGGTTCATTGGCACATCCCCTTTGGCAGATTATACTGCTTGCGGGGGATAACTGCAAGTTCATCAACCCATAAGCCAATACCTCGACGGCTTCTTGAACCCATTCTTGATTTATGCCGTATTGTTCAGAAAAATTATATGTTATCTGCCGAAGTCTTATCTGATGGTTCGATGGCGCAAGGGAGAGCAAATCCGACACCTCTCTTGCCGCACCGATTTCAATTATAATCTTTAATGTGTTACACAGTCTACTGTTACATGCAAATATATCCGCGACCAAAGCTATCAACATGCGCTTATCGTGATAAAGCGGCGCCCCTCGCTGCTGTACATGTTTCTTGAACAGCTCTGTTTGAGAATTATCAACCTTATTATTTTGCAACATGCCGCGCAATTTTGCAAAATGATTGTTAACAAGCGTGAGCCTTTTATGCAAGTCATTTATGTAACGGTAATCCGGAGATTGATGATACAGCTTGCCAAGCAAATCCTTTGTGGGTCTGATAAAGTCTGTCTCAAGCCTATTGATTATCCCGTCGAAGAATCGTGCGTAGGACTCTTTCGCTTCGTGTGAACTGCCTGCGATTTTTTCCTCAGTCCAAATACCATCGCCGTAGGTGCTTGGCTCGATTTCTGCAAGCAGTTCTTCCAGTGCTTGAATTAGTGAATTATGTTGCAAGTCGTACGTCACGCAAGACATCCTTTCAATCGACCGATGTTTGAATCAATGAACCGTCGGCGCTGTCAAAAATGAAGGCTTCTTATTTCCAAAAACATATGTTGCATATCGCTTTAATAACGGTTATAATAACGCTGACCGATGGCGATTAGCTGAGACACGTTGCATTGCTCTGTCGGAGAGTAACCGTGGAGGTTCCGTGGAGGTTTGCGATAACCCTTTCCCGACTAGGATTAAATCCGAATCGTAAAAATCGCATTTTATTAATAAGCCACTAGTACGCCCCGTTGCTTAGTTGCGGGGCGTACTTTACTTACAGGGGAAGTTATGCAGTCTGATTTATTGATAACCGCTGCCACGGAGTATTCTAAGTTGTTAGGAAAAATATATCGGTATATATTGGAAAACGGTACAGTCATTAAAGTGCAGTTTACGCCCGGCTACTTTCACCATCTTTTAGGATTGCAAAAGTTATCAGATATCCCCCTTGTAACAAAAAGCCCGCGAAACAAACCAACCTACATATACAGGGGTATTTTGAGTGGAGTGATTAACCTGGAGGATATTCAAAAAAGCAACTATTTCCACGAAATCGAGTCTCGCTTGAAACACTTTCCTCAAATAAATCGATTGATTGAATTTGAGAAAATCATAGTAGATTTTGACCCCAATCTTATCAATTCCAAGCTCACTAAGGCTAATTATGTATTATTCAAGCGGAGCAACGACAATATGTACTTGAACCTTTTTTTGATGACCGATAACGTAAGCCCGGACATGCAAATTCCTCTGACCTTTTTACCTGATATGACAGACTACTACACCTATGGACAGCGGGTTATGAGAATCATGTCTATGACTGAAATAGTGAGAAATATGAAGTGGAATCGGTGAAGTATGTCCTGTAGGTGGTTTGGTATGCAAAAATTCTCAGTTGGTTAGTGTGACTAACCAACTGGACGTCATACGTTAACGTTCTATTTTATAATCGCCGCGTTGAAACGCTTCGTAATTGCCGCAGGATTGGCAGTTAGTGCTGCTCAGACAGTAATGTTCTTTGTAGCTACCATCTTGATATGCGCTTGAGTGGGAGGGTGTTACTTTGCACCTTGAAGTTGTGTGGTCGAAATATGGACACATTTGTTAGTTCCTCCTTTTATGTTTTATTTGGGTTTTTCTTGTAATCTAAACGATTAGGATTCCATTCAAAGTGTATACATGACATGTATTTTTACTTTGCAGTTTGACCTAATTCACACTCTTTTTCATAATTTTTGTTAAGATATTTTTTCATAATGTCAGCTTCTCCTGTTACGTCAGCCTTAAATAATATTATTTCCATGAAATCATCTTAGAAACTTCCTTTCTAACCAACAAAGTGGATTGCCGTAACTTCTGATACCAATACTAACAAGCTACTTTCTGCCTGAAACAGACTTTCCAACATCATTCCATGCCTTTTTCAAATCCGGATTATTCTCAAGCATACGGTTCATGCGAGCAGTATTAGCTTTGTATGACGGGTCATTGTTGTAGTTGTAACTTGAGCTGAAGTTATTGGGGTTAGCGCTATTTTTCTCTACAGCACAGAAAACATGAGTAAAAAAGCTAATATAGCACCCATCTTCACCCTACCTTTCTTCACCGCAATACGCACAGTACTGTTTAGCCGGGTCATTGAATTTAGTACAGTATTTGCATAGCCAGTCGTTTCCGAAAACTGATTTCCCAACGTTACCCCATGCGCCTTTAAGACCTGGGTTGCTGTCAAGTAGCCGTCTCATTCGTTCTTCGTTGTTTTTGTAGTCCATGGTGTTCCTCCTCATGAAAAATCATTTAATAAACTACACAACATTATGACGGTTCATAATCATCATAATGTTGTGTCAAATAAGCTCTTGCAAACCCTTCATCACTATTTGGATATTGGCTAAATAGTCTAGCGGCCTTTTTATGGTTTTCTTCGAATTGCATCTTAAAATTAATTACAAGAAAATTGTAGGTACTGTGCAACCCTCGGAGCATGTCTACAGCATTATTAAATTTTCTTAATTTTTTCACTAATGCTACTACACGTTCATCATTTGGGTGATACTGATTTATTAACAGCAAGTCATTCTCTGATTTAATTGAATCGAGTATTGCGCCGCCCCTCATTGTATTACCCAACTGGTATTCGTCGGACTCATATGCTACATTGTTATAAATGCGCCAAAACGCCTTTAACATGGGATAAAAAGTATTGATTCGTGTATCGATTTCCTCGTTTGCTTTTTTCAAGATATCTTCGTAGTTACCGGATTGAATATCTTGTTTCTTCTTTCTTTTCCGTTTGACTACGGCAAAGATAATAAAACCTATGACTGCAAGAAGTAATAACTCAACTATGGCGAAGCCCATAAAACCAACTCCATTCTTAATGAATAATTTTATAACGACTGTAACTGTTCCTCTACCTGTCTTTTATCTTGCATAAGCCTCTCCTTCCTCTCTACGATAGGTTTAAGCTCGTCGCTTTTCTGAGCTAACATATCTTTAATTTTGTTAATCATTTCGTCGGAGGCTAAAATCTCACTTCTAATCGCAGACAATTCGTTACGAATACCTTCACTTTTGGTACGTTTGAAGAAGCCGGAAACTTCACGTAATTGTTCTTGTAAAACTGACTTTTTTGTGTTCAAGGTATAACTTGCACGTTCCCTGAATTTTAAGGAGTCTTCATATCCTTTAATTTCTTGAGAAAGCGGTATTTCTTTATTTTCCAATAAATCAATTTCAGCTTTGATTTCTGCAATGCGTTCAACTTTCGACCTTCGTTGGTGCTTTTCTTCATCTTCAATACGTTTCTTCTCGTCCGCAATACGTTTCTTCTCATCCTCTATACGCTTACGTTCCATTGCTTCTGATTCGCGTCTCCTAATTTCCCTCTCGTACCCTTCTAATTTTGCACGATAATCAGAATCAGCATGAATCAAAGCCTGCTTGAAATCAGGCATGTCGCATACAGCAATTTCACTTGACCCTCTCGGCGGCAGCTCGATTATTCGGCTCTCATCCTTAACCTGCAAACTTGCGCATAATCTCCCAATATATGCGGCAGCATACTCCGGTTCGATTTCCAATACGATATCGAAGCACTTCTTGGACATGTCCCATGACCCATAATATAGGTAGGTATGACCATGTTTCTCAAAGTAATCCATATGCAATTGCTTATACGATTTCAGTTTGGCAGCATATCCATCATCAGCAAACCGCACGGCTTTTTCATAGTCAGCCGCCTTGTAATAATTCCCCTCATATGTAGTCAATGCTTCTTCGCTGTGCAGTTTAAGATTTGCACATAATTTCCCAATATAGGCAGTAGCGCGTCTTGGTTCTGCGTCTAGCACACTATCGAAACATGCATAGGCTTTATTCCAGTCACCATCTTCAAGGAATATACTTGCCCGGTCCATAAGCGACTCTACGCTAACGAGCGCGTTAACCGCCGGGGCGGCTCTAGCAGTCGACGCAGGAGCTTTTTCCACCGGAACATACCCAGACGGTGGCGTCTTCGCCTCTTTCCCCTCCCCGCTCAAATCAAGCCACCCTGTCCCGTCCGTCTTGACCTTATGAACAGCCCCGGGAAATTTAAGCGCAGTCAGATAATACACCCAATCCCCAATAACATTAATATGGAAGGTAAACTCATTATTCAGCCGTACCTTCTCACCGCTGCCGTCCAGACGCCTCTTATGCAGCTTCAAAATCCCATCGCTGTCCTCGGCGGAAAAATAGACCCAATCGCTCGCGATATTGTAAAACATACCGCCGCCGCCGTATAGCGGGGTTTCATTTGCACTTCCGAAGACATTTTGCCTGCCTACCCCGCTTGTGCTTACCTTCCATAGCGTATTGAACTCGCTTGAATTTCCATAGTAAACCCAATCTCCGATTGCATTCAAAGAAACCACATCATCATCACACAGCAGTTGTTTGTCACTGCCATCAGTGCGCATCTTATAAATATGCCCCCGTCCCGGATTGCTTCCCGCATCAAGGTTTATGTAGTAAATCCATTCCCCAACCACGTTTATGCAGCTGCTGCTGTCATTGTTCAGCTGCTGCAAGTTGCTGCCGTCTGTCCGCATTTTCCAGATATACGAGTCCCTGCCTTCTTGCGTGCAGTATATCCAATCATCAACCACAATAAGACTGCCGCATTTGAAATCATTCAGCTTGACAGGCGGCTCCCAACTTGTACTTCTTTCCCCCATCAAGGTGTCGTAGAGATATTCGTCGTAATCTACATCGGCGCGGATTTTATATATACAGCCATCACTAACCCCTTGGTAGTACAGTGAGCCGCCGACTACATTCATATACAGCCCTTGCGCTCCTTCATCTTCGTCGTTTAGAGCTGTAACTTCCGGGTCGTCGAAACGGGATTTGTATATTCCCAAGTAGTATATCCAATTGTCTTGGGTTGTTACTAAGCCCCAGTTGTTTATGTTCCCGGCTGTGTTACCTTGGTTGCTAGGCACGAAGAAGTCCTCCTTGAAATGTATTTCCGTCAAAGAGTATACTTTTTGAAGCAGCCCTTTCCAAAAATCCACAAGGGCTTTTTTTGAATGTTTTTGTCTATTAGGTAAATTTTTCCTTGAAATCATCTAAAAAGTGTGTTATTTTACCTTCGGATAAGATGCCGTCAAAACCTATACCTTTCGGCGGAAACCTCACCGCCGAACCACACCAACTTCCTTCAACCGCCTATACAACGTAGTCTCCGAAAGCCCTGCCAACTCCATAAAATCCTTCGTTCTTAACTCCCCGCGTGCCCACTCCCCCGCCAACTCCATAAAATTCTCAGGCAATATCTTAGCAGGCCTTCCGAACTGCACCCCTCTGGCTTTAGCCGCTGCTATCCCCTCTTGCTGCCTTGCCTTAATATTCTCGCGCTCGCTTTGCGCGACAAAGCTAAGCAGCGCAAGCACTAAATCCGCAATAAACGTTCCGAGCAAATCCCGCCCTACGCGCGTATCAAGCAGCGGCATATCCAATACCGCAACATCTACCCCGCGTTCCTTCGTCAGCACCTGCCACTCTTTCAAGATTTCCTCATAATCCCTGCCAAGCCTATCGATGGATTTTATGTACAGCAAGTCCCCTTTTTTTAGTTTCTTCATTAAAGACTGATACGATGGTCTGTTGAAATCCTTTCCGGATATTTTATCTATATAAATATGACGGTTTGGTATTTGCAAACCCTTCAAGGCGGCGAGCTGCCTGTCTTCACACTGGTCTGCTGCCGAAACCCTTACATACGCGTATTCGGAAATGATAATTACCTCCCTTAACTATAACCCCAATAAAAAAACTGCCTCGCTTTTATCTCGCAAGGCAGCCTCCCCATCACGCAAGCCGCGTTTCCAAATAATCCTTATCCGGCAAGCTCGGAAACGGTGCGGTCGGCAGCGTCTGGTACCAGTACGCAACCGACGACAAATCATCTTGCAGCGGCAGATACCGTCCGTCTTCGCGCCAACCTAGCGCTTGTATGTTCACACGCAAATCCTGCTCGAAGCGAATGGGGTCTACAATGTGCCAACGGTACATTCCGAAGCGCTGCTGGCTCAGGTACAGTCCGTCCGGTCTGATAACCTGATGCAGGCCTGCGTAGGCTGTGGAAAATTCCTCGTATTGCTTGGTCGTCTTGTTCTCGAAGTTGTACGAGCCGCAAAAGTAATCTTCTGTCCCTGTTCCGCAAATCGTCGGGAACTCGCCGTCTCCGTCCATGAAGAATTTGATTTCACCCTCGCCCCACCAACCGGGGCTGTTGGTCTGCCATGCCATGTATGTTCCTACGTACTGACCTTGGCCTTTTACGCCGTCCAGAATTGGGTAGACTTCGCCGTAAGGCAGCGGGTTTAGGCGTCGGAACTGCGCGTGGAAATACGCGGCGTCGTCAGGTACGTCTGTCAGGACGTAGTCGATTTGATAGTACATGGTTGCCGGGTTTATATCGCGGTTTTCCAGTGTCATGCGGCATTTTTTCTTGAAAGGCATCTGCCAGTAGCAGTTGAAGGCGCTGCCTGGGTTTACGCAGATGGCAAGCGAGTTAAGCGGCGCGTAGGAGTTCCAACCGCTGCCGAAGAAGTCGCCTATTGGACATTCTACCGAAGGATTTTCCTGCCCGTCCCAGTAGACGCGCAGAATCGTATTCCGCCACTTGCCTGTCGGCGTCAGCCAAATATGCTGGATGCAGCCCGGGCCGTCAATTTCCGCGATGGTAAAAACCTCGCCCGGCTGCATTACGACGTACGGGTTCACCTTCCAACCAAGCCCAAGGGTCTGCGCGGCGTGCTTTGCCGAGCCTTTTTCCACGGGGCACATCCCGCCCTTCCCCTTTTCGCCTGTGAAGTTCTCGGGCGAAATCGAGCGCGTTTTTGCCTTGGAGGTTAGGAATAGGTTTCCCATGTTTGTGTTTAGTCCGTTAAAGCTCATTTTTTATACACTCCCATCTATAAGTTGTTGAAGGGCGGCGGCCTTGCGGCGGTTTTCCATCCCGTCAATGATTTTCTGTATTTTCAGGTGATATTTTTCTGCTATGTTCTGCGCGTCCTTCACTGCGCCCAAGCTTCTTACCTTATCGAAAATGCCTGCGTTCTTCGCGAAATCCCGCAGGGCCGGCTCCTTTATGAACGCGAGCAGGAGCGGCAGATTGACCACCCCGGTCGCGATGTCCTTTTGTGTGGGCTTCAGCGCTTCGCTTTCGTTCAGTGTGTAGTCCTTGCAGTCGTCCAGGATTTGGAACGCCATCCCAAGGTGGCTGCCGAGTCTTGCGAGCTTTTGCAGCTCCGCGTCGTCCTCGCCCGCAAGTACCCCGCCGGCGTACGCCGAGATGTAGAACAGTGCGGCGGTCTTCCCGCGGATGATTTTCATGTATTCAAAGAAGGTGATGTCCATGTTAAAGTTATTGCCGAGCTGACGCAGCTCGCCCAAGCAAATCCGCTCCATTACCACGGCGAATTTTTCTACCATACTAATGTGCGGGGCGCCGATTGACGAAATAATGCGCACCGCCACGCAAAGCAGGTAGTCTCCGCAAATGACGGCTTCCTTCTTCCCAAAACGCGCCTGCACGCTAGCAATCCCGCGGCGGATTTCCGCCTCGTCGATGATGTCGTCATGGACGAGGGTTGCCATGTGGAAAAGCTCGATTGCGGCGGCGGCTTGTACAGCCTCGTGCGGGACAAGCCCGTCTTCACCCGTGGCGGCGGCAAGCAGCAGCTTTGTGCGGACGCCCTTGCCAAACGAACGCGCAAGATGTTCGGTAATGGGGCGGATTGTCTTCGCGGCGCGCATCAGCTTGGCTGAGACGTATTCCCGCGATTGCGCCTCGGCGGCAGCTGGGTCAGTTCGCATTGGGGTGATTTGGTTCGGTTTCATCTTCCGGCGTTTCTGGCGGGTCATGCATTACGAACATGGCGATGATATACGCCAGAATCCCGGAACCGCCCATGAGTGTGAAGACCACCCAAACGAGCCGGACGATGGTGGAGTCTATGCCGAAGTATTCGGCGATACCGCCGCACACGCCGTCTATTTTTTCGTCGGTGGCGGATTTGTAGAGTTTTTTTGTCATGGTTGTTTATCCTCTCATTATGGTATTTACAGACTAACTAAATCTCAGCTTCCTCAACCCTAAGCAAAATCTTATTACACAAAGCTTTCCCAATATGCCTATCATTTTCAAGTAGCCTCCGGAACAAAGACCTAAGTTCGGGTACATACCCCTTCTGCTTTGCAATTAATAAAATACCAAGAGTACCTATGACCTCTAATCCAAGAAGCTTTGCGTATCGACGCCCCGCAAACTCGTCAATGCAAACCGTTTTAATGCCTTTTTCCTTGGCTATGGTTATTACTTCCGATTCCCCTTCGTCTAGTTCAATCATGATACTTTGTTTTTGGCCGGTGTTTTTGACTTCGGCGACATCAAACCAGTTTGTTTCGGATAGCTTATCATACCCGTTTTTGCCCTTCCCGTTAATAACAACTTCATTATAGACGGATAAAGGTACAATCACATTACCGAATATCTCCGTAAGCAAACCTAACTGATTAAGAACCGCCAGACTAATCAAGGGCGTGGAGTTTACAACAATGCTCAACTTAACCCCTCCGCGACTCTGTCAGCCAGTTCGAATTCTTCTTGCAACTCCTCGTCTGTGTATTGGTATATGTCAATGCTGTTTCTACCCAAAAGTTCAACGAAGTCATTTTTAGTCATGCCTGCCATTTTTGCAGATAAGCCCAGGCTCAATTTTCTTTCCTTGAAATATTGCATTGCGAGAGACTTCATCATATCTGCCCGGATATTTGCAACGTCCTTTTTTAGTACATAGAAGATTTCATCAGCTATCGGCATTTCTATTGTCTTCATGGCTATTTACCTGCCTCCTCCCAAATTCACCCGCAAGGACACCCCCGCATAGTATAACACATGTTCTTCATTCAGGGGTGAACTATTATGGGCGAATATCACATCATCGGCGGAAAGCGCCTGATGGGAGAAGTCCGCGCCGGCGGCAGCAAGAACGCTGTGCTGCCGATGTTCGCGGCAACGGTGTTAAACGGCGGTAAGAGTGTACTGCACAACTGTCCTATTATACAAGATACCCTCACTTCTATCGAGATACTGAAACACATCGGCTGCACTGCCGAGGTACACGGGAATACGGTTACGATTGACTCCGCACCCGCTAACAGCTGGCATGTTCCGGAAGAATATACGCAAATGATGCGCTCGTCGATTCTTTTTATGGGTGGGCTGCTTGGGCGGTTCCGCAGGGCGGAAATCAGTTTTCCCGGCGGGTGCAACTTGGGCAGCCGGCCGATTGATTTGCACACCAAGGCCATGGGCGCTATGCAGTGTTCGATTCAGACCAGCGAGACGCTGCGTTGCAGTGCGGATAGTCTGACGGGCTTTACGCATCACTTGGACTTTCCCAGTGTGGGCGCTACCGAGAATATCATGCTTGCCGCTGTGCTTGCCGAGGGCGAGACGGTGATTGGGAATGCGGCGCGTGAGCCGGAGATTGTTGACCTTGCGCGGTTCCTTAACGGGATGGGCGCGGATGTGCGCGGCGCGGGCAGCGGCACGATAGTTATTCAAGGCGTGGAAAAACTGCATGATGTCGAACACCGCGTCATGCCCGACAGAATCGTGGGCGGAACGTATCTGCTTGCGGCGGCGATTACGGGCGGCGAGATATTGCTGACGGAGACGAATCCGCTTGATTTGATTCCGGCTACGGCGAAACTGGCTGAGATGGGCTGCCGTGTGATTGAGTCGGAGGACACCATTGCCTTGAAGGCTCCGCAGCGGCTAAAGTATCTGACGAAGCTTGAGACTTGCCCGCATCCTGGCTTTCCGACGGACTTGCAGGCGCCGTTTGTTGCTGCGTTGTGTGTGGCGGATGGTACCTCTGTGGTGGAGGAGACGGTCTTCAACTCGCGGAGCGGGCATATACCAGAGCTGTCGCGTATGGGCGCGGATGTGATGGTTATGCAGGACGGCAGGAATTTTGTCATCCGCGGGGTGAAGACGCTGCACGGGGCTAATGTGCAGGCAACGGACTTACGCTGCGGGGCGGCGCTAATCCTTGCGGGGCTGGCTGCGGTGGGCGAGACTGTTGTGACTGACGGCTACCATGTGGAGAGGGGCTACCAGGACATTGTGTCGGACTTGCGCGGGATTGGTGCTGAGATTCGGCATGTTAGTTTATAAGTAAGATTGCGCCGGTTTATGTTAAAGAAACCGGCGGGTACATACAGCACGCTTAGGATAATGAAGGGTGCTTTTTTATTGGGAATTTATGTGTTATACTTATTTTCGAAACAGTAGCCTCGCTAACCGGGGGCGTGAGTATTTATATTTAGACAGGAGAAGAAGATTCATGTCAACTAACAAAGTGTTAACAAAAACGACTGAGTTATATAGTTTAAGTAGGGATGACCTACATACCCGCTTACAGACCGTGGCTTTGAATTTAGGAAATCTCGAATATCAGATAAGGCAAATTGCCGAGCAGAAAGGTGCGGTTGAAAGTAATTTTGATGGTAAAAGAATGGGTCAAGGTTTTGCTATTTTGGCTAGGATGCTAATTCCAATGGCTGTAATATGGGGTGGAATGTTTTTGGCAGCAATGATGTTGGGACCAATTATAGTTCCGAGAATGGAAGCGGGAGAAATTGATGAGAACATTGTTTTGGCTATTTTTATAGGAGTTTTTATGTCAGGTATAATTATTCCGATTATCATAGCAAAAGCAAGGCAAAAAAAAGCCTTTGATATAATAGATGATAATAGAGAATATGCGGATAATCAATTATTAATTTTAGACCAACAGCAAGTTCAAATGCTGACCGACTTTGAACTTGGGTTACATAAATCCGGTATTTCCATTAGTACAATCCCTGATGAATACCGTGCATCTTTCATCCTAAACACGTTTTGTAAATATCTCAGAGTTGAAGGAGCTGAATCTTGGCGTGACTGTATTGAGATGTATAAACGGGATGAGCAGAGAAAAGCACTAGAGGAACGCTATGCACAGATTGCCAGTGATGTACAATCAATCAAATTCAACTCCAGAGTAACAGCGCTATATTCCGGGTATATAGCGTCAAAATTATAAAATTTACAAAATAATTTAAGGGGCTAGTTTTCTCAAGCCCCTTAAATGTACTGCAACCGGGATATACTGCGGGTGCTTTTTTTATGGAAATTTTCCTTGACAAAATTACACGAAACGAGTACAATGCAATAGAAACAAATGTTCGGGACGGCATACATATTACAAGGAGGAAACAACTAATGGATGAGAGAGCAGTAAGACAAGCAGCCGAGCGGTATCCCGAGGAGATTTTACCGCCTTATGATGGCTTTATGGGTTTGGATGGGTTTGACGCCATATGCGAATTCAGCCGTACGTTTAGTGGGACAAGCGTGTATGTTCCGCGGATTCGGACTATTTTCGGCGCGTGCCTTGAAAGGGAAATCCTGTCGCAGTACAACGGGGCTAACCTGCGTGAGATGGTGCGGAAGTACGGCTACAGCGACCGTCATGTGCGGGAATTGATAAAGCGGACGCGGTGAGTTATAATTTATGCAGATGAAAGGAGGAGATTATGACACCATTTAACGAGAATCTGGGAACTGCTATGCGGCACCTGTCCGACAAAGGCGCGTTCCTGACCGTATCGGACGGCGAGCGGACGAACACCATGACCATAGCTTGGGGATATGTCGGATTTATGTGGGGAGTACCGTGTTTTATGACAATGGTGCGCCCGCAGCGGTACACGCGTGAGATTATCGACAAGGCGGATTCGTTCACGGTTAGCGTACCGTTCGGCACCTTGCTTGATGAGCTTGAAACCTGCGGGACGAAGACAGGGAAGCGGATTGACAAGAGCAAGGTTGTAAATTTCAAATCCGCGAAATCGGTTGTAAGTCCGATTGTAGCCGGGTGCGATTATCATTTGGAGTGCAAGATAATCTACCGCGATGTGCTGCACGGGGAGGGCATTCCGCCGAATTTTGCGCAGCTGTATCAGGATGATTTCCACAAATTGTATTATGGGGAGATTGTTAAAGCGTATTGAGTTGTGAAGCCCGGTCGGTTACACTAACCGACCGGGCTTGTTTTTTTGAGAACTCTATTTCTTGAATAACCTGTTCCTTTCCCACGTTCACCCTTCTCACCGCAAAACCCCACGCAAAACCGCATCCCCCTCAATGAACCCAACAGCCCTATCAAAACTCCCCGCCTCAGACAGCACACTATAAAAATCATGCTTAATCTCCGGCGCAAGCCTCAAAGCCTCAACAAACTCATTATAATCAAACGGATTCCGCCTCACACATTCCCAAAACCCGGTCTTCTCAAAAACAAAATTAATATCTTCAGTATGCACATTATCCTGCAAAAGCGCACAAAGATATGTCGCGACGCCCACCTGAATACCGTGCATTTGCGGGCTTGCCGAAATCTCATCAAGAGCGTGCGAAATCAAATGCTCGGACCCGCTGGCCGGTCTGGAAGAACCCGCTATTTCCATGGCAAGACCGCTCATTGTCAGGGATGACGAAAGGCTGCGCGTAAAACTTTCGCCGTGTATGTCAAATGTATGTTTCAGGAACATGATATCGAGCGAGTTATACGCCAAAACAGCGGACAAATCAACGTAACGCGCAAGCCCCTTGTCTCGTGCGGTTCGCCAGTCAAGAAGCGCGGTTGCTTTCGACATCATATCGCCTATCCCGGAGTATATAAAAATATCCGGGCTGTTTTTAATCAGGTCTAAATCGATTACTACCCCAAACGGGCTGCCCGCCTTGACCGATTTCCGTTTGCCTAGTACGGTCAGGGAAGACGAGGGGCTGCTGAACCCGTCATGCGAAATGGCGGTCGGTATGCTGATGAAAGGAATCTTCAAAAGGTGCGCGATGTACTTAGCATAATCCAAAGCCTTGCCGCCGCCTACACCCACAACCGCATTTACTGGAGGCAGGAAAAACGCCGAATGCGTAACCGCGTCTATGTCAACGGTGGTTGCGGTTTGCTCGTGTGCGATTTCTATGCCCCGCTTGTCCAACCCTTCCCTTAGCTGTGCGCCTACTAAATTTTCGATACCCTCGCCCCAACACAGGGCGATTTTCTTCATGCCCTTGTCCGAAAGATATTTTCCGACCTTCGACAGCTTACCGTTTCCGATTTTAAGCAGATACGGGATTTCGATTTGCTTGTTTGTTGCGTCGCTTGGCTTCATTTTTATGTCCCTTCCTCATGCTACGTCAAACTGACTATTGTACAACGCGGTATATACCCCGCCCTTCGCAAGCAGCTCCTCGTGACTCCCCTGCTCCACTATATCGCCCTTCTCCATTACAAGTATCATGTCCGCGCTGCGAATGGTCGACAGCCTGTGCGCAATAACGAAACTCGTCCGCCCAAGCATCAGATTATCCATCGCCTTCTGAATAAGCACTTCCGTCCGCGTATCAACGTTACTTGTCGCCTCGTCCAGAATCAGCACCTGCGGGTCGGCCAGTATCGTCCTTGCTATCGTTAAGAGCTGCTTCTGCCCTGCCGAAATATTATCCGCTTCCTCGTTAATCATCATCTCGTACCCTTCCGGGAACGCGCGGATGAAGTGATGCGCCTGCGCGGCTCTTGCCGCCTTGCGCACCTCATCGTCACTCGCCGCCAGATTCCCGTACCGGATATTATCCGCAATCGTCCCGTTAAATAACCATGTGTCCTGCAAAACCATACCGAACATCGAGCGCAAGTCCTCACGCGTGTACTGCCTTATGTCCGACCCGTCCACGGAGATTGCGCCTTCGTCCACATCGTAGAAACGCATGAGCAGCTTAACTATTGTGGTCTTGCCCGCACCTGTGTGGCCTACTATCGCGATTTTCTGACCCGGCTGCACGTTTGCGTTAAAGTTTCGGATTACAGGCTCCTTGGGGTTGTAACCGAATGTGATGTTATCGAAGCTTACGTGCCCCTGCGCCTTTTCCAACTTGACGGGGTTTGCCGCTTCCGCGCTTTCCTCGGGCTCGGCAAGAAAGTTGAACACCCGCTCCGCCGCGGCGGCTGTCTGCTGCATCGTCGCAGCTACCCCCGCCAACTGCCCTATCGGCCGCATAAACTGCCTGTTGTACTGGATAAACGCCTGAATCCCACCAATGGTCATTGTCCCGGCAAGCGCCATTGCGCCGCCCGCTATAACCATCGCAACATACCCAATATTACCGATAAACTGCGTAATCGGCATCATAAGCCCGGACAGGAAGTTCGCCTTCCAGTTCGAATTGTACAGCTCGTTATTAAACTCGTCGAACTTCTCGACAGAGGCTTTTTCGCCGTTAAACGCCTTCACTACCTCATGATTGCTCAACATTTCCTCTATATGCCCGTTCAGCTTACCGAGGCTCGCCTGCTGCGAAGCAAAGAACTTCTGCGACTTCTTCACAATAAACGTCATGCACCCAAAAGAAAGCGGCAGAGTCAGCATCGTAACAAGCGTCAGCACAGGGCTGATTGTCAGCATCATAATCACGATACCGACCACCGCAGTAAGAGACGTCACTATCCCTATCATGCCTTGGTTAAGCGTGTTGCTTAGCGTGTCCGTATCGTTCGCAATCCGCGAAAGCACATCACCCGGCGGGTTCTTGTCAAAATAATGGAGCGGCATACGGTGGATTTTCTCGCTAAGCTCCTTGCGCAGGCGGTACATGATGCGCATACTCACGCCCGACATGATAAACCCCTGCACATATTCAAATACAATGCTCGCCGCGAAAAGCCCAATAACAGTCAGCATGATTCCGCCGATAATCTCGAAGTCAATGCCCCCCGTACCGTCCGCCAGCGCGACCAGCCCGCGGAATATTTCGTCTGTAGCCATACCTAACTGCATCGGGATGAAAAGCCCGAGCGCCGTACCCACCATCGCCATCAGCATAACAAAAGCAATCAGCAGCTTGTACGCACCTATGTAATTTAAGAGCTTACGCATCGCGCGCCCAAAGTTCTGCGGCTTATCCGGCACACCAAAGCGCCCCGGGCCGCCTCTAAACCCGCCCATTACGCGCCCTCCTCAATAACGCCTTGCGAAGACGCGATTTCATAATACGCCGGGCAGCTTTCAAGCAGCTCACTGTGAGTACCGCGCCCCGCTATTTTCCCTTCTTCGAGAACGAGAATCTGCTCGGCGTTACGTATAGTGCCGACCCGCTGCGCGATTACGATAACCGTAGTGTCCGCGGCATGTTCCTTCAGCGCCTTCCGCAGCTGCGAATCCGTCTGAAAATCAAGCGCGGAGAAGCTGTCGTCAAACACCAGAATCTTAGGAGCAATCGCAAGCGCCCGCGCAATAGACAGCCGCTGCCGCTGCCCGCCGCTGACGTTCCCGCCCTTCTGTCCGATTTCGGACTCCAGTCCCTCTGGCTTTTCTTCTATAACAGAAGTAGCCTGCGCAACCTCGGCAACTTTTAAGAGAGCCGCATCGTCCGCATCGGGCTTCCCGTAGCGGATGTTGGACGCAATCGTCCCCGCGATAAGCTGACCCCTCTGCGGCACGTACCCTATGCCTTCGCGTAGCGTAGCCTGCGTAATTTTGCGGATATCCGCGCCGTTCACCTTGATTCTGCCGTCTGTAACATCGTAGAAGCGCATGAGAAGGTTAGCGATGGTAGACTTGCCCGCGCCTGTCGAGCCGATAATCGCGGTAGTCTCGCCCGGACTCGCCACGAAGCTGATATCCGAAAGCGCCTCAACCTCCGCGCCGGGATAGTGAAAGCTCACATTCTCAAAAACAACTACCCCTTCCTGCGAAGGGTCAGTAGCCTCGGGCCTTTCCGTATCAACGATAGCAGGCTCCGTATCAAGCACCTCCACAATACGCCCCGCGGAAACCATAGCCCGCGGCAGCATAACAAACATCATAGAAATCATCATAAACGAAAAAACAACCTGCATGGCATACTGCATATAAGCCATCATATCGCCAATCTGCAAGCCGGAAGCCGCAATATGCTGCCCGCCCACCCAGACAATAAGAATCTGCGTACCGCCCATTATAAACATCATAGCCGGCCCCATAACCACCATCACGCGGGTAAGAAACAAGCTCAAATCCGCAATCTCACGGTTACTTTTATCAAACCGCTCCCGCTCATGCTGCTGCGTCCCAAACGCGCGAATCACCATAAGCCCGTGAAGCGTCTCACGCGAAACACGGTTAAGCGTATCAAGCATCCCCTGCATAACACGAAACCGCGGCATAACAATAGGCGTGATAGTCAAAACCAACCCAAGCATAACAAGCACAGCAAGGGCAATAATCCAGCTCATAGCCACAGAATGACTAAGCGCCATAACAACCCCGCCTATGCCCATGATAGGCGCAAAGAACAACATCCGAGCGGCCATATTGGCCAAGTTCTGCACCTGCGTAACATCGTTTGTACAGCGGGTAATAAGCGAAGCAGACGAAAACGAGTCGAATTCCTTCTGCGAAAACGACTCGACCTTAATAAACACATCCCGCCTAAGCTGCATAGCGGCAGCAGCCGAAATCCGCGGCGAAAGATACCCCGCCCCAACGGCAGCCAGCCCGCTCATGAAGGTAATGCCAAGCATGACCAAACCCATGCGCAGTATGTAGTAAGTCATGGGTGTCTCATGCATCACCCCGTAGATTATTCCGTCGTTGACGATGTACGCCATGACCGCGGGAAGCAACAGCCCCATCATGGACTCCATCAGCAAAAGCACCAAAATGAGTACTATGCCTACGCGGAACGGTTTTAGGTATTTGATTAGCTTGCGTATGGTCATCTCCCCCTAGAGTTTTTTGTGTATGATACGTTTGGAAGTTAAACAGGGTGTTAACTGTTGTTAAACGGAGTGTAAACTCATAGGGAGTACCCCCTCACAAGCCAACGAAAACCCGGTCTCGGGATGCATATACGGCTCCGGCTTCGGATTATCAGGAAAATAAATGCAATCGTTAAAATTATCCTGAATCGGCATGAAATACTCGATTACATTATCGCCCAAAAGGTTCTGCTTCACATCCATGCTTTTTGGTGTAAACGCCCATACTCCCGTTAATAAGCGCTGTCCAATCACTAAGCCGGGTATTTGAAATAAGTAGCCCGTGGCAGACCCCACGTAGCCTCCCATTGATGTTGGCTTACGCGGAAGCCTATCCAAGCTGTACCATTCATAAATCTCCCTGTTAATCACCGTCAAAAACGCACCTGTATCATACATAAACGGAATTTTATCCGAATCGGTGCTACCTTCACACACGATAGGGATTTCGATGTAGATTTGCCCTTTTATGCGGTCATATCTTACCCGCGTACATTCATCACCCATCGGCGCCTTCTTCAAAAAAAGCCAACAGCCTCGGCATGTCTTCATAGTTGAAATCCCGATACGCCCTAGGCGCATATTCCGGGGCCTTAAACTTATCGTAAAACCCGTCCCGCTGCCCTTCAAACTGCGTGTCAGCTACTGCAACAGGGTACCCGCCGTCAAAAGCATGACCGGCATCGGGTGTGCAATTTGTAACAAGCACCCATTTTCCCGCGAACTCTCTTTTCATTTCCTCATAAGTCATATATACAGGATTCTCAATTAATCTACGCATTTTAACCTGCTCCCTCAGCAATCATCCCAAGCACCCTATCCCGCAACTCATCAAACGTCTTCGTATACTTTTCCACAGGCCTCGGCAAGTTCACATTCACCACCGTCTTAATCCTTCCCGGCGACGACTGCATTACCATTATCTTATCCCCAAGCATAACCGCCTCGTCCACATCATGCGTGACAAACACTACCGTCTTATCCTTCTTCCCCGAGAATAGCTGCTGCATTTTCAGGCGCATGGCTTCCTTTGTTACCGAGTCTAGCGCGCCGAATGGCTCATCCATGAAGATGATGTCCGGGTCTACCGCAAGCGCTCTCGCTATCGCTACGCGCTGCTTCATCCCGCCGGAGATTTCGAACGGGCGGTAGTTTTCAAAACCGCTTAGGCCTACCGATTCGATTTGTTCTGAGACTATTCTGTCGATTTCTTCGCGCGGGAGCTTTATCTCTCTGCCTTCGAAGCCCAGTTCGATGTTTTTGCGCACGGTGCGCCATGGCAGGAGCTTGTAGTCTTGAAAGATGGAGACGTAGTTCGGAGAGGGGCCGTCTACGCCTTTTCCGTCGATTAGTACGCGGCCCGAGCTTGGCTTGCTGAACCCTGCTAATATATCCATCAGCACTGTTTTTCCGCAGCCGCTTGGGCCTACTATACATACGAACTCGTTTTTTTCTACTGTGAAATTTACGTCTGAGAGTACAGTCAGGGGTCTTTTGTGATTATCCCAGAAGGTCTTGCTTAGTCCCGCTACTTGAATCATTATTCCGCCCCCCATTTTTTCATTACGTAGCTTTCGAAGTACATTAGAAGCCAGTCAAGGATGTAGCCTATTATGCCGATTAGGACTATGCCCGCCAGGATTAGGTCGCTGCGCAGCATTTGGCGGGCGTCTACTATTAGGAAGCCCAGTCCTGTGTATGTACCGAGAAGCTCGCCCGCTACAAGGAAAATCCATGAGGATGTGAGGGCGCTGCGAAGCCCGCGCACGAGTTTTGGGAACGAGGCGGGCATTATTATTTTGATTAGGATTTGGAAGCGGTTCAGACCGAAGTTTGTTGCTACCTTCATGTAGGATGCGCTTACGTTGCTGACAGAGTCTACGGTCGCAAGCAGCATGGGGAAAAATCCGGCTATGGCTATCGTGAAAATGGCGGGTGCGTTACCTATGCCGAACCACAGCATGATAAACGGCAGCCATGCGATAGGCGAGATGGGTTTCAGCAGCAGGACAATGGGCTCGACTAGCTTCCAGGCGAGTTCGCTCCAACCGAAAATAACCCCGAGAATCACGGCAAGAGAGCAGGCAATCGCGTAGCCGACCATGAACCGCCAGAAGCTAGTCCATACGTGGTCGAACAACAGCCCTGCCGCAAAAAGCTCGTGCAGAGCAAGCGCTACGCTCCAAGGCGAGGGCATGAGAAATTCCGAACGCCCGCCGAAAATCACAAAGAGCTGCCAAGCAATAATCAAGAGGGAGATGCTTGCTGTAAATGTCAAAATCCGTCTAAGCAAATTCATTTGCTTTCTTGTCTCCTAGTTAAGGAAGATTCGTAAACTCATCAAAGCTCGGTACGCTGTTCAAGGCTCCGAACCGCAAAATCGTTTCCGTTATTTCATCAAATTCCTCCGGGCTGAGGTGCAGGCAGCAGAAGGTGGTGTTCCGCAGGGATTCTTCGATTACGTCGTCGCTTTGGCGGGTGTGGCGGCTGAAGGCTTCTGCGGCGGCGCCTTCTTGCGAATTAGCCATTTCGGCGGCGTATTCGAAGTTCGTCATGAACCATTCTAGCAAGTCGTCGTCGAGTAGGCAAGAGCGGAATACTATTACGCAGCAGACTTTCCCCGGCATTATTTCGTTTGAGGTTTCGAATATGCGCCCTACGCCTGCGTTTTCGGCTACCGCGCCGAATGGTTCCGCTACTATGTATGCAGAAATCGCGCCGCTTGCCAGGGTGAACATCATTTCCGCGGGGCTTAGCTCGATTATTTTTACCGCGCCGGGCGGGATTCCTTCGCGTTCGAAAACCATTTGTAAGAGTGTGTATTGCGGTGAAAGCCTGTGTGGGATGGCTATTGTTTTTCCTATTAGGTCGTGGTAGGTTTCTATGCTGTGGTCTACTACTACTACGTTTCCGTCGCGGTGGGACAGGCTTAGCATTACTAGGCTGTCGTCTATTTCGCGGGCGCGCAGGGCTACTTCGAATAGGATGCTTGCGCCGTGTACGCGTCCTGTTAGTAGTGCGTCTACTACGTCCGGCCATGTGGTGAAGCGGATTAGTTCGAGTTCGTAGGGTGAGTCTTCGATTTCTAGTCCGTCCATTATCATTAGGACGGCGCTGTGGGTTATTGGCAGATAGGCGATGCGGATTACCTCGGATTCTTCTTCCGAGTTGCAGGCGGCCAGTGCTAATACGATAATAAGAAGCAGTATTTTCATTCTACATCTCCCTCTGGTGTTTATTTTGAACTATAATCGGTTTCAAGTCAAACAATTTTATGCTATACTACGTGAAAAAACGTATACCGTTTCGGAAATTACCGAACAAGCGCGAAATTGCGCTAAGGTTCTAAGCGCATTTTCGCGCTTAGATGTTAATTTCCGAAACGGTTTGAGGAGCGTCAAATTTTGCTGCAATACGTGAAAAATTTAAGGATGCCGGAGATACTTTTATTTATCGTCGCGGCTGTGGTGCCCGTCATTGTGCGGGTAGTCTCGGTTCCTATTCCGCCGGAGCTGGTTGATTACACCCGCGGGGCGCACGCTACTGATTTGTTTTCTTATCATAAGGCTTGGCTGCTTTGCTTCTGTGCGGTTTTGATTGTACTGCACGGGGTAAGCGAGCTGCTTATTAAACCGCCGGGTACGGAGAAGATGAAAGCGGTTTGCGCGGGGCTTGTGCGTGACCCTATTGTTATTCTGACCGCGGTTTACTTATTCTTTGTGATTATTTCCACGCTCTTTAGCCCCTATTTGCATACCTCGCTTTGGGGGATACATGACCGGCGCGAGGGGCTTTTTGTTCAGCTGGCTTACATGACTGTCTTCCTTGCCGCGCTTTTTTATGCTAAGGCGGGGGGCTTGCATGTTGTGCGGATTATCTTGGCAGGGCTTATGATTTCTTCTATTATAATGGGTGCCATCGGGTTCAGTCAGTTTATTAACCGTGACTTTTTCCATACGGCGCTTGCTTCTTGGCTCGTTCAGGGGCATTTTGTGCGGTACGGGCTTACGCCTGTCTTTGAAATGGCTTACGGGACTAACTTTAATCCGAATACATTCGGGAAGGTCACGGCTATGCTCTTTCCCCTGATGTTCGCGGCAGCTACGGTGTTTGAGCATAAGGTTTGGAAAGGGTTGTTTGTACTGGCGGGGCTGCTTATGTTTATCGGTGTGGTAGCGAGCAGGTCTGTGGGCGGACTGATTGGGGCTGCGGCTGCTGTTTCGGCTGTCACCATTGTTTTGATAGTGCGGCGCGGGGTGTCGCGCAGGTTTTTTATTGCGCTTGGTGCGGCGCTTGCTGTGATTGCCGCGGGCGGCGCTCTTATGTGGAATTTTGTCTACAATGATTTGATTTTCACGCTTGGGCGTGTGGCGGCTATATTTGAGCCTCCGCAGACGGATTATGCTGATTTTGACTTCGATGGGCGCTCGGTTACGCTTACCGACCGCGGGGTCAGCTACACGATTACTTTTCCCGAGACGCCGGGCGTGCCCGAGCTTGTCAGCGGCGGTGTGGTTATAGAGCCTGCTATCTTTGACATAACGCCGGAGCCGGAACCAGGCGAGGACAGGGCTACACTCTCGGTCTTCCGCTATATTTACGAGGTGCCCGGTTTCGGTGCGGTGGAAATCGTACGGCAGGCCATGGGCTATGCCTACCGCGGGTTGCTGCTTACCGTAGACGACGGTATTCTGAAAATCATCTGCTTCTTTACGTCCGATTTTGTTGACCCAAGCGTATATATTCCGTCTTGGGGCTTTCAGGGTTGGGAGACTTGGGGCTCTAACCGCGGATATATTTTTGCGCGCTCGTTTCCTCTTGTGATGCAGTCGCTTTTGATTGGGAGCGGGCCGGACACGTTCATACTGCGGTTTCCGCAGCACGATATCATAAGCAAGCTGCAATTTTTCCAAAACCCGTGGACGATGGTGGATAAGGCGCATAACCTGTATCTGCAAACGGCAATCACGACAGGCTTGGTATCGGCGATTGCGCTTATTGGTATTTTCGCCGTTTATCTGGTTAGTACGTTTTGGGCGCTTGTCCGCGGCGCGGAGGAATATTTTTGGCTGCGGCTAGCAATCCTCGGCTCGGTAAGCGCGTATTCGGTTGCGTCTCTCGCGACTGACTCGACTGTGTCATCAACACCGATGTTTTGGTTAATAATAGGAGTAGGCTTTGCCGTAAATAGAATGTTCGAGGTTTCTGACAATGTCTGATAGCAGAAAGAAAATCGCGCTGCTTGCGGCTTGCGATGTTATATTTGTGAATTTCGCGTTCGTGCTTTCGGTCGCGCTGTGGTACGGCGGGTATATTCCCGGCGTAACGCGTGAGGTGCAGGTCGTCCCTGCGAACGCTTGGCTGTGGCTGCTTTGGATGGGGATTGCGGCTTCGCTTGTTCATTTGACGGTGCTTGCTTCGTTCCGGCTGTACAGCCAGCTTTGGCGCTATGCAGGGGTGGACGAGCTGCTGAAGATTTTCGCGGCGACGGTTGTGGTTATCGCCGTGCTGATTGTGTTGGACTGGGTAGTGCTTGGGCGTGTGGCTGTTATGCCGCGCAGAGTGTTCGCGGCGGCTTGGGGGATGCTGTTTGTTTTCTGCACGCTTTCCAGGCTTGGGGAGAGAATAGGGCGGCGGCTGCTTGTCACATTCGGCTACATGCTGAGCAAAAAGAGCGGCTTGAAACGCGTAATGATAGTGGGAGCGGGCTACAACGGCTATAATCTGGTACACGGCATGATACACAGCACGCGCCGCGAGCGCATTCCAGTACTGATAGTAGACGACGACCCCACGAAAAACAACTCGCACATCATGGGCATACGCATAGTGAACGGCGTGTCGAACATCCCGTACCTTGCGGCGGCTCACCAAATAGACGAAATCACAATCGCCATGCCAAACGCGGACAATGCCGAGCTGAAACGCGTCCTTGAGTTCTGCACACAGACGGACTGCCGCCTGACTCTGCTGCCCGCAATCAGCGAAGTTTCCGGCGTAGACCCGGGCATCCGCGAGGTCAGCATAAGCGACCTGCTGTACCGCGACGAAGTGAAGCTCGACACCGAACACATCCGCGCGTACATCGAGGGCGTAACCGTTCTTGTGACGGGCGGCGGCGGCTCAATCGGCAGCGAGCTGTGCCGCCAGCTAATCCGCTACAAGCCCGCCCGCATAATAATAGTAGAAATCTACGAAAACAACGCCGCCGAACTTGTCCAAGAGCTTACGGAAAAATACGACACGCCCGTGCTGCTGCGCATAGGCTCTATCCGCGACCGAGCAAGGATGGACGAGTTGTTCGCAGAGTTTAAGCCGGACGTAGTATTCCACGCGGCTGCGCACAAGCACGTATCGATAATGGAAGACAGCCCCGCCGAAGCAATCAAAAACAACGTCTTCGGCACCCTGAACGTAATCCGCGCGGCAGTAGCACACGAGACAGGACGCTTCGTACTGATTTCCAGTGACAAGGCGGTGCGCCCCACGAACGTCTACGGGGCAAGCAAACGCGTAACAGAACTGGTAATGCAGCGCGAGGCTGCAAGAGGCAGCGGAAAGACACTGCTGTCCGCGGTACGCTTCGGAAACGTACTAGGCAGCCAAGGGAGCATCATCCCCAAGCTGAAACGGCAAATAGCACAAGGCGGCCCGGTCACTGTGTACGACAAAAACGTGGAGCGCTTCTTCATGACAATATCCGAAGCATGTCAGCTTGTGCTGCAAGCAAGCGGGCTGTCTGACGAAGGCAACAACGGGCACATTTTCATACTGGACATGGGCGAGCCTGTCAATATCGATGATATGGTAAGGAAGATGATAAGGCTGTCGGGGTACAGACCCGACGAGGATATTCAGATAGTTTATTCAAACCTGCTTCCGGGTGAGAAGATGTCCGAGGAGTTGGTGCTGCCTGAGGAGAAGGAGGCGCTTGGGCTTACTTTTCATGATAAGATATGGGTAGCCCCGCCCGGGGTTAGGAATTATGCGGATTTTGATGCGCAGTTGGATAGGTTGATGACGTTTGCGCAAGGGGAGCCGGGGCGGATTAGTGAGGCGCTTTTGGTTATGGGGTTGCATTATGAGGTTTAGTATGATGGTGCTGAACATGGCATATACACGAAATATAGAGAAGAACAGTACGGCGAATGTTGCGATTTAGTTTTTACTCATGATAAATTCATTTCTTCGCTTGCTTCTTATGAACCATAGTTTATGAGATTCGTATGAATAGCTCTTTCGTCAAAACAAAAGCCCGCTGCACAATCATCTCACCCGTAAACGCATCAACCTCCGCTATATCCCCCGCCGCATCCCTTACAAACCCAACCTTCATGAGCATCCGCTCACTAGCGATATTCCCTTCAAAGCACCCTGCCCCAATTCTCTGAAGTCCCATAACCTTAAAACAATACCGAACCCCAAGCCCAAAAGCTCGCGTACCAAACCCCATCCCCCTATAAGGCTTATATATCCAAATAGCCAAATCACAATCATCATAAGGCGGCGGCGAAAGTCTCACTACGCCAACGAAGTTCCCGCCCGCTTTGCTATAGATAGTAGCCCAAAACGGAAACCGCTCAATCTCCTGAACAGCAGCAGGGTCGAACGGCTTATAGTCTGACTTTACGTTATAGCCCTTTTGCGTATCAATATCCAACCAGCAGTTATGCCAATCTAAATCGTCGTCGTGAGTGTATTGAACTAGCGCCAGTACTTCATCTTCAATGAAAACTGCTCGTTCCATTCTCCTACTTTTCGCCATGCTTCATAACTATTTCTTTCACATAGGATACATCTTCAGCATCCATTTCAGCGATAGCTTCTGTAATTGCCGTATCGAAAGCAATGTGTCCCGCTTGCACCATAAGCAATTTTGTCAAGTTTCTTTTTTGAATTACCCGTAGTTCGTCAATGCTTGGCATATCCACAGCCCCTTTCCGATATTACTGACATCATATCACGCTACCCCTCTCCGTACAAGTCTCGTATGCCAACCGGTTGGCAGCACTAACCGGTTGAAAATAGAAACAACCCCGCCACAACCACCACATACCCCAAAACCAACCCCAATATCCCCCTATCATGTAACAAAATATCCACAGGGTCAGCAAACTCTGACCGCTCCGCCAGCAAACTATAACGCATACAAATAATCAAAACAAGCGGCGCGGTCCATATAAACAACCCACCCATATGAATCGCCCAAAGCGCATAAAACACATTAGTCAAGCTCAAACACACATACATGTTCTTATCCAGAAAGCCCGCACTATAAAACTCCAGCACCTTCCGAACCTTCCCCGCATTCTCGCCGAATTTCAAAATTTCATTCCGCCGTTTCCCAAGGCTCATAAAGAACGACATAGAAAGCACGGTCAAATACAGCCAATCAGATATATACTCCCCAATAATCAGCCCGCCGTAAAACATACGCAGCATGAACCCACTCGACAGAATCGTCACATCAAGGATGGGTACATGTTTCCATTTAAGGCTGTACCCGCAGTTAAGCGCAAAATAAGCAACAAGCAGCAGCAGCGTCCAAGGCGAGCGGAAGGCGATGAAATCAATAGCCGCCGCGCTTATACCCAAAATAGCAAGCAGCACATAAGCAGAAAACAGTGTCACCGCTCCGGATGCTATCGGACGGTTTTTTTTAATCTTATGCAGACGGTCTTGCGGCGCGTCCATCAGGTCGTTGAAGATGTAAACCGCCGAGGCAGTCAGGCTGAAAGCCAAGATACCAAGCAGCGTCATTGTGATTTCATGCGGGAAGAAGCTGCGGCTAAACACAAGCGCCAAGGCAACAAAGACGTTTTTCAGCCAATGCCTTGGCCGCATAAGTTTTATAAGAGACACGGGTTTGTCAACTCCTTCCTTTAATGATATAGTTAAATAATTCGAAATCAGTCTTGTCTATCGCGGCAAAACCATTTGAAAGCGCTCGCTCGCGCTTTCAAATGCCGCTCTGCCAAGACTGTTTCTCATTGATTTAACTATACGTGACAGGAAAGGAACAGTCAAATATGCGAATGAGAAAAAAACCGTGGGCAGCCGGCGAACTGGCCGAAAACCCGCTAATCATAAGGGAGCCGATACCCTTCAAGCTGCAAGATAATTTCAAAACCAAGCAGCCCATCCACTTAGAAATCGGCTGCGGCAAAGGCCGCTTTATAAGCCAATGCGCCGCGCGGAACCCGCAAGTAAACCACATAGCACTAGAGCGCGAACCCACCGCCCTGGCCGTAGCCGCAAGGCAAGCCCGCGCAACAGACGCGCCGATTATCTTCCTTCTGCTAGACGCGTCAGAACTATGCAGCTATTTTCTGCCGGGCGAAATCGAGCGCCTGTACCTAAACTTCAGCGACCCGTGGCCGCGCAGAAAAAAATGGGCTAAGCGCCGCCTAACCCATGCGAATTTCCTCACCCTATACGAGGCTTTGCAAATCCCCGAAATCCATTTCAAGACCGATAACAGAATCCTGTTCGAGTTCTCTATCAACCAGTTTTCCGAACGCGGCTGGGTCATGCGGAACGTCTCGCTAGACCTGCACAACAGCGGCTTCGAAGACAACATCATGACAGAATACGAAGAAAAGTTCTCACAAAGCGGCCCAATATACCGGCTCGAAGCATTTCATCACTACAATAAATGACCCATGAAAAGATTAACAAGCACAAAATAAATAAGCAGCCCGACAATATCCTTAATCGAAGTAATAATCGGCGCAGAACCCGCCGCTTGGTCAACATTAAATTTAATCAAAACAAAGGGAACAAGAAACCCAAGAAGCGAAGCAACAGTCATAGTGACAACCAGCGAAAAGCCCACGGCAAGCCCAAGCAGCGGCAGCCCCTGCCAAATAGCAGCCACAGCCCCTGTAGCCACCCCAAGCACCACCCCTATACTAAACCCGACGCCAATCTCCTTCAAAAACGGCTTCATAAACTTATCAGTCTGAATATGCCCAAGCACGACCCCGCGCGCAAAGACCGTGGAGGACTGTGTACCCACATTCCCGCTCATCCCCATGATTAGCGGGATAAATATCGCGACCATGGCAATAGATTCAAGCGTCTGCTCAAACTCGTCGATAATAACCCCGGAAAACATGCCGAACCCAAGCGTGATAATAAGAATCGGCAGCCGTACCCGCCAAATCTTCCACAAGCTCCCGTTAACCAAGACCTCGCTGCGGTCAGACTCAACATTAGCAACATCCGCAAGCCCCGCATGGTCAAGGATATCTTCCGTAGCTTCCACTTCCATGATATCCATGGCGTCGTCATACGTAACTATCCCGACGAGCCTGTCCTCTTTGTCAACAACAGGAACGGCCATCAAGTCCATGTCATGCAAAATATTCGCAACTTCCTCGCGGTCAGTGTTGGTGTATGACTTAATCACCGTAGTGGACATTATGTTCTCTATAATATCCTCAGGCTCCGCGATTAGCAAATCCTTCAAGGTCAAAACGCCTATCAGCTTCTTCGAATTATCTGTAACGTACAGGGTATAGATAGTCTCCTTCTCGCGGGCTTGCTTACGGATTTTCTGCATAGCCCCGCTCACCGTCATTTCCTTGTGCAAAGAAATGTACTCCGTAGTCATGGAGCGCCCGGCAGTCTCCGGCTCATAGCCCATCAAAATATTGGTAACGCGCCGCTCCTCCGATGAAAGCGAGTTGATTAGCTTCTTAGCAACAGTAGCAGGCAGCTCCTCCAAGAGCGCAACCCTGTCGTCCGGAGGCAGCTCGTTCATTATCTCAATAACCTTCTCGTCCGTGAATGACTTCAAAAGCTTTTGCTGCAAACCGGTATCCAAATGCTCAAAAACCTCAAGCGCATCGTCCTTCTTCAAGAGCCGGAAGACAATAACTTCCTCGTCCGGCGAAAGGTCGTGCATCACATACAAGATTTCCGTATTATCAGAAACGGCGAGCAGGGATTTAAGTTTCTCCATGTCCTTGTTTTCGATGTAGGTCAGAACCGCGTCTTTCAGAGTGTTGTCCACTGGCTTCGCCTCCTTTGGGTTAGGTGCAATTATTTTTCGGCAAGCTGCGAGCGGAGTTCAGCAAGCTGTAGCCGCAGCTGTTCAATTTCAGCATCTTTTTCTTCTATCTCACTTTCTGCCGTCTCTATCCTGTGTTCATAATCGCTTATCCGTTTATTGTAGAGCATAACATCATCCTGCCTTCTTGCATAGGCGTGCCGTATAATCATATCCTCGCTTAGCTTCACCAAATCAGAAACAGCCATCCCAATCTCCTCCTGTTCCTCACAAATATTTTTGATTATTGTCTTATCCTTGATGTCTTTTTCCGTTATAAACGCAAGCCAGTTCGCAAGCATAGTTTCTTCGGTTTCGCCCTTTCCGATGCCGCCTGCTTCGTTGATGGTTTTTACGAATGTCTCCATGTCAATGTAATGCAATTCCAAAGCGTCAGAAAAGACTGTGTTATCGTCTATGTCCTTTATCTTGCAGCATTTATGGATTTTCTGGCTTCCGTCCATAGAGCCGTTTGCGAAGGTGACGCAAATGACAGGCGGCTGAGATGAATATGCTTCATTAGGTTTCAGCCACTCGCCGTAAGCCCGCGCCCACGAACGAATTGTCTTATACTTTAGCTCGTCTGTGTTATAAAGATGCATTTCTATCAGTATGACCGAGCCATCATCCAGTTTCGCCCTTATATCCAGTATAGACAGCTTATCCTCCTCAGAGCTTTTTTCCAAATAGGGATTCACTACTGTAAGGGACTCGATTACACGCGGGATTTTCTTATTAGCGAACACCGCGTTAAGCAGAGAAATCAAAAACAGGGGAGTGCCCGTTCCGAAAATCAGCTTAAAGGCATAATCCACCCGCATATCCATCAATTTAGAAAAATCAATATCAAAAAAACCGTTCATCATCAAGCTCTTTTCCGTCTGCCCTTCGCACCCATTATACGTTTATTTAGCGCTTTCGACAACCCCAACCGTCTCGCGTACAAAATGTCTCGAATAATACACATCAAAAGGTGACTTCACATATCAGCAAAATATCTCTATACTCGCCTTGCATATCTAAACTAAAAGCATCCTAAGAAAGGATGGGGCGCCTGTGACAAAAAAACAGCTGAGGGCTATTATTGGCGAAAACATTAGGCTGGAGCGCACAGCCCGTAATATTTCTATAGAAGAACTTGCCGATATGCTTGAAATAACGCCCGGCTTTGTTGGGCTTATTGAACGCGGTTACAGGGGGACTACTCCCAACACCTTGTTCCGGCTTGCTGACGTCTTTTCCCTTAGTATCGATTCATTTTTCCGTCCTAAAGAGCCCGCGGGGCTTAGTTTCGGTGAAGGAGCCGTCTTGGGCAAGGCCGGCGCAAAACGCAAGAAAATCGAGAGTATGCTTGTTAACTTTAATGAAATGGAAATGGACTTTATCATTACCCTGCTGAAAAACCTGCGCATAATGAACCGTGCGAACGCTCTTGGCATGGACGACGACGGCGAGGTTTTTTTTGACGAGGAAGATGACGATTGACATAATTTGAAAAAAGGCATAAGATAATGCCGAGGTGAGAACATGCAGTATAATTACAACACAAGCGGCGTATGCTCAAGCCGCATAGACTTTGACATAGAAGACGGAATCATTAACGATGTGAAGTTCATAGGCGGGTGCAACGGCAGCCTTAAAGGGATTGGCCTGCTTGTGAAAGGAATGACACCGCAGGACGCAATAAAACTGCTTAGCGGCGTAAGCTGCGGGCAGCGCAGCACTTCTTGCCCCGACCAGTTGGCAAAAGCGCTTAAAAGCTACGTGTAGAATCGGAGTCGTCCTTTACCGCTTTCACCATTTCGTCAAGCAGCTCCAGAAAAGCGGGGTCGTCTTCCCGCACATCTTCTAAGACGGATAGCAGTGCCTCCGCCGCGTGGGCTTCGCGGTCGTTGTTTATACAGATATCTAAGAGCAGCATACAATCAGCAGCAAACTCGCGCACATGGCCGCCCATGATGCGCCTTTTTATTGTGATTGACTCGCGCAGTGCCGCCTCGGCTTCGTCCCATTCCTCCAACTCGCGGTGGATAACCGCCAGGTTTCTCAGGCAGTTTGAGTAGCTTAGGTTTGTCTTGCCTGCCATGTTGCCTATCAGTTCTTTTATACGGGTCAGGATTTCTTTTACCTGTACGAAATCGCCTAGTTTTGCCAGCATACTTGCGGCTTTTGTGGCTGTGTTGATGTAGGTGCTGTGCGCGTAGCCTACGCTTTCGCCTATCCATGTCATGGCAGACAGGTACAGCTCGCAGGCGGCGGCGGGCTTTCCGATTTGTTCGTAGAGCTGGGCAAGGTGGTACCCTGCTCGGTTGTGTTCGTCGCTGTCTATTATCGCGAGTGCGCGCCATGCTGCCTCGGCGAAGGAAATTGCTTCATCGTACTCGCCCAGTTTTTCGTGAACGAAGGACAGGACTTGCATACAGTTCACCAAGCCGTCGCTGTTTGCGCGGGATGTGCCGCGGCCGTATATGCCAATGGCGCTGTTGAGCGCGGGGATGGCTTCGCGGAGGCGCCTTGCGTAAACCAGCGCGTTACCCATGTTATAGAGGGAATCGGCCAGGTCTATGTGATTATATGGAAGAAACTGCTTGCGGATTGTAAGGGCTTGCATGAACAGGCGGCAGGCAGACTCGTGCTGATGGTTTGCGGAAAGGAGCGCGGCGAGGTTGCCCAAGCGCGCGGCTACGGTTAAATCCGCGCCGTTTTGTAAGAAAGTGCGGTGCAGGGATTCGGTATACAGCTCGATTGCGCGGCTTGTGCGTCCTGCCGCGGCGCACGCCATGGCTGCGTTAAAGAGGTCGTCGGCATAGGCGGGGGTGCTTATTGAGTAATGTCCTACGTGTGCGCGAAGCAGAGCTTCGCCCAGGCGGGCCGCCGCTTTGAACTCGTTCCGCTCGTAATAATTGAACAAGCGCTTGCGAAGACGGACGATTTTTTCTGACTTGGTTATTCTAGCCATTTTCTACACCTCCGTGGGGTTATAATAACACATCAGTTTGTGTTAATCTATAAGATTCTTGCGAGTTGGGGTTTGTTAGTATATAATAGGCTCCGAGGTGATTAGAATGATTTATGAGTATAGGTGCTACACAGTGTTCCCCGGAAAAATGGGCGACCTGCTGAGCAGGTTCCGCGACCACACTATGCGGCTGTTTGAGAAGCACGGCATCAAGCCTGTCGGGTTTTTTACCCCTGTGATTTCTGACAACAGCAACCAGCTTATCTGGCTTGTAGAGTTCCGCGACCTTGCGCACCGCGAGTCCGCTTGGAAGGCGTTCGGCTCTGACCCGGAATGGCAGAAGGCTCTCGAAGAAAGCCACAAGAACGGCATCATAGTCGAGAATGTAGAAAACAAAATCCTTGCTCCTACGGATTTTTCGCCGCTTAAATAATGGGGCTGCGCGAGAAAAAGCTGTTCCTGCTTGACATGGATGGTACCATTTACTTAGGCAACCGGTTGTTTGACTTCACGCTGCCTTTCTTTGCGCGGCTTGCGGAGATTGGTGCGCGCTACATGTTTTTGACTAACAATTCCTCGAAAAGCTCGGAGCTTTATTTGAAGAAGCTTGCGGGGATGGATATTAACATCGGTGCGGAGGATTTGATAACCTCGACCCATGCTACCGCTCGGCATTTGAAGCGGGAGTACGGAGACGCGCCCGTTTACGCTTCCGGAACGGAGGCTTTTTGCCATGAGCTTAGCCAACTTGGAATAAATGTTGTTGATGATATTGACAAAGGCGAACCGGTGGCGTTGGTAATGGGCTTTGATACGGAGCTGACTTTTCAGAAGCTTGAGGACATGTGTATTTTACTGGGCAAGGGCGTTGGGTATGTGGCGAGCAATCCCGACTGGACATGTCCGACGGAATACGGCTATGTGCCCGATTGCGGCTCTGTCGCGCAGATGCTGAAACATGCTACAGGGCGCGAGCCGTTTTTTATCGGCAAGCCGATGGCTTCGATGGTGGATATGGCGCTAGAGCGCGCGGGAGTGGACAAGTCCGAGGTGCTTATCATCGGCGACCGCCTGTATACGGATGTGGCCTGCGGGCTTGCCGCGGGGGTGGACGCCGCGCTTGTTTTAAGCGGGGAAAGTACCGAGGAAGACCTAAAAACCAGTCCGCACAAGCCGAACTATGTCTTCCGCGATTTGGGCGAACTGCTGAAACTACTGGGAGGTTGACAGACATGGATATTTCGAAAATCAACATAGACAGCTGCACCTGCGGGTATGAGCATCCGAAAATCGATATTGTTGTAGAAATCGGACGTGGGCTGCTGCCTAAGACTGCGGAAATTTTGAAAGACTTCCCACGTAAGATTCTGGTTGTAGCGGATAGGAATACGCTTGGTGCGGCTGACGGGCTGATGGACGTACTGAAGGGCGGCGGGTTTGACTGCGGCTTGCATCTTTACGATAACTGCACCGAGGCGGATATTAAGGAAGTGAAATTTATCGAGGGGCTGTCGGCTGATTATGACGGTGTGTTGGCAGTGGGCAGCGGTTCGATTAGTGATATCTGCCGTTTAGGTTCGTTTTATGCTAAGAAGGCGTTTGCTATTTTCGGTACCGCGCCCTCTATGGACGGCTTTGCGTCAAGCACCGCGCCTATCACCTTTGATAATTTCAAGGAAAGCGTGCTGTGCCATGTGCCGAGCCATATTATCGGAGACACGGATATCCTCGCAAAGGCGCCTGCCGCGCTTAAATCCGCGGGATTCGGTGATGTAATCGCAAAGTACGTTGCACTTGTTGACTGGAAAATCGCCACGCTTGTCGCGGGCGAGTATTTTTGCCCTAAGGTCGCGGCCATGGTGAAGGATGTTCTCGAACGGACTATGGCGCTTGCGGATAAAGTGACCTTGGAAGACCCGGATGCCGCGGGTTCGGTAATGGAGGCGCTGGTACTCTCGGGCATTTGCATGACTTTGGCTAACAACACGCGCCCTGCCTCTGCCGCGGAACATTTGCTTGCGCATTATTGGGAAATGAAGAAACTGGAACGCCACGAGCCTATGCCGTTCCACGGAACAAAAGTAGGGGTGGGCACACTGCTCATTTCGCGGCTATACCATGACATCGCGGACGGAAAGTTCGGTGAGCCCGTATACGGAGCGGACACGGTGGACTGGGACATGGTACACAATACATACGGAGCGGGATTCCGAGAGATGCTTGACCGTCTTAACAATCCGTCTATAATGGATAAGGTCGGGGACGGCGTAGTACAAGATAACTGGCAGGAAATTTGCCGTTTAATCAAGGAAGAACTGCCCACACACGCGGAGCTGCTTGCGCTTATGAATGCGGCGCAGGCCGTGACGGACATCAGCGGCATAGACGTAGACAGACAGCTTGCGCTGGACGCGCTTAGGGTACACCCGTACATGCGGTACCGCGTGAACCTGACACGGCTTCTGCCGATGCTTGGCTTCAAAATAGATTACACATATTTGTTATAATAAAGGGGTTTTATGGATGCAATTACATGAAATAGCGCTTAACACGAGGATGGAAATACAGTTAATCCCGCAGGGAGCGTCTGGCGAGGGTTGGGCAGTTATATACGGTACGTTTTTGGGTGTGGTAGAAGGTTTGCCCGACTCGTTTTACGTTTCGTGCGGGGAGATATACGAGCGTTTCCATCAAATCAAAGACAAGTATTACATGAGAATAACCTTTTTTCACAAGACCGAGCCTTTTGTGATAGACGGAGTAATGACCGACGCTATGGTGAAGGACGTAGACAACTTGGTCATAGTGGTATCAAGGAGCATGGTAGAAAAAATCGACCGCCGCGGAGCAGCCCGCGTGAAAGCAGGGATTCCCACAAAGATATACGAAATCGACGAAAACGCGGAGAACAAATGCGGTAAGCTAGTAGCAGAAGGCCTGACCTATGACATGAGCATATCGGGCGTTAGTTTCCTCTCGAATGAGAGGTTGAATTTACATAGGAATAATTATACGGTAGAGTTTTCTCTGTTTCCGCCCGAGGTGTTTCATTTACCGATAAGGTATGTGCGGAGCGCGGATAATCCGCGGTCGGATAAGTTTAATTTCGATTATGCGTTTATGTTTACGAGCGAGTATTCGTCGGATTGTGTTGCACGGCTTACTAAGGCTTTGTTCCGGTTTAAGATGGATGAATAGGGTTGAAAAGATAGATGAGTGGCAGAGGTAGAGGGCTCAGTTGGTTAGTGTGACTAACCAACTGGTTTTTTGTTTTGGGGGGGGGTGAAGCGGGTCAATTTGAATTGGTTGCTCTCCGCTTGCAGATATTCCTCCCAGGCGATATAATCCAACAAGGGGGTGCTGCGATGGATAAGCAAAAAAGCGTAACAACATATAAAGACACTTTTTTCAGAAAACTATTCCGCGAAAAACTCCGTGCCATCGAGCTATGCAACGCTCTCGAAGGAACAAACTACCCAAATGATGCCAAGGTCAGGGTCTGCAATCTTGAAGACACTCTGGCGCTGCGTTATAATGATTCTGCTGTAGCGGTGGAAAATGAGCTGCTCGTATTCAGCGAACACCAAAGCACCATCAGCCCAAATGTCCCGCTTAGGTTCCTGCCCTATACCGCAAACACGCTGTATTCTTGGTTTGTTAATACAAAGGAAATCTATAAAGGGCAACAGCTAAAAATACCAACGCCGAAGTTCTACGTGCTTTATAACGGCAGAGAAAAGCTGAAAAACGATGTGTTAAAACTTTCTGACGCTTTTATGGTAGCCCCCGGCGAGTTTTCAATGGAGCTTACAGTTAAGGTTATCGACGTTCGGTACGGCAGCGGCAGTACGGCTTTGGAAAAAAGCCCATCCCTAAACGGGTACGCGTACCTGATTTCACTAATCGAAAAACATCATCACCAAGACGGCTTGCAAAGAGATAAGGCAATATATCTTGCGATTGAGCAATGCATCAGTGAAGGCGTTCTGGTCGATTTTTTAGAAGAACATTTTTTGGAGGTGGCGAAAATGCTGGGTTTGGAGTATAACCAAGAACTTGAATATCAAGCACTGTTCGAAGAAGGCGAGGCTAAAGGCAGGGTCGAAGGCGAGGCTAAAGGCAAAATCGAAGGCAAAATCGAACTTTATTTCACCAAACTGGGATATTCCATTAAACAAATCGCGGAAGAAATGAACCTGGGCGAGGACGATATAAGCGAGACGCTAATCAAACTCGGCCTAACCTAGCCAACACAACAAAAAGGCGGTAGTCTCCTACCGCCTTTTGTTCCGCTTATTAAGCCCGGCAATCCGCTCATTCGATACCTTTTGCCAAGCTTTGAATTTTTCTTCAAACGCCGCTGCCTGTGCCTGCGAAACCACGGGGGCGGGCGGCACGTACCATGAGCCGTCTGGGTCGTCTTCGTCGTATTCCATTTGCGGTACGTCTTTCATGGACAGGGCGATTTTTCCGGAGGCTGCGTCGCGTGACAGTACGCGCACGTTTACCTCGTCGCCTATTTCCAGTACGTCTTCCACGCTTTGGACATAGCCTGCGGCAATCTGCGAAATATGCACCAAACCCGGGGCGTTGCCCGGCAGGGATACTATTGCGCCGAAGGGTTTGATTTTCAGCACTTTACCGCTATATATATTGCCTACCACTACTTTTTCTGTTTCCGCCGCTTCTTGTTCCGGTTCTAGCAGCTCGTCAACTTCTGTTATTTCTGCTGTTTCAATCATCATCTCACCGCCTTTGCTCTCCAGTATATCATGTTAGTGCCTTCTTTGTCCACCGCTCTATCTCTGCCATTACGCGTTCGATTCCTTCGCCGGGTTTGCCTGCCTGCATTTTCTTGCTAAAATCCATGCGCTTTGCATACAATTCCAGTATGGCTTCGTACATTTTGTCCGGCTGCATTTCTTCTTCTTGCAGAACCATCGAGTAGCCTTGCTTGCGGAACGACTCGGCGTTTAGGATTTGGTCGCCTCGGCTTGCCGCTCGGCTTAGGGGGATTAGGAGGTTCGGCTTTTGCAGGGCAAGGAGTTCGAACAGCGTGTTTGCGCCTGCCCGGGAGATTACCATGCTTGCCGCGGCAAGCAGGTGCGGCATTTCCTCCTGCGCGTATTCGAAGGGTGCGTAGCCTGGGCGCGAGTCTTCTTTGATGTTGCCCTTTCCGCATAGGTGTATGATGTGGAATTTATGCAGGAGTTTTGGTAGCAGTTCGAAGATGCATTGGTTTATGACTACGGAGCCTAGGCTTCCGCCTGTGATTAGGATAACCGGCTTGTTTTCCAGGCGTTCGAAGCCGCATAGGCGCATACCTTCGCTTGCGCTGCCTTCCCATAGATTTGTGCGCAAGGGGCTGCCTGTCAGGACGCCTTTGCCTTTGCTTACGTATTGCAGAGTTTCGGGGAAGCTTGTGCATACGGATTTTGCGAAGGGCATGACTAGGCGGGTGGCGAGTCCGGGGGTTAGGTCGGATTCGTGGATTACTACTGGAATGCCTAGGAGCTGCGCCGCGGCTGCTACGGGTACTACTACAAAACCGCCTTTTGAGAATACTATGTTTGGCTTGATTTTCCGCAGGAGTGCGGTTGCGTCTACTAGACCTTTTGCTATGCGGAATATGTCTGTTACGTTTTTTATGTCGAGGTACCGCCGCAGCTTTCCGCTGGAAATGCCGTAGTACGGCACCTCGCACAGGGAGATTAACCCGCGCTCTATGCCTGTGTGGCTGCCGATGTAGTGGACTTCGTAGCCGCGTCTGGAAAGCGCGGGGATTAGTGCGATATTTGGGGTTACGTGTCCGGCAGTTCCGCCGCCGGTTAAAACGATTCTCATTAAGTCTCCACCTTGTTCATTTTTATGCTATAATCTATGCTATACTCAAGGACGAAAATGCATCGCTTGACAGAGGGAAGTCCGCGCTACCGCACGGACGTTTTGACCGATAGGCAAGTCGATTGCATTTTCATGCTTGAGTAGATAGGAGGCGGTGAAAATGAAAAGAAATTTGTTTGTTGCGTTTCTGATACTGGTATTAACCGCCTGCGGAAGCCCTGCCGAGGCTGAGCTTGAGAAGATTATACCTGCGCCGCCCGTTGTCTTTACCGAGTTTCCCGATAGTCCCGAAGATATTGTTACGGCTACCCTGCCTCCGCCGGAGGAACCGCTGCCTGCGCCCGAGCAGGATATCCCTGCCTTCAACGATTATGTCGTCACATTAGAGTTTGAACCCGAAACACGGATTATAAACGGCATAGAGAGTGTGCGTTACACTAACCGAACGGGCGTTACGCTGAACCATGTGGCGTTCCGCGTTCCGCATCATGAGCATATGGATATCAGCAATGTTTTTAAGGATAACGAGGAGCTGCTTTTTATTCTTGAAAGTTCGGTGTTAATTATCGACCTTTTGCGTCCGCTTCTGCCTGACGAGACTATACAGATTCACATACATTTCGAGGCGTATATTCCCGCGGTTGCGCATCGTACGGGGGCTAACGACCGTGCCGTGTGGGGCGGGGCGTTTTTGCCTGTGGAGTCGGTTTTCGGGGAGGACGGTTGGCATACCGAGCCTTATTATCCCGTAGGGAACCCGTTTATTCATAATGTGGTGAACTATTCTGTAGAAATAATCACACCGATTGGCTATACTGTCGCGGGTACGGGTACGAAAACAGAAACCTACCTTGACTATCATAAGATAACATCCTTTAATGCGCAAGTCACCCGCGATTTTGCTTTTGCGATTTCGCCGTACTTTGAGCGCAGGACTAAGATGTCGCCCTCGGGCTTGGTGGAGATTAGCTTGTACCATTTCAGCGACAACCTGCCTGTGGAGCATATTCTGGCTGTTGCCGCCGAGACGCTTACTTTTTTTGAAGAAGCGGTCGGGGCTTATCCTTATCCACATCTTTGTATAGTTGAGACGGATATGTTCCGCAGCGGCGAACGGTTTTCCGCGATGATTTTTATGGACAGCGCGCACTTGCGTACCTCGCAGAATCTGTCTACTTTGCGGAACGCTATCGGACATCAGTGGTTTTCTGTTATAATTGGCAACAATCCTATTGAGGAAGCTTGGCTTAGCGGAGGGTTGACGCAGTTTTTGCAGGCGGGGCTGTTAGGGTATCCGAATGAGCTGCGGACGCTTATGGAGCGGGAACATCGGTATCTGATGGTGCATTTGCCGCAGATAAATGACCCGTATACACGGCGGGTTGATACGCGGATTAGCTATTATACGGCTTGGCTGCATTATTTCCGTGTGCAGCACCGCAAGTCGCAGCTGATGTTTTATTCGCTGTACCGCGAAATGGGTGAGGAACGCTTTGTGGAGCTTCTGCGGGAGTATTACAGGCGGTTTGCTTTTCAGATGGCTTCCTCCGAAGATTTTATTGCACTTGCCGAGGAGATTCATGGTGAGAGTTTGCAGAGTTTTTTTGTTTATTGGTTGAATACTACAGAGTTGCCGGATTTACCGGCGAGGTAGCATCATTAAACGGGGTGTTAAAATGAAAATTGCTATTGTTAACGGAAGTATGCCGCATTATGACCATGGGCTTGCTCGGGTGGTTTCCGCTGTGGCTAATGCGCTCATCGAGCTTGGAGTCGAGCTTGATGAAATAAATTTAGGGTTTACGCAGCTGCCTTATTTTGACGGGATGCGTGCGCAGGCTGTGGATGATATTATCAGGCGCTTGCGGGTTTCTGACGGTATTGTTTTCGCGAGTACTGCGCAGCTTTATGCGCCTAGTGCTATTTTGCAGACGTTCCTCGAGTTTCTGGAATGCGCCGATTACCGTGATACTTTGGCGGACAAGCACTGCATGATGCTGATGGTTTCGAAGGTCGGAAGCGAACGCAGCGCTATGGATTACCTTGCGCGCTGCATTAACTCGCTCGGCGGGTTCGATACGGGCCGTATCGGGATGCAGGAAAGTAACGCGAGAAGCATACAGGAAGGCGGGGAGACTATTCCGAACTCCGTGCGCGATATTGCCGAGAAGACTACGGAAGATTTTTTCCGTGCGGTCAGGCAGAACCGCAGGTATATCACGCCTACGGACGGGGTGAAACGGAACGGCATCGCTACCGCGCCGGTTACTACCGCGCCTATGCCTATGGCGGCGGCTCCTGTTTCCGCGCCTGCTCCCGCACCAATGCCTGCGGCTTATCAGCCTCCGCCTGCCGCGCCTTTGTACCAGCAGCCGTATGTCCCGCAGCCGCAGCCCGCGCCTGCCGCTGCCAACCCGACCTTTCCGCTGAACTTGGAAAACTACACCGAGCGCCAGGAGCAGGATATCAAGGAGCTGACCGCGATGTTCGCGAAGAAGCAAAGCCCTGCGCCTGCGCCCGCGCCCGCCGCGGCTTATCAGGCACCGCCTGCCCCGCCCTTGCAGTATCAGGCGCCCGCTACACCATTCGCCGTCCCGCCTCCCAAGACGCGCACGGTGAAGCAGCAGACCCAAAATCTGCCCCACTACTATCAGCCGCAGATGGCAAGCGGCCTTACGGCAGTTGTACAGTTCTCGATTTCCGGCGCGGAAAGTTTCGAGGGATATTTAACGATAGTAGACAGCGAATGCGAATACACAGACGGACAGGCACAAAACCCGGAGATTACGATAATAGCAGACTCCAACGTATGGAGCGATGTGCTTAGCGGCAAGCATACCGCGCAAAAAGCGTTCATGATTGGCGGCTTGAAAGTCCGCGGAAATTTTGTGCTGCTTACGCGCTTCGACACGCTTTTCAAATTGTAGCATGGGGTTTATTTTCTAAATGTGGCTGTTTATTTGCGGAGTTTGCGCTAGACTTAGAAGAAACGCGGAGCGAGGTTTGGCGTATGCTTAGAGTTTTTGTTATTGTTGCTTTATTGGTTTTTGTCGGCGGGCGCGAAGTGAGAGCGGCGGAGCCTGCTGTCTATGTGGATGGTTCGAATTTACTGAATGTTAATTTTCATATAGTGCCCGAAGTTTTATCATGGTTTGTTAATACCATGGGAGCTAATGAGGGCAACAGGCTGCTAACCGTTCATACCGATGCGGATGCGTCGTTTGCTTTGCAGCATGTGCTTGTCCACGCAATGGAACTCGAACCAAACGCACACGCATACATCACCCTAAGAGGCGAAAGCACCGTAAACAACATCACCATTCGAGAAAACGCAAGCCTAACCCTAATAAGCGAAGACGGCGGGACGCTGTACACAACCGTGACAGGCGCGTTCCCAAACGCCGTCAGCTTCAGCCATACAATCGCAGACGGCAGAATAACAGCTGCTGTCATCACCTATCTGCGCAATCCGCCCGCATTTCAGTGGTACAAGAAATACGGCGCGGATTTTATTATGCAAACAGGCGCGGATGGAACCGTCTTCTATATTCCAGATGACTTGCCGTACGGCAGACATTACTACGTTCTGAAAGTAAGCATCGCGGGTGTTGTTGTCGTGTCGGATGTTATGGTGGTGGAGCTTGTAGCAGATGAACCGCCGCCGCCAAACAAACCGCAAAAGCCGGAACCGACTCCGACTCCCGCCCCTATGCCGGCTCCGTCCCCCGTCCCCACGCCAATCCCAATCCCAACACCAACACCTTCACCCGAACCATCCCCGCCCGAACCGGACGAAGCTCAACCGGTCGGTGTGACCGACCGGTTGCCCTCACCAACACCCCGCCGCCGCGAACGCCCCGCACCAATCACCTACACCGAAGAACCCCCTGAAATCCCCGCGCCTGTGCCTATCCCGCCCTTTTCGCCAGGCGTACGTACCATCGAACTGCCCGGCTACTTCCCGCCGGACATAAACCACCACCGCATAATAGCCGTCTACGAAGGACGGCCGCTTGGCGGAAGTTTTGACCCCCTTACAGGTATCTTCACCTTCGAACTGGAGTCACCGTATGACTTTATTGTCATTTATGCAGAAAACTTGCTGAGACTGGTTGTGCAGCTTGATTCATATGATATAATTGACCTTGCAGGTAACGCCGAAGCCGTCTTGATGGATGTGCAGCCGGTGATTGCGGACAGCCGTACTCTGCTGCCTATACGGTTTATAGCGTATATCTTGGGAACCGCTGTCTGCTGGAACGCCGAAACCCGCGAGGTCACACTAAGCCGTGATTCTGACGGTGTGAATCTGACCTTCGCGATAGGTGAGACTCTGCCGGGTATGGATGTGCCCGCACAGATTATCAGAGACAGGACGTTTGTGCCGCTGAGGTTTGTGAGTGAGTTTTTTGGGGCGTTTGTTAGCTGGGACGGGGATTTGAGGGTGGTTGAGATTATTGGGTTTAGGGAGTGGTAATATGGGACTGGCAAAAATAACACCTAAGGTAACAGCTCTTGAAAAGATAGGTAATGCCTTTGAAGGTGAAGCTGAAAGGCTCGGCTTAGAGAGCGAAGATGATGTGGTGGCTATGATTAAAGAAATACGCAGGGAGAATTGGGAGAAGCGCAATGCGGGTGATGCTTGATACCAATATTCTTGTTTCGGCTTTTGTATTCCGCAGCGAGAGAATATATAGAGATATTTCTGACGCGCCAATCCTGTACACCGCAATCACCGAGGGTATTGATGTGTTAATTACAGGAGATAAAGATTTTCATGATATTGATATTGAAATGCCCGCTATCATGACTGTCACAAACTTCATCAACAGGTACATGTAAGCCTAATACTATCCCCCCCACCTGCCGATATACTCTCTAACGAAGGGAAAATCACTAACCATGAACACAAAACGCATTGTCCTGACAGCCATGTTCGCTGCACTCATCTTCACCGCAATAGTAGTCATCCGCGTACCAAACCCCATCGGCGGGATTATCCACTTCGGCGACACATTTATCTTCTTAGCCGCGGTCATGCTGCCCTTCCCCTACGCATTACCCGCAGCGGCAATCGGTGCGGGTATGGCTAACCTGTTCTTAGGTATACCGATGTGGGCGCCGTTCACCATCGTAATAAAACCGCTTATGACGCTCTGCTTCACGGGACGCGGCGGCGCAATCCTTTCGCAGAAGCGCAACATGATAGCCCCCTTCGGCGCAGGGCTTATTAATTTGGTTCTCTACTACATCGCCGCGGTTATCCTTTTCAGCGACCCGCTTGCGCCCATGGCGGGCGTGCCGGGCGACCTAATCCAGTTCGCGGGCAGCGCGGTCTTCTATTATATAATCGCCTATACATTCGACCGCTTGGGTCTGAAAGAACGGTTCCGGAAAGAAGGAATTTTATAACATGACAATTTGTTACGAAGTGGGCGATGCCCTGTATATAAATCTGACGAACAAATGCTCGTGCGACTGCGTTTTCTGCATCCGCAAAAAGGGCGACAGCATCAACCCGGGCGAGAATCTGTGGTTGGCGCACGAGCCGACCTTCGGCGAGATTCTGTCGGAATTTACGAAGCAAAACTACGAAAAGTACAACGAAATCGTATTCTGCGGCTACGGTGAGCCGACGGAGCGCTTGGAAATCCTGCTGAACTGCGCCAGATACTTGAAAGAGCATCAAGATAGCCCCATCCGCCTGAACACAAATGGTCTGAGCGATTTAATAAACGAAAAGAAAACCGCGCCGCTGCTAGCAGAATACATTGACCGGGTCTCAATAAGCCTAAACGCCCCCGACGCGGACAGCTACAACGTCCTGTGCCTGCCGAAGTTCGGCGAAGGCTCGTTCGAAGCTATGCTGCAATTCGCAAAAGACTGCCGCGATAGCATCCCGAGCGTAACACTAACAGTAGTAAGCAGCACGCTGGACGAAAAAGCAGTAGAAAAATGCCGCGCACTATGCCGCAGCTTGGATATTCCCTTGCGAGTAAGGTAATAATTGTGATATACTTCCAAAAATGCTTAGCAGAGAGAGGGTAAAAATATGAAGCTGGTAATGGCAGTAGTACACGATGAGGATGCTTTCAATGTCCTGGACTTAATAATCGAAAAAGGTTTCGGCGCAACAAAACTTGCCAGTACAGGCGGGTTCTTGCGTGCGGGCTTCACGACGCTAATAAGCGGTGTGGAAGACAAGCGCGTGCCCGAGCTAATCGAAATCATTGAAACAAAATGTAAAAGCCGCAAGCAAATCACTTCCGTAAACGCTTCGCACATGAACGTAAGCGAAAGCTATGTGCCGTACCCCGTAGAGGTAACAATCGGCGGCGCAACAATCTTTGTGCTTAACGTGGAGGAATTTAAGAAGGTGTAGCCTTGGAACTCAAAATCTCTGAAATTTTAGCGGCTCGGTTCAGCGAGTCAAACAAGGTAGCAGACCGCCCCATCGAGGAAGATTTCAACTTTGTCCTAAACAAGTTGAGCGACGGGGCTTTGGCATCGCGCCTCCATTCCCTTATCGGCGATATTTCCGATATGGGCAAGAAAATCACGCGCCACATGGACATCACCGACCTGAAAAGCTACCGCGGGATGATTACCGAATTTATCAACCAGGTAGTAACAAACTCCCACGAGTTCAGCCGCGAGAACTTTCTCGACAGGCGCGGCAGGCACAGGGTATACGGCATAGTGCGCATGATTAACAAGGACTTGGACGAACTGGCGCAAGAGCTGCTTAAAGTAGAAAAAGACCATTTGGCTATCTTGGACAAGGTGAATGAGATTCAAGGTTTGTTGCTGGACATAGTAATCTAATGAGAGATATAGCCGAACAACGCCTGCGGGCAGCAGTTTCCGCGCCAAGCCACGCGTATATCTTCGCGGGCGAGCCGGGGAGCGGAAAAAAAGCCGCGGCAAGAGCCTTCGCAAAAGCACTGCAATGCGAAAGTGAAACCGCGGAAGCCTGCGGCGTGTGCTTGTCTTGCCGTGTTTTCGAAAGCGGAAATCACCCGGATGTTTTTTTTGTGAAGCCGGCAAAAACGAAATCAATAGGCGTGGACGATGTGCGGAGTCAAATCGTACTGCCCATGAGCGAAAAGCCGTTCCGCTACCGTTACAAAATCTTCATAGTGGCGGAACCTATGACTCCGCAAGCGCAGAATGCCCTCCTTAAAACAATCGAGGAACCTGCGCCTTTTGGCATTTTTTTATTCCTGACGGAGAGTTTAGAACTGTATCTGCCGACGGTGCTTTCGCGCTGCGCGGCCTTAAAATTCGGCAGCGAGACAGAGGTTCCGCAAGATGAACTGACGGTACTAGCCCAAAAAGTCGCGCGCGATATCTGGGAAATGGACGTCCTGCAAATTTACGCGCTGTATGCGCAGGTCGAAAAATCGCGCGACTCTGTTCAATCCTTCCTGGATATGTTATATTTGTGTTGCCGAGAGCGCCTGAATGAGTACCGCGACACAAAAATCTTCAAAGGGCTTGAAGCAATCACGGACGCCAAACGCGCCCTGCAACAAAACGGCAACTTCCAAATGACCATAGAGATGATGTTCCTAAAAATGAGTGGAGTTTTAACATGATAAGAGTCAGCAAACATATGAGTGGAGTTTATTAAAATGAGCATGGAAATAATCGGCATACGCTTCAAAAGAGTCGGAAAAATATACTACTTCGACCCGGACGGTCAGGAAATCGCGCCCGGCACCCCCGTGATAGTCGAAACGGTGCGCGGCGTGGAATACGGCACAGCCGTAATAGGCAACCGCCACATAGACAATCCGGAAATCCCCGTAAAGAAAATCATCCGCACAGCCACCGAAGCGGACACAAAGCAAGAGGCAAGCAACCGCCAGCGCGAAATAGACGCAGTAGACATATGCATAGAAAAAATCCGCGCACACGGCCTGGACATGCACTTAGTAGACGTAGAAGTCACTTTCGACCTAAACAAAATCATCTTCTACTTCACAGCAGAAGGCAGGGTCGATTTCCGCGAGCTGGTAAAAAGCCTGGCCTCGGTCTTCCGTATGCGCATAGAGCTGCGCCAGATAGGCGTGCGCGACGAAGCGAAAATCCTAAACGGCATGGGTATCTGCGGCAGAACCTTGTGCTGCGCTACATTCCTGGACGAATTCCAGCCCGTGTCAATCAAAATGGCAAAAGACCAAGGTATGTCGCTTAACCCAACAAAAATCTCCGGAGTATGCGGGCGCCTTATGTGCTGTCTGAAATACGAAGAAGAAACCTACGAATACCTGAACCGCAACCTGCCCGAGGTAGGCGACTGGGTAAACACCCCGGACGGCGGCGGCGAAATCCTGTCAGTAAACGTACTGCGCCAATCAGCAAAAGTAGCCGTACAAAAAAACAAGCAAGACGACCCTGTAGTAGACGTCTACCCAATCGACAGCGTAAAGGTGATGGCACACCAAGCCCCCGCGCGCGCCTGCAACGACGACCCTTCAGCCTGCGACTCCTGCAACGGCTGCGGAAAAAACGGTAACAAACGCCGCTACAACAACAAGAAGAAAACATGATATACCCGCACGAGCGCTTAGACGACTTGCAGTGCAACGGCTACAAACTAATCCAAGACCCAAAAGGTTTTTGCTTCGGCGTAGACGCGGTACACCTTGCCAATTTCACAAAAATAAAAAAAGGGGAAACCGTCCTTGACCTATGCACAGGCTCGGGCGTTATCCCTATTTTATTGTGCGCAAAAAATATTGGGCCGGCACATTCGACCGGTTTGGAAATCCAGCCGCTTGCCGCAGACAGAGCAAGGCGCAGTGTCGAGCTGAACGGCCTGTCCGACCGCATCACCATCGACTGTGGGGACGTAAAAAACGGAGCGGACATCTACCCGCCCCGTCATTTCGATGTAGTAACGGTAAACCCGCCCTACATGAACAGCCAAGGCGGGCTGCTGAACGAAAGCAGCGAAAAGGCAATAGCAAGGCACGAAATCGCGTGCAGCCTCGCTGACGTAATAGGGCTCGCCGCCCGCGTGCTGAAAACAGGCGGCAGGCTGTACATGGTACACAGGCCGCAGCGCCTTGCGGACATCTTCTGCACCCTGCGCCGCGCGAACTTCGAACCGAAAACCATGCAAATGCTGCAAAGCGCACCGGGCAAAGAGCCGCGGCTAGTACTAATCGAAGCCATCGACCACGGCAAGCCTCTGCTTAGGGTTTTACCTAGCAAAAGCTGATTAATCCACTTTTGCCAAGTCTCTAATCACCTCACCCGCAAGCACCATCCCCGCCACAGGCGGCACAAAAGCCATGCTCCCCGGCACCTGCCGCCGCTTTTCGCAGTGGCGCGCACTCTCCGGCGGGCAAATGCAGTTGTGCTTGCAGCTGTTAGCATCATCCTCCACAGGCACGACAGGAATCTCACGCGAGTAAACAACCTTCAGCCGCTCGACCCCGCGCGCGCGCAGCTCCTTGCGCATAACCTTCGCAAGCGGACAGACGGAAGTTTTATAAATATCCGCGACCTCAAGCTGGGTAGGGTCAAGCTTGTTCCCCGTCCCCATGCAGCTGATGACAGGCACCCCCGCCTCTATCGCGCCCTCCACAAGCAGTAGCTTGGCGCTGACCGTATCCACCGCGTCTATTACATAGTCGTAAGCGGAAAGGTCAACCTCCCCCGCCGTCTCGCGGCTGTAGAAACAGTCGAAACGCTCAACCTCCGCCGCAGGGTTAATATCGCGGATGCGCTCCGCCATTACCTCGGTCTTGCCGCGCCCAACAGTGGAATGCGCGGCGATTACCTGGCGGTTGATATTTGTAAGGCAAACGCTGTCGTCGTCACAAAGCGCAATGCGCCCTATGCCGCTGCGGGCAAGGGCTTCGGCCGCGTTGCCACCCACCCCGCCTATGCCGAACACAGCAACGGAGGATGAGGCAAGGCGGGTTAGTGCGGGTTTGCCTATTATTATTTCGGTTCTTGAGAATTGGGTCATGGTGAAAGCATAGCGAAAACGACGGGTAAAGTCAACCAAAAAAACCGCCCCTGCCAAAGCAAAGACGGTCAACCACACCTAAGGCAACAAAATACTCCTCCCCGCGATAATCATATCAGCATCATCCATCCCATTAAGCGCCAATATCTCCGCAACTCTGTCCACCCCGTAGAAATACAAACTAATAGCACTCAAACTATCCCCCGGCTGAATAACATAGCTCTCCGGCACATACCGCGCAGCAGTAGGCGCAACAGGCGGCGGTGCGGGACTAGGCACATTCAAAGGCGGCCCAACCGGAATCCCGTCGATTGTCCGTAGCCCTTCCGCTTCCTGCGGGGCAACGGTTTCCGTTACCTCCTCATCATCGGCGGGGGCGAGGGCGGGCGCTTCCGTCTGCGGTGTCTGCGCGGCCGCTACATGCACCGCTTGCGCAAAGACAGGGTTAGCAAGCTGCGCATACAAGTTCCTATACGCCGCGTTCAGATGCATCACCTGCGTTTCCATATCTCCGATTCTGTTCTGGCTCTGCACCAACCCAGCCCCAAGCACGAAGCATACTACAAACAGTACCGCGCTCATGCTCACAAGCAGATTCAGCGTGCGTTTGTTTTCGCGGACGCTTCGCTTTACTGTGCGCTGTTCCGTGCGCTTGCGGATTATGCTCTCTGGGCTTACCTCGAAATCTTCTTCCGCCGTTTCCTCCATTTTGGGCGGGTTCACATAGGCCGCGGGCTGCGGGTTGTAGTCCGTTTCGGTGGCCTTGTTCGTCAGCATGTATTCGTGCATGTTGGTGTTGCGTTCGTAGTAGATGAAGTAGCCGCGTGTCTCGGTCAGCGAGCTTCGGTCGTCGTTGTAGGTATAGAAGGCGTTGACGTTTTCAAGCGGGTCTATTACGAACATCACCTGGCTGATTTTCGGAAACTCCTTAAAGTGGTAAGCCGCGTACTGTTGGTTCAAGAAGGTGCCGTAACCGGGCTGGCTCTGCATCCAGCCCACGACCTCGTGCCCTTCGAAGAACTCGGCTATCATGGAGTCAACGTAAGCATTCGTGCGTTCAGAAAAATGCAGCAGCCCGTCGCGTTCCTCCACATGCTTGCCTTGGATTGCACCGTTTATGAACAGCACAGGCTGCCCGTCGATTAACAGGTAACGGCCCACCAAAAGCGCAAGCCGTTCATCATATCCCCCGGCTTGGGCATACTGAGATAGGTATGTACACACATAGTCTTCCATATATATACGCATACCATCGCTTATGCTGCCGATTTGCTTGATATTTGTCGGCAGAGCAAAGTAGTCTTTCACTTGTATTTCTCCTTTCCGGCTAGTTGAAACATTCCGACCGGCATTAAGAGCGGAATTTTCAACGGCTTTGGCACTTGTGCCAAAAAGCTTTCTTAAATTTGTTACAGTTTATGGGCTATACATTATCATGGGCTCAAGGGAATATATGGTAAAACATGTCGGCAGCTTTTGCTTTTTTGAGGACAAGCTGCGACAAATAATGTCAATGGAGTGTGGTCAAATGAATACGAACAGAGCATTGCACGTAGCGGCCGCGTTAGCAGGCGCGTATATCTTTTTCAGGTATCTGCTTGGGTATTTTTCGCCGTTTCTAATCGGACTTGGGGTATCGCTGCTGATGGAGCCGGTGGTGCGCTTCTTGTGCGGGCGCCGGAAATGGCGGCGGGGCTGGGCGGCACTTGTTACGCTGCTGCTGTACGCGTCCGCCGCTGCGGGAATAGGCTACTTTGGAATATCCGCGCTGTACCGCGAAGCAGCCGCGCTGCTTGCTGCCGCACCCTCATATATAGCTGCCTTGCAGCAATGGGTGCCTATCGACTTCCTAACCCGCTTGGGAGAATGGCTCGGCGGGCAGTCCATCCGCGTGGCAGGGTACGTACCGGGTGCGCTTATCGGACTCATGCTGATTCTGCTGTCCGCATTCTTCTTCTCGCGCGACCGTGAGATGATTTTCGGGCTTATAGAACAAAATTGCCCGGACTGGCTTCTGCAATACGCCAAGCCCGTAGGCACACGCCTGCACACCGCCGCGGCAGGCTTCCTAAAGACGGAGTTTATACTCCTAAGCATAGTCACGGTTATTTGCGTCTTTGCCTTATGGTGGCTTGGCAGCCCGTACGCAATATTGCTGGGAATCGTAACCGCGCTGCTTGACTCTCTGCCGATTGTCGGCTCGGGTCTGATACTGTGGCCTTGGGCAGGCTACATGTTCATAAATGGTCAGCCGATGCAGGCAACAATACTATTAGTATTGTACGGAATAATCACAATTATACGGAATATCCTAGGCCCGCGTATCCTCGGCGGGCAAATCGGGATGCATCCTTTGGCCGTCATCATGTCGATTTTTATGGGAGTTAAAGCCTTTGGTGCAGCTGGGATTCTGGCAGGCCCCGCATTGGTAATTGCCGCCCAAACCATGTCGAATTGTTACCGCAAAAAGGAAAATTTGACGCATGAATAGATTTTACCAAAAGAGACTATCGGTATATAATATGTAATATACAATACGCTATGCTACGGATTGGAGGCAGGGAAATTGCAAGATATCATGATAGAAACAGTGGATTTAGTTGACGAAGCGGGTAAGAGGTGGGAGCTTTGCTTTTATATACGCGCTTTTAAGGACACAGACGTCTCGTACGGGATTAAAGTGGAACGAATCTCCGGCGGCGAAGTACACGCCGAATCCACGCTAGGCATTTCACATTCTTACGAGGAGGTTTTGGGATGGACAAGGAAACTTGCAAAGGGCAAGGTGGGCCCGTTTACGCTGCATGATATAGTGGACGAGCTGGTTGGGTGATATTTTTGAGGCGGATAGGAAAAACGAGTTGATTACACGTAATCAACTCGTTTTTTCGTGTCCGTCAGGCCATAAACACTAGCCAATACCCATAGTCCCCCGCCTGCGGTTCCTTATCCTCGCTGCTCTTAAACTGCCTGAACCCAACAATCTTATCCTTCGAATCATACAGGGCGGGAATCCCGATATAATAACGCTTAGCCCCCTCGTCCACCGCCTTGCCCAGTATCAGATGGTTATACTGATTGAAAGCGCTTTTAACAAACGGCTCGTTCAGCAGTTCGCAAATATAATCGGGCAGCGATAAGTCCTCGTTTAGGGAAATGCGCATCCATTCGACATCGCGGCTTTGCTTTTCGAAGGGCTGCATGTGGGTGTGGGTTTTTATCATGGATTCTACTTCTTCTTTGAATGCGTCGCTTAGGAGATTGTCCGGGTCTTGGGGAACCAACGTCTCGAAGGCCTGGGGCTCCGCTTCGGTTACTTCCTCGGTTCTTTTGTCAATCAGGGCAAAATCCTTGTGCCACGGCACTTGCTCGTCCTTGTATGCGCATAGCGGCGCATCGTTTTTGCTTGTCAGGACTGCCACTGCTATGCATTTTTCCAAATCCCCGGCGTCTAGGTGAATATTCTGCTTTGCCCTGCCGTTTGCGTTCGGGCTTATGTTGCATACAGGCAGCCCCGCATAGCCGTTTCCCTGCGCAAAAATCAAGTGAGCCTTGTACAAGGTCTCCGGCTGCAAGTTTTGAATCCACAAGGTCAGCTTGCCGCCGCCTTCACTTGATTCCAGTATGCAGCGCCCTGCGGGCTGATTCCCCCGGTGGGCGTAACCGCGGTTTTCGTTCACGAACGGCATTATCTTTCTCATATATTTGGACATCAGTAACCTTCCTTCTGTGTGAATGCATATAAATATCTTATGCGGCAAAACTTTCATGAAGAACGGTTTTCTGTTATAATCTGCAAGTTAGGAGGCATATGAAATGGGAAAACATTTTGGAACGGACGGAGTACGCGGTGTAGCAAACGACGACCTGACTCCGGAATATGCGATGAAGATAGGCAAAGCAGGTGCTTTTGCGCTAGCGGGGCATTTGGGGCGGCAGGCTAAGATTCTGGTGGGTACCGACACGCGGATTTCTGCCGATATGCTTGAAGCGGCGCTTGTGGCCGGGCTTTGCTCGGTCGGCGCGGAAGTTTACCGCGCGGGGGTAGTCCCTTCTCCTGCCATGGCGTACTTGGTTCGGCATTACAAAATGGACGCGGGCGTGATGCTGTCAGCCTCACACAACCCTATGCCGGATAACGGAATAAAATTCTTCAATGAAAAAGGATATAAGCTCTCCGACGAAATCGAGAATACAATCGAGACGTATATCGACGACGACAGCGGCATACCGCGCCCTGTAGGCGAGGCGGTAGGCCGGGCACACGACTGCGGAAAAGCATCCTCCGACTATGCGGATTTTCTGATTAAATCGGTTACTCTCGGCAGCAAACTGACAGGCATAAAGGTCGCGCTGGACTGCGCGAACGGCGCCTGCTCCGAGGTTGCGCCCGAGGTTTTCCGAAAACTGGGCGCAGAGGTAATCGCCATGCACGATAAGCCCGACGGCAAGAATATCAATGTAGACTGCGGCTCAACACATTTGCAGTCCCTTACCGAATGTGTGAAAGCCGAAAAGGCCGATATCGGCCTAGCCTTCGACGGCGACGGCGACCGCATACTGTGCGTGGACGAGCGCGGAGAGGCGATGGACGGCGACGCAATAATGGCAATATGCGGCTTGGCGCTGAAACAAAAGGGCAAGCTAAGCGGCAACGCCATAGTAGCTACGGTAATGAGCAACATGGGGCTAGCTATCTTCTGCGAATGCGAGGGCATAGAGCTGCGCCGCACAGCGGTAGGCGACCGCTACGTAGTACAAGAAATGTTAGAAGGCGGCTACAGCATAGGCGGCGAGCAGTCCGGCCACATTATCCTCCACGACCACAACTCCACAGGAGACGGCATACTGACAGGTTTGCAGCTGCTTTCCACCCTGAAAGAAAGCGGAAAGACAGCAAGCGAGCTGCGCAAGGTAATGCAGCCGCTTCCGCAGGTTCTGCTCGGCACAAAGCTGAAAAAACGCCTGACCACAGACGTACGCGAAAACGCGAAAATAGCCGCTGCCATCGCGGACGTAGAAAAGCGCCTTGGCAGCGAAGGCCGAGTCCTGGTACGGGCATCCGGCACAGAGCCGCTTGTCCGCGTAATGCTCGAAGGACGCGACGAAGCGCAAATTACAGAATGGGCGCAGGAGCTTGTAAACCTAATCGCCAAGGAGTTTTAACAGCAGCCGTGCGCTACGAATACAAAAAAACCGAGTCCACCAATATAATAGCAAACGAGCTTGCAGAGGCGGGGGCACGGCACGGCACGGCGGTAATCGCCGAAGAACAGACAGCAGGCCGCGGGCGGCGCGGAAGGAAATTCTTCTCGCCGCCCGGCGGTGGTATTTATATGAGTCTGGTTTTGGAGAGTGCAAAACTGGGCTCTTTTGTTGCGCGCTCGCCCGCGCTTGTGACGGTCTATACGGCCGTGGCGGTCTGCGAGGCGGTAGAGGCGGTCTGCGGGAAATCCTTGGGGATTAAGTGGGTCAACGATTTGTTTCTCGGCGGGAAGAAGGTTTGCGGGATTTCGGCAGAGGCTTTTTTGGATGCGGGGCGGTTAGTGGTTGGGATTGGGGTCAATCTGCTGCTGCCCAAGGGGCTGCCGGACGAGCTTGTGCCGATAGTAGGAGCGGTTTTTGGTGATGACGAAAATGTGGAGGAAGGTATGCGCGGGCGGCTGATTGACGAGATTATCGCAAGGATGCTCGGGCTTACGTATGGCTGGGACGAGCTGCTTCACGAGTATAAACGGCGGGTTTTTGTGATTGGGGAAGTGGTTCGCGTGGAGGATGCGGAGCCTTATTTCGCGCATGTTTTGGATATCGGAGAGGACGGCGGGCTAATTGTAGAGAAGGAAGACGGGGAGCGTGTTGTTTTGGTAGCGGGGGAGATTAGTATTTTGATGTAAAGAGTAGTCACACCTTCCGCCCTTCGCAAATATGATAACTTCATAAGCTTAGCGAAGGGTGATTAAATGGGAACAGGTTTCCTTAAAATTCAGCTCTATTTGGGCGACTACGCACTGCACGGCGACAGCGTACAGGTTTTGGTAAAGCAAAACAGCGAAATCCTTCACACACTGCAAACCGACGAAAACGGCAAAACCGAGGCTGTCTCACTGGCAAGCCCGGATTTGACGGATTTCGACGAAAACACCTCGGGCATGGTCTTCGAGGCTCTTTGTGATGTAGAAGTACCGGCAGCGCAGGGCTTTCTCGGAATGAAGGTGCGCGGGGTACAAATCTTCGACGGCATCACCTCTGTCCTGAACATCCATCTGGAACCGGCAGAGCCGGGCAAGCCCCCGGAAGACATCGTAATAAACGTCCCGCCGGAACACGGCGTAGACATCGACCGCGACAACGGCGCCAATGCTGAAACTAGCGCCAATGCCGAAGCAGCGCCCGCGCTTGCCGAAGCAGCCGCGGCAAACCCGCCCTTGGCAGCGGCAAACCCGCCCTTGGCAGCGGCAAACCCGCCCTTGGCAAACGAAGTCGTAATCCCCGATTTCATAACCGTGCATTTGGGCAGGCCGAACGTAGCCGCGCGTAACGTGCGCGTGCCTTTCAAGGAATACATCAAAAACGTGGTCAGCAGTGAAATCTACCCGTTCTGGGACAGGGCGGCGATTGAGGCGAATACGCACGCGATTGTTTCGTTTACTTTGAATCGCTTGTTCACGCACTGGTACCGCAGCCGCGGGTTCGCGTTTGACATTACCAACACGACCCAGTTCGACCAAATGTTCATCGAGGGACGCGAAATCTTCCAGAATGTCGCCCTAATCGTAGACGAAATCTGGAACCAGTTCATCCGCAGACCCGGACGCACAGAGCCGTTTTTTTCAAGCTACTGCAACGGCACCACATCCACCTGCGCGGGCATGTCGCAGCATGGCTCGCAGGCGCTTGCGCGGCAGGGACTCACGCCGATTCAGATTCTGCGCCGCTTTTATCCGGCCGACATCAATATCGTACAGTCCACCAACTTCGGGCCGCGCAATCCGGGCGCGTATCCGGGTACGGCGCTGCGCGTAGGCTCCACAGGCCAGGATGTGCGGCGGATGCAAATGTACCTGAACCGCATTTCCGGAAACTGGTGGATTCCCGCGATACGGAACCCAAACGGCGTTTTCGGCGAGGATACCCGCGCCACTGTTGTGGCTTTTCAGCAGCTGTTTAATCTTACGCCGGACGGCGTGATAGGGCCTATTACCTGGTACGAAATCACACGCGTGTACGTTGCCGCGCGGAATCTGGCCGAGCTTATCAGCGAGGGTCAGCGCTACAGCATAGGCAACAACCCGCCAACCACGGTTGTGCGGCTTGGCGCGCGCGGCGAGGCCGTTGTGGAATTGCAGTTCCTGCTTAACTTTATCGCTTCGTTTTATCCCGAGCTGCCGTTTGTGGTGGAAAGCGGGGTTTACCGTGAGGCCGACAGGGCGGCTGTGATTGAGTTTCAGACGCGATTCGGCTTGGCGCCGGACGGTGTTGTCGGCCCGCTGACATGGGGACGCCTCTACGAAGTCTACCGCCGAATCCGCAACACCGTACCCCTGCCGCCCGCCGACCCAAGCATCCCTCCGTTCCCGGGCATTCCGCTGCAAAACGGCACGCGTTCGGACGATGTGCGGCTGATGCAAACGTATCTGAACGCGATTGGCAGGTTCAACCCGTCCATCGAACACCTGACGGTAGACGGCATCTTCGGCCCGAGAACGCAAGCCGCCGTGCGGGAATTTCAGCGGCTTTTCGGCCTGACACAGGACGGGATTATCGGACGCGACACATGGTACCGCATTGTGGATGAATTTAATCTGCTGCAAGGCGAAACCCCTCAACCGCCAACGCCGCCTGCACCACCGACCCCGCCAACCCCGCCGCCTCCGTCTCCACAGCCCACACCGCCGTACCCGGGCACAGCGCTCCGAGTAGGCTCGCGCGGCGAAAACGTGCGCCTAATGCAAAGCTTCCTGAACAGAATCGCGCGCGTGTACCCAATCATCCCGGGGAATCTGGCAGAAGACGGCATCTTCGGCCCAATCACACAAGCGTCCGTGGCCGCCTTCCAGACCTTCTTCGGCTTGAACCCGGACGGTGTAATCGGCCCAATCACATGGCCGCGCATCGTGAACGTAAACGCGTCGCTGCCGAACATCACCGCACCGCAGTTTCCGGGCAATCTGCAAAACGGCTCGCGCGGGGATAATGTCCGCGTCTTGCAGCAGGGCTTAAACGACCTGACGGCATTCTATCCGACGATAACGCACTTGAACACCGACGGCATTTTCGGCCCAATCACGCAAGGTTCGGTCACGGCGTTCCAGAGACTGTTCGGCATGACGGCTTCCGGCGTGGTTAACCAGACCACATGGAACCTGATTATGTCGATGCGGAATCTGCTGAACGCGGGTAACAGAACGATGGCGGCAGTTGCCGAGGCCGACGAGGTTGTTGAAACAGGAGCGTTTAAGGAAGATGTGAACGACTGGAGCTACAGCTACGCCGATACTTCGGATTATGAGGAGGCGGCGCAGCAAACAGAGGATTCACGGCGTTTTGATAGATTTGATAAATTTGCCTTGATACTTGCTTTGCTGTTGTTCTTGGAAGACTAGTAAGGGGGGCTCAGTTGGTTAATTACACTAACCAACTGAGCCCTCTTAGTTATGAAAGCAGCAGCCGAGCCTTATCCAGTAAACTCCCGTCTATAGCCGCCGCTTTTTGCTCCTTTGCCCAACCGGGAACCTTGTCACGCTCAACAAAAGCTACAAAAAGCGCAAACAGCGCACCCGCCACATCGTCAATACGCCCCTCGAGTGCCTCCGCTTCCACACGCGTGCAGCCGTGCCTTTCGAAATACAGGCGGTTATACTCGTCCTCGAACGCCTTTTTTGCGTCATCAGCCATAGACCAACAGACGTTGCGGAAATCCGAAATCCGGTACCCCTTGCCAAGCAGGTTATAATCGAACATCAAGGCCGCTTTCTTGTCCTTGCGGACGACGAGGTTAGTCCAGAAAAAGTCGTTGTAAGTCAGCGTGAACGACGGGGTGTAAATTAACTCGCGGAGCCTCCCGCAGCGGCTCAGCAAAAATTGGAACAGCTCCTCCGCTTGTGGAAATTTCTGCATCAGCAGTTTGAAGTTGTCTTCGGTCAGGCTGTCGAATTCAAAATACAAGGAGTCAAGTTCGGGGACGGCGGCGCCGTTTTCGTGGAAGGTGAAGTACCAACGGGCGAGGCTTTTTGCTACGGTAGTGTCGGATAAATCTTCTTCTGTGCCGAGCCGCCAGTCTTTTGATGCGGTTATGTCCTCCATTATTAGGGAGGATTCGTTTAGTTCAAAGGTTTTGATTGTTGGGATTTTGTGTTCGGCGAGGATTCGGTAGTTTAGGATTTCGCGCTTGTCCGATTCGTTGTCGAAACGCTTCAAGATGGCCGGTATGCCGTTGTGCAGGCATCTGTAGATGTGGACTCCGGCTTTTGAGCGGATTAATTCCATAATTTCCCCTTTCACACAACAACCTCAAACTCAGAGAAAATTTTAGCCTTAGACAGCAAAATTTCGCTGATTTCATCCTTTGACAGTTCTTCTTTTACAGTTATCTCGACTAGTTCTTTAATATTTGCAACCGCGTCTTCGTAGGTATCTCCTTGTGAAAAGCAGCCTTTTAGCTCGGGGCATACTGCAAAATAACTGCCGTTGGATTGCTTTGAGCAGATTATAGATAATTTTGCGGTCATGAGGGGTCTCCTATCTTTTTAAGTAATCTAGCAAATCGCGTTTTGGTATTTGCGCTTCTCTTAAAATCATTCTGATAAAATCTTCGCCGAAATCCTTGCTGCCGTGGATAGGTATGGGTATGGAGTTGGCTCCGTTGTTATAAATATGATGGCTGCCACCTTTTGCACGGGCGAATCTGTAACCTTTGGATTCCAAAAACTTGATTAGCTCGCGCGGCTTCATCGTCAATCCCACAGTAGCGCCTCCACAGCCCACTCTAAACCCGCATCCTCCAAAACCACACAAGGCACCACACCAACCCCCTCTATCCCCCTGCCGTCCCTCCGAAAATACTCCTCCGTAGTCAACCGCACCGCGCCACCTTCCCGCAGCGGAAAAATACTCTGCACCAAGCCCTTGCCAAAAGTAACCTCTCCCACCACCAAAGCCGCGCCGCTGTCCTGCAACGCCGAAGCGATTACCTCCGCGGCCGAAGCCGTGAAACGGTCTACAAGCACAACTATATTCTCAAAAGGCGCCTCGCGGAGCCCGGAAGAATACGTGCGCCTGTCCCCTGCCTGCCCCACCATCTGCAAAACGACACCGCGCGGTACGATTTGGTTCGCGATATCAACGGTCACATCCAAAGAGCCGCCCGTATTGCCCCGCAAGTCAAGTATAATGCCGCGCACGCCTTCTTCTCGCATACGCTCCATCGCTGTGCGGAAATCATTGCCTGTAGCAAGGCTCATGCTTGTGACCTGCACAAGGCGGTAGGCTCGCGGCATTCCGCGCGGGCGCTCCACTATTACTGTGGGCGACTGCACTTCTTCCTTCACAATGTCAAATATCAAGGTTCTGCCGCCGCGCTCGAACTCCACAACCACCGACTCATAACGCGGGTCAACAATCAGTCCGACAATAACATCCGGCGGCATTCCGAAAACATCCGAACCGTCTACACTCACCAGGACATCGCCCGGCAAGATGCCCGCCCGCTGCGCAGGGGCGTCGGGCAGCACCCGCGCGACTACCATACGCCCGTCCTCGCGCATTACAAGCGACACGCCGATTCCGAATAGGCGCCCGTCTATGGAATCGGCAAAGCCCGCAAGCTCCTCCGCGCTGAAATAAATACTGTGGCGGTCTAAGAGTTCGGTCATTGCGCGGAGCGCCGCCTCCATAAGTTCGTGCGCGGAAACGGCTTCGCCCGCATAGCGCGAAATAAGCACATCCAGCATACCCTCCAAGCGTTGGGCTGCCACCTCGCTTCTTACCCCTGCGGGCAGCGGGAACGCTGCCGCCTCCGTAAGCGCGATTGCGTCGAAGAAGCGCGATATTTCCGCGCTTTGCAAGTCCGCTTCAATGCCGTGGCTGTACAAAAGCGCGGTCATTCCGAGAAACGCGGCCTCCGTCAGCTCATGCACGTAAACAACCCCGCCCGCGTAGTTTGCTGCGATAATCTCGATAACGTCCCCCATCTGCCAAGCCGCCGCCGAGGCATTTACAAAGCGCGAAGGCGCGGCAGCAAGCAGCCTGTCCGCCGAATTGGGGAAGACCAGGCGGTTACTGTTCCGCCCGCTTCCGCCGTGGACATTCAGACCGCCTGTTCTTTCCGTAGGAGCGGCGGGCGCGTGCGAAAATTCCAGTACCGACCGCCCGACAGCCATGTAAACCGCATCAGCCGTCCTTGCGGTAATCCCCTTCCAGAAAGGGATTTCGGAAGCAGCTTCCCGAGTGCCGTCACTGGAAATATGCAGAACGCCCTCGCCGCCGTCTATGAGTATATAGTCCTGCCAAGTTATTCCGCGGGTGGTATTTAGCCACGTTCCGCTGTCGAGGCTGTAAAAGCCGTCGCCCAAGTCCGAAAGCCGCACAGGAAACTGCACCGTCCCCGCAGCCCCCGCCTCAAGCGTCCCTATCTGCCCCCCAATATCAAGCACCCAGCCGGGCGATTCAAGGGTAAGGCAGTTCCGCACGGGGTACAGCCCGTAATCCGGGACGTCAACATAAACCGTAAGGCACAAATCCCAAGCCTCCCCCGGCAAAACAGCCCCGCCAAGCAGCGAAATATTCAAGCTGCCTTCAAGCACGCCGTCGGGCAGCCCGTAGCGCGGCTCGTTTACGACTAAAGCGGCGCTTGTAGAAACAGCCCAAGGCAGCCCTTCTATGGTCATTCCGTCAAACGGAAGGGCTGTGCCCGTGCGAAACTGTGTTTCTTCTTCTATATTAGTTACCATCAGCGGGAAGGTTATGGTGGCTTCGCGGAAGATGTTTCTGCCGTCCGCGCCCTTCCACCACATTTCGCGGGCTTGGTAGCCGACTACGATAGCGGGGGATGTGGTGCGGGCAGATGTGGTTTGCGGGATTAGGCAGAGGAATAGTGCTGCAGCGAGTAGCAGAAATGTTTTGGCTGTCATGAAAATGTCCCCCTTTTTGTATTCGTGTTATTCGTAGTGTGTCCACATGCGGATTATGTGTGCAATGCCTTTGTAAAGTACGCCGTTTTCATCTTTATGGTTTTCTGTGTTCGGCAAAATTTCATATACTATACGGTGCTGTCTATTTATACGGCGCGAATAGCAGCCCAGAAGCTCGCGGGTAAGTTTTTCACATGGCGGCTCAAAAGGGTCGCGCCTGATAATGCTCAACAATTTTTTAGCTTTTCTATCGAGCCCGGATTGTTCCAGTAACCGGGAATCTTTCTTGGCTTGCCTTGAATATTCTAGCTTATATCCCATCCGATGTCCTCCAGCCTCTCGCTTGCCGGGGCGGACCTAGCCACTTCGATAGACTCGACCATACCGGGAATGGATTGCAAGTACAGAGTTTCAAGCAAACCGCTCCATTCTTCCTGGCCGATTAAAATTGCCGCACCCCTGTCCGTGGCAATGGAAACAGGTTCGCCAAGCTCTATAACAGAATCGAGTATCCCGTCAAAATCTCTGCGGGCTATGTTGGCTGTTACATGACGCATGACATTCCTCCTATTCTGCCTTGAGTATACCACAACCAACCATGCTTGACATCCACAGAAATTTTCATTATACTTCCTCTTGCCATAGACAGCGGGTGCGTTTTTCCATAAACCGCATAATTCCCGCCGAGGCAGTGCTTGATTTTTCTTGCCCTGTGTAGTATGGCGTAACACTATCTATCAGGGCTTTCTATACGTTTATAAGCCCCCACAAATGAAATGGAGGTGAACAAATGCCGAAAATCGAACAAAAGCAGGTAGTTGTCCAAGAAATCCGCGATAAGGTCGAACGCTCTAAGTCCATGGTTCTGGTTGACTCGCGCGGTCTTACTGTTTTGCAAGACACTGCTTTGCGCAAGGCGCTTCGTGATGCCGGGGTTGATTACAAGGTATATAAAAATACCATGATTAACTTTGCCATACAGGGTACGGATTCCGAAGCTCTGGCGCCCTATCTTGAAGGCCCGACCGCCGTGGCGTTCTGCTACGACGATGCTACCAAAGCCGCAAGTGTTATCAATAAGCAGCTAAAGGATATGCCTAACCTCGAGTTCAAAGCCGGGGTTGTCGAAGGCACGCTTTATGATGCCGCGGGGATGGTTAAAATTGCCGATATCCCATCGCGCGAGGTACTGCTTTCCCGCTTGTTGGGCTCGTTCAAGTCACCTGTATCGTCCTTTGCCCGCGTGCTTAATTCGCTTGCGGAAGAAAAGAACAAAGAAGAAACTGCGTAACTTAAGGAAGATTTTTTGACGCGAGCGTCAAAAACCGCGATTAAATTTCGTCCCTAGTGCCGGACGAAATTGAATCACTATCTAATTGAATCACTATCTAAAGAGAGGAAATCAATATAATGGCTAAACTATCAATAGAAGAATTTTTGTCAGCCCTGGACGAGCTATCTGTCCTCGAGCTTAATGATTTAGTAAAAGCTGTAGAAGAAAAATACGGCGTATCTGCTGCTGCGGGTGTTGTAATGGCAGGCCCTGCCGCAGGTGGCGGCGGCGGTGAGTCCGCTGAGGAGAAGACCGAGTTTGATGTCGAGCTTACCGAAGTCGGTAAAGAGAAAATCAAGGTCATTAAAGTTGTGCGCGAAGCCACAGGGCTTGGGCTCAAAGAAGCCAAGGAACTCGTTGACGGCGCACCTAAGCTTGTTAAAGAAGGAATTGCGAAAGCTGATGCAGAGGCCCTTAAAGAGAAGTTTGCAGAAGTTGGCGCTACCATAACACTAAAGTAACATAAAAAATAGGAGGGATTTTCAACATGAGCAAGAAATGGGTTTATATGTTTGAAGAAGGCGACGCTTCCATGCGTAACCTGCTAGGCGGTAAAGGTGCTAACCTTTGCGAAATGGTCAATCTTGGCCTTCCGGTACCTAACGGATTTATTGTATCAACAGAGGCTTGTACAGCTTACAACGCAGGCGGTAAGGTTCTTTCCCAGGAAGTGAAAGACCAAATCGACGCAAGCGTTAAGAAGTGCGAAGAAATGACTGGCAAGAAGTTTGGTTCTGACACCAATCCTTTGCTTTTCGCTGTGCGCTCCGGCGCTCGCGCATCCATGCCGGGTATGATGGACACAGTTCTCAACCTTGGGCTTAACGACAAAGCTACAGAAGCTTTGGCGAAACTTACTAACAACCCTCGCTTTGCTTACGACTCCTATCGCCGCTTCATCATGATGTTCGCGGACGTTGTTATGGATGTTTCCAAGCATAAGTTTGAGGACGAAATGACGAAGTACAAAGAGCAAAAAGGCGCAAAGAGCGACCTTGACCTTGACGCAGACGATATGAAGAAAATCTGCGATATTTTCAAAGATGTTTACAAGAAGAATCATACATCCGAGTTCCCAGCGTCCGCGCTTGAACAGTTGTATGCTTCTGTTACATCCGTTTTCCAATCTTGGGACAATCCCCGCGCGTTCGCTTACAGGCGTCTGAACGATATCCCTTACGAGTGGGGTACCGCTGTTAACGTGCAAATGATGGTTTTCGGTAACATGGGCGACGACTCCGGTTCCGGTGTTGTTTTCTCGCGTAACGCTGCTACAGGTACTGACGAAATCTACGGTGAGTTCCTTGTGAACGCACAGGGTGAGGACGTTGTTGCCGGTGTGCGTACACCACAGCCATTCGCTGATTTGAAAAACTCAAAAACTATGCCGGGTGTGCATGATGAATTCGTTCACTACGCAAAAGTTCTTGAGCGTCATTACCAAGACATGCAAGACATGGAAATGACTGTTGAAAAAGGTAAGCTGTATGTTCTGCAAACACGTAACGGTAAGAGGACTGCACATGCTGCTCTTAAAATTGCTGTTGATATGGTTAACGAAGGTCTAATCAGCCGCCGTGAAGCTCTTATGAAAGTTGACCCTCGTCAGCTTGACCAACTGCTTCATCCGCAATTTGACGCAAAAGACCTAGCTGCTGCTAAGCCAATCGGCCGTGCGCTTCCTGCTTCTCCGGGTGCTGCTACTGGTAGGGTTTACTTTAGTGCGGCTGACGCCGAAGCGGCTGCTGCCCGCGGCGAAGATGTAATCCTTGTTCGTATGGAAACTTCCCCAGACGACATCATGGGTATGCACGTATCTAAGGGTATCCTTACAGTACGCGGCGGTATGACTTCCCATGCGGCTGTTGTTGCCCGTGGTATGGGTACTTGCTGTGTGTCCGGTTGTGAAGAAATCCGTTTGAACGACGCTGAAAAGAAATTCGAACTTGGCGGTTCTACAATCAAGGAAGGCGACTACATCTCCCTTGACGGTACTGCCGGTACAATTTACGCAACTCAAATCAAGACTGTTGACCCAGAAATCAGCGGTGACTTTGCAGAATTCATGAGTTGGGCAGACTGTGTACGTACTATGGGCGTGCGCACAAACGCAGACTCTCCGCATGATGCAAAAGTTGCGCTTGAGTTCGGCGCAGAGGGTATTGGGCTTACACGTACAGAACACATGTTCTTCGAGCCTGACCGTATTCCTAAGATGCGTAAAATGATTATGTCCGACACAGAGGCAGAGCGCCGTGCGGCACTTGCCGAGCTTCTTCCGATGCAGCGTGCTGACTTTGCCGGTATTTACGAAGTAATGGGCGAGCGTCCTGTTACAATTCGTTTGCTTGACCCACCGCTTCATGAGTTCATGCCTACTTCTGACGCAGACTTTGCCGGTCTTGCGAAGGATATGGGTAAGACTGTAGAGGAGCTGAAGGCAGTTGCTAACTCTCTGCATGAGCTGAACCCTATGATGGGTCATCGCGGGCTTCGTCTTGCGGTTAGCTATCCTGAAATCGCGGAAATGCAAGCACAAGCGATTATCGAAGCTGCTATCCAAGTTAAGAAAGCAAAAGGTTTCGACATTGTGCCTGAAATCATGATTCCTCTTACAAGTGATGAGAAAGAGTACGCTTATGTTCAAGAAATCATCAAGAGTACAGCGGACAAAATCATCAAGGAATCCGGCTTGAAACTGAAATATATGGTTGGTACTATGATTGAGATTCCCCGCGCGTGTATCATCTCTGACAAGATTGTAAACTCCGGCGCTGAGTTCTTCAGCTTTGGTACTAACGACCTTACACAGATGACATACGGCTTGTCCCGTGACGACGCAGGTAAAATCCTGTCCGACTACACTGACAAGAACATCTTCGAAGGCGACCCGACCGCAAGGCTTGACCAAGCCGGTGTTGGTGAACTTATGAAGCTTGCTATCAAGGGTGGACGTTCTGTAAAGGGCGACCTCAAACTTGGTATCTGCGGTGAGCATGGCGGCGAGCCTTCGTCTGTTATGTATTGCCATCAGATTGGACTCGACTATGTTTCTTGTTCCCCGTTCCGTGTGCCGATTGCCAGACTTGCTGCTGCGCAAGCCGCCATGGACCAGAGGAAAGAAGACTAGTAGAGCATGAAAAATTTACTGCCGTGCTGGGATTTTCTGGCACGGCAGTTTTTTAGCATTTCTAAATATATTCACTTTTTCCAGAAAAATTTATTGAAAATGACACTAAATACTGTTATTCTCAAAAAGCAACTGGGGTTTTTGCATGACACACAACTATACAAACACAGAAGGGAATTAAAGTTATGTCTACGTTTAGAAACATGAAAATCCGGGGGAAGTTGTTTTTGGGCTTCGGAGTGTTGCTTGTAGCTATGTTGGTCGTAGCGTTCATGGGAATCATGGATGTTGTTCAGACGAACACCAACTACTCACGCGTGGTTGAGTACAATGTATTCAGGTACAGCCAGCTGCAAGACTTGGCGGGCGAGCTGATGAATGTACGGCGGCTTGTGTCTTTGACGGCTTTGCAAAGCGGTCAGTTTCCCGGCGAGCTTGGTACTATCGAGGAGCTTGAGGCGCAGGCTATAGCTTCCGTGGAGCGTACCGGACGCATAGTCGGGCGGTTTCGAGATAACTTGCTTGATGACCCAGGGTTGGAAGAATGGGACAGGCAGGGCAGACTCGAACAAATCAACGAAGTTGAAAGACTTATAATGTATTACATGGACAATACCGTGGAAAGAGTAATGGAGGCGGCTCGTCAGGGTAGGGACTACCTTAACGCAGGCGGCGTAAGTATCGCGGAATTTAGGTACATGGCGGTTCTTGCTATCGTGGAAGGTCAGGATACCATGAATGAAATTGGGGAGATATATGACCCAATGATGGCGATTCTGCAAGAGTATATGGACGGCGTAGTTGAAGAAATGAACGCGGCTACAGATGCGACCATGGTTACGCTTATTATCATAAGTGTGATTGCTGTAATAGTCGGTGTTGTCGTAGCGTTTGTAATCTCGGGTGCTATTTCCAAACCGATTAGCTTGGTGGTAAGTTCGCTTCAAGACATGGCACGCGGCCGCTTAAATGTAAACTTGCGCGCGGACACAAAGGACGAGGTCGGCATTTTGTCAGAAAGTGCGCTTAGCCTTGTCAACACCTTACAGAAACTCATGACCGATATGGACACCATGGCAAGCGACCACGCCAGGGGCGAAATCGATACCTTCATCCATGAAGACGAATTTGACGGCTCATTCTCGGATGTGGCTGACAAAATTAACGGTTTAGTGAAAAATCAACTTGAAACTCAGACTAAAGTTGTGTCTGTGTTCAGTTCAATCGCAAACGGCTCGTTTGATACCCAGTTGGAAAAAATGCCGGGCAAGCTGTCCACACTTAACGATGCTGTGGATAACATGCGCGATAATATCAGGCGTGTAAGCGGTGCAATCGACTCGGTTATAGACGCGGCTGCCGAAAAGGGCGAAATGTCCTATCGTGTTGATACTTCTGCCTATAACGAGGGCTGGAAGCTTATCATGGACGGCCTGAACAATGTGTGCCAAGCAGTAAACGAACCAATCGTGGAAATCCGCGATGTAATGGGGAACCTCAGTGTAGGTAATTTCAGCCAGAAGGTGGTAGGCGACTATCACGGCGATTTCAAAGGCATACAAGATGCGGTAAACGGTACTATCGACGCGCTTAACGGGTATATTTCGGAAATGTCCGAGATGCTTTCGTCTGTCGCCGGCGGTGACTTGACCAAGCGGATTAACCGTGACTACCTGGGAAGCTTTAGCGAGATTAAGAGTTCGATTAACAATATTTCCGAGACGCTGTACAAGACGGTTTCCGAAATCACAGCTTCAACCGCGCAAGTACTTTCGGGCGCGAAGCAGATTTCGCAAAGCGCGATGGATTTGGCGAACGGCGCCCAGACACAGGCAAGCTCTGTAGAGGAACTGAACGCGTCCATCGACCTTATTACACAGCAGACAAAGCAAAACGCAGAAGACGCTTCGAACGCGAATGTACTGTCCGTCAACTCTACCGATAACGCTAAAGAGGGCAGCCAGTCCATGCAGCAGATGCTCACAGCTATGGAGCAGATTAAAGAATCGTCCAGCAATATCTCGAGAATTATCAAGTCTATACAGGATATCGCGTTCCAAACGAACCTGCTGTCCCTTAACGCTGCGGTGGAAGCTGCGCGCGCGGGCGAGCATGGTAAGGGCTTCAGCGTGGTAGCCGAAGAAGTGCGCAGCCTCGCCAACCGAAGCCAGGATGCCGCGACCGAGACTACCAACTTGATTCAGGAAACGGTAGACCGTGTGGATTCCGGTTCGGATATTGCGGTATCGACTTCCGGCTCGCTTGACACGATTGTGCAGGGCGCAGGGGAGATTTCTGATATCATCAACAGGATTTCTTCCGCATCGCAGGAGCAGGCTGACGCTATTTCGCAGATTAGCATAGGAATTTCTCAGATTTCGCAGGTTGTGCAGAGCAACAGTGCGGTATCGGAGGAGACTGCTGCGGCTGCGGAGGAGTTGAATTCGCAGGCAGAGTTGTTGCAGCAGTTGGTTTCGTATTTTAGGCTTTAGGATGGTCTGTGAGGGCCACTTGAGGTTGAAGATGTATGAGCGCATTCTATTGCAGGATGCGCTTTTTACATACGTCTACGTGTATCGTTTACCGTCGTAAAATCTTGACAAATAAATGGACAAGCGGTACACTGCCTAAATGTCTAAAAAATAATAACCAATTTGAAGTTGATTCTAGCAATGCCGTTATGTTCATACACATGAGTTATATGTTGGAAATGTGGTGATTGGCATGGCTCACAAAGGAGAGGAAAAAAGCATGAATCTACTAAAGATGACAGAAGAAGAAAAATTGGAAGTTATTCGCCAAGCAGGGCTACAGATGATAGAAGAAAATATGGAAAACAGTCCCATAGAGGGTGGATTTGGGTATCTCGGATTATTGTTGGATGGGTATAAACCAAATAAACCTGAAAGCGAGACTAAAAATGTCAGTGTTTCGTCACAATGATTGCGATTATCCCGCTTATAAGCCTCCTGATGATAGCTATTTATTGAAGAACCTTAATTTAGTGATAGATTCGTTTAGTATGGGGTTTCAGGAGTTAGGTTTAGACAAAAATGAGTATTATGTTGATGCCCTCTTGGTCACAGTAGCCTTGATACGAACAGACCAACGAAAACTCCATTATCTCATGTATCATAACGGAATGGAAATGAACGAGCTGAAATGGATTGCTGTTCTTTCTTATTGGATGCTACGTTTTAAGCCTATCAATAGAATAGCCGGCGGTCCTATTGATATAAATGAGCAGGTAATTTTATGTTGGGTTTTTAGAGCTATAAGGAATTATAGGCAAAAAAGTAGTAAGCCTGTGGTTAACGTAAGTGAAAGATTGAAAAGAGATTTGCTATACGCCTTTACATACCGGGATATTTCATATGACTATATGACAATTTTAGTAGAGAGTTTAGCGGAATAGCAAGACAGCCGTGGGAGTTGGCTGCGGACTTTTCTTTTTTTGAGTTTTCTAAGGCAAGGGCTAATACTTGACGGGAATTTTGCCGATATACGGCTTGTAAGTGAAATCGGAAAGGGAAGGGTGTAAGTGATGAATGGAGCTAATACAAATATGGTTCGTGTTGGATATGCCCAAAACAACTCATTTAGGCAACGTCCTCCGATGTATGCAGCGAGGTCTGTTGACGATTTGAATTTTAGAGAAACAGAAATTGTGCGCCGCATACAAGACAAGCTTTCTTCTTTAGGCTCGTCTTTGAAGTTTGATGTGGGGCATAATTCTGTATCTGTGACAATGTTCATTGGCGGTAAAACGGATGCCCCCGCCCCGTTCGTGTTAAGCCGGCAACTGTTGGCTGAAATGGCAGAGGATGAAGATAAGTACCGTGAATGGATGTCGAAAATTCAAGATATGGTATCACAAAGAAGGGCTAATCAATTCGGCGTATCTGGACAATCTGAAATAGAGAATCATCTTGCCCAAAAGGCCGCTGAACTCAGAAGCCATCAAATTAGGGTTGGCATGATGTATGCTTTGGATTTTTGGAATGAGGATTAAAATAACCAATAACGGAAATTACTAAAAAAGCCCGCAGCAACCCCGCAGGCTCAAATGCCTACCCCTCCAACCCTAAAACCGCAACAACCCAGCCACATCCACAGGCATCCCGCTCGCTATCGACTTATTAGCAGCAATCCCCGTAAGTATCGACATAGCCCCGTCCACATGACTGGCCGCCCTGTTAAACGGGTCATGCTCCGGCACCCCGAATATATCGTTCAACAAAACAGGGTCGCCGCCGCCGTGTCCGCCTTCCGCTTCCTCAAGCTCCACCGCATAAGGCGGCTCGTGCATAGGAAATACCGTAAGCTCCTTCCGCTCGGCGCGCCCGTAATGCAAAGCCGAACCCTCGCCGCTTACATACGAACTCTCCACTACCTTCAGCTCTATCCTGCCCTTCGACCCGTTAAATACAACATTAAACCCTTCCCAGGGCATGTAGGTGTTAAGCGAATAAGTCAAAACCGCACCGCGGTTATACCGCACAAGCAGCCCCATAACATCCTCTATAGCAACATCATCGGCAAAAACCGAACGGTCGCGTATATACCCGCTGTCGCCCTCCGCATCCAAGTACATTGCCTTCATCTCGGGGTTGGCCTCGATATCAATGGAAAACGGGTCGTCCTTAGCAGCAGGATTCCCGTGCGAACGGTAGTAGAAATCAGTCACCCCGCGCATTTCCGCGTTCTTCATCCCGTAGAACCGCAAGTCACCCATGGCAAACACCCGCCGCGGCGCATCCCCAAGCCAAAAATTCACAAGGTCAAAATGATGCGTGGACTTATGCACAAGCAGGCCGCCGCTGTTAAACTTATTGCGGTGCCAACGCCGGTAGTAATCCGCGCCATGCTTAGTATCAAGCAGCCATTCGAAATGAACGGAGAAAACATCGCCTATCGCGTCATTCATGATAAGCTCCCGCACCTTGGTGCTGTGCGGAGCGTAGCGGTAGTTGAAGGTGACGCGCAGACTCTTGCCCGTGCGCTTCTGTGTGTCGATTATATTCTGCGCTTTTTCCTCGTCGATAGTCATGGGCTTCTCGGTGATGACATCGCAGCCAAGCTCCATAGCCCGCGTAATATAGTAATCATGCGTGCGGTCAACAGACGTAACAATCACATAATCCGGCTTGGTTTCCTCAAGCATCTTGTCAAACTCCGTATGCCGGAAAGTAGGTACCGCATCCACGCCGAAACTTTTCAGGTTTTCATTAGCATAATCCATCCGCGTCCGGCTCAAATCGCAAAACGCAACAATCTCACTCGTAACCTTGTAAGTAGTAGCTACCGCCTCATAAAAAAACCGCGCACGGCTGCCGCAGCCTACAAGTGCATATCTTCTTCTCTGCATTTTTCAGAAGCCCCCTTTTTCGTATATGTTATATCATATGCGGCTAAAGTGCAATGCCTGTTTTGCCGAAGTAGATGTGTAGAGACAGGGGGAAAATAAAAATGATTAACACAAATTTCAGCATTCCGAACATGAACATGCCGCAAATCGGGCGCAGGAACAAAGGAACCACACCCGTCACAATGAAAACACAGCTTCTGAACCTGCGCGCAGAAGACAACCGGCCAAGCCAGAGGCCAATATTCACACCGCTCCGCGAAATAGCAAAAAGCGAAGCGGCAAAAAGAGAAGAAGAACAAAATTCCAAAACCCTGACAACCCTGCGCGACAAACTAAAATACATCGAAAGCCGCATCCCAAAATTCCATCAAAGAGAAATCATCCTAAATGAACTGCAAGAAGGCAAACACAACATGTCACTAAGCATAGGCAACCAAAACATTAACCTCAGCATAAAAATATCAGACACAGACACAATACAAGACGTACAACAGCGCATAGCCGACGAAATCAACGCCCTACAGCATAACGACGTCTACGCGTCTATCTTCCAAGACAGCGAAACAAACGAAACACGCCTGTTCGTGAATTTCAGAAAAACCACAGTAAGAGACGCGATAGGCAACGACTCATACGGCACCTCCGCAGTAAGCCCGTTCATGAACCTAAACATAACATCGGCAGAAACAGGGCAGCAAACGGCACAACTCCTGATGGAAGTAGGACGCGACCACGGGTTCGACAGCCTGCACGGGTTTGCGATGTTACTGACAGATTTCCAAATAAGCGCAGAAATGCTTATCTGGGAACGCGGGGAGATTGTGGGTGTGAACTGGGATATATTTGAGGAAGATGAGTTGTTGGATAAGGAGAGGCTTGAGGAGCAGAGTGAGTTGGTGTGGCGGGAGAATATGGATGCGTTTTTGGAGCGGTATGGTGAGGGACGGGTGGTTGATAGGTTGCTTTAGGGGAGTAAGGGGGTGAGGTCAAGCGGTCGGTGTGAGCGACCGGTTGGGGTTTTATTTCCTACCCCCGCACCCGCATCAAAAGCGCCAAAAAAACCCCGCCGCACAAAAACGGCGCAAACGGAATATAACTCCCCCGCTCTGCCCGCCGCGAAACCAACAGCACTACCCCAACAATCCCACCGGCGATAAAGGCATAAAAAAACGCCGACGCCACACCCGTCCAACCCAGAAACAGCCCGGACATAGCCATCAGCTTAACATCGCCGAACCCAAAACCGGGCTTCCCTGCGAAGGTTTTTGTCAGATAATCCAAAATCAGCAGCGGCAAAGCCCCGGCAAGCGCGCCGAACAAGGCGTCGGGCAGGCTGATATTACCAACCCATATCCAAAGCGCACCGCAAACCGCCCCGGCGGCAAGCAGCCTGTCAGGTATCAGCATTGTTTTCCAGTCGATTACCGCGACTGCGATTAGAACGAAAAACAGGCCGACGAATGATACGGCGGCCGCGATTTGCGGTAAGGTAAGGAAAACGCTATCCGGCATGACGGCAGCCGCCGCAGGAGTTTCCGCTTGGGCATGGCGTGTTCGGAAAATCGGGTGTGCGGCGCACGACGGCAGGCGGTGCGCGGAAGATTGTCTCGAGTTCGAAGGAGCCGCAGTCCGGGCAGGCGATTAGCTTTTCGGATTTCTCGCGCATGGATGCGGATATGTTGTGTTCGGTGTCGCAGGCGGTGCAGTGTAGGTCGTAAAATGGCATTTGGGGTTCCCTCCTTAGAATGTTATGTTATTTGATTTGAAATATTCGGTGATGTAGCTGACGGCTTCTTTTGCTTGCTTTATTGCTTCGGCTGCGCCTTCTTTATCTGTGGATGTTTATTAAAATAGCCAAGGGGTTACTCAATAAGGTATCCCCTTTTACCTTATTCAGACAAATAAATCCAACTTGACCACCCGCCATTTGATAATTGCTCTTGATAGCAAATTGCGGCAGAGTCCAAATAAGTTAGCGCATATGACGTATGCAGACTTACTTGCTGTACATCAGACAGGGTTTTTACCCGTGCGATAGCTACTTCTGCTGTGATTTTCCCCTTCAAGTAATCCCTTGCGTCTGTTGTCCCGCACGAAGTTTAACCACTCCAATGTTGGCTCGTCAAAGATGACGACCTTTGCCCAAGTCAATTTCATGTATGATTTGTGTTGTTCCGTGATACAGCTTCATATTATGCCGACTGTGCGTTTGCTAATTCGGTGGTTAGCAATTCCGCCATGTATTCAAAGCCTTGTGTGTGGAATGAATCAGCTAACACCTTCTCAACAAAACCATAATGTTCTAACAGTCGTGCAGTTTCTGTCACGGTTTTTTCCAGTTCATCTGCTGTGTACTGGATTACATGAACCAACCATACTGCCCTATCCGCTTCTGTGTGCATTTAATATGCCTCCAAACGTGATACTAAAATTCTTCACCCCCAAGGTGTGCGCCGCAGGGGCTTTCGCAACCATTACAATTGCAGAAAATGCTTATTCGGTACTCCGAAATTTATTGTGCGTACTCGTCAACAAGCAACCCATATTTTAGGTTATCGTGCTTTTTGCCCTTGAAGTAGACTGCTTTGCGTTCTTTGCCTTCTAAAGTAAAGCCTGCTTTCTCCAATGCTTTTTGTGCAGGAATGTTTATTTCCAATGTATCAGCGGTTATACGTTCAAAACCTTGATTGTAAAAAGCGTACTCTAAAATTAGCTTCAACGCTTGTGTTCCGTAGCCTTTACATTGATTTTCAAGTTTGGATATGCCAATTCCTATTGAGCAAGAACGATTTACTCGGTCTACGCCTTGCAGGGCAACATCGCCAATAACTGTTCC
>Ga0209755_10000412_pt1 | contig 79537 bp, 63 predicted proteins | sample TergutCo191P1_FD_187301 | JGI IMG/M metagenome (GOLD analysis project Ga0209755, IMG submission 187301) | Cornitermes sp. P1 segment gut microbial communities from Petit-Saut dam, French Guiana - Co191P1 (SPAdes) (version 2) | ecosystem: Host-associated > Arthropoda: Insects > Digestive system...
AAATCGAAAAAATGGGGCTTGGTATTTTATTGCTTCAATAAAATGGCCATTGGGAACGATTATATTCAATGCCTTCTAAAAAGAAAGTTTTTATATGGGCCACCAGTGGTATTTTCTACATTTACAAAAATGAAAAACTCATTCTTGGAACGTCGCATAAAGCAGCACATAAAAGCTCCTGTTCATTGTTTTAAAGCCGGTGCGCATATAGGTTTTGAAAATACGCTTGCAAAAGAACTCGCATTGATTGGCATTAAAGAATGTGAAGCGCAAAGCGGAGCTGTGCATTTAAAAGCAAAGCTGGAAAATGTTTGGCAGGCAATAGCGCTATCTCGCTCCGCAAGAAGTTTTGAGATGAAAATAGCAGAATTCCACTGTGAAAATTTCGGAAAATTGGAGCAAAAAATAAAGAGCATTCCCTGGGAGCTTTACTTGCCGCAAGCGACAGAACTGAAAATAGATGTTAAGAGCGAGAAATCCAGATTATATCATAAGGGTGCTGTAGAAGAGCGTGCCAGGAAGTGCATAGAGCAGTGCTTGGGAATGGCTAACGAAAAGCAACTTGCGGTTAGCAAATTGCATATACATTTTAAAAATGATGTTTGCGCAATTTGGTTGGATTTATGCGGAGAAGCCTTGCACAGAAGAGGAGAGCGCTGGGTAGAAGACGCTCCTATGCAGGAGACTTTGGCGGCGAGCATTTTGCTGCATGCGAATTTTGCAAAGTATGAGAAGTTGATAGACCCTATGGCCGGCAGCGGCGTGTTTTCGCTGGAAGCAGCAAAATGGCGCTCAAATTCTGCCGTAACTTTGAACAGAACTTTTGATTTTGCAAAAATGCCTGCCTTTAGAGAGGCCGCTTTTAACAATTTTTTGCAAAAAGCCAAGCAGCCTTTTGCGTTGCAGGAAAATGAAAAGTTTGAGATTTTATGCAGCGATAAAAGCGAACATGCCGTGAAAACTATAAAGCATAATATGGAAGCATTGCGCATAACCCCTGAATGGACACCCTCACAAGCAAATTTTTTTGACTTGCCTAAGAGCAAAAATGCGCTGCTGGTTCTTAACCCGCCTTATGGCAAGCGGCTTGTTAGGGAAAAGAATCTTTACAGGGAAATAGCCGGAAAAATAGAGAAGGATTTTAGCGAGTGCGCTTTTGCGGTAGTAAGCCCTGCGCTGGAGGCTGCAAATTTTGAGAGCGCATTCACACGAAGGGGTTTGGAGAGGGTTTCCAGCTACAATGGAGGGGTAAAGGTGGCAATTTTAACCCAAATTTTTACCAAGGACTTGAAATTTCCTTAAAAAATTTCTATATTTTAAGACCACCTTAAAGTTTTTAAAAGGATATAAAATGACAAGAAAAGGTTTCGGACTCCGTGAATGGATAATTTTAGCTGTCGTGCTGCTTTCGGGCTACAGTATGTGGCCTTCTATTGAATACCACACAAAAAAGGGCGATGAAAAGGTCAAGTTTGCCAAGGAAAACCCCAAAGTTGTGGATAAATCCGTGAATTTCGGCTTGGATTTAGCCGGCGGCACAAGCATAATTTTGGAAATAGACAAAAGCGGCTTAAAGCCCGATGAAGCTTCCGATATTCAGGAACGCTCTCTGGAAATCATACGCAACAGAGTTGACCAATACGGCCTTTCCGAGCCGCAAATTTTCCCCAGCGGCGACAACCGCATTGTGGCAGACCTTGCAGGTGTGGACGCAGACGATGCCAGAAACTTGGTTGGCGGCACGGCAATGCTTGAATTCAAAATTGTAGCCGAGCAGGAAAAAGCGGCTCAAACCCTATCGCTAATAGACAACTACCTCAAAGGCAGAAACATTCCGGGCGCAGACTCCGCCGCAACAACTGCCGCTACAGATTCGGCTGCTACAGTTTCTGAAGCAACCGTAGCAGAAGACCTTAGTGAAGAGGCTCTCTTGCTTGGTGGCAAAGCTGCCCAGCCAAAAAAAGATTCTTTGGATGAAACAAAAGAAAGCGCCGCAGATTACGTAAATCCAGATCGCCCATTCACGGGCTTTTTGGTGAACTTCGGTTCGGATTTAGCCGTTTCGGAAGAATATATATCAAGAGTGCAGGCCATATTGAATATGCCTGGAGTGCAGGCTGTAATTCCCCGTGACGTGGCTTTTGCCTGGGGGCGTGGCTTTGAAAGAGAGCAAAACGGAAACAAACTGAGAAAACTTTACCTGTTAAAACGCCGAGCAGAAATGGACGGCAAAGAAATTGCAACCGCAAGCCCTTACAGAATTTCCGATGGTCTTTCTGCTGGCCAAGTAGCGGTATCACTTCGCTTTAAGGGTCTTGGACCCAAAAAATTCGGCTCGGTTACCGGCAACAATGTTGGTAAGCAAATGGCCATAGTCTTAGACGGAGCCGTTATAAGCGCACCTGTTATTCGTGACCGAATTCCAAACGGAGAGGCTCAAATAACCGGTTTGGCAGATATGGCAGAAGCAACTCAATTGGCTGTTGTTTTGCGTGCAGGCGCTCTGCCTGCTCCAATGAAAATCGTAGAACTCAGAAACGTTGGCGCAACTCTTGGCGAAGAAAACATAAAAGCAGGTTTTGGTTCTGCCGTGGTTGGCTTTATTATATGCCTTGTGTTTATGATATTCTACTATAACTTTGCCGGTTTGGTAGCCAATGTCGGTATATTCGTGAATATGATTATGATTGGTGCTGCGCTTTCACTGTTCAATGCAACGCTAACGCTTCCGGGCATTGCGGGTGTTGTGCTGGTGGCGGCAATGGCTTTGGATGCCAACATAATAATTTACGAGCGCATAAGAGAAGAGCTGCGATCCGGGCAAATGGCCAGAATGGCCGTGTCTAGAGGTTACGAAAAAGCGTTCACTGCAATTATAGATTCTAACATAACAACATTCTTTGTAGCGTTCATACTTTACAAAATAGGAACAGGCCCGGTAAAAGGCTTTGGCTTAACTCTTATGATAGGTATTTCCGCATCTCTGTTCTCGGCTTTAACCGTTACAAGAGCTATTTTCGATTTCAAACTGTCCAGACACGATGCAAAATCCGTAAATATCGGAAATGGCATAAAGTGGTTGCAAGAGGCAATGTTCCCAATTGTCGCAAAACGTGGAATTTGGGCAAAGATTTCCATAACCGTATGCGCAATTTGCATAGGGCTTGCTGTAGTCAAAGGTTTTGAATACAGCATTGATTTCACAGGCGGCTTGGTTTACACGGTTGAATACGCCGATGATTCTCGCCACATTGAAGATTTGAATTCTGCTCTCGGCAAAGGCGGCTTGGGAGAAGTGGTTGTTCGCAAACTTGGCGGAACCTCCTCAAATCAGTATATGTTGAGCATTCAAACAGATAATTCCGGTGAAGACGCAGTTAAAACCCTAACTGAAAAGTTAAATTCTATTTTGGAAAGCGTTGGATCTCCAAAAATTATAGGTTCTGATGTAGTTGGCCCAACAATAGGCCGAGAACTTCGCTTTAACGCTATTTTAGCCGTTATCCTCTCTTGGATTGGCATTGGCATCTATATATGGGCGCGTTTTGGAAAAATGGGACTTGGTTTTGGTGTTGGCGCAATAGTAACTCTTGTGCACGATACAATTTGGTGCATAGGCCTTATAAGCATATTCAAGCTTCCTATAGACGGAGCAATGATAGCAGCGTTCCTTGCAATGATAGGCTATTCAATCAACGATACAATCGTTATTTACGACCGTATTCGTGAGAATAAACTGTTAGCCAAGGAAACACTTGAAGACAGAATAAACATTTCCATTAACCAGAGCTTCTCCCGTTCCATAATCACAAGTTCTTCAACATTGTTTGTGTGCCTTGTGCTTGCTATTATGGGAGGTTCAAGCATTCGTGATTTTGGCATAGTTATGTCTGTAGGTGTTGTTATAGGCACTTACTCGTCAATTTGCATAAGCGCCCCCTTCTTAGTATGGTGGTCCAATAAGTTCAAAAGAGGTATGGCATAGTTTTTGCATATACATTAACTATGTCAGATATTTCAGCTATTTCCGGAGTTTCTAGTGTCGAGAACACTATTACTGCCACTCGTAAAAAGCTTTTCGGTGGCGATACCCGCACGCTTGTGTATAAAGCACTTGATGCCAACGCCATGCGTGGCCGTGCCATAGCCAATAACATAGCCAATGTGCAAACCCCAGGCTATCAAAGGGTTGAGGTTAATTTTGAGGAACAGGTGCAAGCCGCTATGCAAAAACAGATGGATGGCACAAGAACTCACGAAAATCACATTGGGCTAGGCAGAAAAGCCGCTATAAGAAGCGTTGAAGCTTATTCATTCCGCCCGGATTATGACGTTACAAACCCCAGCGAATTGAACAATGTTGATATTGACATTGAAAACGCAAAACTGGCTGAAAACCAAATAAGCCAGAGCTACAATATGCAGTTCGCAGGTTTTTCAAAAATTCAGGCTGCTATTAAGGGCCAAGTTTACTAATTGCTATTGACTAATAGCAAGTTCCATATTCTGCAAGGCTGCGCCGCTGGCGCCTTTGCCTAAGTTATCCAAAACAACGGTTATCTGGCCGTGCTCATGCCGCCCAAACACGAAAATTTTTGCATTGTTTGTTCCGTTGCAAATAGTTGGAGAGAGCATAGCAGGGTTCTCATTTGCAGGAACAACGCTCACAAACTCGCTGCATGCGTAATAATCCGCTAAAAAATCTCTTAACTCATCGAAAGTGCTTACGCCGGTGAGTATATCGGGAAACAGGCTCACAGTAACGGCCATTCCCTGAAAGAAAGGGCCTATAATAGGGTTGAACAAAGGCGGTTTGGAAAGCCCGGCAATTTTTTGCATTTCCGGCAAATGCTTGTGGCTAAGTCCCAAAGCATAAGGTTTTGAAGCTAAAACCGATTCCGATTCAAATTTAATATGCTTAAAGTTTTCTTGGTATTCCGCAATCATTTTTTTGCCGGCTCCGCTATAACCGGTTAGGCTGTAGCAACTTAAATTTACATTGGGTTTTATTATGCCACGTGCAACAAGCGGGTAAACTGCTAACAAAAAGCCTGTTGAGTGGCAACCGGGGTTTGCAATTCTTTTTGAGTTTTTAATTTGCTCTTTGTGTGCGGAAGAAAGTTCAGGAAGCCCATAAGCCCAAGATTCATTTGTGCGGTGCGCCGTGCTTGTGTCTATAACAACGGTGTCTGGGTTTTGAACAAGAGTTGCGGATTCTATTGCCGCATCGTCGGGCAGGCACAGGAATGAAACATCTGCAGCATTTAAAAGCTCGGCTTTGCGCTTAACATCTTTGCGAAGCTCCGGCTCAATTTCCATAAGCTCTATGTCTTTGCGAGCAAGCAGTTTTTCTCTAATCTGCAAACCCGTTGTGCCTTCTTGGCCGTCAACAAAAATTCTTTTCATATTCCTCTCACGATTCTAAAGCTTATATACCCGCCTTGTATATCGTCCCAAATCGGGTCTGTTTGATATTCATTAATATAATTATTGCCCAAACCCTTTCGGTATTGCTCATAAGTCCATTCCCAATAATCAGGATTTTTTTCTATAACACTATTAAGCGGATTCGCTGCCTGCTCCCATTCCTCAATTGTAGGCAAACTTATTTCATAACCTTTTATATCCGAGAGTTTTTCGCAAAATTCCATTGCATTATACCAGCTAACTCCCTCTATGGGCAGAGCATCGTTTTTAAGACCCTTCGCAGGATTCACTCTCATAACCGCCTTATATTGCCCCTGGGTTATCAAGGATTTGGATATCATAAACTCTCCTTCAACAATTTGCCAGTCTATTTCCATATCAAACGAAGAACTGCTTGACGAAGACTGTGCAATGTTGCTGCTGCTGTTGCCAAGCGGCACAGACGAACTGCTTCTATCTCTATCTGGAGGGTCGGTAGCAACTTCACCGCAAGCCAGCAGAAACAAAACAATATAAACAAGGATAAATAGCATTCTTTTAGAAAATAGAAATTTTATAGTTATGTTTTTTTCTACTTTATCCGCAAATGGATATTTTAATAACTAATGATGATGGTATTGCGGCTTCCAATTTGATGGCTTTGGCTAAGGCGGCTATGGAATGTGGATGCGTGAAAGTGGTTGCCCCTAAGTGCGAGCAGAGCGGCGTTGGGCATAGTTTCAATTTTTACCGCTCTTTGAGCTTTGCGCCGGCGAAAAACTTTCCGTGCGAGGCTTTTTGGGTGGATGGAACGCCTGCCGATTGCATGAAGTTCGCTTTGAAGCATATTTACAAGGATTTTGCGTTTGATTTGGTGATATCCGGCGTTAATAATGGTGATAATGCCGGCGTTGCTTCTTTTTACAGCGGGACTGTTGGAGCGGCGAGAGAGGCGGCTTTGTGGGGCGTTCCCGCTATTGCGGTTTCTTTGCAGAAGCAAAGCGATGCGGCACTTGAGTTTGCGCTTAAGTGGGTTAAGGAGATTTTGAAAAGGAAATCTTTTGCAAGCATGCCTAAGCAGACTTTGTGGAATTTCAATGTTCCGCATTGCAGCCCGGAGAGGCCGTGCAAGGGAGTTAAGGTGTCAACTACCAGCACGAATATGTTCCAGGATTATTATGTTGAGGCTGGCGGCGCAAAGGCAGATTCCGCATATTTGGTGAATGAGGATTCTTCTTTGGCCGGAGGCGAAACTCCAGAAAGCGGCGAGGCACTCAAAAGGTTTAGCCTTATGGGTTGCAAGGCTCCTTCTCCTAGGGAAGGAACCGATGATTGGTGGCTTGAGCAAGGTTTTGCTTCTCTTAGCCCTCAGGCGGTGGATTTGACAGACTCTATGGAATACGAGCGACTTTTGGCAAATCTTTTGACCGTTTGTCTGTGAACGCCCAGAATTTTTGATACTGCCAATATTGACATTTTTTTGTCGAATAGGTCTTTTATTTCGTTTTCTCTACCGGTTAATATGGTGTTTTTGGATTCCTTGCCTTTTGGACGCCCTAGCACTTTCCCTTCGGAACGCATTCGGGCTAATGCTTCTTTTGTGCGCTGAGATATGAGTTCCCGCTCTATTTCGGCAGATAGGCCAAAGGCGAAGGCGAGGACTTTGCAGTTTATGTCGTTTCCGAGCCGGTAGTTGTCTTTGATTGTCCATACTTGGATTTGGCGGTTCATACATTCGTTTAGTACTCCCATTATCATAAGCAGGCTTCTGCCCAGCCTGGATAGCTCCGAGCAAACAAGTATGTCGTCTTTTTTCATTGTTTGAATCAATTTTCCGAGTTTCCGGTCATAAATTGAGCGAGTTCCGGAAATGGTTTCTGAAACCCATTTGTCCACGCTCAGTTCGTTTCTTTTGCAGAAACAGTCGATTTCATAACGTTGGTTTTCAACCGTTTGCTTGTCGGTTGATATTCTAATATACCCATATACCATAAAAAACTCCCTTTTTTGGCTAGTGAATTGTAAGCAAACCACGATTAAGAACAAAGTAATCGCAATTCTAGTATAGTAATTGTATGCAAAAAACGTTCCTTTTTTGCATACAACCGAGCTTTTCCCTATTTTTTTTAAAAAAAGTGAAAAATGACTATATTTTGACACAAAATGATAAAAAAAATGACAAAAATGCAAAAAAATGTGCCGATCGAAGAAAAAAAATGTATATTAGAATTGTCTAGAGAAAACGAACGTTTTCTGTATACAACGAGGGTGCCGAAAATCGGGAATAAGAGTAGGCGTTTTTAGAATAGGAGAACATTCTATGTTTACTCAATCAAAAAAGGGTTTCACCCTAATCGAGCTGATGGTCGTTATCGTGATTATCGGCATTCTCGCCGCTGTAGCCATCCCAAAGCTATTCGGCATGAACGCAAAAGCCAAAGCCTCTGAAGTAGGCGCAGCCGCTGGCACATGGAGCAAGCTGCAACAAGCTTACTTTATGGAAAAAGACAATGTTGGCACCATAAAGAGAATAGGATTTGACGCACCAGGCAAAGATAAAAAGGATACCGATTGCGATGCAGGCAAAACGCAAGCTTTTTGCTATACAGGTTTAGAAGATGATGATAAGGCAGGACAATTCAATGCAAATCCCAATGTCAAACTAAACGATTGCACAACAACAATGTCTTGGAATCTTACATATGTAGTTACAGATGGAGCTGATGGTAAGGCTCTTACAAAAGGAGGGAGTGTTTCCGAAGACTGCCAAATTCTTACTCCTAACTTCTGCCTTATAGCAGATATGAAGGATTTCGCAGGCACAGCCTGCGCAGATGCTGCTACTCCCTAAATCAATTATCAACCCCTGCTACGCAAGCAGTGTTTTGTGTTGTATTTCCGGCACCTCTGCCCCCCCAATCTGGTTGTGTTAACAACCCGGCACTCACGCCGGGACATAAGGACAGGCGGCGGGCCGAGGTGCTTTTTTTTATTGTGGTTGTGATACGTTTACAAACGCTCAATTTCGATTTCAGACAAGCCCGTCACTCTTGATATCAAATCGGAACCCATTTTCTCGGCTTTCATTTGCCGTGCTGCCTGCAAGAGACCTTTGGTTTCTCCAATGGCAACGCCTTTAGCAAAGCCTTTTCCAACTCCTTCCTCATACCTCACGGCGAGGGCATCATCCCAATTCCAGTCACCTAGCAGCATATTGTAAACCTCATGTTTGTGGCTCTCCAAAAAATCCTTCAGCACATTCCGGCGTATGCAGTCGTCTATGGCCTTGAGAATGGCATCGCCCAAACCCATGGATTTGACATACTCCTTCATTAAATATACAAAAATGGAATAATCTTTCAAAACGGCACTGCGTTTCATAAATTCTTCGTTGTACCCCCTGTTGATGTTGTAAACTTTGACGGCAAGCTCCAGCTTGGGAGCTTCTCCAACATTCAAGTCCTTGAACATTTCCGATAGCCTCAATTCCTGCTGCTCCGGCATATCTTCAGTGCCATTGTAAAGAACTATGAATTCGGGTTTTGGAATTGATATCTTTTCCTTGCGATAGCGATCGTTTCTGTCAACTATCCTTTCATAGACCCTTGCTATGTAAATCAGCAACCTAAGTGCTATGTTGTTGTTGATTGTGGACTGGTGCTCTATGAGCACCAGTATTTTGTCGCCCAGAACAAACGAGATGTCGTTTTTTGGCCCTTTCACCAGCACATTGCTAAGAGTGGTTATTTTGATGTCCGTGTCGCTGCCGTAGTTGGTGTTCTCAATGGCGTTGTAAAGCTCCAGCGAGTTCTTTTTTATGCTGAACAGCATTGTGAAAACGCTGTCTTTATACTCGCGATTGCCTTCTTCCAGATTGTCTAACATAGAATTCTCCTATTCATACTCTATTAGACGTAATTCGAGGCAAAAAAATCAAAAAAAAATGAAAATAGGTGAAAAAAATTCTATATTACCATGTCAATGTTTAATAAAACACCGTTTTTTTTGATTTTTTTATGCGCCTTGGCGTTTGCCCAATTCGAAGATATGCCTTTGAATGCCTCGCAAAACAATAAAGTGCGCAAAATAAACATAGAAGGCGCAAACTACACGGAAGCCTCTGCGTTAATGCCTCGTATATCGGTAAAGGAAAACGCAGAATACGCTCCGTCAATTTTAGCAGAACAAATAAAAAAATCCATAGAATCTCTTTACGAAACCGGAATGTTCGATGATATCAAAGTCTTTGCGGAATTAGGCGAAAGAGGAGAAATAAACCTGACTTTTGAAATTAAAGAACAGCCTGCACTGGACACTCTCCTGTTAGAAGGCTACGACGATTTAACCGAAGACGAGCTTAGGCTAAAGACTCGCATTGCAACCGGAATGGTTTACAGCAAAAGCGATCTTGAACGCGACAGGCAGTCCATTCTGAGCCACTACCGCTCGCAAGGTTACCTGCTGGCAGAAGCTTGGATAGAAGAAATACCGCTAAAGGACAATAAAAACCGAGTCATCATATTTATCAGCGAAGGCAACAAGGTAAAAGTCGATTCCATACTCATATCCGGCAATGTAGGAACGCCGGAAGAAGAAATTTTAGAGCGCATGCAAACCAAGGTCGAATCTTGGTGGGGCGGTGGCGATTTCAAAATGGATGTGTTCAACACCGATAGAGACAGCGTTGTAAACTCCGCAAGGCAATATGGTTTTTTAGATGCCGAACTGGATAAATACGAAGCCGATTATCTCCCGGATTCCACCTGCCGTTTCTATTCCGGCCGCATGGTACGCAAAGGAATCACGCTACCGGTTTTGTATTTGCAATTGAACAACTCTCTTGCCGACAAAGAAAATCCCTTGCACTATTTATCCGGAAAATCAATAGCCGCATCTTCGCACTATTACCGAGAACGCCGTGCAAAAATGGGAAGCCACCAAGCACTGCCGCTACCAAACATACACAGTGAAAAACAGGCAGCAGAAATTTTAAACAACATAATAACTTATAGCGAAATAAGAAAAGAATGGATAAAGAGCATAAAGGGCAAGGAATGGAAGAACCCTTCAATAGACAGCTTGTTTTCAATAAAAAAACGCACACCCTACCAAGACAAGCTCCTCGCTCGCTACACACTGGAAGAATCCGTGCCTGCGCTTATGCAATACGACAGCGTTAACACTGCAAGCTATGTGCGTATAAGCATAAATGTTAAAGAAGGAAAAAAATATTATGCCGGCAGAGTGCATTTCACCGGCAACGAAGTTTTGCCAACTGAATATCTGCAAGCACAGGTTCGCCTTGAGCGAGGCCAGGTTTTCGACTATTACAAATACACCGATACAAAAAAAGCCATAGTAGATTCCTACAGAGAAGACGGCTATTTATTTGTGCAAATGGACGAAACAAAAAGCTACGAAACAGATTCTGTAGTGAACTTGAGCTTTGCTATGAGAGAAGGCTTGCCTGCGCAAATACACAAGGTTCATATAAGAGGCAACACCAAAACAAAAGACAAAGTTATTCGCAGAGAAATAAAATTATTTCCGGGCGATACTTACAGGCAATCTCTTTTGGAGCGAAGCTTCAGAGACATAATGCAGTTGAACTATTTCGATAACGTTATCCCGGACATTCAAATTGCAGGCGAACAGGATGTTGATTTGGTTTTTGCCGTTTCCGAAAGAGAAGCCGGCACCGGGCAATTCGGAGCAGGAGCCGCATATAGCCAGGCAGACGGTTTGGTGTTCACGCTGAATTTGTCAATTCCCAACTGCTGCATGGGCGACGGACAGGCTGCAAACATGAGCGCAGAATACGGCATTGATAAAAAAAGCATAGCAATAGGATTTTCCGAGCCTTGGTTCCGTGACACTCCTACAAGAATCGGAGTATCGGCAAACTATTCTTGGTGGGAAGGTTATTCCGCACACGATATAACTCGCTATGGCGGCACTGTTTATGCTGGCCGCAGGCTTACTTGGCCGGACGATTATTTTTATGCGCAAATCGGTTTGAGCTGGCAAAGAAACGAACAAGGTCCAAATGTTCCGGGCAGCCTTGTGCTTTACACCGGAAACGAAGCTTCTGTAGACTTCACTATTATAAGAGACGATAAAAACCTTCCTATTTTCCCAACCGAAGGTTCGCGCTATGTCTTCTCGCTTTCAAAAGCATTTCCTGCTTCTCCAATCGGAGACTTTGACTTCTGGCAAACAGATTTAAGCATAAAGTGGTGGTTTCCGCTATATTCCGATAAACTTGCTTTGGGCGTAACAAATGAATTCGGCGTTATCACAGGTGATGCCCTGCAATACCGCACTCTTTACCAAATGGGCGGAACGCTTGGCTACAAAGGTCTTATGAGAGGCTATAGCTCCGGCTCAATCGGCGCATACAGGCTTGGTCGCAGTTACCAGTATTTCGGCGCAGAGCTAACTTGGCCAATAGCTCCGAACCGCTTTTATCTTTTGCCACTGTTTTTTGATGCCGGAAATGTTTTCGGCAAACGCTATTCAACAAGCGAAGTTGTCAGCAAGGACACAGGTTCTCCGCTCAATGACTGGGACATTTCATCTTTCAAAAGAGACTTTGGTTTTGGCTTCCGTGTAATAGTTCCAATGCTTGGAATTATAGGTTTCGATTTTGCCTGGCCCTTAGACCCCGGAGAAATAGGCGGTTACGACGCTTCCGGAGTTGGAACAATGGAGTTTAATTTCATAATAGGGCAAGGATTCTAGAAAATGAAAATAGCTGTTATAGGCGGAGCCGGCTATATAGGTTCTCATGTTGCAAGAGAGCTTTTGGATTTTGGCCACGAGGTTTTTGTTTACGACAATTTGAGCAGCGGCCTCAGGCAAAACCTGTTCAAAGAAGCTTCCTTTGCTCACGGCGATATTTTAGACGTTCCTAAACTGAATGATTTTTTTGAGGAAACGAAACCGGAAGGCATTGTGCATTTGGCAGCACTCAAAGCCGCAGGCGAATCAATGCTTTTGCCCGAAAAATACAGCGTGCACAACATAACAGGCTCATTGAACATTTTGAATGCTGCTTCAAAACACGGTGTTAAATACATTGTGTTTTCAAGTTCTGCCGCCGTTTACGGCAGCCCCAAATACCTGCCAATGGACGAAAACCATCCAACCGAACCGGAAAATTATTACGGCTACACAAAACTTGCCATTGAGCAATATTTGCAGTGGTATGGCAAACTGAAAGGCATAAAATATGCCGCACTGCGTTACTTCAATGCCGCCGGTTACGATGTTAAAGGCAGGATAAACGGGTTGGAGCAAAACCCGGCAAATTTAATTCCCATTGTTATGGAAGCGGCAATAGGCAAAAGAGCTTCCGTAAGCGTTTTCGGCAACGACTACGAAACCCCAGACGGCACCGGCGTGAGGGATTACATTCATGTGAGCGATTTAGCCAGAGCGCACAGGATGGCTTTTGAAAAACTGCAAGCGAGCGAAAGTTTTGTTGTGAATCTGGGAGTGAACAGCGGAAGCAGCGTTCTGGAAGTTATAAAGGCAACAGAGCGCATTTCAGGCAAAAAAATTGACTATAAAATAGTAGGCCGCCGAGCAGGTGACCCTGCTGTTGTATTGGCAAACCCGGAACTTTCGCATAAATTCCTAGGCTGGAAAGCCGAGTGTTCCGATTTGGACACGCTTCTCTCAACCACCTGGAAAGCGTATTGCAATAATAATCACACATAATGCCTTGACAACGCCTTAAAAAATTTCTATATTTACGTTCACGGCTCTGTAGCTCAGTTGGTAGAGCGTCGGACTGAAAATCCGTGCGTCAGCAGTTCAAATCTGCTCGGAGCCATTAAATTGTTTTTTCTCTAATGCTCTTGTATGTAGCAATAGCTACGCAAGTAAACGGAATGGCAAGCACAAAGCCTAAAAATCCGAGCAATTTTCCCCAAACAGCCAACGACATTAAAATCAAAAATGGAGAAAGCCCAAGCGCTCCACCCATTATTTTCGGAACAATCAAAGAATCTTGCAGAATTTGGATGCCTACATAGATAGCGACTATTATCAACACCACCTGCCAAAAAGCCATTCCGGTTTCCAAAGAATAAACCAACCCTAAAAACGCAGCAATTGGAATGCTTGCAACCTGCAAATATGGCACCATATTCAACACACCGATAAAAAGCCCAAAAGAAAGCCCCATGGGCAAGCCCATTATGCTAAATGAAATCGCAAAAAGAATACCTACAATTGAAGCTACAGCAGTCTGTGCCCTGAAATATTTGCTCATTATAAGGTCAAAAGAACTGAAAAAACGCAGAGTCTTTTCGGAATGTTGTTTCGGGATTTGCGCAGATAGTTTTTTCTTCATATTTTCAAAATCAAACAGCATAAACACAAGGCACAAGGCTATCATAAAAAAGACAAAAAGCCATGCAAACAAACGCCCTATCCCGGAAAAAATGCCAACTGCTCCCGGTAAAATTTTCCCAATAACATTCTGCCCAACATCCATAAAATTCAAATTCTGCAAATTTTGCAAAGTATCCCAAATAGGCATAAAATCTTTTTCTTCCCACACATAGCGCATTCTGTCCATTATTTCATAAGGTATATAGTCAACAATAATATCTTTCCATGCGCTGTCGGTTGCGTATTTTTGCATTAAACGCCCCAAATTTACGCTTTGGTCAACTATCATAGGTACAAATATAAGGCTTAAGCCAACACAAATCACAATCAGAGCCAAAATTACCAAAAAGCAGGCAAACCCCCTGTATTTTACTTTTTTTTGCAAAATATTCACAAGAGGGTTTAATATATACGCAAGCAGAAATGCCACTACAAATGGAGTTAGCACCGCAGACAGGTAATAAAGCAACACAAAAAATATTGCCAAACCGGATGCAGCAAAAAACAACTTCATTTTGCGATCGGAATTCCAATAAATCTCAGTATTAGGGTTTTGAAGCATAATAGACTAAGAAATTTAGAAAAAAATTGCCGTGCCACTAGGCACGAAGTAGGCAATTTTTCAACGGCCTGCAGGCCGGCCCAAGCTAGCACAGAAGTTTGGCCGGTCTCGGGCGAGTGAAGCCTGGCTGAACGAGTAAAAATAGCGCAAAGCACATCCCGGTTGCATTTTGCAAGGTTTGTGTGCGGTAAGGGTTGAAAATTTTCAACCCTTACACAACAGGATGTTTTTGTGCAACGACATTGTAGAGACGCAATGCATTGCGTCTCTACGGTGATATTTGCGTATAATCATAAAAAAAATTTCCAACGCCCATTGCTCCGTTTCACTTCGCTATGGGCGGCGCATTATGCTTGCTTGCGCAAGCAATATGCGCTTAGTCCTTGAGGCAACGCACGGAAAACAAGCGTGTCTTACTGTAGCTGAGCCAGCGGGCGCCGTCGACGCCGTAGCTCATGTACCGGCCGTAGGCGTAGTTGCTATCGTACTCGCTACTGCTCCACCAGTAGCCGTTGTCGCCGGCATCGTCGAAGCTAGTACCGTATCCGATGCCGCCCGGAAGGGCCGAAAATCCGTAAGTATCATTGCATACATAATAACTGCCGGAATGAGAACAATTATTCCAACCTGACTGAGCTTTCAAATGCTTGCCTGCTGTAGAACTACCGCCAACAGCCGTCATTAAAACATCCCAATCCGCATCGCTTGGAATATGCCAGCCACTCGGGCAAATGCCACGGTGCGTGGTTTGGACTTGGCTTGCGCAACTGTTGTAATTGCAACTGGACGGAAGAGCCATAGCTGTTGCCCAATCGTAAAGACGACCGTAATCTTCGCAGTAGCTGGAACTATTATTGTAACACGCAGAATTATTATTAGCATAACTAGCGTTACTATAACCTATGCCGGTACTCGGACCAGGAACAGTGTAATTCAAATTCTCAGCCATCCATGTTTGACTGCCTATTTTAACTGTCCTATAGTATTGCCCACCGCATTGCACTCCATCTGTATAAGTATATGTATTATCGCAAGGATAGCTCACGAATACCGAACTGCTACTTGAGCTTGGTGCCACAGAACTGCTGCTCGGACGGCTACTGCTGCTTGAATAACCATAACCGCCTGCGCTGCTACTGCTGGGATTGCTGCAGGAGCTGACCTCGTAGCCGCCATGATTATAACAATTGTCTTTATACATCTGCCTGCAACCGGCGCTATAATAGGCAGAATAATTGATTTGGCAATAAACTAGTTCGTAACTGTTTGAACCACCCGGGTTGTAACTGTTTGAAGCACCTGGGTCGTAAGGATTGTCACGCTCAGGGTCTGCGCAGCCCAAAAACAAAAAGGCCACGCAAAAACACAAAACCACATTAATTTTCAGAACCATATATGAACTCCTATTCCTGCTGCTAAAACCAAACTGCCAACTATGTAAAACATATTCCTTGAGCTTCGAGCATCCTCAACTTTTTCCCACTGCTCTTCATAAAAATCAGGGCTAAAACCGTATGGCAGGTTTTTGTATTGAGAATGCAAATCGTTTACCTCACCGTTTTTCTTAATGCCATAAGTTATAAGCCCAACTCCTAATATATCTAAACTCCAAGCTACCCACCTGCTTACGCTACCGCTATTTTCATCGCCATCAATATGAGCATCTATTGTTTCAATAGACTCTGCAGCAAAATCTATGGTAGCATTGGCAGTCAAATCCATGCCAATGCTTGTGAGCAAACTCGTTATCTCTGCCGGGCTTGTTGGCAATTGTTTTATGCAGCCTGCAGTCAAGCCAACATCCATGACTTTATTATCGGCTGGGCAAGTGAACTTGGTTTTGCAAAGACCCTGCACTTTCACAACAGAAACGCCCAAATCCGTCACGAATTTTGACACATTGTTTTTTGGCAAATCAAAAATCTCTTTGTGGCATGGATTGGAACCGGTATAGGCTTTTGCCGCCGAAGGAATAGCACCGGCAGCGGCTGCATTGCTTTTCAACAATGATTTCACTCTTTCATCGGCATTTCCCCACTGTTCCGCAGGAAAAGCCTGAGTAGCCACAATAGCTACCGGCGCAGCTACGGCTGCTGCTGCAGCAACGGGCACAGCAACAGGCGTAGCGGCATGTTGCCCTTGCAGCAATTTCTTAAACATAATCGGAGCCTTTTCGTTTATAGATGCAAGCAAACCTTGCAAATCTTTTGTATTGTCCGTGAAAAAACCTACCGAGACTCCGCTTAGGTTCTCACTAAGCTCCACTTTTACGGTGAAATCACCACCAAAGCGCCCAATGCTTGTCCGGCAAACATAGCTCGAACTTGTGTCTGCAGTTTTGCCGGTTACTGCAACATAGTTTTTGTTATGTAAAACCTCAGTTGCTATTTCACGCAGCTTGTCCGTTAAATAGCCTAATTCCGAAGCCCCAATCGGCGGTTTTCCGTCATCTATGGCATTTATTATCGTTATGCGTTTTGGGGTGGACGCAAGGACAGCAGCAGGCTGATGTACCGGCGCAGGCGCAGTTATAGGCAAAGGCATCGGTGTTAGCTGTTGTGTTGGCAGTGGTGCCGGTGTTGGCGGTAGTGCCGGTATAGCCGCAGGTAGTGGTGCCGGCGGAAGAGAAGGCGCAGACTCTGCTACCTGTGAAAAAGCCATAGAAACGGATAGAAGAATAATGCACAATAATGCGCATATATTATAATAAACGGATTTTGTCCTATTCATTGCTGTTTCTCCAATATAAACTGTATACGGAAAACGAACGTTTTTTGTAGACAACTTTTTTTGAAAAAAGCCTGCCAAGAAATGCTATCGTAAAAAAACGGGACCGGCTAAATTTGCTAATTTTCGCCGAATGATAAGAAAACTTGAATAAAAGATAAATTTTTCTGAAAGCTTTTTGTATATTGGATGCTGTATGCAAAAAACGTTCCTTTTTTGTAGACAATGGCGCATTTTGCATGGCTTGTCTGCGGTTGTGGTTGAAAATTTTCAACCCTTACGCAATAGGATGTTTTTGCGTAACCAGCATTTACTATATTATATGTAAACCGGGGGTGCTTTGGTTTCGACAGAGTTCCAGACGCGCTAGTTGCATGTCGAGGTGGGCTGGCCTCGTAAAAAGCCCAAAAAAGATAATCGGCAACGATTACGCACTCGCTGCTTAAACAAGCAGCGCCGAATTCTCTCTCAATCCTGCTGGGGGAACAGTTCGGCCATAAAGCAGGATTGAGTTTTGCGGCTGCCTAAACGCAGAACTTGAAATTTCCGGGCTAGCTTTTGTTCTGCGCCAACCTTTACGGGCGTTTTCAAAAGTGAAACTTTAAATGCAAAGGAAACGCATGTATGAGCGAACGCTGATGAGATTTTGGACAGGGGTTCAAATCCCCTCACCTCCATTTCTTTAAATGAGGCATTTATCTGCAATCTGCGCAAAAATTTTTGCGCTTTTGCTGTTTGGATTTGCAAGCACAGCCGGCAAGCCTTGCTCTCCGCCTTCCATTAAAGAGCTTTCAATGGGAATTTGCCCTAGAAGGGGAATTCCCATTTTTTCTGCCACATTTTGCGCACCGCCGTTGCCGAAAATGAAATGCTCCTTTCCGCAATCGCAAACAAAACTACTCATGTTTTCCACCAAGCCAAGAATGGGAACATTTGTTTCCACAAAAAGATCTATGCCCTTTATGCAATCCGCAAGAGCCACCACCTGAGGCGTGCTAACCATAATCGCGCCGTTCAGAGTGCATTCCTGAATAACTGAAAGCTGAACATCGCCTGTGCCGGGCGGCATATCTATAAAAAGCACATCCAAAGATTCCCAATGAACAAAATTGAGCAGATTTTTAATGAATGCCGCAGCACGTGGCCCTCGCCAAGCGTTTGCTTTCTCTGCCGGCAACAGTTTTGCAACGGTTGCAATTTTTATCCCATGCGAAAAAAACGGAAGCATAGTGTTGTCTTTATATATAACAGGCTCTTCGTTTATGCCAAACATAAGGCCCATGCTCGGACCATATAAATCGGCATCCAAAACACCGACTTCTTTTCCGGAAAGGGCCGCCGCCATGGCAAGGTTTGCTGTAACGGTTGATTTGCCTACCCCACCCTTGCCGCTGGCAATTGCAATTATTTTCTTTACATCGGAAAGCATTTTAATTCTTATTGCCTATTTCAGGCGATGATGTTTTAGGCTTGTTTTCGATTGTTTCAGTCAAATTTTCCTGCAAACAGACTATTTTTATAAACCAAGTGCACAACGGGACACCTAATATAAAGCCCCACAAACCAAAGAGTTTTCCAAATATCGTTAAAATGCCCAAAACCACAACAGGGTTCATGCTCATGCGGGAACCATAAATGCGTGGGTTTAAAATATATGCTTCTATCATGTGTATAACTGTGATTAGAACAATGGCCATTAGCATTATAAAAAGCCCGTGGTCTTGCAGAGACACCATGCAAATAGGCACGGAAGATATAAACACGCCGGCAATAGGCACAAAACTGCATAGAAACACGATTGAAATCAAAAATGCTGCATATTTTTCAATACCTAGCAACCAAAGCCCAAGGAATGTTAAAACGCTGTTCAGCAATGCTATAAAGAACTGTGCCTCAAAGGCTCTGCCGAGCATTTTTGAAAACTGCACTATACCCGGCTTCACTTCTTGGAAAACAAATGCAAAGCGAGACCTTTCAAGCCTGGAAAACGAACGGGCAAGGCGAGGATAATCCAAAATAATCAGGAAAGAAAATAACAGGGATAACAAAAACGAACCTGCTATACCAACCATTTTTCCCGAATACAGAAATATTGTGGCAATGTTCTTTTTAATGTTTCCGCTGCTTTCCGCAGACGGCAAATCGAAAAAGTGTTGCAGCACAGACAGCGTTGAAGATTTCGCCGCAGCGTTTTCTTGCAGGTTGGTATGTTTTATATCTGTTATCATTTGATCTACAATAGGAAAAGATTCAGCAAGCTTATCTACCTGCTTGTCTATTGCTGCTATATAATTATCGAAGTTATGCAAAAACGACCGTGTTTGTATTTTTACCTCGGTTGTGAGAAAATAAATGGTTGCGCTTATAATAAGCAACATAATAATGCCTATTAAACTGGTTCTTAACCTGCGGTTTTTAATAGTGTTTTTTAGTTTTTCTCCAACATTGTATTGCAGAAAAGAGAATATAAATGTTAAGAATATAAGCAAAAAGAAAGACCGCATCCAATATATCATCACAAAAAGCGCAATCCAAACGGCAATTTTAGCTATTTGCGGATATTTAGCTACAATCCAAGGAGTTTTAGAGTTTGTCATTGCAAATAATATAGTAAATGCTGAACTACTAAATCAGCGTTTACTATATTCTAATATATGACTTTTGGCATTCCGAATTTTATAGGCGATTTGGTACGTGAATACTCACCTTTGCCGGAGCTTGCGCTGGCTGTAAATGTGGTTTTGGCAGTAATTGCCGTTCTAGGCGTAGGTATAGGCTCTGCCCCTATTTTAATTTATATGGAACGCAAGGTTTGCGCACACGTGCAATGCAGGCTTGGCCCCATGAGGCTTGGCTGGCACGGCATTTTGCAAACCGTTGCAGATGTAACAAAACTCCTTTTTAAAGAAGTGTATTCTCCCAAAGGCGTGGACACAATAATATATTACCTTGCACCAATGATTTCCCTAACCGCTCCGTTTTTCACGCTGGCTCTCATTCCGTTTGGCGCATATTGGCAGGTTATAAATTTGGATTTCGCCGTGCCTGCCATAATAGCTATAAACGGGCTTGGTCTTTTCGCTATTCTTTTAGGAGGCTGGGCTTCCAATAACAAATATTCGCTATTGAGCGCATTGAGAGGCAGTGCGCAAATGATTAGCTATGAAATTTCGTTTGCAATAGTTATGCTCTTTGTGGTTACTATTTCCGGCAGCGCATCGCTCAATGACATTATAGCTGTCCAGGCCGGCACCGTTTTTGATTGGTGGATTTTTAAACTGCCTGTTCTTGGGTTTGTAGGTTTTTTAATATTTTTGTGCACAAGCACTGCAGAGCTTAACCGTGCGCCGTTTGACATTGCGGAATCCGAGCAGGAACTCACTGCCGGTTTTCACACAGAATACACAGGCACTGCTTTTGCCATGTTCTATTTAACCGAGTATATAAACATAATAGGCGCTTCTGCTTTGGGCGCAATTTTCTTTTTGGGTGGCTGGCAAGCTCCGTTAATAGGCGTTGAAAGTGTTGACAAGGTTCTTTTAGCCATTCCCGATTTGGTTTGGATGTTTGCTAAAATTTACTTTCTCGTTTGGCTTTATATGATGTTCCGCTGGACATGGCCCAGGCCTAGAGTTGACCAGCTTATGAGTTTTGAATGGAAATTTTTGCTGCCTCTAAGTTTGCTTTTGCTTTGCGGCGGTGCTTTGTTTGTAGCTATGGGTTGGGTTTTATGACAGTTTCAAAATATTTTCATGCTGCAATAACAGGCCCAATCAGCTTGTTAAAAGGAATGGGCGTTACGCTTAAATATTTTTTCAATCCTGGAAAAATAGTAACCGAGCAATATCCTGAAAACAAAGCTACGCTCAAAATGCATGAGCGTTTCAGGGGCAGAGTGGAACTCATTCACAATGAACAGGGGCTGCACACCTGCACGGCTTGCGGCATTTGCGAAAAAACTTGCCCCAACGCTTCCATAAACGTGCTTACTACAAAAAGTCTGGCCGGCAAGCGTGTTTTAGGTAAGTATATTTACAGAATGGATTCCTGTAGCCAGTGCGGTTTTTGCGTGGAATACTGCCCGTTTGGCTGCCTGCGCATGGCACACGATTTTGAAATGGCCGCAACAAACAGGCAAGAATTTGAAATGATTTTGAATAAAACGGAAGGGCAGGGATAATGTGCTCCTTTGGTTTTAAATACTAATTAAAACTAATGCCTTCCGAACCGTCGAGTTCTTCTCGGCGGCTGATCGTCACCTTTAAAGGGTTTTCTATCGAAATGCGATTTGCCGCTGCGTTCGCTTCTGCCTCTATCACCTCTATCTCTGCCAGAGCTTTCAAAATGCTTTTTTGAAGGAGGTTCATCGGTCATAAGCCTTATTTTAGAAGGGCGGTTTTTAATGGTCATTCTACGCAGAACTTGCAAAACGTCTTCCGGCATGGATTCGGGCAAATCAACAGTGCTGAATTTTTCAAAAAGCTTTATGTGCCCAATGTATTTGGAATCCAAATCGGCTTCGTTGGCTATTGCGCCAACTATGTCTCTCGGAGACACTTTATCCATTCTGCCTACACCTAAATAGTAGCGTTCCATTCCGGATTCCGGCGGTTCCATATCGCTAAAGCTGCCGTCTCCACGGCGGCGGTCACCACGATCGCCTCTATCGCCACGGTCACCAAAGCGTTCTCCACGGTCGCCTCTATCGCCACGGTCACCAAAGCGTTCTCCACGGTCGCTACGTTCGCCACGGCGGCGTTCTCCCCTATCGCCACGGTCGCCAAAACGTTCTCCACGTTCACGGGAAGCGTTTGTATCGAGTGGTTCCATTTTCGGGAACAGAGGTTGCTCCTCTTGCCCCATATATGCGAGAGCAGCGGCTATGTCTGCTATGTCGAGAGCTTGTTCTAAAGCTATGTTTTCTATTAAATTTCTGAAATCGCTTAAGCCTTTTTCTTCTTGAACGACTTTAATTATTTCTTCTTTGAATTTTGCCACTCTTTTGTCGCTAATTTGCTCACCGGTTGGCAAGTTCATTTTTTCAATTTTTTGGCGAGTTTCTTTTTCTATCATAGAAAGGAGGCGGTTTTCTCTTGGCGTTACAAACAGAATGGCGTTGCCGGTTCTGCCTGCGCGCCCCGTGCGGCCTATGCGGTGAACGTAAGATTCTGTGTCGTAGGGGATGTCGTAGTTCAGCACGTGGGTTATTCTGTCAACGTCAAGGCCACGAGCGGCCACATCGGTTGCTACCACAATGTCTATTTTGCCCTCTTTCAATCTGTTTATGGTGCGTTCTCTTAGGCTTTGCGCCAAGTCGCCGGAGAGCGGAACGGCGTTGAAGCCCCGAGCCTCCAGTTTTTCGGCGATTTCTGCCGTAGCCTGCTTTGTTCGCACAAAAATTAACATTCCTTCAAATTCTTCGCCTTCTAAAACTCTGGTCAAAGCTTCCATTTTGTGTTCTTGGCGAACAGAGAGGTAGCGTTGGCCTATTTTTTCAACGGTTGCCGTTTTGCCGGCTATTCTGATTGTTTCGTAATTGCCCAGATAAGTGGAAACTATTTTTTGAACGGCAGCCGGCATGGTTGCGCTGAACAAGGCTCTTTGCGCACTTTCCGGCGTTGATTCCAAAATGTATTCAACATCTTCCTGGAAACCCATATCCAGCATTTCGTCTGCTTCGTCTAACACAATGGCTTGAATACCGGAGAGGTCTATGGTTTTGCGTTCCAGATGGTCTATTAAGCGGCCCGGCGTTGCAACCACAACATGCGTTTTGCGTTTCAAGGCTCTGAGCTGAACCCCCATGTCTTGCCCGCCATAAACAGGCACAACGTGAAAATCTTTAATGAACACCGAATATTTCTGGATAGCCTCGGAAACTTGGATTGCAAGCTCTCTTGTTGGTGTTAAAACCAGTATTTGGGGGTTTTTGCCATCGAATTCGAGCCTGGAAAGGAGGGGCAATGCGAATGCCGCCGTTTTTCCGGTTCCTGTTTGCGCCGTGCCAAGCAGATTTTTGCCGGCTAAAAGCAGGGGTATTGTTTGCATTTGGATTGGTGTTGGGGTCTCGTAGCCTGCTTTTTGAACGGCTTCCATTATGTTTTGAGACAAGCCCAAGCTTGCGAATGTGCATTCGTTTTCGGATTTTTCTTCCACTTCACTCATTTTTTTGCCCATCTATCCGATTGTCGCAAAACCCTTGCGTGTTGTGGATAGAAATTCCTTGTGCACAAATATAGCAAAGTTTTTCGTTTTTGTCAAATAGTATGCGATTTTTCTATATTATCTTTGTGCCCAAGTCAAATAAATTGAATGTCCACACCTTTAAGCCGCTGGAAATAGAGCTTACGCTTGAAGATATGGAAGGTATGAAAGATTCTGCTATAGATTTTCTGTTGAAAGACATTGAAAACCTTAAATTATTTATTAAAAAAATGCGTAACGATTTTGGGCAGCACGATTTGGCTTTTATTTTGAGGATGTTTGTATTGAACCGCAATAAAGTTTTTAACATGGCAAGCTACATGGACAACCAGAGCAGGCTGGCCGAAGAATATGTTAAATCGCAAGGCAAGGCTTTTAGCCCTGAGGAGAGGCGTGCCGTTCTAAATGAATGGATAAAAAACAATGCCGGTCCATACAGAAAATACACCATATTCAAACAAATACGATGCATTGAAAAAAAAGCCAAAGAAATTGTTCCCGTAATAAAGAAAGCAATAGAAGAATGAGAGAGCTTCACCAACGTTTTATAAAAATGCACGGCAAGCCTTATGGCGTGTATAAAAGTTTAATGGGGCAGTTTTTTAACTTTGGCGATTTCACTTTGAAATTCACACACATTCAAGGAGACCCTCATGCGCAGCCTTCGAGAATAATGCTCAGCGCAAAAATGAGTTTGCTCGGTTTTCCCGAAGAACTTCATTGCAACAGGGAAAAAGAGATAGCGTTATCGGATTTTTTGCTCAGGCAATTCACCGAAACAACCGAGAATATAAGCATTGTAAAAGCTCATTCGCAAATTATGCAACGAAATTCCCTGTACATTGAAAACGGAATTGTCCGCATTTTGGTGAGTGTGAATTTACCTGGAGAAAGCAGGCGAATTGAAGGCGAAAAAGCGTCCGAGCTGTTGGTAGGGACTCTGTCCGATTGGGTTACCGCTGCAATGTACTGGAATAATTTGGATAAGGAAAAATGCGAAAATCATATTGCATGCCTCTCAAATAGAAATTTTCTGCAAGCCCAGCTGGCCAAAAAAAATCTTGTCGCATTTGTCCCAAACGAAGCTATTTTACCGAGAGAATCCGGCACATCGGAAGCTCCGTTGCAAAATGCCATTCCTTTTGTTTCTCCACCGGAGCTATCGGTAAACTTGAATTTGCAGTGCGGAAAATCCATAGCCGGAATGGGAATACCAAAAGGAGTAACCATTATAGCGGGCGGAGGTTTTCACGGAAAGTCAACGCTTTTGCACGCATTGGAAGAAGCGGTTTACCCGCATATTCCCGGCGACGGCAGAGAGCTTATTGTTATAGACGAAAGTGCCGTGCCTGTTAAAACCGAAGAAGGAAGAGTAGTAAACGGAACAAATATTTCATCGCTTGTGAGAGAGCTTCCGCTGAAAGGGAGCACGGAAACATTCACAACCAAAAATGCAAGCGGCGCAACAAGCCAGGCCGCAAACCTGCTGGAAGCGCTATCGCTTGGCGTAAGCACCATATTAATAGACGAAGATGCATCTGCTGTGAATTTTTTGATTCGCGATTTAAGAATGCGTGAACTGATAAACGCCGGCAGAGAACCTTTAATCCCATTAACAGACCGCATAAGGGAATTTGCAGATAGCGGAATAAATTTCATAATAGTAGCCGGAGCCTGCGGAGATTACCTGTCTTTAGCCGATACCGTAATAGCATTCACGGAATACAAAGCGGAATGTTTAACGGAAAGAGCAAAAAATATCACAGCCGGGGCCACAGGGGCAACTCATTGTGGTTCTGCGTTGCCAAAGCAGATACGCAAAGCAAATACGGAAATTTTCCAAGAAGGATTAAAGCCTAATTCTGCCATAGAAAAAAACGTGAAAATAAGGGCTGTGGCCGGGCAAATATCCATAGGCAAACTGAAATCCGATTTGCGGAAATTCCCAACGTTTTGCCATCAGGAACTGCAAAGGGGCATTGCGGAAATCCTCTACGATTTTATCAAGGAAAATAAAAACGGCAATTTAAAAGAAAGCCTGGAGCTTTTTTGCGAAAAATTGCCCCCAAACGAAACCAGCGATTTAGCCTTGCCACGAACTATAGAACTGGGTGGGGCGTTTTTAAGAATCCAATAATTTTTCTACATTATCCTTTATGCGCTTTTTGCTATCGGTTATTGCTTTATCTGTTTTTTTATTCTCGTGTTCAAGAGATAGCGTAGAGCCTTTGTGGGAACCGCAGTCACACTTGGGCAGCAAGGATTACCAAGGCGGTATTTTTCCTGTTTGGATTACTTTGAAAGACCCCGTGCGGAATGCAAGCAGCATAAGCTGGAAAACGGGCCATTCCACCATAGCTTATCGTAGCCAGGGAACAAACAATAGAGGCTTGATTCATGTAGATACGGTGTTTTTGCATTGGGAAGCTCCGCCACCTATAAGGCTAGATAGCGTTGATATAAGCAAAGGTGGTGATACAACCAAAACATGGAGAATAGACACTTCTTATGTCGATACCATATTCGCTATCGTTGACGGTTTAAGAAGCGAGCCTATTGTTATAGATGTGAAAAATATTCTGCCCATAGTGAAAAGCATAACAATCGGCAATTTTGAGCAACCGGGCGATTCCCTTTTAATCATAGCAGCGCATTTGGGCGATAGCCTCAATATTACGCTTCGCCTTGAAAAGCCATTTAATAAAAAATACGCTCCGATTGTTGAAATGCCGGGAATTTTTGATGGCAGCCTAAAACTGTTGCCTAACAGCACAGATTCTCTTTACGCATGGAAATGGTTTGTGCCGAACAAAAACATAGATAGCATTACATATTTGCGCATAAAAGACAAGGGTGGCTATGGGGAGAGGCTCTATAAAGTTCATTTGATTGTATATAAAAATGCCGGCTCTGTTTGGGCAGCATCAGATAAGGAAATTGTGAAATATTCTCCTACAGGTTCAAGGGTTTTGAGAATAAGCGACAACTTTACTCGCATAAGCGACATTGCGGTGAATTCAAACTACGGATGGTTATTCGTTTTGGACCAGCCGAAAAATATCTTTGCAGTTTACGATACTTACGGCAATAAGCTTTACCGAGACAGCACTTTGGTTCGCTCTCCAAGCAGCATTGCCGTGGGCATTGAGAGCAGCCATGTATGGATTGCAGATGATTCCGGTTTGTGCGCTTATAAATTCTCAGGCATTGCTATTGAGTCTACAGAAAATATTTGTTATGATAATTTGCGTGAGTTAAAAGGAATTTCTTATGACCAGTATTTGAAAGATTTTGTATGGTTTGCAATGCCGGACAAAGACACGGTTGGTTTTGTGGGATATTCCAACACCAACCCCGAATACATATTTATTAACGATGATTGGATAAGGCCTTCTATGGTTAGCCAAGACCCTGTTAAAGGAACAACTTGGATAGCCGACAGCTCAAGAATAGTGGCAATAGGCACAGACGGAAATATTTTGGCTTCCATAACAGGTTTTGGGTTTGTAAGTGCTGTTTCTGCGGGGAACGATATTGTATGGGCTTCGGATATTTCAAGGGGCCTCGTTTATTTTTTCAAAGGGCCTTTCAAAAGCACCAAAGCAGATCTTGAGTTAACGGTTGCAAACGGAATGAGGGTTGAAGGGTTTTCGGCTCCGTCGTTCGTGAGCACTTATGTTAAAGACAGCAGTGCATGGGTTATGGATAGAGGTTCCGGCATGGCTATTCGTGTAGATAAGTCCAACACAAAAACTGCTTTTGGCACAGGCCTTATTCCTGTTATAGGGAAAACGATTCAAATAGTGGAGTAGTTTAAATTCAAATATGCCTCCATCATTAGAAAGTGCCAAAGGACTACTACAGAATAACCCGTTCTCAAAACATCGTGATGCAGCAATAATTCTAGCTGTTGTTTGCGTAGTCATTATAATGGTGATTCCAATTCCAACATGGATGCTGGATATTTTGCTCACATTCATGTTCGGCATTGCTTTGATGGTTTTAATGATAAGCATGGTTATAGACAGGGTGCTAGACTTTTCGGTTTACCCAAGCATGCTTCTGGTGGTGACTCTTTTCAGGCTTGCACTTAGCATAGCATCCACAAGGCTTATTTTAGCTCACGGCGAGGCGGGCCAGGTTATAGCGGCGTTTGGCAATTACGTTACCGCAGGAAACATTATAGTCGGAACAATAATGTTTTTGATACTTGTGATTATACAGTTTGTAGTTATAACAAAGGGTTCAACCAGAATAGCAGAAGTTGCCGCAAGATTTACGCTGGATGCGATGCCTCAAAAGCAAATGGCTGTTGACGCAGATTTAAACATGGGCAACATTACCGATGACGAAGCTCGCATACGCCGTGCAGACATAAGCAGAGAGGCCGATTTTTACGGAGCCATGGACGGTGCTTCAAAGTTTGTCAGAGGCGATGCAGTAGCGGGAATAATAATAATAGCCATAGATATAATCGGTGGTTTTATTTTAGGCATGGCTATGCTTGGCATGACAGCTGGCGAAGCTATAGAAACCTATACCAAGCTAACCATAGGTGACGGCTTGGTTAGCCAAATTCCGGCACTGATGATTTCAACATCTTCTGGTATAATAGTAACGAGAGCGGCTTCTAAAAATAATTTGGGCGCAGAAATGATTTCCCAATTTACGCAAAGCTCAAAAGCTCTTGCAATTTCCGCATTCGTTATGATTCTTTTAGGTGCTGTTCCCGGAATGCCAACCGTTCCTTTTTTGGTGATAGGCGGGTTGATTGGCTTCACCGCTTTCAGAATGTCGGTTGCGGCTCCGGCCAAGCAAGCCAAAGAAGATGCGGAAACAGCAAAGAAAACCGCAGAAGAAGCCGCTGCCGCACCACGCGAGGAAAAAATAGAAGACTACCTTTTGGTAGATCAAATGGAACTCGAAATCGGTTATGGCTTGATTCCTTTGGTGGATGTTAATCAAGGCGGCGATTTGCTTGAGCGCATAACCATGCTCCGCAGGCAAATGGCCGGCGACCTTGGCATGATAGTTCCGCCCATACGCATAAGAGATAACATTCAGCTTGCCCCTAATGAGTATTTGATAAAAATAAAAGGAAACGAAGTCGGCAAAGGCGAACTTATGATGGGTTCTTACCTTGCCATGAATCCCGGCAATGTTAGCCAGCGCATACCGGGCATAAAAACCAGAGAACCGGCATTTGGCCTGGATGCTCTTTGGATAACCGAAAGCCAAAAGGAAGCAGCCGAGCTTGCAAGCTATACTGTGGTTGAACTCCCTGCGGTTCTGGCAACTCACTTAACGGAAATTATTCGCAGCCACGCTGCGGAAATTTTAATGAGGCAAGATGTAAAGATATTGCTTGAAAACGTTAAAAAGAACAGCCCTGCCGTTGTTGAAGAAATAACTCCTATACTTTCTGTGGGCGAAATTCAGCAGGTTTTGAGCATGCTGCTCCAAGAGAGGATTTCAATACGAGATTTGGCGAGCATTTTGGAACTCATGGCAAATGCCGCAAAAATTATCAAAGACCCTGTGCTTATAAACGAGCAGGTGCGGCTTGGCTTAACAAGGCAAATTTGCAAACCTTACATAAACAATGGGCAAATTTCTGTTATAGCCCTTGCCCCGGATTTGGAGCAAATGCTGGAGGCTTCCCTGCAAGCCACTAACAGAGGCCCTCGTCTGGTTATAAGGCCCGATTTGGTTGGGCGCATTCTAGATCGCATGGACTCAATTCAGGCAAAAATTCAAGCCGCAGGCGAACAGCCCATAATAGTATGCTCTCCGAATGTGCGCTATCCCCTAAAGAAATTATTGGAAAGTAACTTCCCGAATTTAGTAGTTTTGTCTTATAGTGAAATAGTTACGGGTGTTAACATAACAGTAGCGGAGACTTTGAGCACACATGATTAAAAAGTATTTAGCAAGTTCTTTCACCGAGGCTTTTCTCCGCATAAAGGAGGACCTCGGTCCTGATGCCGTTATATTGAAACAGCAAGAAATCAAGAATCCTTCGAATCCGAATGAGAAAGTTGAAGTTACGGTTACCTTAGACGATATTGCGGAAATACCTCCCATATCTGCGCCTGCGCTTAAAGACAATGACACCAAAAGCACGGGCACATATAACAACAGAGGAATAAAGCCAATAGAATGGCCTAGCATGCAAAAGGAATTGCCAAAGCACGAAAAGGCCAGAGAAAAAAATGTACCGCCGGAATCTGTGAATAAACTCATTCAGTATGCGGAAAGCGCTTTGGCGGAAATAAAAAATTTGCGGGAAGATCTTTCTTCAACGAGAACTGAGTTTTTAGAAGGAATAAGAGTTATCAGGGAAAGAGTGCCGCGCGAGTTCAACGTTGTTGCTGCAGAACTTGCAAAAAGCGGACTCCCTGCACAGGCGGTTCAAGATTTGCTGGCAGAAGTTATGGTTCTCTGCTCTGCAAGCGCAAGAGACGAATTGTCTGTGAAAGACCAAATGAAACGTGTGATTGCAAACAGGGTGTTTGTTGCGCCTCGCCCTCGCCTGCGCAAGGGCAGGCCCTTGGTGCAAATGTTCGTTGGCCCGGCCGGCTCAGGAAAATCCGGCGTAATCACAAAGCTTGCCGGCAAAGCTACAATGGCAGGCAACCCAAGTGTTGCAATAGTGACAACCGATTGCTATCGCATGGGCGCATTGGAGCAAATGGAAGCGTTTGCAACTGCCGCAGAAATTGAATTCGGCATGGCACCTTCACCTGAAGAAGTTCCGGTAATTTTTGAAAAACTCAGAGACAAGTCTCATGTTCTTGTAGATACCGCAGGCCGTGGCTTGGGCAATTCCGAGCACGAAGAAGAACTGCTTGCTTTTTACGAAGCAATTCGTCCGGATGAAGTGCATTTAGTTTTGCCGCTAAATATGCGAGACCGTGATTTGGAAAAATTCACTGAAACATTTTTAAAGCTAAAAGCCAATCGCATAGTTTTCACAAGGCAAGATGAATCTTTGGAACTTGGCGCTCTCGTTTGGCTGCCCGTTAAATTCGGCATACCTGTTTCATACATAAGCAACGGGCAGGGTCCGGATAATGTGGTTAGCGCAGAAAAAGAAATCATAGCAAGCTGGTTGCTTAAATAGTTTTGAGATGGAGAACAGAAAATGGAATTAAAACAGATTACTAATGCGGTTACCAAGACCATTGTGATACTTGCGTTTTGGACAGTGCTTCTGATAGCTTTGATTTTAGAGCCTGTTATATCGTTTGGAGAAATTGCGTTTGCTCTTATAAAAGCTGTTATAATTAGCGGAATTTTATGGCTTTTGCTCGCTATGCTTGTGGATACTTTTTTAAAAACAATTATCCTTGATACAAAAGAAAAAAATGCAGATAGAATAGACGGCGGACTTTCTTATCACGTAACAGAACCGAGTGCGGAAGAAGTTGCATGGCTTAAGCAACAGGAAAAAGATAAACAGGCGGCACAACAGGCAGCACAGCAAGCACCGCAAATACAACAGGAGGCAACTGAAAAATAATGGATTTGGAACCTCTATGGAAAGAATATAAAGAGCACGGAAGCCTTGTTGCGCGAGACAAGCTGCTTGCCGAATACACCCCATTTGTGCGTTACACAGCCCAGAGAATGGCTATAAATTTGCCGAACAATGTTCAGATTGGAGATTTGATTGGCGCAGGAGTAATGGGTTTAATAAAAGCGGTAGAGTCTTTTGATTCTAATCGTGACATAAAATTTGAAACTTATGCAACACATAAAATTCGTGGTGCTATTTTAGATGATTTGCGAGAACAGGACTGGATTCCACGTTCCATAAGGCAAAAATCCAGAATGCTTAAAAATGCCTATGTAAAATTGGAAAAAGAGTTTGGCCGCACTCCTTACGATAGCGAGGTAGCGGAGCATTTGAAGCTGGAACCTACGGAGTTTGAAGAGTTGCTATGCGAAGTTGCGCCCGTTACCATAATATCTTTAAACGAAGTTATTAACGATGGCGGCGGCGACGCTGAAGCCAGGGAAATAACCCTTATAGAAACCATAGAAGACAAGAACATGGAAAATCCTTTGGACAAGCTTGGTTTTGAAGATGCAAAAAAAATTCTGGCCGAAGCTCTGCTTGACTTACCGGAAAACGAGCGACATGTTATAGCACTCTATCACTATGAAGAATTGACATTAAAGGAAATTGGCGTTGCGATGAATTTAACGGAAGGTAGAGTTTCGCAAATTCATTCAAAAGCAATGCTGAAATTGAAAGCAAAATTGCAATTGAAAATGTAGTTTAACAAAGGAGGTGTTTTATGCTCCAACCGATACAAAATCAGGACTTGGTCCAGCGTTCGGGAAGTATGTCTGAAATGCGCTCGCAAGAGCAGGGGAAGCTTTTCGGAGATATAGCAAAATCTGCTGCGGAAATGCAGCGCAAGGAGGAGCTGAAGAACAGCACTGTTCAACAAGATGAGGGTGCTGAAGCTTCAAACCCGGATGGCGGCGGCAATCATAACGAGCAGCAGCAAAGGAAAAAGAAGGATGGGGAAGAAACTCAGCCGGAAACCAATACGCCGGCCGGGCATCCGCTAAAGCTAGATGGTGGGGATGTGCTTGATTTGCTGGCGTGATTGTTTGAACCTTTACGTCTTCCCACGTCTTTTTATATAAGTATTTGCAAGGAGCAGGGGAAATGCAGTTAAAAGCCCGGCTTGGGTTGTGAGCAAAGCTTCCGAAATGCCATCTGCCAATAGAACCGGATTGCCAAAGCCAAAGTTTTCTATGGTTTCAAAAGTATGAACCATGCCCATAACCGTGCCCAAAAGTCCAAGCAATGGAGACACTGCCGCAAGTGCTGCTATGTTTCTTGCGTGCTCACGCTTGCCGGTTAAAACCAAACACCAAGCAATCCAGCCAACAGCGAATATAATTGGCATAAGCATGCCGCCCCGCCGCAGCAAATCAAAAACCTGCTCATAAATTTGCAAAAAATTCACTAGAGTTCTTCCGGCAATATTCTTGTTAATTCCAAAGGAAGTGGGATTTCTATATCTACTATCTTGGTTTTCCAATAAAAATGCAGGCGTGTAGAATGTAAAAACAGCCTGTTAAGCCCAATTTTTTTTTTGTATTCTCGATTAATAAGAAAATTTCCGTATTTCTTATCGCCTAAAACCGGATGCCCAATATGCGCAAAACTTATTCTTATTTGGTGTTTGTGCCCTGTTTCCAAATTCACCCTAAGCAAGTCAAAATCAGCAAATGTTTTTTCCAAAACCCAATTGCTTTTGGATTCTTTTTCAATTACAGTAGAAGGCATAATTATTTTTCCACGCTTTTTCTCCATATTTCCGTGCACAAGCGTTAAGTATTCCCTTTTTACATACCTGTTTCTCATTAAATATCCAAAGTCTCGCACTGCATGGCCGGAGAGCGCAGCTATTATCAAACCGCTGGTATCTTTGTCCAGGCGATGCACCAAAGCCGGCTTGAAATCAAGGCCCTCTCGTTTTGCCCAAAGAGCCAAAATCCCGGAAAGAGACTCAGTTTCTTTTACTCCGCTTCCGCTATGGCAAGGCAAACCATAAGGTTTGTTTATTATAACAAATTCCGGAGTTTGCATAACAAAATATTTTGTTATATCGATAATCGGAGTTATATTGTCATAAGAATCATCGTGAGAAAAAGAAGTGTTTTGTGGTAAATTCTCGTAAATGAGAACCGTGTCGCTCTCTTTCAGTTTACAATCCGGTTTGCTTACAATGCCGTTTACACGTACTTTTTTTTTGCGCATTATGGCGAAAAGATAACTAAGCGGAACAGATGGAAACGACTTGCGCAAAAAGCGATCCAGCCTTTGCGTTGCGCTATGCCTGTTCACAGTCAAAGTTAGCATAACCTTATGTTACCTCGTTAGATTACTTTAGCTACGGCAAAAATCATTCCCGGCCTGAAATATTTTCCCGCAGTGTATTTTAAGGCCGTGCTGTGCAAAAGCGTGAACAACTCGGCAGGCTTGATTTTGTGCTTTGCGCACAGAGTTTTAAACTGTTTTTCAAACTTTTTCAAATCGCGAGGCAAATCGGGAGAAATTCTGCAATCCGCAAGCAATGCGCCGCTCTTTTTCAAATCGCTTACAAGAGTTTTTGAAGCATGCAAGCGGCAGCTTCCGTTAAAGCCTTCCGGAGCAGCAAACGGTATTCTCGCTTCTTTGTAAAGATTGCGGAATGTAGCTTCCACTAAATCGTTAGCTTCTTTTTTCATCCCGTGCATAAGCATGGCAGTAGCAATGCTGTATTGCACTCCTGTCCAAACATCGTGCGCTTGGAAATTGAATTCGTCTAAAGGAGAACCGTCTTTATGCACCAAGTTTGCCGCACCTATAAGCGGGCTGTTCTTTTTGTAATTGGTGTTGTAAATTTTTGTCAAAGCACGTTTTGCCTGCTTGGGATCTACAATCGGTTCCAAATTCAAGAGTCGCAAATATGTGTCTGCAAGAAGAGCATCTGCAAAAACATCATCGTTTGTGCCGTTGCTTTTGGAAACATAGAACAGGAAATAACCTTCTTTTTCATCCCACAAAACCTCGTGGAAAACTCTTTGCGCATCGTGTGCCCAATTATTCCAGTGAGCAGCTCTGTCGTTATCTCCGAGAGTTTCCGCAATTTTTGCCGCAGCACGCAAACCTGCAATCCACAGAGATCCGCAATAAACCGAAATTCCGTGGCTTGCCAGATTGTCAAAAGTATCGTCTGTTCCGTGTGTTAACGGAAACACCTGTCCGGGTTCAACCAGTTTTTCCAAATATTCCATTGAAGCATAAACTGCGTCTCTGCAATAGGAAAGCACAGAAACATCGCCTGTCATTTGATAATGCCTAATGACCATAAGAACAAATTTAGGTGCAAGGTCTTTCCATTCCTTAACATTGTGCCAATCGTAAGCATCCGGCGCAGCATCAAAGGGGCTGCCCAAATCGTGGATAACAGCACCTCTAACACCTCTGGGGCCTTCCAGTTTTGGATCCGGCAAATCTGCAAACGGCAAATTCACAAAAGAATGGTGCCTGCGAATATACGGATTAACCGCCAAAACAGCGTCTGCAAAATGGCGCATAACACAGCCGTCCAGCCTCGGCAAAAGAGCAAGCAGGCTAAAAGAGCCGTAGAAATAAACATCTAGACTGTTGAAGAACGGATAATCTGCGCATTCACGAACCAAGAATCTGTCTTCTTTATCCCAAACGGTTGCCTCTGCCAAAAAGCTAAGCGTGTTTATGGCAAGCGTGCGGAAATTTGCACTTACGTGCTCGGGAACGAGCCTGTTGTAATTCGTGGGAACAGCTGCTTCTATGCGTGGAATGGCCTCTATGAACTCCGAAAGCATTGGCTTTATGCGTTTATCCGGATCGGGATAAAATTCTGTATATTTTTTTACGCTTGTCAACCCGTTCATTCTTATGAGCGGGAAATCAAGAGCAAGCGAGAACTGCACACGTGCGCTCGTATTCGGCGGAAGCACTATTGTTACGCACAACACGCCTGCCATTGTTTCACGTCCGCTATAAACATTTTTTACCCAGCTTTTGCTCACTCTTCCGGAGAGCAAAGCTCCTTTCAAAACGCTTTTTTCGTCTTGTTTGTAGAACATGGGTTTTGTGCTTGCCTGCGCTATTGTTCCGGGGTTCCAGGTTGCTGCTATAGCCATGCGGCCTGCGCAATCGGATTCGCTCAAAAATTTCTTTGTGTAAAACTCTATGCCTATTGTGTGGCGGCCATCCGATTGAACCTGTCCGTAGCTGTCTGCTTTTGGAAACTTCGCATTCTCTTGCAGAACAAAAGACGAATCCTGAACTCCGTGGCGGTCTTTAACCACATTGTAACCGCAAATGTTGTCTTGCATTTGAACAATGGTTATTTCTCTGGTTTTATTCGTTGTGTTTTCAATGTCAAAAATTGTGGCACTAACCGGCAAACTGCTCATCCTTTCGTTGCCCGGCAACACCGGCGACACTTGGATTTTGCGAATATTCACATTTTTTTTGGAAACATATTTTGTTGCGGAAACCGGGTAAAGAGCCGAATATTCCATTAATTCCGGATCGTAGCCTGCTTGCCCGGAAATTTCCTGCTCATCGCCCCAAGCTGCAGTTAGCGAGCCTTGTCTTTCGGGAGTTTCGCCCAAAAAACCATTGAAAAAATCTATAAGCCATAAGCGCTGAAAACGTGGGCTGCGATCGTTGTTTGCAAGCATTGCTTCCGTGCGGCGGCTCCACTCTATGCGCCAACGGCTCAGGCGTTCTTCGTTTACCGCATATAAATCACCTTTTTTGGCGGCATTCTCAAGCAGTTTTGCTATTTCTTCGCCATCAAGACCTTGAGGCACAAGGGCATTTCCTTTTATGTCTTGCAATGGAAAAAAAGAAAGCAGTTCATAAAGGCCCGCAGCATTTTCAACCATAAAAGGAGAACCTTGAATAGATTCCTTAAAATAAAAATCATTCAATTTCAAATTCCCATTCTCACCTCTAACCTGAATTCCCGGCAAAAAGTGCATAACAGGAGTTGTGCCGGCCGGAGTTACGGTATATGCACTGCCTATTCCGCCAACTGCTATGCCGGTTGAAGAAGGCGTTGTTGGAAGAGGCGTGTACCACGGTTGAATAAACTCTGCCGCAAGACCTGTGGTCATTAAATCTTTAACGGAACCTTTTAGAGCTGATTGGGATAAGTATTTAGTAAACATTATGATAATATAGTAAACTCTCCAAAACTTTCCTATCTTCGTCACTTGGATTTTTTTCCAAAACTATTCGGGCCAAATATCGGTAAGTTGCTATAGCCTGTTCGTTTGCTTCCTGTCCACGGGCTTTTAGTTCCGAATAATGATAGTTTTTTGTCAAGTTTGCCAAAAGCAGCGAATCTGCCTCAGGGCCTTCCATTCCCAAATTCCTCACAAGCCCTATCAGCGGCACGTTTTCGGAATATTGCGCATAGTCTTCCGGGCTGGCTCCAATCATAAAGTTAACGCTTCTCTCCGGCCAGTTATTCTCTATAACCTGATGCACAAAATTCCCATCTGCAACCTGTTCCAACAATTCCGGATACTGCTTCAAAATCTGCTCGCAATACCAATCGCCGTAAGAGAGCGTTTCATTTATCACCACCACATCAGTTCTGTAATTCTCAACCATTTGCATATACCACAGCGGAAATGTATCGTTATCGCCATAGGTTATTAAAATGCCATTTTCCGGAACGCTGTTTAAAATGTTCATGGCAAAATCACGCGCAATAAAATCTTTTGAACGATTATGCGAATAAAAATTGCCGGCAAAAGGCACAACCCATGCAAAAGCAAGCGCAAAAGCAATCAATTTTTGCGCTCGCTCTGATTTCAATCTCTGCACTCCGGCATTGCAAGCAACAGCCGCCATTATCGCAAAAAACAAAAAAGCCGGAGTGAAAAAATAATCCCTGTTTCTCACTTCCCTGTGAATCGCACGTGGTGGGTTTGCCATGCGTATCCCCTGCTCTGCCAAAGCGGCTTCCCATGCAAAAATTGTCCTCAATCCCTCGGCTCTGGGAGCCTCTTTTAACCACATTCCTCGCATTTCTTCCGGCAAAGCAAAGTAAAAGGAAAAAAGCGAATTTAACTTGCCAAGGCTTGGCAAATTCGGAATGGAATCCGGCACAAATTTTCGAATTTCCTTGATTTGAATATTCCATTGTTTTGCGCTATAGCTGTCTATTCTTGTGCCGTCTGCCAAATTCAAATAAAGCACTAAACCAACAGAACTCAAAAAAAACATAGCCGTTATCAAAACAACGCCTGCTCTTTTTCTATAAACCCAAACGCCAACAAACACGGCTATTATTAAAAACTGAAAAACTATGCGATGCAAAAACTGCAGCTTTTCCCCTGTTTCCCAAGAGCCAACAACTTGCGCCCCTAAAGGAGCCGGCAGCCACTGATTCAAATGGTAACCCAAATACCCCGTGTTCTCTGAAAATCCAAACTGACTGCTAACAGAGCCTCTGCGATACAAAGCACGCTCAAACATGCTCATGTTTCCATATTGTTTTCTGCTAACTACATCCTTAAAATTCGACCATTCCGCAGGATTATTTTCATTCAGAATCGGTTCGGTAGAAGATCTTACAGGCAAATACAGTTGCGAAGATAATCCGAGAACAACAAGGAAGGCGGCTGCAAAAAAGAATTTAACCGGAAATTTTCTTTTATGAATCAAAACAAAAATAAAGATGGCAGGCAAAGGAAGCAAGCAAAATGTGTGAAATCCAAGCCCAAGAAAAGCTATGTATATAATCAGGAACAAGTATTTAGTTGAGAGTTGAGAGTTGAGAGTTGAGAGTTCTTTCCACTTCAGAGCTGCCCATATTTCCAACATTATAACCATAATTGAAATGCCATAGGCTCCGGCTTCCACGGCGTTGAACCAAAAAGTATCGCCAAAAAGAGAAACTGATGCCGCAAAAAAAGCAAGCAACGCATTGCAGGGGTAGCTCACCGAGGCTTTCTCTGCTATGTGTTGCTTCGGAAGAATAAGAATGACAATTTCAAAAATCAACAGGCAGCACACTATTGAGCTTATGGCACTTACAAGGTTAACCGCAAATGCAGGGCCGCTTATCCAGCCAAACAGCAAAATGAAAACTCGCCCGAGCAAAACGAAAAGCGGATTTCCCGGTGGGTGTGGAATACCGAGAACATTAGCCGCCGCAATGTATTCACCACAGTCCCAAAAACTTAAACTGCGAGCTACTGTGAGAGAGTAACCCACAAGCCCAAGCAAAATAATGGCAATGCGATATTTATATAATTTCAAAAAAAATCACACTACGCTATAAAGAACTTCCGCATAAGTTGGGTACGGCCAGTGCTTTCTGGCTACCAATGCTTCCAGTTCGTCAACAACAAGCCTAAGCTCGGACATTGATGTGAAAACATTATCCTTAGAAGTGTCAAGCAGCACATTTTCCAGAGCAGTCAGCCTTTTTAGCATACAGGCAGATAGCTTTGAAATTTTTTCCAGCAAATGCGATTCCAGAGAATTATCAAATTCACCGCAAGATTTCTTTCTTTCCAAAAGCCATGCAAGTTCGCTCTGGTAGGCAAGGCAAGCAGGAATTATGCTTGATTTCACCATATTCACCATAGTGAGAGCTTCGATGTTGATTGTTTTGTGGTAAGCTTCCAGCATAATTTCATAACGAGAGTGAAGTTCACCCTCGGTGAAAACGTTATGCTTTGTAAACACTTCAATGCTATGCGGAGAAATGAATTTCGGCAAAGCGTCCACTGTAGTTTTCAGGTTCAGCAAGCCACGTTTTTCTGCTTCTACTACCCATTCATCGGAATAGTTGTTGCCGTTAAAGACAATTCTCTTATGCTCGTGGAATGTGGTTTTCACCAGCTTTGCCAAATCGCCTTTGAAGTCTTTGGATTTTTCCAGCTGGTCTGCAAACTGGCGCAGAATTTCTGCAACAACTGTGTTCAGCACAATGTTTGGGCCTGCAATTGAGAAGGCCGAACCGAGCATACGGAATTCAAATTTGTTGCCCGTGAATGCAAACGGAGATGTGCGGTTGCGGTCGGTTGTGTCTTTTGGGAAATGAGGCAGCACAGATACGCCGATTTCCATTTCGATTTTTGCTTTGCTTTTGTATGCTGTGCCTGCATCAATAGCTTCTAAAATTTCAGTAAGCTCTTCGCCGAGGAACATTGATATAATTGCAGGAGGAGCTTCGTTTGCGCCAAGTCTGTGGTCGTTGCCGGCACTCGCCGCAGAGACTCTCAGCAAATCCTGGTATTCATCTATTGCTTTGATTACAGCAACGAGGAAGAGCAGGAACTGTGCGTTTTCGTAAGGTGTTTCGCCCGGTTCGAGCAGGTTTATGCCGGAATCGGTGCTTATGGACCAGTTATTGTGCTTGCCGCTGCCATTAACTCCTGCGAAAGGTTTTTCGTGAAGGAGGCAGGCCATGCCGTGTTTATTTGCAACGGATTTCATTAGCTCCATTGTGAGCTGATTGTGATCGGTTGCGACATTGGTTGTTGAGAATATAGGCGCAAGTTCGTGCTGTGCCGGCGCAACTTCGTTATGTTTTGTTTTTGCAAGAACACCGAGCTTCCATAGTTCTTCTTCAAGTTCTTTCATAAATGCGGCAACACGTGGTTTTATGCAACCGAAATAATGGTCTTCGAGTTCTTGCCCTTTTGGTGGGCGTGCTCCGAACAATGTTCTGCCTGTGTAAATTAAATCAGGGCGTTTTAAGAACATATCTTTGTCTATGAGGAAATATTCCTGTTCCGGGCCAACGGTTGTGATAACGCGCTGTGCGCTTGTGTTGCCGAAGAGTTTGAGTATGCGCATTGCCTGTTTGTCCAAGGCTTCCATTGAACGCAGGAGCGGAGTTTTTTTATCCAGAGCTTCGCCGCTGTATGAGCAGAAAGCGGTTGGAATATAGAGCGTTCCGTCTTTGATAAATGCGTGTGATGTTATGTCCCAAACGGTATAACCGCGAGCTTCAAATGTACAGCGAAGCCCACCGGAAGGAAAACTGGATGCATCCGGTTCTCCACGAACAAGCTCTTTGCCGGAGAATTCCATTATTATTCTGCCGTCGCTTTTCGGGGAAATAAAACTGTCGTGTTTTTCCGCAGTGGTGCCAGTCATAGGCTGGAACCAGTGGGTAAAGTGCGTTGCGCCCTTTTCAACAGCCCAATCTTTCATAGCGTTGGCAACCACATTGGCTATATCAAGCTTCAAATGTGTGCCGCTTGAAATCGTCTTTTTCAGAGCACGATAAACATCCTTGGGCAACCGTGCCTGCATAACGGCATCGCTAAAAACCTGACTTCCAAATAAATTCGGAATATCCTTCATAATAACCTCAAAAAACAAAAAAGGCGGTGCTCCTCCTTTCGGAAAAACACACGCCTTTGTGTGACTTAATTATAAATATAGAAATTTTTTTTGAGTTTGTCAAGGGGAAACTTGGGTTTTTAAAAAAAATCATAGCATACCCTTGACAAGGGGTCGAAATATTTTTATATTTGAAGCCATATTTAAGGAGTTAACAATGCGTTTATTATTTTTGATTGCCATTTTGGCAGTTTGTTCTTATGCCAGTTTGTCTGTTCAATCCTATGAATCCAATTTGCAAAGCACTAACGCTTCTGCGCCCAGAGTGCAATTTGCTAACAATTCTCAAAGCAATATAAACGGCTTCATAGCTTACTATTATTTCACGTCGGCAGAGCCTAACCCGGTTTTTGAGCCTTATTTTATGAATGGTGGCATTGGCAGCATTGAGCATATAAATGGAGTTAATTATCGTGTCAAGTTGGATTTTTCTTCAACTTCCATGCTTGCAGGTTCTGTTTTTCCGGAAAATTCCGGGATAAGTTTTGGGTTACATTATGCGAGCTGGGACAACTGGACAAAAGAAGATGATTATTCCAACAATATGTCCCAAGCTATGGCAAACAACAGCAAAATAGTTGTCACAAGAACCAACGGGCAAACATTGGCCGGTGTTTATCCTGATTTCAGCATAAATTCGCCAAGCGTTCCGCAAGGAAACTTTATGGCTCGTGTCTATGCTTTAAAAGAAGGCGAGGATAATTTTGCAAAGATACGTTTGTATGTTAAGAACGAAGGCTCAGTGGCATTGAACCATTTTGATTTCTCCGTTGAGGTTACTGCAGAAAATGGACAAACTCCTGTATTCAACGCTTGGCATCTTCCAAACACAACATACACAGTAGAACAGAAAAATGCCACTACTTGGATTTTCAATTTCAGCACAATAGGCATAGCTTTGGAGCCAAATTCTGTGTTTCCCAGCAATAACGGAATGTCTTTTGGAATAAACTATGCAAATTGGTCAAATGTGAACACTCAAAACGATTATTCTTTGAGAGAGTTACAGAATCAATTTTCTTTGGCTGCCCAAATACCTCTTTACATAAACGGCAGGCTGGTTTCCGGTGCTCCTAGAATACATGACATTTCGGATATAAATAAAATTTTAATTTCAGAAAGCGAGTTCACGCAAAGTGATTTTAATCGTTCGGCTGAAAACCTGCTTGCAGATATTCCCAAAGGCGACAAAAATGATTTTTGGGGCAACACGGATATTTTCTTTAAAGATGTTCCCAATTATGATTCAACTCAACAGGCTGTTGAGCAGATTTTTGCCAAATTTCCCGGATTAGATACTTTAACTCTAGTTTCTTTGTGGAAGGATATAAAAGCGTCTTATGAGCAGTTGGTGCGTTTAAGAATGCATAAACGTTACGCTTTAAATGTTCCTTATATCAATAGAATGATGTCTATAACTTCAAAAAGTTATTTCTCTTGTGAGGCTTACGTTGACTATACTCCTTTAGCATCGTTTGCGACATTTATGGCGATTCTATTCAATCCAATGAGATATACAGGATCAGATAGAGCTAAAAATTTAGCTTATGAATGGACTAGTGAATATATAAGTATGAGTGTAAAAAAAGAAGGAGATGAATATAAAAATCTATCAACAGGCTATCAAAACAGAGCTGACGGTTTCAGGCATGCGGTTTTGAATGCCCTGCTATGCAGAGAGACGGGAACTCAAGATGACGATATTAATGATTGCCTCGAATGGGCTAAGCTTTTGTCTGATCTTCACGAAGCGAGAACTGACTTTGCAAATGATGCGTGTTATAATGAATTAGATACGCCCATGGATTTGCACAACAATGACAGAGGTCGTGAACATTATAGACCTCATTTAAGAGTTGGTTGCGAATGGCGCATTCCTGTTTTAGGATTGTGTATAAACCATGAGGTGGTAGGGCCTTCCAGAGAAGACACAAAAAAAATGTTCTTTGAATTGGCAGACAAAGGTCATAGCTTTAATAAGCTTAATCAATTAAATGTTTCACCATGGGCTTTTTCTGTAGTATTTTTTAGGAGCGACAAGGATCCAAATAAATTATACTGTAGAGAAGGTGAGAAACCTGAAACCGATAATTGCGAAGCTTTTAAAGACCCTAACCCACAGCCGGTTAAAATAGGCGTTCTCAAGAAAAATCCGACTGTTTGCAAAGGAGAGTTTAGTTTTCATCTTGATTTGGAAGATAGTAATAACGATACTAAAATTATTTCTGGAAGTGAAAATCCGCCTGGAATAAAAATTTCAAAAAGTGGTGTTACTTTTACATATTGCCAGCTTGATATTGATGGGGAATATGGTTCTATTCCGAGAGTGCCTTATGATTACGTAGTTTTGCGTTTGAGCGATAATTGCCCTTTTGGCACTTATCCGTTCAGGCGACATCACGATACCGAAGATAATTCTAACAATAATCATAGTTCTGGCTATATTGGGCCAAATGTAATTAATCGCAATGCCTCATTGGAATATTGTTTTATCCCTGCAGATAAAAATTCCATTTTGGAATATCCATTTGAAGATGATTATGGAGTTTTTGCCAACATTTCGTCAGAAACGATTATCCATTCGGAAATCAAATTAGACGATGAAGATGACGGCAACGCCAATTCTTGGAACTGGTATTCCACTCCCAATGACATTCAAACCCGTATTAAGGAGATAATGAACGGAGGTAGTAACACTATATACCATGTGGCAAGCTACATTGTTATAGTATGGAATGCTATATTTAATTTCTTTTTCGGATAATCGTATGATTTATTTTCTAAAAATAGCATTGCTCTTTTTTATTCTTGGCATAACTTCCTGTGGTTACTTTGAAAAAAAAGAATACTGTCCAGACGATTCAAAAAAACTAGGAAACAATTTAAAATTTGGAACATATACTGCTTCAGCAAATATAACTGTAGTCGATGAAAATAGTAAAGAGCTTGTTGTCTCAGCAAAAGAGACTTTGTTTTTGCGAGAAGACAGCACGTTTTCATATTTTGCAATAGCGAACAATGAAGATAATGACACTATAAGAAAATTTTTAGACGGAAGCTTCGAAATATACCAAGATCCAGGTTTTCTTTGGTATGTTCTAGAATTGAAAAGTGATTCGCTGTATAAAAAAACAAAAATAGGTTCAACCTTATACAATTATGAATCCAGTACTTTCAAATATACAGATTTCTTTGAAGCTGAACCGGTTACTAATGAATTATTAATAAAGAATCATCTATTATCGGATGTAGATAATAAATCTGATTGTTTTTCTATTGCTTACAAGATTAATAATCACAAGAAATACGAATGTGACCCAGACTGGCCTTGTTGTGATAAAATGATTTTGGTAGAACATAGGAGTTTCTGCCTACAACAACCCGAAGAAATTCAATCAAATTCAACAGGAGACAGCTTATGAATAAAATGCAAACAATAGGCTTGCAAGCTTGGGATGTAATCGCCGAAGAAATAAGCTTTCTTGTTGAATTTTCACAGTCTAAACGAACGAAACAGCATGGCTAGAGTTAATATCATGATTAAGTTATTGAAAATAACCTTGATGTTCTTTTTATATTGGATTCTAATTTCTTGTGATTCAAATGATAGCTATTGGGACGATAACTATTGCATAGATCAAGTTTTCAATAACAAAATACAATTTGGAAGATATTATTCTGACAAAAATATTTTAATTAATTATAATGAAAAAAGTTATTGGGATTTATTATATTACCCATATGCTTCCATTGATTCTTCGCAATACAGCATATATGAACTCTCTCTTCAAGAAGATAGCAGTTTTTCTTATTTGAAAGTTTGGTATCAAAAAAGTGCGAACGGTATTATTATAGATACCACAATGATGCTTAATGGTAATTTTAAAATAATCAAAGATATTGGTTTGCCTTGGCACATTCTTGAGTTAAATGCAGATTACATTTATGAAAAAGAAGTAAAAGATAGTTTGAATGGCGTTTTAAATTTTACAACTTTCAGAGAACATAAATTCAAAGGGTTTGAAGATATTTTTTTTACAAGCATGCAATATGAAGAAAGAATAAACGTTGATAAATATAAATATAATTATGTTACAGATAATTGTTTTACCCTGCACAGGAAATCTAACTGTATGTCAGATAATACTAATTATCCTTGCAGTTACAAATACGAAGACTGTTACTGGGAAATATTTAGAACAAAAATTTTCTGCCTACAACAACCCGAAGAAATTCAATCAAATTCAACAGGAGACAGCTTATGAATAAAATCATAGTCTTTTTAGCAATGCTCACCGTGCTATGCGTCAATGCAACAGCGCAAAACCAGGAATCTTTCGGCGGCTTGGGAATGTCTGTTCGTGTAAGCGAACGAGGAGTTAAAGTAGTCGGAGTGCTTCCAAATTCTCCGGCAAGCAATGCAGGCTTGCAAGCAGGGGATGTGATTGTTTCTGCAAATGATGTCGTGCTTTCTTCCGTAGAGCCGGAAAAGCAAGTTGCATTGCTGCGCGGCAAAGAAGGAACAATGGCTAACTTAGCGATAGAAAGAAACGGCAAGCAAATCGCAATTGCCGCCAAGCGAGCTGGAATAGCCGTTAAGCCTCTAGAAGCAGAAAATATCTCAAATTGGTATGGCAAAAAAGAAAACCTAACCGCCGAAGAAATAAGCTTTCTTGCAACGCAAAAAACGGCAGAAGGCTACGAAGCTCTTGGAGTGGTTCAAAATGGTTTGCCGATTTCTTCCGATGCAGAGGACTTAAACGCCAATGCCGTTCAGCAAATTTCAATAAAAAAGGCAACGGAAGAGCCGGAAAGTTCGCTTCCAGTGCATCAGGATTTAAATTCTGATGGCAAAATTACAGATAATTCTCTTGTCAATGCAAAAGGAGCTCGTGTTCAAAAACAAAACAGCAGCGAGAAAAAGCCCTCTGCTCCCGTGTATAAAGTGAGGTAATTATCACAGGCTATCCCCAAAATCTGCTCTGAATTTTGCGATTAGCTTGGACTGCCAATCCGATACAGGCTCTAGCCTGCCGTAGAAAAATCTTAAAATTTTCGGTTCTTCGTAGAATTTCAGGCCATTTACCAATCTACGATTTTCATAAAGCCAAACCAGCCTGTCAATAGCGTAGTTTACCTGTGACAGCGTGAACACTCGTCTGGGCAGCGCAAGCCTCAGCAGTTCCATATTGGAAAAATGCTCTTTGCCGTCTTCGTCTCTCTGTTCGCTAAGCGTGCCTCGCTCCATTCCACGAATTCCGCTGGCAATGTAGAATGCCGAGCCAAGTGCGCCGGCTGGGTATTGATTCTGCGGAATGTGGTCTAAAAAGGACATTGCATCAACATGGCAACCCAAGCCTCCAGGCGGAGTGATAACAGGAATTCCTCGCTTATCAAGTTCCTTTACCATATAATCAATAAATATCGGTCCCTGGCTTATCATATCCTCGTCGAGCGTTTCTTCAAGACCAACAGCAATGGCTTCCATCTCACGCACCGACATGCCGCCATAAGTCAAAAACCCTTCGTATAGAGGTATCAATTCCCGCATTCTCAAAAAGTGCTCTTTATCATTTGTGCATATACCGCCTCCTCGCCCAAAGCCAAGCTTTCTTGCGGAAAAGTATATTATGTCCGACAGTTCCCCGTATTTAAGGACTATCTGGTGCAAAGTCATGTCTTTGCAGGCGGCCTCGCGCTTTTTGTTGAAGTAAAGGTTATCGGCTAAAAGGCTTGCGTCAAGCACAAGCGGCACTTTATTGGCTCGGCAAATTTTACTCGTTTCTGCAAAGTTTTCAAGCGAAAACGGCTGGCCTCCAACGAGGTTTGTCCCTGCTTCCATACGCACATAAGCCACTTTGTCAGGGCCATATTTTTTGATTACCTCTTTCAGTTGCTCAATATCTATGTTGCCTTTGAACGGCAAGTCGCTTTTTATTTCAAGCCCTTTTTTGATTATAAGCTCTTCTACCGTGCCTCCGTTGACTGTGATTAACGCCTTAGCTGTGGTGAAGTGGTAGTTTGTAGGCACAACATAGCCTTTTTTTACGAACACCTTCGATAATACATTTTCACACGCACGACCTTGGTGTGCAGGCAAGAAATATTTGCAACCAAAAAAGTTTTTCACAGAACTCTCAAGCCGTGTGAACGTTTCGCTGCCGGCGTAAGAGTCGTCTGCGTACATCATGGCGGCAACCTGCCTATCGCTCATAGCATTTACGCCGCTGTCGGTTAGCATATCCATAAAGACATCCCGATTGTGAAGCAGGAAAGTGTTGTTCCCAGCTTCCGTGATTGCTTTGCCACGCTCTTCAACGGGGATAAGGTTTAGTTTTTGGATAATGCGCACTTTGTGCATTTCAAGAGGGAAGGACTCACCTGTATAAAACTTGACTTTTGCCATTTCTTTTTCCTTGTGTTATAATCCAATATAGAATTTTTTTGAAATAAGCACCAAGCCTGCGATAATAAATATTGAAGGCAGCAAATTCACTACATTGATTTTTTTTATTTGAAGCATGCTAATCCCTATTCCGGCAATCAATATGCCGCCAACTGCGCTGACTTCCGTGACTACCGCTTCCAGTTCCGCAACACTCAAAAAAGATGTTATGAATTTTGCCAAAAGCGCAATTGTCCCCTGATACAGGAATAGAGCTATTGCCGAGAAAATTACGCCGAACCCAAGCATTGTAGTGAGCAGCATAGCCGATATTCCATCGAGCATGGATTTAGTATATAATATGGTATGGTCGCCTCGAAGCCCACTATCTATTGACCCTAATACTGCCATTGCGCCCACGCAGAACAGCAGGGTAGATGTTACGAATCCTTCTGCTACGGTGCTTTTGCTTTCGGGAGACATTTTCTTTACCGCATCTTGAAGCCGTTCTCCGGCGTTTTGCAACCTCATATCCATCCTTAAAATTTCGCCGACTGCCCCGCCTGCGGCCAAACTCACTATTACAAAAATAAAATTTCCCGTATTGATTCCCATTGATATTCCCAAAAACAGAATGGAAAGCCCAAGCCCCTGCATAATGATATTTCGTATTCTTTCCGGCATCTGTGGCAAAAGCATTCCTGCCAAACATCCAAGAATCACGGCGGCGGCGTTGACAAATGTTCCCCAAAGCACGTTCATTTTTTTACCTCTGTTTGGCTTTGAAGATAGAAAAAAATTGCCGTGCTGAAAGCACGAAGTAGGCAATTTTTTAACGGCCATAGGCCGGCCCAAGCTAGCACAGAAGTTAGCTGGTATCGGGCGAGTGAAGCTCTGGCTGAACGAGTAAATATGCGTAAAAAATGTGTTTTTATGCTCAAATATTCAAAAAAAATAACCTCTTTCGTAAAAAAAATGTATTTTAATTATGATATTGATTATTGGAGATCTTATATGAAAGTTTCTTTCAAATGCTATTTAAAAACATTTATTTGCGCTGCAACAATATCTCTTGCGCTTCTAGCCTGCAATGATTCCGGCACTAATAATCCTAGTGACACGGAACAAAATGCTACTATATCAAGTTCAAGTGTTCAAGCATCGTCTAACTCGATAAAACAACCAAGCTGTCCTTTTGAAAATCCTTCGACTTGTGATGGACTTCCGATTATGAACAGCAAGGTTGTATCTTATAAAAGAGTAGGATATTACGATTGGGGCCAAGAACAATTTATTTTCGATAATGATCTTTTGAAGTCTTGGTTTCCGCATATATTTAATGATGACCAAGCAGAATCCGAATGCAATTATTTCGGTTTGTGTTTTCAAGATTTTGGGAGAAGCTATTATTTATTTTCGGAAGATATGAACTTATATAGAATAGCATGCACACAAATAGAAAATCCTGGTATTGCTGTTGGAGGTTGGAGTTATAATACGATGCTTATATGTGATGATAAAGCAGGAACATTGAGAAAAAGCATAAACCTTGATTCTACACGTACTTATAATGTTCCAAACTGGATTTGTCGTTATGAAGAAATTATGCCAAATTGGGAAGAACCAAACTGGGAAAAAGTGTATTTTTAAACCAACCGCCGCAAAGCCTCTGCCTATGGCTTCGACTTTGAAAGTTTGGCTTTGAAGATAGAAAAATTTTTCTATTTTGAGGACTTATGAACTTTAAAGAGAAAAGAGAAAAAAAGGCATTTCTGGCTTTAGCAAACGGTAGCGTATTTCGAGGGTATTCTGTTGGAGCTTCCATAGATGCTTGCGGAGAGGTGGTTTTCAACACAGGTTTAAGCGGTTATCAGGAAATTTTGAGCGACCCTTCTTATGCAGGGCAGTTTGTGGTTATGACCGCTCCCGAAATAGGCAACTACGGCATTAACCCCGAAGATATGGAATCCCGAAAGTTTTTCGCTGCCGGATTTATAATCAGGGAAATAAACGAGCCTTCAAACTGGCGCAGCCAGGAATCGCTGAGAGAGGCTCTTATTCGTAACAACATACCTGCCATAGCCGGCATAGACACTAGAGCCTTGACGTTAGAGTTGCGAGAAAACGGCGCACAAAAAGCGTTTATGTGCACAACCGGCTCTTTCTCGGTGGAAAACGCTATCGCCAAAGCCTCGTCTTGGCAGGGAATAGACAACCAAGATTACGCAAGCGTTGTTTCATGCGAAAAAGCTTATGAATGGAATACAGACGGAGACTTGCACATTGTAGCTTATGACTTCGGAGTCAAACACAATATTTTAAGATGCCTGCAGCGTGCAGGCATGCGAGTTACTGTTGTTCCTTCAAAAACTCCCGCAGAAAGCGTTTTGGCTATGAAGCCCGATGGCGTGTTCCTTTCCAATGGTCCTGGCGACCCTTCGGCGGTTTCTTATGCGATTGATAATACACGAAATCTTATAGGCAAAGTTCCCATTATGGGTATTTGTTTGGGGCACCAGATTATAGGGCTTTCCATTGGAGGCAAAACGCAAAAACTTAAATTCGGGCACCACGGCTGTAACCAGCCTGTTATTGATACGTCAACACGCAATGTGGAAATTTCCTCTCAAAATCACAACTATATGGTTATGCAGGAAGGAATTGAAGGCAAGGCGGAAGTAACATACGTTAACTTAAACGATGGCAGCGTTGAAGGTTTACGATTGAAAAACGAGCATGTGTTTTCAGTTCAGTTTCACCCGGAGGCAGCGCCTGGCCCCCACGACTCTTTCCACTTGTTTGCTAAATTCCGTGAAATGATTTTGGAGAAATAAAATGCCCAAACGTACCGACATAAAAAAAATTCTTCTTATAGGCTCCGGCCCAATTATCATAGGCCAAGCCTGCGAATTTGACTATTCTGGCGTGCAGGCTTGCAAATCGCTTAAAGCAGAGGGTTACGAGCTTGTTCTTGTAAATTCCAACCCTGCTACCATAATGACAGACCCGGATTTTGCAGACCGAACCTATATAGAACCACTAACCAAAACCGCTCTTACCGAAATTATTCGCAGAGAACGGCCAGATGCGCTGCTTCCAACGCTTGGTGGGCAAACAGCTTTGAACCTCGCTATGGAACTTGCAGATTCCGGTGTGCTGGAATTTTACGGCGTGGAAATGCTTGGCGCAACTCCTGACATAATACGCAAAGCCGAAGACAGGGGCTTGTTTAAGGCCGCCATGAAAAACATTGGTCTTGAAATGCCGCATAGCGAAATTGCGCATTCTTACGAAGAGGCTTGCCGCATAAAAGAATCGCTTAACACTTGGCCGCTCGTTATTCGCCCTGGGTTCACGCTCGGAGGCACTGGCGGCGGCATTGCTCGCAATGAAGAGGAATTCAAGGAAATTTGCGAAAGAGGGCTTTATTATTCTCCTACAAACGAACTGTTAATAGAAGAATCCATTGAGGGCTGGAAAGAATATGAACTTGAAATAATGCGAGATTCAAAAGCGAATTGTGTTATTGTTTGCTCAATCGAAAATATAGATCCAATGGGCATTCACACAGGCGATTCAATCACGGTAGCACCGGCCTTAACGCTCACCGATTGCGAATATCAAAAACTTCGCAATGCCGGCATTGCAGTTATGCGGGAAATAGGAGTTAGCACAGGCGGTTCAAATGTGCAGTTCGCTATAAATCCGCATGATGGACGTTTGATTGTTATAGAAATGAACCCGAGAGTTTCACGTTCTTCTGCGCTTGCTTCAAAAGCAACAGGGTTCCCTATCGCAAAAATAGCCGCAAAACTCGCAGTAGGTTACACGCTTGATGAAATTCCAAATGATATAACCAAACAAACAAAAGCAAGTTTTGAGCCATCGATAGATTACATTGTAACAAAAATTCCCCGCTTTGCATTTGAAAAATTCAGCGGCACAGACGATAAGCTCGGTACGCAAATGAAATCCGTTGGCGAGGCTATGGCAATTGGCCGCACATTCAAACAGTCTTTCCAAAAAGCACTTCGCTCTTTGGAAACAGGGAGAGCCGGTTTTGGCGCAGACGGAAAAAACCATTTGTTCAAAAACTTGAGCGACGAAGAACTTGCAAGCAAAATAGGCATTGGCAGCGCAAACAGAATTTTTATGGTGCGGGAAGCCATTGTTCGCAAATGGGGCGTAGAAAAAATTTATGAACTCACAAAAATAGACCTCTGGTTTTTGCGGCAGTTTGAAGAACTCGTGGAATACGAAAATGAAATTCGCTCCGCAAAAAGCCTGGCTGGGCTTGCCGCAGATACAAAACTGTTTGAGCAGGCAAAAGAGTTCGGATTTTCCGACAAACAGATTGCATACTTACTTGAAGAAAACGAAGAAAATGTTAGAAAAAAGAGAAAAGAAATTAATCTAAGGCCACAATTTCACAAGGTAGATACTTGTGCAGCCGAGTTCAGAGCATTCACTCCTTATCTTTACTCAAGCTATTCAAGCGGGGCCGAACTTTCTAAATACGAGAAATTCGATTCGGAAACGGGCAAAAAGAAAATCCTTATTTTGGGAGGTGGGCCAAACCGCATTGGGCAGGGAATAGAGTTTGATTATTGCTGCGTTCACGCTTCTTTTGCGCTTCAAAAAGCTGGCTTTGAAACAATAATGCTAAATTCAAACCCCGAAACCGTTTCCACAGATTACGATACTTCGGACAAGCTCTATTTTGAGCCGCTCACTCTTGAAGATGTTTTGGAAGTCTATGAGCGAGAAAAATGCTTTGGGGCCATTGTGCAGTTCGGCGGGCAAACTCCGCTGAATTTGGCAGAAGGCTTAAAAGCAAACGGCGTTAATATAATAGGCACATCGCCTGAAAGCATTGCAATGGCAGAAGACCGTGAGCTGTTCTCAAAAATGCTTAAAAAGCTGAACATTCTGCAGCCGCCTAATGGCATTGCTAAAAACGCCGCAGAAGCCGAGCAGATAGCCAGAGAAATTGGCTACCCTGTGCTTGTTCGCCCGTCTTTTGTTTTGGGTGGGCGAGCTATGGTTATTGTTTATGACGAGGCCGGCTTGCTTGAATATATGATGAAGGCTATGGAAGTTTCCGAGGGGCGGCCTATTTTGATTGACAGCTTTTTGGAAGATGCAACCGAAGTTGATGTTGATTGCCTTTCCGACGGCAAAACGCAGGTTATAGGCGGCATAATGGAGCACGTGGAGCTTGCCGGCGTGCATTCGGGCGACAGCGCCTGCACGATACCGCCTCCAACACTTGCTCCGCATATTCAAAACATAATCAGGGAACACACAAAGGCAATGGCGAAAGAGTTGAATGTATGCGGCCTTATGAATGTTCAGTACGCAGTCCAAAACGAAACCGTTTATGTTTTGGAGGTTAACCCAAGGGCATCGAGAACTGTGCCTTTCGTGAGCAAGGCAATAGGCGTTCCTCTTGCAAAAATAGCCTCTCTTTGCATGGCTGGCAAAACATTAAAGGAAATTGGCTTTACAGAAGAATTCGTTCCTTCGCATTTCTCCGTTAAAGAAGCCGTGTTTCCGTTCGCTCGTTTTTCCGGCACAGATATAATCCTAAGCCCCGAAATGAAATCAACCGGCGAGGTTATGGGCATAGACCGCTTGGCGAGCATGGCGTATTTGAAAAGCCAAATAGCTTCCGGAACCAAACTGCCTAAGGGCGGAAACATATTCCTAAGCCTGCGCAAAGAAGACCGTGAAGCCGCAATTCCTTACGCAAAAAGGCTTATTGAGCTTGGCTTCACCCTTTATTGCACAAAGGGAACGAGCACTTTGCTCAGAAATAACGGAATCCAAACAAATGCGATATTCAAAGTTGCAGATGGCCGCCCAAACGCCATAGACTTAATAGAAGAAGGCCGCATAGAGTGGATAGTGAACACGCCGAGCAAGGGCGAAAAGCCCGCAAGTGATGAAATGAAAATTCGCACAAACTGCCTTATGCACGGCATTTCAATAACCACCACCTTGCACGGCTTAAAACGCACTGTTGAAGGTTTGGAAGCCATGAAAAAACTGCAGATTATGGATGTGTGCAGTTTGCAGGAGTATTCAAGGCATAGTCCGAAGGTGATTTTGTAAAAAAATCACAGTTTTTTCGACTCCCCCCTTGACAAGCCATAAATTATTTTCTATATTATCGCATTATGTGACCTACGAATGTAGGTTGCTGTCACACAAAGGCGTGTGTTCTAGAGAACAGGTGCCTTTTTTTTATGCGAAAAAAGCGCGTGTTTTAAACGAACACGCGCTTTTTTATTTTGAGGAGAATCAAGATGAAACTCATCACCGCATACATCCAACCGGATATGCTGCCAGATGTAAAAAAGGCCCTCTCTGAGAGCCAGATTTGCAAAATGTCAGTCACAAATGCTCTGGGATGTGGCCAGCAAGGAGGCTACACAGAATCTTACAGAGGCGCAGAAATTGAAGTGAACTTGCTCAAAAAAGTTCGCATAGATATTGCTGTTAACGACGAATTCGTCGATAAATGCGTGCAAGCCATTGTAAAAGGTGCTCGCACCGGAAACATAGGAGACGGAAAAATTTTCGTCTCTGCTCTGGAGCAATGCATTAGAATAAGAACAGGTGAAACCGGAAAAGAGGCCATAGGCTAAGGAGGTACAAAATGGAACAAGTTTTAGCACCCGAATGGGCAAACAGTTTTACAGGCGTGAACTTTGCGTTCACAAATATCTGGGTGATGCTTTGCGCACTCCTAGTGTTCATAATGCACTTGGGTTTCGCATTTCTTGAAACCGGGCTAGTCCGAGCAAAAAATGCCACCAACATTCTGTTCAAGAATGTTGCCACAGTTGCAATAGGCGTTGCAACCTACCTTGTCGTAGGGTTCAGCATTATGTATCCGGGCGAAGACTGGATTATAAAAGGATTCTTGGGCTTTACCGGCTTCGGTTTGTCCGGCCTTAGCGACCCTAATGCTTTCTTGCCTGTGGAAGGCCGTGAGCACTACACTTATCTCACAGACTTCCTCTTCCAGAGCGTGTTTGCGGCCACCGCCGTAACAATAGCTTCAGGTGCGGTTGCAGAGAGAATAAAGCTGCATAGCTATCTTATATTTGCATTGCTCTATGTAGCATTCATCTATCCGTTTGTTGGCAGTTGGTTCTGGGGCGGCGGTTGGCTGGATGAGAAAGGTTTCCACGATTTGGCCGGTTCTACCCTTGTTCACAGCGTAGGCGGCTGGGCTGCTTTAGCCGGCGTGATTGTTCTCGGACCTCGTTTGGGCCGTTATGCAAACGGAAAAGTAAAAGCAATGCCGGGCCACAATTTGGCTCTTGCTACGGCAGGCGTATTCTTGCTGTGGTTCGGATGGTGGGGCTTTAACGGCGGTTCTTCTTTGAACAGCGACCCGAAAAACATCGCCTGGATTTTGGTAACCACAAATGTGTCTTGCGTATTTGGAATTTTATCTGCAATACTTACAAGCTGGTTTATCCAGAAGAAGCCCGATTTGACTATGGTTTTGAACGGCGCTCTTGCCGGTTTGGTTGCAATAACGGCTCCTGCCGATGTGGTTAGCGTTCCCGCTGCTGCGATAATAGGTTTTGTAGCTGGCATTTTGGTTGTTTTTAGTGTTCTCGGTTTTGACAAGGTGAAAATTGACGATCCTGTTGGCGCAATTTCGGTTCATTTGGTCAATGGAATTTGGGGAACTCTTGCGGTTGGAATTTTTGCCGCAGACAAGAGTTTCTTAACTCAATTGATAGGTGTTCTTGCTTACGGCGCAGTTTGTTTCCCGGCGGCATTTGCAATATTCTTTGCCTTAAAGAAAACAATTGGCCTTCGTGTAAGCGAGCGTGAGGAAAAGCGTGGCCTTGACCTTGGCGAACACGGGCAAGAAGCATACAGCGGATTCCAGATTTTTACTAACACTTAATTGATATATAGGGAAATTTCTCCTTCCCTTCAACCGCCCTGTGAATTTCAGGGCGGTTGTTTTTTCTATATTTCATATAAATTATGCTAGATGATATAAGACAGCTTGCGGAGAAGGCGAAAGGTGCAGATTCTGATGCACTGCTTTCCGAGCATATTCGGGATTGTTCCGGTATTGTAATATACGGAGCAGGAAATACAGGGCGCTTGTGTTTGAATTATATAAAAAGTCATTACCGCGGGGAAGCAACACCAAAATGCTTTTTAGACATAAACGCCGATACAATAGGCGAGTATTTGGGCTATCCTGTATATAAGGCAAACGATTCAAGCATAGGTGATATAAAAAAAGATTCTGTAGTAATAATAGCGTGCCGGTCAAGCGACAGCGGTTATGATAATCTGGAAAATAACCTCAAGGCTTTAGGCTGGCCAAAAGTCATAAACGCTCGACGCACATTAAAGCTAGGGTCTGAATATGAAATCGGTGCTTCGTGCGGCCGTGGCAATTTTGCAGCAGAAACGGAAAGCATATTAGCCGCATTTGATTTAATGGCAGATGAGCATAGCCAAAATGTATTTTACTCTGTTTTTAAAGCATACACAATGGCAGAAGATTACAAACTGCCTGTTTTAAGCCCGAACATGACGCAATACTTTGATGTCAAAGTTCCTTTCAGGCTGGGCTACCGCATTTTTATAGACTGTGGAGCATATATAGGCGATACGCTTAATGCGCTTGTAAAAACTCACTCTGTTGAGAATTATTTCGGATTTGAGCCGGATGCGCAAAATTACGCAAAGCTTTCCGTGGCTGCAGATAATCTGCGTGAGAAATTAAAACAGGCTATTCTGTTCCCGCTTGCTTTGAGCGATAAAAACGGCTACGCAAATTTCCACGCAGGCAATGGTGTATATAGCGGCATAAACGAAGATGGCAATAGCGTTATACAAACCGTGCGCCTTGACGATGTAATAAAAGGTGTAGAAAATTTTATGATAAAGATGGACTTAGAAGGCGAGGAAATTGGCGCATTGAACGGTGCTCGAAAAACGATAATCCAAACGAAACCGGATATGGCAATTTCCGTTTATCACAGAGTTTCAGATTTATGGCGAATTCCGCTTATGCTTAAGGAGTGGGTGGGCAGCTACAAGTTCTATATGCGAAGCCATTGCGTTTCTGCAATTGATACGGTTCTTTATGCAACGTTGTGATATAGAAAAAGACCTTTAATCCCTATCCACCGTTAGCCCTTTTTTATTTAGCAGGCTGTTTGGGATGGTTTTTATTGGGTTCCCTAAAATGCTTACCAAGCGCAAATTTTCGCAGTTTGCAAGAGATTCCGGCAGAGTTTCTATGCTGTTTTCGTCTAATATGAGTTCTTTTAGTTTTTCAAAATTTGAAAATTCGTTTGGAATGTTTTGCAATTCGTTACCGGAAATCACAAACTCTTCCAAGCTGCTTAAGTTTGCCAAAACCGGAATAGCTTCACTTATATTGTTGCTGTCTAAATAAAGTTCTTTTAAGTTTTTCAAGTTCCCGATGGAATCTGGGAGGAATTCAATCATATTGTCGTGCAGGCTTAGTTTTACCAAAGATTTGAGGTTACCTATGTTTTTAGGCAAGGTTGTCAGCAGGTTGCCTGCAACGTTTAACATTCTCAAATTCTGCAATTCGCACACGGAATCCGGCAGTTCGGAAATGGTGTTGTAACCCAGGTAAAGCTTTTCAAGTTTTTTCAACGAGCCTATGTTCACCGGGAGCGCAACGGTATCGTTCCCTTTAACTGAAAGAATGCGCAAGTTTTCCAAATTTGAGATTTCTTCGGGTATAATGGCTATTTTATTATCGTCTAAAACCAGTTTTTCCAGCAAGTTAAGAGAGAACAGCTCAGGAGGAAGTTCGCAAAGTTGCTTGTCGGACAAATTAAGTTCCGTGGCCTTGCTCGCAGCGGCTTCGCTTATTTTTTTACGTGCGAATTCAAAAGCTCGCTTGGCTCTTCCGAAGTATTCGCTTGCAACTTCTTCCAGTTGTTTCTCTGTCATGCTTAAACCTTTAATATGTCTGCTTCTTTCTCTGCTAAAACGGAATCTATAATGCCAATAAACTTGTCTGTGGTTTTCTGAATGTTGTCGAGTTCTTTTTTTGACTGGTCTTCGGGCAATTCTTTGTTCTTTTTTATGGCGTCGTTAGCATCTCTGCGCAAATTTCTTATTGCAGTGCGACCGTCTTCGGCGTGTTTTTTTGCCATTTTTGCTAGTTCTTGGCGCCTTTCGGTTGTTAAAATAGGCATTGCAATTCTTACGCTATCGCCTTCTTTTGAGGGGTTTAAGCCTAAGTTTGCTGCTAAAATGGATTTGCATATAGGGTCCACAAGCTGTTTTTCCCATGGGGTAACCAAAAGCATTCTCGGTTCAGGGCATTTTATGTTGGCTACTTGGGATATTGGCGTTAAATTGCCATAGTAATCCACTTTTACATCGTTTAAGATGGCAGGTGTTGCCTGACCGGTGCGCAATCTTGCAAACTCACGTTGAGTGGCTTCAACTGCTTTTTCCATTTTTGCCTCTAATTCAGTTGCCATAAAAAACCTCTGCTGCTGTATTTGTCTAAAATATAACAAAAATAAGAGAAAAATTCAAGTCTTGACAAGAAGAAATCGAAAAAAAAAGTTGACTAAATGCAAAAAAGTGTTCTTTTATGCAAATTTAAGCTGTTTTTTGTAGCGCTACCTGTACCTTATACCCTGAACTCCATACTCTGGAGAATTAATCATCTTTTGCTAAACTATAAGCTTTATTGAAATTTTGTTAAGCGTAGCTAACTTAATGGTTGGTAGAGAGTAGTGGCTTAAAGCGATGGAGAACATACTTCTTTTTTATATATTTACGCTGGAAAATTTTCAGGGAGAAATAAGATGAAAGCGTATCAAGGTTGCGGAATGCCGATAGCCTTAAGGCCTTTAGCAGATGAAGATGTAAATCTTTTCTTAAAATGGCTGGATAAAGATTATATTTATAAATGGATGTGCCCTAAAGGAGATGAGCATAGGCAGGAATGGCTGAACGAAATTAACGATCGACATGGAAAGTATAGTTTTATAAAGCATTTTATGGTGTATTTTAATGATGTAAAAATAGGTTTTTGCCAATGTTTAGATTGTTTTTATGCGCAGGAATATTATGGAGCTATTGCAGAAAAAGGTTCTACTTATGGTATAGGCTATTTAATAGGCGAAGAAGAATATTTGAATAAAGGCATAGGGAAAACAATTATAAAAATACTTGAAGAAAAAATAATTCAAATAGGCGGAAAAGAAATAATTGCCGATCCTTTGCCGGAAAATACAGTATCAATAAAGACATTGCTGAACAATGGATTTGTAAAAATAAAGGATGGGGATTACAGAAAGAGAATGATATGAAGCCTTTAAATTGGTGATGTGTCTAGAGTTATCTACAATAGTAGAAATTTTTTTAGACTTTTAAAAAAGAGCTTGCAACCATAGCTTGTGGCTTAACAAAAAACCTCTGTCTCAAAAAACCGCTAAACTCTCGGATTAGCATAATATATATAATATAGTAAAACGCCGATTAACTATCTAGAGCATGAAGTTCATGGTATATGGTATATGTGATTTTGCACAAATTGCAGATATTCTTTGTTCGTAATTACCAAATCTACCCTTTCCGCATCGCCGGTATTTTTAATTTTTTCAACCAGCATAAGCCCTTTGCGAGCAATATTATATGCGCCATTGGCATCGGCATTTTCCGGCATATTTATATTTTTCTTACTGCTATCGAAAAATTCACCATGCTCATTTGCAACCGAAGAAATCATATAATCAATATCAGTTCCTGCTACAAAATTTCTCATTAAAACTGTTAACTTGAATAAAGACAAAAGATTTTCGAAAAATGGTTTTTCATTTTGCCTGATAATCTCAGTTCTCAAATCGGAATTAAAATCTATTTTGTAATCTTCAAATAGTTTTTTGAATTCTGCAGTAAGAACAATGCTCTCATAATCCCATTGATTGTTTTTCTTTGGGTTTTTATAAGTTTTAATTCTTTCTCCATTTGTGCAAATTGTCCAGTTTTTGCGGCTTTTTGCAACTTTATAGCTAAATTTGGAATAGTCATCAATCAAAAACTCAAAATAATCTTTGTCTTTGTTAAAGCGAATCTCATAAAACTTGCTAAAAAAAACTCTGGCCTTTTCAATGCTATCAAAACGGCAATCAAAAAAACTCACAAAACCGGTAAGCGGGTCTATTTTGCTTGTATTCCACGCGGAAACATAAAATAAAAATCCGCATTGCTTTCCCAATTTTTTTAAGCTTTTAAATTTATTTGCCAATTGCAAAGCATTCAATGCGCCGGCAATTTCATTTTTGTCTATCTTTTTGAATACGAGATAATTTAATTTATCAATCAGTTTTTTCTCAAATTGCTGATACACTGATTTTTCAAATTTTTGCCGCCCACGCATAAAACCGAAATTGAGGTCTTCAAGCACAACAATCGCCTTATATTTCACTATCAAATCGGTAATTTTATGCACAACCTGCGACAAATATCCTTCTTTAAGCTCTTTGATACTTTCGATTGTTTGCCATTCTTTCCGTTGTTTTGTTCTATCTGCTTCTTTGGCATTAAGCAATTTATGGTAATTTATTTTGTATTTATTGCCGTTGTATTCATTTACAATTTCATTAAGCGAGAACTGCTCTTTGATATTCCCATTCAAGTCAATCACGCTTATATAGAGCAAATTCCTCTCGCCGCGATCTATTCCTATTATGTGGTTTATCCCGTTTTGCCTAATGAAATTATTTACTTCTTCATTTATATATTCTTTTCCTCGCGCTCTAAAATTCAGCGTTATTGTGCAGTGAAATAGAAATTTATCCATTGTATAGCGCCTATCCTTAATCAAGTCATAATCAAAAGTACTTTCCGGCTTTATATTTTGTTTGTTTTTATTCTCAATAGGTTTATTCGCTTCGTGAACAATCACGTTTTCTGGTTTAATGCTTGATTTCCTATAAAATATTTCAGCTTCTCCATTGAGTTTATACACAATATTTTTTAAATTATCATCGGAGAATAGTTCTCTCCAATAAAGCGTATGCATATTTGGAGTGCCTTTGGAATGTTCGGAAAAATCCTTGTTATAGATTTGAAAAAGATATAACTTGCTTTCTTCAACAAGTTTATTGATATATTTTTCGGATATATTTCTGAATGTGATTTTATATCCTTGCTCCGTAACTTCAGCATAGAATTTATCTATGCTTTCATAACTTGAAGTCTCTGAAAATTTGAAGTTGAATTTTTTCCAGTCCTCGTGCTTTGTTATTGAATCTTTGAAAAAATCAATAAGCTTGCACATCTTATTTCTATCAAATGCGCCGCCTTTCTTATGGCGCTCATTTTGATAATCTTCGAGAATTTCAATGCTCGGATTAAATTCCTCCTTGCCCTTTGCGGAGAAGAAAACTTTTGGAAGCATCTTATTGGGGCTTGGCAATAGTTTATAATCAATTTTTTCATAGAAACTTTCATTCTCAGCAGCAATCTCTGCCTTGCTGAATTTCGTTCTTTGCTTGTAGTTCATAATCGCTAAGTAGAATAATCCGTTTTTTCGCATTAAAACAGCGGTATTGTCCTGTTCTTTATTCACATCCCAGCCGTTGCAAAGCGTGGAATTCTCAAAACTCAACTTTATTTTCTCCGTTGAATATGGTTTTTTTGTCATAAAATTACGCACTTTGTCATAGAGTTTTGCAACGATTTTTATCTTTTCAAATAAAACAGTAAACTCGCTATAAAATTTCTCATCTTTGTCAACTTCATTTCCTTTTCCGTTGAGAGGCTTTACAAAATGAAGCAAATCCATAATCGCATCCAGAAATCCTTTGATTTTTTCAACGCTATCTTTATCCTGCGAAAGTTTTTTATCAGTTGGGTAGTCAACATTCAACAGGCATTCAACCGCATTGTATTTTTCCGAGATTATTTCAAATAGATTTTTCTTCGTAATATTTTCAGCATCATCTTTTTCTTCGTCGAGTTTGGCGAAATAAGCATCAATATTTTCTCCAGTGCATTCATTGATAAAAGCTAATGAAAAACTGTCAAAACGTTTAAAATATTTTTCTTTTTCTTCGTTATACTTTTCCTGAGACTTACCTCTACCCATAGGCCGCTCTTTTTCGTATTTTGCTTCCACTGCATTTTGAATTTTACCCCAGTGCCCTAAAAACTTTTGTGATATATCTGCCAAATTGGCATCGTTTTGCAAATAAATTTTATTCAAATCAAAAGATGAAAATTTAATTTCCTGCAACAGTTTTTTCATTTGCTCGAATATTATTTGCCCGTTTTCATCTTTTTCTATTGCTATAGACGAATAAAATTCATTTATTGCTTCTAAAACTTCATTGTCGCCTTCAAATTGTTCCGGTAACCAGCTTAATGCGGTTTTATCGCTCAAAATCATTTTAAAAAGCTGAGTGAATTTCGGCAATTTATCTTTTTTTTCGATTTGTTTCTGGTTGTATAAATTTATATACTCGTTCAATCCTTTAAGTTTTGTTCCGTTATCTGCGTTTCTTCCTCCCAAAATTGAATTAAACAAGTCTATTTCGCTTTGGGTAAGAAACTTATTGTAATTGTTCAAATTGAAATAACAATCCATATTTTCAGATAATCCTAATTCATTTTGCAATACATTGAATTCATTTTGCAATTTATCTTTAATTTTTTCAAATACTGAAATGTTGCCTATAAATTTCGGCAAATTGTCATTAATCAAACGATATGATATTGCCGTTGGTTTTTCTTCGGCGGAATACATACTTCCGCGATTCTCGTTGAACCTTATGAAATGGGCAGTCCATTTGCTGAAGTTACCTACCAACCTCAAGCATTCTTGCTTATTTAAAATTTCTTTTTTGTAAAATTCGGTTAAGTCTGTTTTTTTTAAGAATTTAGATAAATCTTTCTGTATTAATTCTTTTCCGAATAAACGCTTGGTTTTAAATTTTTTCGCAATTCTTTTGCGGAGTTTGCTTTGGATAGACTCAAATTCTTTCCTTTGCATATCATCTTTATTGGTATTTTTCGCCAATATTTCATATTTTTGCAGAATGTTTTTAGCAAACGAAAAGCTTTTCAATGATTTTTCAATAAAGTGCTTATGGTATTCATCAATAATTTTTTTGACTTTTTTATATTCCTCTGCACGGCATTCATCTTGAGAAAGGATTCCGTTTTTTTCAAGATTCTCTAAAGTTTCACCCACAGGCTTCAGCTCAAACCTTAAGGATTTTGAAAGAGAATAAAGATTGGTGAATTGTGAAAACGAATTTTCCTTTGATTCCTGCATTTTCCCCTCACATATTCACGGTTAAACTGTAAGTATAATATATAAAAATTGCAAAATTTCTATATTACAGCACATGAGAATTGAAATCACAATTCTTATATCCGCTCTAGCCTGCACCGGCACAATCGCAGTTGCGCTGGTTAAGCCACGCATTTTCTTTACCCCTGCTCTTTTGGGAGCATTGATTCTGCTGCTTTCAGGGTTGCTGCCATGGCTAGATGCAATAAATGGTTTAACGGCAGATTCAGACATCAACCCATTGAAAATCCTTGCCCTTTTCCTCTCAATGACTCTTCTTTCAATATTCCTGGATGAACTCGGTTTTTTCAAATATCTGGCTAACCTCGCTGTGAAAAAGTGCGATGGAAAGCAAATCAGGTTGTTCGTTATATTTTACTGCATGATTTCTGCGCTTACCGTGTTTACCTGCAACGATGTAGTTATTCTCACCTTTACTCCGTTCATCTGCTATTTTGCAAAGAGTGCCAAAGTAGATCCAATTCCCTATCTGGTTTCCGAGTTCGTTGCGGCAAATACCGCAAGCATGCTTCTCATAATAGGTAACCCAACCAACATATATTTAGGGACAATGGCCGGAATAGGTTTCTTTGAGTATTTGAAAGTTATGGCATTGCCAACTGCTTTTGCCGTAATAATCGCATTCATAGTATTATTTGCGCTTTTCCGCAATCGCTTGAAACAACCGATTGATGTCTCTACGGAAAATATTGCGATAGAACAAAAAACATTGCTTGCTTTTGGTTTGGCAGTGCTTGCGATATGCACATTTATGCTGACGATTTCCGGATTCATAGAAATTCCTATGTGGTTTATTTCTATTATGGGACTGTTAACTTTGCTGTTTGGCGTTGCTTTAATATCGCTTTTCAAATACCGTAAACCCATAGAGCTTTTGTATTCTTTTCGCCGTGCTCCTTGGGAAGTTATTCCGCTTGTTATTTCAATGTTTATAATTGTGCTTGCATTGGAAAATTCAGGTGCTACGGAAACAATAGCCGCATTGTTAAATTCAGGAAATACGCTATTCACTTATGGAATTACTTCTACTCTGGCGGCGAATCTGATAAACAATATACCTATGAGTGTTTTGTTCTCATCGCTCCTTGCGGGAAGCGGAGATTTGACTGCAACTTATGCTGCTGTTATAGGCTCAAATATAGGAGCTTATCTCACGCCAATAGGAGCGTTGGCAGGCATAATGTGGCTTGGAATTTTGCGAAGCCACAGCATAAAATTCGGTTTTGGAAAATTCGTAGCCTATGGCGCATGCGTTGCAATTCCAACTTTGTTTGCTGCGCTTTTAGGTTTGCTGTGGGTTAGCTAATTTACTCATTAAAGTAAACTTTTGTTTCTTCTTCAATGTTTTTTGCGCCGAAAATAGCCGAGCCTATAACAAAAATATCTACGCCGGCTTCTTTTGCAAGCGGAAAAGTGTGTCGGTTTATGCCGCCGTCTATTTCAATTTGCAAATATGGTTTCATGGAACGCAAAGCACGAACTTTCTCCAGGCAATACGGAATTAGCGATTGTCCGCCAAAACCAGGATTAACGCTCATAATCAAAACCATATCTGCTAAGTCCAAAACATCCATTATGGAAATTAGTGATGTTGCAGGATTTATTGCGACTCCAGCCTTGCAACCAAGCTCCTTAATCCTATTTAGCAAACGATCTAAATGCTTTGTGGCCTCTGCGTGAACGGTTATGTATTGAACGCCTGCATCTACAAAATCCACTATATGCTGCTCAGGGCGTTCTATCATCAAATGACAGTCGAGCGGAAGTTTTGTGCTTTTGCGAATTTGCCTTGCAATGCCGGCTCCAAAGGAAATGTTTGGGACAAAATTTCCATCCATTATATCCAGATGAATCAAATTTGCGCCACCGGCTTCGGTAGCTTTTATATCTGCTTCCAGATTAAGGAAGTTTGCGTTTAATACACTTGGGGCTATAAGCATAAGTGGAATGTAGAAAATTTCTAACTTACGTCTATGAAAGAATTGGTTGACAAATTGGAAAAATTTCAAATTCTTTCCAAAGACGAGTTTACAAAACTACTGCTAGGCGACGAAGACTATCTTTTTGAGCGAGCAAGGCTGGCCGCACAAATGATTTATGGCAAAAATATCTTTATGCGTGGGCTTATTGAGTTTACCAGTTACTGTAAAAACAACTGTTATTATTGCGGATTACGAGCCGGAAACACTGAAGCACAAAGGTATAGGCTTTCAAAAGAGCAAATTTTAGAATGCTGCGATACAGGCTATCCGCTAGGGTTTCGCACTTTTGTGCTGCAGGGCGGCGAAGACGCTTACTATACGGATGACATTCTTGTTGACATTGTGAGCGAAATAAAAACACGGTATCCTGATTGTGCCGTAACGCTTTCAATTGGAGAACGTGATTACAAAAGCTATGAAAGGCTATTCAAAGCCGGCGCAGACAGATATTTACTTCGCCACGAAACCGCAAATGATGAGCATTACAAAAGTTTGCATCCGGATTCAATGTCACCGGACAATAGAAAAAAATGCCTTCGTGATTTAAAAAACATAGGCTATCAGGTTGGGTGCGGCTTTATGGTAGGTTCACCAAACCAAACGCTTGATTGCATAGTCGAAGATTTGCTGTTCATAAAAGAATTGCAACCGCAGATGGTTGGCATAGGCCCTTTTATTCCACATTCTTGCACGCCTTTCAAAAGCGAAAAAACAGGCGATGTGCGCTTAACGCTGAATATCCTTGCTATTATGCGCCTTATGCAACCGAATTTGCTTATCCCTGCAACAACGGCACTCGGAACGCTCAATGCTAATGGGCGAGAACTTGGAATTCTTGCCGGAGCAAATGTTGTTATGCCAAATCTTTCTCCGGTGGATGTGCGCAAAAAATATCTTTTATATGACAATAAAATTTGCACAGGAGATGAAGTCGCAGAGTGCGTAAACTGTCTGCGGCTTCGAATAAAAAAGACCGGATATGAAATGGTGGTCTCAAGAGGGGATTGCCACGAAATGCAGCAAACCTAAGTTAAGCCTATTTTACAACAATGCGCAAGGATTGGTCATTGACTTTCACAATGTACATTCCTGTATTAACCTTTATTTGGCTAGTGGCAAGCGGTAAGTTGTTAGTGGCTGAGTATATACTCTTGCCTTGGAGGCTGTAAATATCTACTTTTGCGCCTTGAGGCACATTTCCAAGCATAATGACACCTGCTGTTGCATAAGCAAATAATGAGCCGTTTGCAGTTTGCGAAAGCATTATTGGCGAAACTATGCCATTGCTACTGCTGCTGGGATTGCTACCATTAGAATCGCTGCTGCTACCACCACTACCGCTACCGCTGCTGCCACCACCACTGCTACTGCTGCTAGGCAACTTCGCCACTTCGCTTGGAGATAGGTAGGTAGAGCCGCCGTTTTCGTTGGTTTGATAAGGCTGCATGGTAGGATTTATCCAATTTGGAACAGAAGATGAGTTCATTTTCTTGAACATTCTGAAATCTCCACGCTCATAGCCTTGGAATGATATGTGATAATGAACGGTATCACCTACAACACTATACAGATAATCATATTTACGGTCGTTCTTTGTATCGGTTATGCGCAGGAAGGTATTATCAATTGTAAACCATTTGCCGGAAGATATTATGACCGAAGTATTCATGCCTGGATCCCAAACCACGAATCTTGCGGTATCTCCAGCATCCCATGAATAATCAAAGCGGTATCTGTGAGTACCACCAGCACCGAGGGCTACGTTATCTTGTACCCACGACTGGTTTGTTAACTTCAATCGTGAATCTTTTCCGGTTGTTGGAGGATTATCCATATTAACAACGGTTCCCGCCGGAATTATTTGGTCTGTAGTTCTGGGTGGGTTGGAAAGCGATGGTTTGGTTATGTTCACATTAACATCAGCAGCCGACTTGAATTCCCATCTGTTAGGCATATCGTTAGATGGCATAAGCGTAATTTCCATTTTTGGGGAAACCACATAATATATGTATTTGTTTCTTGTGCCGTTACTTGTCATTATATATAGGGAGAAATCGTTACCTGTGGCCCATTCTCCGGAAACAGCTTGTCCCATAAAATTTCTCATTACCGCAGTACCATCATCCCAAATTTTAAGCACACTGGTATATGTCTGGTTATTATAGACCATCTCCTGCACCCACGCATAATCATTGCCTGTAATCAATCTGTCGTCGCGCTTGGTATTTTTTCCATGCGAAATAGGCGGCCTGTGAATATCACAAGCATCTACCATACCATTAGGGATGGAGTTCTGGTTTGTAGAGATGGCTAAACGGAAACCAACATCTGCGTCTGCCCCTTCAATTGAGCGAATCTTGCGCGCAGTTACAGTGGCCTCTTCCGCACCTGTCATGTAGCCACCGCCACGACGTATCTTCTGTATGTGAATAGTCGGGGCTCCGGTTGGATCTGTCTGAGCGGTTGACGGATAGCTTTGATTCCAAGCATCATAAACCCATTCACGCACATTGCCGCTCATATCATGCAAACCCAATTGATTAGCGGTTTTTTGTCCAACATCCGAAGCTGTGCTGCCGTAGCAATTGGTGTTGCTGCCAAATGTAAAACAATTTTGAGCTGCGTTGCCCGAATGCCACGCAACACCATCTGCGCTATTGCTGCCGGAATAACGATTACCGTTATTATGATTATTTTTGCCTCCACGGGCTGCAAACTCCCATTCTGCCTCGGTTGCCAAGCGATATTTTTTGCCGCTTTTCTTGTTTAGCTCACATACAAATTCCACAGCACGATACCAATCAATGCTCGCTTTAGGCTTATTGTTGCTGGTAGTGCTTGTATCGTTCATTACAGCCCGCCACTGAGCGTTTGTCACCTCGGTTTTGCCGATGTAATAGTTGCTGACAGTCACGCTACGTACCGGGGTTTCATTCGGGCCGCAAGCAGGAGTTGGGCTGCCGCTACATCCCATCTGAAATGTGCCGCCTTCAACATATACCATATCTATGCTGCCTGTGGACTCTTTAAAGTTGCTTTGGCTATACGCCGTAGAAAATATTGATAAAACAACCACAACAGCTATGCATATAAAAGCATTAGCTCTGCTTTGAACAAATGTATTCATACTACCTCCAAGGCATAATATCTATAAATAAAAGTATATTATTTTCTACAAAATAGTACAATTTGGAGTAATTTTTTTGTTATTTTTTTGTAATTTTTTGAAAAAATGCGAAATTTGGCCGTTTTTAACGCTTATACCCATTTCTTATCTCTGTAAATTTCCCCGGATTTCTCCTAAAATCCGCATCGTCTTTGCGAATAGAGTAGGTTTTGCCTACGCAGTTTTTTGGAACTTCTAACATTTTTTTCTTAAATTCTTCGATGTTAAAAAAATCGCCTACGGCTTTTATAAGCATATTTGCGGCGTTTATTTTTGCTTCTGCGCTATGGCCGGCTATGTGCGGCGTGGCAATTTCAATCAAAGGCAGCATAGATGCGTCTATATCAGGCTCGTTTTCCCACACATCCGCAACTGCCCCACCCAAGTGCCTGCTTTGCAAAGCACGCCTCAAAGCCTCTGTATCGCACACTGCGCCTCGTGCTGCGTTTATTAGCCAAGCTCCATGCTTCATTTTCTGAAAAAACGCATCGTTTGCCATGCGCCAGGTTGGGTATTTGCCGCACTTTTCAAGGGGTGTGTGCAAAGTTATTATATCTGCATCGAAAATATTATCGTTTAAGTTTTTTAGAGGGTCGCAGAGAAAGAGTTTCATCCCAAGTTTTTCAGCTACCTTTTTCACTTCGCCTCCGGTAGCTCCAACGCCTACAATGCCAAGCGCAAGTTCGTTTGGCGGTTTTTGCATTTTTGCTGAAATTTCAATTAAAGCTGCATTTATGTATTCCGCAACGGATTTTGCATTGCTGCCGTGGGCAGTTGCCCAAAAAATGCCGTTCTGCTCGCAAAAATTCGTGTCTATATGCTCATAGCCGGATGTCACCGTTCCTATGAATTTCACATTTGTGCCGAGCAGTGTTTCTGCGCCGTATTTTCTGGTTGAGCGGACGACTAAAGCTTGTGTGTCTTTGAGGGTTTCTTTAGTTATGTCGTTTGAATCCAGGTATTGAACAGCGAAGTGCGGCTCAAATATGCCGTGCAATGAGTGGATGGCAGAGTCTATTGTAAGCATAAAAGTTTATTGAAATAATTCTGAACGTTTGTTCTAGCTGAATTTACTCTGCTAGGTTCAGGGATAGAGTATTTGTTCGCAAAAATATCGGGGTGTTTTGTCATGCTCAAAAGCAAAAAATCATCTTTTAACTTTTCAAAACCCTTCCTATCAAAAGGAACATCTAAATTGCCAAAATAATATGGAAGTTTAGGGATTACATCTTTGAATGCATCTACATAGCAATAATAAGGCAATTTTTCCGATTCTATATAAATTGTATTGGCAGTGTCTTCTTTTATAAAAGTGCGTGAACGTTTTAATGCGTTAATATCTCGCATTGTGAAAAATTTAAATTCTCTTTTTTCTGAGTAATGGGATGGATATTTTGATATATATTTGCAAATATAATCAAAATCTGAAATTGAAAATTCTTGTTTTTCCAATGTTCTAAATTTTCTTTTCACAATTTGCTCATAGCTTGTGCCTTTTGCATCTCTTTTGTAAACTGCCGCAACAATGGGAAAGCCGCAGTTCTTTGATGTATCTGCAAATTCCAGACTGTTGAAAACTACAGCGTCTAAGAACGCATAGCTTTGCATTAACGGCTTTAATGTTTTAAAATTAGTTTGCTTGACCAAGTATGAAAGGGGATGCAAAACAGCAATGTAAACAGGCTCCAACTTTGCAAAGGCCAACATAAAAGAAAGTCCCAGATCTCTGGTTTTTATTGATTCGTCAATATCGCATGGCGTAGCTTTAATTTTTTTCTTTGCCTGAGAAGTCACATCGTTGTATGGTGGATTACCAACGATTACCAATTTTTCGTTATCGCCAATTCCGTATTTGGAACGGGAAATATCAGATAGCATATTTATTTTTTTTATGTTTGGAAAATTTTTGCTAGCTGATTTCAATGCGCTTGAATCTATATCTGCGCCTACGAAGCGAACATTTTTTTGCGGAAAAACTCCGGCTAAGAACGCTCCGTCTCCGCAGGCAGGTTCAAGGACAACATCGGCGAAGTTTCCTTTTGCGTTTTTAGCCAAAGTTTTGTAAACCAGGTTCACCAAGTGCGGCGGAGTATAAAAGCTACCCAGGTTTATTTTCTGCATCAGCCTACCTCAGCACCAATCCTGCACCGGCAATTTTCTCTCGCAGTTTTGTGTGAACGGAGTTTATTTCATCGTCTGTGAGCGTGCGGTCCGGGGCTTGGTAGCAAAAGCGGTAAAGCAGGTTTTTTTTGCCGGCCGCAATCTTTTCGCCTTGGTAAAGGCTTAAAAGCTCAATGCCAGCCAAATATTTGGGATTAAAGCCCTTGAATTTTGAAAGCAACTCCGCATGGGTTGCAGATTCTTCCGCTTCAATGGAAACATCGCGCTCAATGATCATCTGCTTGGAGAATTCCTTGAAAGAAACGGGTTTTAAGAATGCGCTTTCCAAAACGGATAAATCTATTTCGCACACAAAAGCGCTCATTCTCAAATCGAATCTATTTTGAACAGCAGGATGCAATTCGCCGCAAGAACCCAATTTTTTTTTACCGAGCCTGAGCAAACAGGAGCGTCCGGGGTGCAAAAAGACTTCGGGAGGTTCCGGTGCTTCGAAATTCACAGATATTTTCAAGCGTTTAAAAAATGCGTTTAGCAAGCCTTTGAATTGCAGAAATTCCATTTTCGGTTCTGCATAAACAATGCCAAGCAATGGAATTTCCTCAAAGCCGGGATTACGCTCGTTTGCGGTTTCCGGAACCGGAAACTGCGCTTTGGCAACTTCAAAAAGGCGCACGGATTTTTGGTGTTTTGCGTTTTCTGCTGCGCTGGAAATCAAATTCGGAAGCACACTGGTTGGAAGCACAGCAAGATCGTCGTTTAAAGGGTTGAGCAATGGAGCCGGATTTGCTCGTCTGTCTTCGCCGGTTCCAAAAACCTGCTCGGTTTTCTTTTTGCTGGTAAAGCGAAGAGACAAACATTCATGCAGGCCAAGCGCAGAAAGAGAACTGCGGATTCTCCTGTTTATTTTTTCCTGCAAAGGCAACTCGTTTGGTTCGGCTTTGAAGCTCGGAACATCATAAGGAATTTTATCGTAGCCTGTTAACCTTGCGATTTCTTCGATTAAATCTGCTTCACGTTCCAAATCAAAACGCCAAGACGGGATTACATCGTTTTTTATGCCAATCCCAGCCAGCATTTTTTTTGCCTGTTCTATAGGGATGCGTAATCCCAGCAATTTTTCAATGCGCTCTTCTCTTAAAGACACATTTGGGCGTTTGGGTAAATGTTCTTGCGAAATAAATTCCAATTTTTGCTCGGAAACTTTTCCGCCTGCAAGCTCTGCAATTAAGGAACAGGCGTAGTCGCAGGCAAAGCTTTGCAGTTCAAAATCAACGCCACGCTCAAAGCGGTAGCTTGAATCGCTTGAAATGCCAAGCCGTTTTGCTTGCTTGCGAACAACAGTTGGATTAAAAAATGCGGCTTCTAAAAAAACATCTTTTGTTTGGTCTGTGATTTCGGATTCCAAACCGCCCATAACGCCTGCAAGGCAAGCAGGGCGGTTTCCGTCGCAAATAGCGAGGTCTGTGCTTTGCAATTCGTGTTCTTTGTGATCCAGCGTTGTGAACTTTTCTCCGTTTTCTGCAAAACGGACTTTCACCTCTCCGCCGTTTAGCCTGCCTAAATCAAAGCTATGAAGCGGCTGGCCAATATCCATAAGAACAAAATTCGTAATATCAACAACATTGTTTATAGGGTTCATTCCAACAGCTTTCAGCAATTTCTGCAACCATTCCGGGCTGGGGGCAATTTTTACATCGTTAATAACACGCCCAACATAATGCGGACAGGCGGCGGGCGCATCAACGGTTAATCGCATTTGTGCATGCGATGCGTTGGATGGTAGAGACGGATAATTATCCGTCTCTATGGCATGCAACGGCACGTTGTATGCCGCCGCCAATTCACGTGCAATGCCCAAATGCGATAATGCGTCCGGACGATTGGGCGTTACGTTCAATTCAAAAACCGTGTCGTAAAAACCCAAATCAGCAAAAGGTTTGCCAACAGGAGCATCGCTTGGCAAAATCAAAATGCCATCGTGATTGTCTGAAAGGCCTATTTCATCTTCGGCGCAAAGCATGCCAAAACTTTCTGCGCCTCGGATTTTTGATTTTTTCATTTTCAAAGATTTGCCATCCGGCATAGGAAGCTCTACACCTATGGGTGCAAGAACTGCTTTTATGCCGGCTTTAACATTTGGTGCTCCGCAAACAACTTGCAAAGTTTCTTTTCCATCAAAAACTTTTGTTAAACTCAAGTGGTCGCTATCCGGATGAGGATTACATTCCAAAACCTCGGCTATAAGCAAGCCGCTGTAGGTTTTTCCGAATTCTTCAACACCTTCTACTTCAAACCCCAAGCTTGTGAGTTTTGAAGAAACATCTTCTACAGGCACTTTTATTTCAAGGTGCCTTTTTAACCAATTTAAACTGATTTTCATTTTATTATTCTTCTTCTTCCGCCTCTGCAGACTCTTGGGTTCTTCCAAGCAAATCGTTCACGTCTATGGAAACGAACTTGTCTTTGTCGTTATAAATAACGCTGAAAGAATACTTGATGCTGCTCTTTCCACCACCCCAACCGACTCTCAAAATACGCTCTTTTGGATTTTGAGCAGATGGAGAAGGACCGTTCACTCTTAAACGAGCTTCGTCTTCTGAGCCGGAGCAGTCTTTGCCGCCGCAGCGAGGCACTTTTTGCGCAGTGGCAAGTTTTTTTACAAAGCCAATGGACTTGTCGGAGCTTTTCCAGGTGCTGTCTATTAATGACCACAACAAATTGTTGTTTTTAATATTGTCATTAACCTGCCCTATTTGATAGCTGGTTTGTTCCTGGCTTTTTTTGACGAATTCCTTAGCTTGGCTGGCTGCATCGTTTTTTACAACAAAAATCAGCACAACAAGCAAAATGTTGAGGGCCACGGAAGCGATAAAGAGATTGTTCTTGTTCATAATATATAATGTAGAAATTTCAAAAACTGTCTGAACCAGAATTAACGAAAAAACCACATGAAAATTTTACAATTGTAAAATTTTCATGCAGGCGTAATTTTACCTTCCGGCAGATTTTGCTTTATCGCCGTATTTCTTTATCAATTCTTCTTGTATTCCACGAGGAACCGGGGAATACTTGGCAAATTCCATTGTAAATTCAGCCTTGCCTTGAGTCATTGAGCGCAAGTCCGTAGCATAACCGAACATTTCAGAGAGAGGAACTTCAGCCACTATGGTGGTGTAAAGTTGTTCTTCTGCGGTGCCCTGTATTGTGCCACGACGCTGAGAAAGGTTGCCCACAACGCTACCTTGGAATTCGGTTGGGGTTTGAACCTCAACTTTCATTATGGGTTCGAGAACCTGAGCGCCTGCTTTTTGGTAAGCTTCACGGAATGCCATGCGAGCGCAAATTTGGAAAGCCATATCGGAAGAATCAACAGGGTGATACTGGCCGTCTTTAACTTCCATTTCTATGCCCACTACTGGGAAGCCTATGAGAGAACCGGATTCCATGCAGCTTTGGAAACCCTTGTCGCAGCTTGGAATGAATTCTTTTGGAATGCGGCCACCTACAACGGAGCTAACAAAGTTATAAACTTTTTCCATATCGCCTTCAACAGGCATTGGGCGCATTTCACCCATCATCTTTGCATACTGGCCTGAACCGCCGGTTTGCTTTTTGTGAGTATAATCGTAAGCAGCGGGTTTTGTTATGGTTTCACGGTACGCAACCTGTGGAGCACCGGTTTGAACTTCAACTTTGTATTCACGTTTCATGCGTTCAACGTAAACATCCAAGTGCAATTCGCCCATGCCCTTAATAACGGTTTGGCCGGATTCTTTGTCTACATAAACCTGGAAGGTTGGATCTTCTTTGGTGAAACGGTTGAGAGCTTTGGAAAGGTTTGCAAGGTCATCTCTGTTTTTAGCCTCTATAACAAGCTCTATAACAGGGTTTGGAACGTGCATGCTTGTCATGTTCATGCGGAGAGCGCCATCGGTGAATGTTGTGCCTGTTGCGCAATCAATGCCAAACAAAGCAACAATATCGCCGGAACCTGCCTCGGTTATGTCTTCCATGTTATCTGCGTGCATGCGAACTAGGCGGCCAACGTTCACCCTTTTACCGGTGCTCATATTGGTGATTGCCAAGCCTTTTTTGAGCATACCCTGATAAATGCGAACATATGTTAACTGTCCGTAGCGATCGTCTGTTAGTTTAAATGCGTAGCAAACTAACGGTTTTTCATCTTTACTTTCAAGTTCGGTCGGTTCTTCGGTTTTATCTAGGTTGAGAGCTATGTTTTTAACTTCTGTTGGGTTTGGCAGGTAGTTTGTAACTCCGTCCAAAAGTTTTTGAATGCCAACGTTTTTATATGCGGAACCCATGAACACAGGCGTTATTTTAAGGTCTATTGTTGCCTTGTGAATGGTATCCATAATCATATCTTCAGGAACATCTTTGCCTTCGAGAGCCATTTCCATTATAGCATCGTTAAAATCTGCTATTGAATCAATCAACTTGGTGCGATATTCGGCTGCTTGCTCTTTAAGGTCTTCGGGAATGTCAATTTCTTTTATATCCTGGCCTTTTTCACCTTCAAAAAGGAAGCCTTTCATTTTAACCAAATCAACAACGCCGTGAAGTTTGTCTTCGAGACCAATAGGAATTTGCATAACGCATGGCACGTGGTTCAGCTTTTCACGGAGCTGCTGTGCGACACGGAGTGGGTTTGCGCCTGCACGGTCGCATTTGTTCACAAATGCTATGCGAGGAACATTGTAGCGGCGCATTTGCCTATCTACCGTTATGGACTGCGACTGAACGCCGGCAACGCCACAAAGAACAAGAATTGCGCCATCTAAAACTCTAAGGGAACGTTCTACTTCAATGGTGAAATCTACGTGCCCCGGAGTATCTATTATGTTTATGGTGGTGTCGCCCCAAGTTGCGTAGGTTGCAGCGGATTGTATGGTTATGCCACGTTCGCGTTCCAGTTCCATGGAATCCATGGTTGCGCCAACGCCGTCTTTTCCACGAACCTCGTGAATTGCGTGAATGCGCTTTGTATAGAACAAAATGCGTTCCGTTAATGTTGTTTTTCCGGAATCTATGTGCGCGGAAATACCAATATTGCGATGCTTTTCTATATTTTTCATAGGCTTACAAATATAGAAAAAAAAAGCAAATTCGTCAAGTTTTTATTGCAATAAAATATCACCTCTTTCTTCTTTTATCCAATTCGGTCTTAAAACGCAACCAGAAATCTTTGCCGAAAAAGATTAGGTAGTTTGAGAACAGAAGGATAATATAGAGCTGCTGGGAATAAGAACCCAAGAAAAGAGGGACAAAAAACAGAATAAACGCTATAAAGACCGCAACCCATTTAAATGCTATTGGCAAAATGAAAAATACGTGTATTATGCGATTGGGGTTTAGAGTTGCCAACGCAAAAAAGAACGAAAATTCCATATATGCGAATGTTTCAACAGACATTCCTATTAAAAGAGAGGCTAAAACCGTGCAAAACCAGGCAAGCAAAAAATAAACGGTCAAAAGCATTGAACCCCATTCGTTTTCCAGCTCAACCATTATATAATAAAAAAACCAAATTATAAATAAAAACAAAAAGTTCCTGCTTATAGGAATAGCTATAAATGTAAACAAACGCCAAAATTCCCCCTGCAAAACAGCATCGGGATTCAAAACCAATTGGAGAACAAACTCCGGTTTTTGAAAGGCTAAAATAAAGCCTGCGCCTTGAATCAAGGTCAATAGCAAGGGCAACTTTGGAATCGAGAACCAGTGAAGGTTTTTATCTATCCAAAGCAACCAGTTAGGAAAATTTATCTGCCGCATATAAAATTGCTTATGCTTATTGCCTACCTTCCGATTGCGCTTCTATCTTTTTAATAAGATCTTCCAAAACCTTGCCGCCGCTTTTTATGTTTTCGGCAAGTATTTTAGCATCCTCGGAAAGCTCGCTATTTGGAAACTTAGAAAGCATCTCTTCAAAAACCAACAAGGCCAGAGAGTCTTTCTTTTCAAATTCGCTAAGCACAAAACCTTGCATGAAATACGCTTTATAAGCACTTGAATCTTGTGGCCAAATGCCGGCTATCGCTTTGTATTCGGTTACGGCTGCCGCATAAGAGCCAAGTTCCTGATAAACATTTGCAAGTTCATAGGCAATAGCTCTTTGAATGGAATCGTTCTCGGGGAATAACATTTTGGCAATTTCCCAATATTTTTTCGCCTCTTGCAAATTCCGTTTTTCATAATGGCTTTTAGCTTGTTCGGCAAGAGTTGCAAAATCATTTGCTGCAAATTCCATACCCCAAGACGGGTCTATAATCAATACCGGAATGTTTTTTTGCAATTCAGCCATGACTTTTTCTTGAACGCTTCTGAATTCCCTATATCTTATATTTTTATAAGCGGTTCTCTTAATGCTTTCCCAAGAAGTAGCTCCTCCGTAATGGTTTCCATTCAAAGCGAACTCTCTTTTATAGGCAATATCCGGAATGCGAAGCCAAACGGCAACATCTAATTTTGAATCTTCATAGCTCTTTGGAGCAAAGAGAGAATCTTTTTCTGCTTCGTAAGCGGCTTTTAAGGAATCTTCCGAAATGCCTAAAGTTTTGGTTACCAAAGAGTCCATAAGCATTTGCACATAAGCACGGTCTGCTAACTGGCGACCCCATGCTACATATTCGGAAGACCTGTCTATTGCTTTTTCCTTTGCTGCCCTAGCATATAAACTTTCTTCCATAAGGGATTTTACGGCATCGTCTCTGCGGAACGACATTGCTCTAAATGGAGGCATTTTTGCTTTTAATGCCAAAACTTCTTTTTCGGTTATAAGAGGTTTGCCTTCCATTGTAACAAGAACCGTAGAAGAATCGAGCGGAATATCACCTTGGTTTGCCAGCATGGATTTTGCCAAACTCTTTGATCTTTCCCAAGATTTTAGCTGAGGAGCAATAATGGAATCTATATAGAACACGTAGTAGGCTTGAGTGTCGGGGGCACGCAAAATTTTTGTGAACTTTTGAGCACCCAAGTTTGAAATTTCAGCATCCAGCGCAGGAAGCATTCCTATGCCCATAATGGCGTGCCCGGCTTTTGCAAGCGGCATTTCCTTTGCTATTTTAGCGAATTCATCGCGAGTGGTGATTCCTCTTGTTTTTCTCGCCAGAGTAGCAGAATCCGCATCTGAGAGACTTAACAGTTTGTACCCGGCTTTCGTTTGAAATTTATCGGGATTGGATTTGTAATATTCTTCCATATTTGGCGGTTCTATTTTTACCAACTCTACTTTGTAACGGCTTTTTAGCTTTTCTATTTCCGCACCGGCTATTGCACGGCGGCAGCTATCTAGAATGGCAGCCCTGTTTGAATCGTTAACCTGAGCCGCAAGTGCCGGATTTTCTTCCAAAAACAAATCCTCGGCTATTTTTTCACGAAAGCGGAAAAACGGCAAAAAGTCTATGCTATCGGTATAGCGAGGCTTGTTCTTTTTATAATAGTCCATAAGAGCCTTGTTTGTGTGGCCCATATTGGCTTGCAGGTAAAAATATGTGTAAACCTGAGCAAGACGAGAATTTTCGGTTTCGGCCAAGTTCTGCATAAGAGCAGTTTGTTCTCCGACAAACAGGCGCCGGGAAACTTCCGCTATTCGCCTGGTTTCTGCCACTTGCTGCAATTCTTGCACAATGACTTGTTTTTCACGGTGATCTGCGTGGCGTATTGCAGATAAAAATTCTGCATCCGACACAAACAGATACGTGTCGCCGATTTTTGCTATTTGCTTATCTTGCGGAATGGAACTGCAGCCAGCCAAAAAAAGCAAAAGAGCAAAGGAAAATATGAATATATAACGCATGGTGATACCTCTTAGCATTTTAGTGAATCCAAAGCTTCTTCTTTTGATTGATAAATATTCAACAATCTGTTGGCACCGACTATCTCGATAACCTCAAATACATTTTCATTGGGGTTGACTATTTTAAAGGAGCCTTCCTTTGAGAGCAAGGTTTTAGATATTCTAAGTATTGCCCCAAGTCCCGTGCTGTTTATGTAACGGAGTTTTGAGAAATCTGCAACCAAATGCAACAAGCCCTCGTTGTCGTGCATATTCTGCACGAACTTTATTGTGTCTTGAGCGTTGGATGAATCCAAGTCTCCTTCTAAAGTCATTAAAAAACAACCAGGCTGCTGTGGAACAGCCGTAGATTCTATGTGTAGTGTTTCTTCAAGCATGTTACACCTCAACAATTTTTGTTACCTGAACGATTATTTTTGTTTGGCTAATATCCATATTAACGGAATTCGAGAGCATTCTAACCAAAGATATGCCCCTGCCCCTTGTTGAATCCTCGTCTATTGTCGGATTCTTGTATTTATTGAAAAGAGTATCCACCGCAATTTTATCCATATCTCCATGCGAGTTTTTCACAATCAGAATGATTTTTTTTCTGCTTATGGATATGCTCACAAAAAAGCTTTTGCTGCTTGCGTCGCTGTATTCTACGGCATTGTTGGCTAATTCATCTAAAATGGTTTCCATGTGAAAAATGAGCTTGGGCTTGAAGCCCTTTTGCGCAAGCACGGAACAAATAAAGCGCCTTAAAAGCGTAACGCAATACCTTTGCAGCGGCATGGTAAAGGAGAACAGTTCTCTTGAACCCAAATAGTGAAAATCCAATGCTGCAGTTTGCGGGGTGGTATAAAAGTGGAAAACTCTGTCCAGCCCCATTATGGAGAGCCTCTCCTGCAAGAACTGGGAAACCGAGCATATTGCCAAATCTCCGCCGTTTTGCTGCAATAGTTTGCGACATCCCATTAAAGTGCCCACAAACGGAGAGTCTATAAAGTTCACGTTTTCCAAATTAACAACAACGAACAAGTTGCCGTCTTCTATGCACCTGTCCACAGCAACCTTGAAGGGAACTATAGCCAGTATGTCCAGCGCATTTGTTATGCTTATAATCGAAAGGCCAGGCTCTGAGGAAGAAACGGTTAGCCCTTCCAACAGAAAATCTGCGGAATTTGAAAGGGTCATGCTTCCTCCATTTCTTTCGCGTTTATAGCCGTTATAAATTCTTTTTTATCTGTTGTTCTTATTTGAACCTGCACTATAAGCCCTGAACATTTTACATTAAAAGAAACGCTTGGAAGTGCGTGCAACAATTTTTCTTCGGCAATTAGAGAACTTAACCAGTCTCCCGATTCATTAGCCACTTTGTCGGAAAATTTTTTCCCGTAATTAAAACTTTTAAGAAAGTCTCTGAAAAAATCCTGCACAAAGGGTATGCAATCCCTATCCGCAGGAAATTCAATTGAAAAACTATTATCAGAAGACATAGGGGGTAATATAGAAAAATTTCTACATTACCTTTCTCGGAAGAATGCCGGAGTGGCCGATCGGGGCGGTCTCGAAAACCGTTGTTCGCAAGAACCGAGGGTTCGAATCCCTCTTCTTCCTAAGCTTTCGCAAAATTCCCAAGCATACTCTTCCCAAGAGGCGTCATTATGCTCTCCGGGTGAAACTGAATGCCCTCAACGCTCAAAGTCTTGTGCCGAACGCCCATAATCTCGCCGTCTTCAGAAGTGGCGGTTATTTCCAAACAGCTCGGCAAACTTTCACGCTCAATCGCAAGGCTGTGGTAGCGCATTGCGTCAAATGGTTCGTTTATGCCGGCAAACACGCCTTTGCCATCGGCTGTAACCTTGGAAATTTTGCCGTGCATAAGACGCTTTGCGCCAACAACCTTTCCGCCATAAAAAAGACCTATGGACTGATGCCCCAAACACACGCCAAAAATCGGAATTTTGCCTGCAAAGGTTTCAATTGCTTTTAGCATAATTCCGGCGCTTTCGGGCCTGCCGGGGCCGGGCGATAGCAAGAGTTTTTCCGGTTTAAGAGCCACGGCTTCTTCAATGGTTATAGCATCGTTTCTCACTACCTTAACATCTGCGCCAAGCTCCAAAAGATATTGGTAAATGTTGTAGGTAAAGGAATCGTAATTGTCAATAAGGAGTATCATAGCATCTCCAGCGCACGGGCAACGGATTTTGCCTTGTTTATGGTTTCCTGCCGTTCTTTTTCCGGGTCGCTGTCTGCGACAATGCCTGCGCCTGCCTGCAATGTGAGCTTGCCGTTTTGCACCACGGCTGTGCGAATGCAAATCGCAAAATCCATTTTGCCGTCGAAAGACATATAACCCACAGCACCGGCGTAATTGCCCCTGGGCCTGGTCTCGCACTCGGCGATTATTTCCATAGCTTTAACCTTTGGCGCACCCGAAAGTGTTCCCGCCGGAAACGCAGCCTTCAACA